>Ga0208940_1000678_pt1 | contig 40843 bp, 31 predicted proteins | sample AD_JPNNA6_MetaG_FD_184445 | JGI IMG/M metagenome (GOLD analysis project Ga0208940, IMG submission 184445) | Active sludge microbial communities of municipal wastewater-treating anaerobic digesters from Japan - AD_JPNNA6_MetaG (SPAdes) (version 2) | ecosystem: Engineered > Bioreactor > Anaerobic... | reverse complement strand
CTACCTTCTGGAAATTGCAGCTGGCCGAAACAAAACAAAGCCAGACCAGCGACCAGCAGTTCTGGTTGTCGCCAATTCAGAAGGATTTCATCTTCCTGGAACCGAGGGTGCTTTAGGCCTGGCTGAGGCCATACTTTCAGCCTATGGAAAGGACAATGACTGGACCGGTTTTTTAAACGATCGAACCATTTACGTTATCCCGCTTCTCAACCCAGATGCTGCCACGGCTTATTTTTCCAGGCCCCGGCAGGAAAGAACTTGTAACGGGCATCCAGTGGATGAGGATAATGACGGTTTGATTGATGAAGACGGTCCGGAGGATCTGAACGGCGACGGCCTGATAACCATGATGAGAGCGAAATCGCCTGGGGGGCACTGGATTATTGATCCGGAAGAACCAAGGTTGATGAGGCCAGCTGATCCCAAAAAGGGAGAAAAGGGTGAATATCTTCTTTATACTGAAGGATATGACAATGATGCTGATGGAGAGATCAATGAAGACGGACCGGGAGGAGTGGAGATAAACAGGAATTTTCTCCACGACTTTGAATACTACGATAAGAGAGCCGGGCTTTATCCGGCCTCCGAGCCTGAAATGCAGGCTCTTCTTAAATTTATGTTCGACCACAACAATATAGCTGAAATCATCAATTTTTCTACCGAAAATAATCTTCTTAATCTCCAGCCAACCGGCAGGGCCACAGCTGGAACCGATAGAATCAGGGTACCCAGCCGATATGCTACCTTTCTTGGACTGGAACCAGATGCTCAATACAGCCTGAAAGAAATAGCTGAAGCCATGAAAAGTTCGGGAATGGTCGGAGACGTGGAAATTGACGAAAACCTGGTTGCTACTTTTCTTGGCCTTGGTCCAGCTATGACCTTAGATCGTTCAGATCAGGCTATCTATGAAGAACTTCAGAAAGAGTATAAAAATAGCTTGAAAGAGATCGGGCTTGACTATCTGGAAAAGAATGCTCACGGTGTGGGCAAAGGCTCCTTCTCTGCTTTTGGCTATTACCAGTACGGAGTACCTGTGTTTTCTTTTGACCTGTGGCAGGTTCCTGAGCCAAAAAAGGGCGAGAAAAAAGAGGAGTTAACGCTTGACAGAATAAAATCTATGTCCTCTGAAGAGTTTCTGGGCCTGGGCGAAGAAAAAATAGCTGTTTTTCTCCAGCAACAGGGAGCCCCTCCCCAATTAAATGCCGCAAGACTGAAAAAAATGGTTGAGTCTGGCCAAATGACACCGGCCAGGATGGCTGAAATGATGGAAAAGAAGCCCGGAGGAGCGGGCACGAAGCCAGAAAAAGAAAATCCTGAAGCTTATCTTTTGAACTATTCTGACACTGTCCTGAAGGGTAAAGGTTTTGTGGGCTGGAAAGCCTTTAACCACCAGGATCTGGGCCAGGTTGAGATAGGCGGTTTTGTTCCCTATCTTAGGCAGGTTCCTCCTTTCGAAGAGCTTCAAAGTAGCCTTAAATTTCATATCCAGTTCAGCCAGAAACTAATGCAGAAATTGCCAGTACTGTCTGTTAAAGAGACAAAAGCAGAAAAACTGGGGACAGGACTTTATCGGGTAACTGTTTACCTCCAGAATGAAGGCTGGTTGCCAACCTCTTTAGCCCAGGGACGGCGTTCCCTGACTGCTTACCCGCTTAGAGCCAGCCTGAAACTTAATGAGCAGCAAAGGCTTTTCGCCGGCCGCCCGGTGGAAATGATTCCTGTTCTTCAGGGTGGTGAAAGTAAAAAACTCGAATGGACTGTTCAGGCTAAAAAAGGTTCTAATCTCAAGGTGATAGTCTGGGCTAACAGGATTAATCCTGTCGAAGTGACAATTAAGCTTGATTAGGAGAGAAATTATGAACAAAACCATAAAAATAATTATCAGTCTGGCCTGCATTCTGCTAGCGGCCACCAGCTCAGGCCTGGTTTTGATGGCCCAAAGCGGACAAGATAGATCAGCCGTCAAGCTCAGTTTTGACCACTTCTATGACCACGCTGAGCTGACTTCAGCCCTGAAGCAGCTCCAAACTGCCTACCCCGAGCTGATGGAGCTTATTTCGATCGGTAAGTCTTATCAGGGACGTGATATCTGGGCTGCCATTATCAACAATAAAAAGACTGGCCCGGCCGAGAGAAAACCTGGCTTTTACATCGATGGAAATGTTCACGGCAATGAAATCCAGGGGACGGAAGTCGCTCTCTATACAATTTATTATCTCCTGACAAAGGCAGGAAAACTGGAAGCTGTGGACCGGCTGCTTTCTGACCGGGTTTTTTACATTGTGCCTACCATGAACCCTGATAGCCGTGATTATTTCCTCCATCTGGCCACCGATTCTAACTCACCACGTGGTGGCCTGGCACCCTATGATGATGATCGGGATGGCCAGCTGGACGAAGATGGGCCCGATGACCTGGATGGAGATGGCAACATAACTTATATGAGGAAAAGGGATCCTAAAGGAAACTACCGGAGCAATCCTGATAACCCTATGATTATGGAGCCCTGCCTGCCGGGAGAAAAAGGTGAATTTATTTTTCTTGGTTCAGAAGGGATTGACAAGGACGGAGACGGTTTGATTAATGAAGACGGTCCAGGTGGATATGACATGAACCGGAATTTCGGCTTTAACTGGCAGCCTAATTATGTCCAGCGCGGTTCTGGTCCCTATCCTTTTGCCTGGCCTGAGACCAGGGCCATCAGGGATTTTATCATGGAGCATCCAAATATCATGGGCGCTCAGACTTTCCATAACAATGGTGGCCTGATTCTCCGCGGTCCAGGAGCCAGGAATCTGGGTGATACCCTGCCAGCTGATCGCCAGGTTTATGATTTTATCGGGAAAAAGGGCGAGATGATTCTTCCCGGTTACCGTTATATCGTCATATATAAGGATATGTACACTGTCTACGGCGGCAGTGTTGATTTCATCTACAATCTTCTTGGCATTTTCACCTTCTCTAATGAACTGGATTTGGAACAATATGTTGGGACCAGCCGGGCTGAGCGCACAAGGACTGCGGAGGCGGAAGAATCGAGTGCCAGAAGGAGATTCAGCCCTGTCGGCAATCCGGAGGAAATTATTTATCACCAGCTGGTCTTGATGGGCGAGCAACTGGTGGAATGGAAGTCATATAAACACCCACTCTATGGCGAGATTGAAATCGGCGGAGTCAAAAAAATGGGACGCCGGGTACCGGCTTCGTTTCAGCTGCCTGAAACCTGCCATCGAAATGCCGCCTTTTGCCTCTATCATGCCGACCAGCTTCCCCGGCTAAATCTGGAAGAGGTTAAAGTCAAAAGGCTGGATAGTGGCCTTTTCCAGATTGATGTTAGAGTTGGGAACAAGCAGGTTACTCCCTCCATCTCGGCTTTAGCTGCTCAGAAAAAATTGCATCGACCGGATATGATAAGAGTTAAAGGAAAAGCCAGAATAATTTCAGCCGGGATTCTGGCCGATCGCTTCCGCGAACTAACCGAGCCAGTGAAGGTCAGGGAGGACTATTTTCTGGTCGAAAATGGTATTCCTGGTTTTGGTTATGTCGATTTCAGACTGCTGGTCGATGGTTCAGGTGAAATTAACTTAATCTATGATTCGCTTAAGGGTGGTTATCTGGAAAAGAAAGTCAGCCTGAAGTAGCCGGCTTAATGGTCGTTTTTATCCTGCGGAAACCTGTATCGCGCTTATTTCTTCTTTAACTCAGACGGAATTTCTGGCTGGCTGAATCGGGTTAGTACCTTATTCATAGTTTTTTTGGAATTTAGCTGGCCGCCTTCAGAGCAACTGACAAGACCGTCCTGCCGGGGCCATGTTAATACTTATTATCAGTAACGTCCTGACCCTGAGCCATTCTATTTCTTACCCGCCCAGAAGTCAGGTTCCAGTTCGGAGCGGAAAGCGATATTTTGGCTGCCAACCGAATAAAATTCTTATTCCCCGCCAATCTGCAAGCTCTTAATCCTGATAGTTGGGGCTGTTATTGTTCGGTTAAGATCCAGGTCATTCCCAACCAGGTCGAGGCCATTAAATATTTCGTCAGCGCTACCGGCGATGGTAATTCCTTTTACCGGAAAGGCGATCTTCCCATTTTCAATAAAAAAGCCAGCGGCACCGCCACTGAAGTTTCCATTAACCGGATTGATTCCGTAGCCAGTAACTTCTTTGACCAGTACTCCTCGACTGGTACTTTTAATAATTTCCTCCGGACTGGTATGACCTACCGCCAGATAAAAATTATGCGGTCCGATTCCGGGTAGATCCGAAAAGCTACCCCGACTGGCGTTGCCGGTGCTCTTAACGCCGGCTCTTCTGGCCGCATAAGCGTTGTATAAAAACCCTCTGAGGACTCCCCTATCGATAATGGTTCTGGTCTGAGTGGGAACGCCTTCTCCATCGAACGGGGCGCTGGCCAGCCCTTTTTCCCTTGTTCCATCATCAATAACAGTCATGAGCTCTGAGCCAATTTTTTGCCCCATCTTCTTCCCCAGGAAGCTGGCTCCCTGCAAAACTCTTTCACCATTAATAGCCTGGATTATACCACCAAGAATGGCATAGGCCACCTCTGGATCAAGAATGACAGCTGCCCTCTGAGTTTTTATTGGTCTGGGGTCAAGCATTTCAACTGCTTTGCGGGCGGCATTGCTCGCTACTTCTTCGGCCGGCTTAAGGTCAGAGAAATAACGCCTGCTGCATGATTCATAGCCACTTGATTTTTGCTCTCCTTTTTCAGCGATAACACCGAGTCCATAACCACAGCCGGTTGATTTGTAGCTTTTGACCCAGCCTGAGGAGCTGGCAATTAAAATCAGACTCTCGCTTTCGCCATAACTGGCACCGGCACTTCTGGTTATACCAGGCTTTTTTAAGGCCAGACCTTCCACCTCCTTGATTAAAGAGAGCTTACGTTCCAACGGCACTGTTTGGAGCTGCGGGTCATAGAGTCCTTTGACTTCTGTTTCGCCAGCCTCAACGGGCAGCTGATTGTTTTCATCAGGGCTGACTGCCCTGGCCAGCTGCAGAGCCCGGTCAACTGTCTTCTTTAGACTTTCTGTTTTTAAATCATTGACAAAGGCAAACCCCAGCCTTTTTCCAGCCACCACCCTGATGCCCAGCCCATAGCTCTGAGCCTCCTGAATACTTTCTACCTGTCCATTTCTAACTTCCAGATTGAGCTGGCGATTGTCTTCAAGATAAACCTCAGCTTGCTCAGCACCTCTGTTCAGACAATCTTTTATGACCTGTTCAGCTAATGCTCGATAATCCATGCTTTCCTCCTAGCCTCTTTGCCTGGTACCACCGACGTTAATTCCCCTGATCCTGACCGTAGGCTGGCCAGCGGTGACTTCAGCTGACTGCCCTTTACCACAAATTCCGGGCCCAAAGGCCAGATCATTGCCAATAGCGTCTATCCTGGTGATTATATCCAGACAGCTGCCGATTAATGTAGCTCCTTTGACTGGAACGGTCTTTTTGCCATTCTCAATCAGGTAAGCCTCCCGGCAGGTAAAATTAAAGACTCCGGTCGTTGGATCAACACTGCCGCCGCTCAAGCTTTGAACATACAGACCGCTTTTAGTTGTGGCGATTATATCTTCTGGTTTATCCTGGCCTTTCTCAATAAAAGTATTGGTCATGCGTGGTATCGGATAATAGCGGAAACTCTCCCGCCGTCCATTGCCTGTTCTTTCCATGTTGAGCTGCCTGGCTGAGAGGATATCAGTCATGAATTTGACCAGGACCCCATTTTGAATCAGAACGTTTCTCTTCATCTGGGTACCTTCATCATCAAAATCAGTTGTGCCGCGGAAGCCGGGCAGACTGCCATCATCTACCATAGTGAAAATATCGGTTGCCACTTTTTTACCCAGCTTGCCGACAAAAGCACCTGTTTGTCTGGCGATATTATCAGCCTCCAGCGGATGGCCAACCGCTTCATGAACCAGGACGCCGCCCCAGCCGTTTTGAATGACCACATCCATCTTCCCGGCGGGTGCATCTTTTGCTTCCAGCATGGCTATTGATTCTCTGGCTGCTTCTTTAGCTGCTTTCTCGGGGGATTCTTCTTCAAACATCTCCAGCCCGGCGTGCCGGCTGAGCCTTTCTCTTCCCATATGAGAAGACCCCTTATCTACAGCCAGTGTCTGCACAATAAAGAAAATAAGCGGCAGACTGCTCTTGACCAGCAGTCCTTCACTGTTAGCGATCAGGCGGTCTCTGGTCTCATCATAATAATCAATCGAAGCCATCTTAATCCTTGGATCATAGCTCAAAGCTGCCTCCTCTGCTCTTTTCATAATTTCCATTCTTCTGGCCTCGGCCACTTCTTCCAGAGGAATCTTAACGGTAACATAAGATGGACGTTTCTGCTCTTTGATATTTACCGGCTTTATTTTTTTAGCGGAGGAGGCAATAAATGAAGCAACCTCTGCCGCTCTTAGCAGTTTTTCTTCGCTCACCTCGTCGCTATAGGCATAACCAGTTTTATCCCCATCAATTACCCGAACTCCTGCTCCACCTACCAGACCGAAGACGGCACTTTTAAACTTACCTTCTTCTAAAAGGATAGTACGCGATATTCTGTTTTCGACATAGACTTCAGCGAAATCCCCTCCCCTCTTTAAAGCACTGGCTATAACCTTTTGAAGTAACTCTGGCGGAACTTCCAGTTTAGCCTGGTTCCCAGCGGCCAGAAGAGTTTTGACCATGGTTGGGGTTAAAGCCATGGCTACCGCCCCCTGGAAGCCAAGAGTCATAAATTTTCTTCGCCCCATCGGTTTTGATTCAGGGAAAAAGTTTGTCATGCTTGTCTCCGCTTTTATTTTTATTTTCAGCTAAAAGCCACTTTCACTTTCTGGAAAGCTTTATAAACATTTTTAACCATCCTTCCTTTTAGTCTATCTCTGGTTTCAGGTCAAGCTAAATTATTAATAACCCCGATCGGTTGGTTTTTAGCGGACACTTAATTGAAGTCACTTAATCCAGGGAAACCTCGTCCAGATAATCAGGGATGATCGTTGACCAGTTCATTTTGTTCTTAATCTCACCAGCAAAGTTTTCTATGACTTCTCGTTCACCATGCACAAGAAAAAGTTCATGGGGCGGTGTCTTTAGATAACCAAGCCATTTGAATAACTGACGGTGATCAGCATGGGCAGAGAACCCCTGCACCTGCTCAATGGAGGCTTTGACCGGATAATACTGACCGTAAATGCGCACCGGGGACTGACCATCCAGAATTTGCCGGCCGAGAGTTCCCCTGGCCTGATACCCGACAAAGAGGATAGTTGATTCAGGCCTGGTAATATTGTTGACCAGGTGTTGTTTAATACGTCCACCAGTACACATCCCCGAGCCAGCCATAATAATGGCTGGTTTCGTAATTTTGGCAATGGATTGAGAATCTCTGAAATCCCTGATCAATTTCAGCCCTGGAAATTCAAACGGATTATGCCCCGAGGCAAAAAGCTGCCTGGCCTCAGCATCCAGACAGTCCAGATGATGGCTGAAAACATCAGTTACATTAACCGCCATCGGGCTGTCCAGAAAAACCGGTACCGACGGTATTTTCCTTCTTCTGATCAGGTTATTTAAATGATACATTAACTCCTGGGCGCGCTCGATAGCAAAAGTGGGAATGACCAGATTTCCCTGGCGACTGACGGTTTGGTTGATGACCTGGGCCAGCCTCTCCGAGATCAGACCTGATTCTTCATGATCACGGTCACCATAAGTGGATTCAAGGAAGATATAGTCAGCCTGCTGAAAAGTGTCAGGGTCTCTAACCAGCGGCTTATTCCATTGTCCCAGGTCACCAGAATAAATCAGACGCCGCTTGGAACCGTTGTGTCCGGTTAAAATCTCGACCATAGACGAGCCAATGATGTGACCAGCCTCATAAAATCCAACTTTGACTTCCGAATTCAGATTGATTTCTTGACGATAATCAACTGCCTCTACCAGTGGCAAGGCTCGGTCAACATCGGCAACTGTATACAGAGGGATTTCCGGATGAGGACCCTGACGCCCTTCCCTCTCATGACGCTTTCTTTTTATTTCAGCATCTTCTTCTTGCAGTTTGGCTGCATCGTACAGGACGATGGGAAGAAGCTCGGCGGTGGGCCGGGTGCAGAGAATTTTCCCTTTAAACCCTTCTTTGACCAGTTTAGGAATCAGACCGCTATGGTCAAGATGGGCATGAGTCAAAAGCAGATAATCAATTCTGCCTGGAGGAACCGGGAATGGTTGCCAGTTGCGGCTGAGAAATTCTCTTTCTTGATAAAGGCCACAATCAACCAGAAAGTTTAAACCGTTAGCAGAAAGATGGTAACAAGAACCCGTTACCTGGGAAGCCGCGCCTAAGAATTTAATTTTAACCATTAACTATATCCTTTCTCGTGGAAAAGTAACTATATTCGACACCGATTAAAACCTGTCTGGCCAGCAATCTGAACAGAACAAAAGCCTGGCCTAAAAGAATAAGGGCAAAAAGGCTACCAGGCTGGGCAGGAGATAATAGGCGGCAGATAGCCAACCAGATAGCTGAGACAACAACAACGGCCAGAGTGACCAGCAGGTACAGACCCCACAGCTGGAAAAAATGGTGCCTTAAAAACTTAAAAGCAGAGGCATAAGAGGCTGTAACCTTTTTTGGCTCGGCCACCATAAAAATTCTGACCAGATCGAGTATAACTTTAAAAGCTGGCCAGAGAAGAGCCAGAAGAACTAAAGACAGCCAGCCGGCCAGGATAACCGGCCAGTCGCTAACTGCCTGAGCAGACCAGAAGTTAAGAGGAGCAGACAGTAATTTAAAAATAAGAAAAAAAACAGCAAGAAATGGAATAAAAAGAATAAGAGACAGTAAAAACCGGCCAAAATACCGGCAACCAGCAGCCAGGAAATTGGGGAAGGAGATTCTGTTCCCCGGATTAATCATCTGACCAAAGAGTCCGCCGCTAAGAAAGACGGACAGCACAGCCGAAAGCAAGATGGTTACCAGGAGGAAAATGAAATAAGTAGCCAGCAAATTTTGATTCGTTAGAAAAATCTCGACGAGATTAAGCTCAAATGGCATTAGCGAATTTTCTGGCCAGGACAGATGTCCCAGGGCAGTTGTGAGTTGGAAATTCACCGGCAGGAGCACGATTAGAGAAACGACCATAATAATCAACCAGAGATACATAGATAATTTGAATTTCTGACTAGCTCTATCAAATCCCGACTTAAGGAAGCTAATAGCAGCCATTGACTTCTCCTTTGCCTTATAACCAGCTGGAAATGGTAAGCAGTATGTTTTGCACCAGCCAGAATAAACCGGTCGTTACGCTCATAATTTTCGTCGTCGGCCCCCTTCTGGCATAGCTGTTGTTGGATAAATTGGTATCGACCAGCCATAGGCCGTCAGGATCAAGAACAGCTTTCTTGACCCGGACTGGTTTTTCAAAATAAAAGCGCACCCAGCGGCTCTGACCATCCCATTCTTTCCAGTCGGTGCTACCATCCTCGAATTCAACTTTCAGTTTGAGGTTATAACCAGGGGCAAGCTTAATTTCACCATAACGCCTTAGCGTAATAATGGTTTCATATATGTTTTGTTTAGATCTGTCTTTTTTCGGAACGGCAGCCTGGTTGGTGGTTGCTCTAGCCTGTTTTGAACTCCCAGTCGGCAGATCATCAAAAATTCCTTGGTATTTCTCTGGCTTAATTCTTGTTTCTAGATAGCTGATGGCATAATCAAAATCCTTAGCCCCATAAAAAAATTCCTGAAAGAACCAGTTTAAATCCTGGCCAGAGATCTCATTGACCACCTCGATGAAATCTTCTGTTCGTGGATGCTTGAACCGATATCTCTGATGATAGGTACGCATGATCCTGGCCCAGGTCTCCTCCCCCAGCAGTCTTTCCAGAGTAAAGAGGGAGGTAGCAGCCCGGTAATAAACATTCAGAGAATAACTGCTCGAATTGTAAAATTTCCAGGAGGGAGTAACGATCGAATCAAGTTTGGCCACTGGACTGGAAATAACTCTGCCCAGCTGCCAGTCATAGACAGCTGGCAGTTTGAACAGCCGGCTCAAAGGCAGGCCATTAAATCTAATGGGTATTCTGCCTGGTCCATAGGCTACGGCTGAGACCTTGCCGGTTGAATAGGTATTTATGCCTTCATCCAGCCAGGCTTCCTCAAATTCATTATTGGCCACCAGCCCGTACCAGTAATTATGCCCGAATTCATGGATAATGACCCCTTCCGGAGAAAGAACATCTTTTTCCAGAAGAACAGAAGTGCCGGCGGTAAAAAGGGTTGGATATTCCATACCACCACTACCTGTCCTGAAGGGAGGATCAACCATGGTGATTGTCCGGTAGGGATAAGGGCCGTACCAGAGGCCATAATATTTTAAAGCCGCCTTTAAGGCCCGGAAGTGACGCTCAATCTGAGCCCGGTGCTGTTTTTCAATGAGGAGAATCATCCTGACATCAGGCAGTTTGATGTCTTTGACATCAACTCCGAACAGTTCTGCCATCTGCTGATATTCTTCCAGACTGACCTCCTCTTCTCCTTTAAACCACTGCTCGACTTTGATAAATCTTGGTGAGGCCGTCCAGGCAAAATCGTGAATGTTCTCCTGAGCATAGGTATAGGTAGTTTTCCCGGCCGACCGGTCTTCTGATTTTTTTATCTCTTCTCCGCAGGCTCCTACCACCAGCTCAGTGGGAACGGTAATCCTGACCTCAAAATCGGCGAAATCAGCAAAAAATTCAGAATTTAGATGATATTCATGACAATTCCAACCTTTACCTTCTTCGTAAACACCCGGTTTGGGAAACCATTGAGAAATAAAAAACCCATCCTTATAATAGCCAGTCCGAAGTCCGTTCCGCGGCACCTTCGCCTGGAATTCGATATTCAGTTTAATGGATTGTCCTGGCGCCAGAGGCTCGGGCAGAATAATCCGCAGGACAGTCTGATCATCAGGATTGGCTGGCTCATCGGGACTGATAAAAGCAGCCGATGTCAGGAGATCCTGCCCGTCTGCCGTCGTCAGTGAGGTTATTTTAATCCAGCCCCATTCCTCCTCTTTTGTTCGGTATCTTTTAAAATATCTTTCCTGCCTGGCTTCTCTGGCCAGGGTCGATAGTTCATTCTTAAAGGCATTCCAGTAGAGGTGAAAATACATGTCTGGTATATAATCCTGGCTGAGATTAGTCCAGACTATAGTTTCCCTGCCCAGCAGGCTGGCGGTTGGCGGCAGAAGTTCGACTTCCAGCTTGTAATTTACAGGCCTTGATTGAGCTGAGCAGGGAATTGCCGGTAAAAGGCTGATGAATATTACCAGAATTAGGTATCCGGTTATGGTTCCTGGCCAGATTGTTTTCTTCATTCCAACCTCTCTTTAAGATTTGAAATACCCATAAAGACTGCTGTTGATAAAATCCAGGCCCCGCTTTAAAGCTGGAAGAGCCCAGGATTGAAACCAGCTCCCTCTTATTTTTAGACCTGGCTGGCTAGCCATTCTTCCCAGGCACGACGCCGGGGAAAGAAGATAAACAGCACAGCTACTGAAATAATCAGGAGAACATAAAAATCACGATTAAGACCGGCCAGTAAAAATAAAAAAAGGCCAAACAGAGCCGGCAGCTCACTCAGGATGACCATAATAATCGATGTCCGATGAAGCTTATTCAACAGGGTTTCAGGTGTATCTCCAGGTTTTTTCTTTAACAGCCATGATTGCAGTAATCTGGCCAGAATGATAGAAACGGCTGCTAAGCCATAAAAGATATAGCGCAAGGTCTGGTGATGGGAGAGATGAGAAAAGCCGTAAAACGGAGCCAGCTTGTGTCTGATCAACTCCTCCAGAACAAAGTATAAAATTAGCGCACCGAAAACCGAATAACCAATGGCCGCAGCCAGATGATGCGTTTTTTTAATGGCTTCTTCGAGATTCATCTACTCCTCCCTTGGTGATTATATTGTTTTTGATTCAGCCGGGCAAATTTTATTTTGGAGAGGCTGGTTTTAGCTGCTGCCAGCCAGGACAGTGGCCGTTGCAGCTGCTCTTTGCCCGCTGACTTGCTCCCTGGATCTGACTTCGGGCTCTCAGCTGATATAGAGCAGGAAGCCTTTTAAATAATCGCTTTCCGGGTGGAAGATGCTGACCGGATGATCGAAAGACTGACGATGGTGGGATAGAATGCTGACCCGCCGGCCAGCCTGCAGGGCAGCTTGAAAAATTATCTTTTGAAATAGCTCTCTGTTGACATAATAAGAACAGGAAAAAGTCAATAAAAGGCTGGCTCTTTTCATTTTGCTCAGGGCCAGAGAATTCAGACGCTGATAGGCGCGGCTGGCTTGTTTTTCATCCGCCCTTTTTTTGGCAAAAGCTGGAGGATCAAGAATTACCAGGTCATAGTCAAGCCTGGTCACCTTGTTCAGAAAGTCAAACATATCCTGCTTGATTAACCGAAAAGAGGAGACTGGAAATCCATTTAAAGCCATGTTTTCCTTAGCCATTGCCAGTGCCTGAGCTGAATCATCTACCAGGTCAACTTTAGCCGCTCGACCCTTTAAAGCCGCCAGGGCAAAGCCGCCAGTATAGCTAAAACCATCTAGAATCTTTTTTCCAGCGGCCAGTTCCTGAACGAGCCGTCTCATTTCACGTTGATCCAGAAAAAGACCTGTTTTTTGAGTTCCACGCAGATAAACTTTAAATTTTAGACCACCTTCGTCAATAAGAAGTGGTTCGGCCAGCTGGCCGAACAGTAATCCTTCCTGTTCATTCAAGCCTTCTTCTTTTCTCGAGGGTAGGAGTGATTTTTCATAAATAAATTCCGGTTTGATTAATTCGGTTAAAAATTGAATGACCAGAGGCTTGAGTTTTTCCATGCCCAGAGTTGAGACCTGGATGACCAATCCAGGCTGATAACGGTCAACAATCAGACCTGGCAACGAATCACTCTCACCATTGACCAGACGGCACGCCTCGGCTGGTCCGTAAAAGTTTTCTCTTAATCTGATAGCTTCAGTTAAATTCTGACGAATGGCTTCATAGGGCCGGCCCGGGCCAAAACTGATCAGTCGCCCGGTCAGAGAACATTTCCTGTTAAAGTAACCATAACCAAGAAGATCGCCAGCTGCTGACCATACCGGATAAATGTTTCCATCGATAAAATCAGGAGGAAAAGACTCAATTGCCCCAGAAAATAGCCAGTGATGGCGGTTGAGAACCGATTTTTCTCGTCCCGGTTTAAGAATAACCCCCTTCGCTTGGCATTCTTTTCTCCGTCCTGCCTTTTTTATATTTTCCATTCTGTTTTTCCCGGCATCATCAGTTCAAAGATAATTATTGTCTTTTTCTTATTGAAAATAAACTTTTTCTGATAAATACTTGTAGGCTTGGATAGAAAAAGAACTTTTGGCCATGTTCAGGAGCAGTACTTCGCCTGGTGACAGTTTTAGCTCAATTAATTTTCTTCCAGCTAAGTCGAACTGTCAACTTGAGTTTCCCCAGTTGCCAGGGAGTGGTGAATTTTGCTCTTTGCTTTTGAGGCCGGAAAGTTTTTATCGATTATAAAACGGCTCGACTCCAGCCCCGAGAGCTTGAACTTAGTGACCGTTTAAGCGGACATTCTTTGATTTTGATGAGTTGGCCAGGAGAATGATATAAAAATATTTTTAAGGAGACAGGCAGGATGAAAGCTAAAACAGGTTTCTTGATCCTGGTGATATTAATGGCAAGTCTATCTTATCTTCAGGCGGAGGTCAGACTGCCTGATACCAGACTGCAGGGCCGGGTATTAAGCACTTCTGGACAGCCTGTTGTCCAGGCAAAGGTGAGCCTGGATAGTTCTGGCCAATCTGCCAGGACTGATGAAGAAGGCAACTTCGTCCTTGACGTCCCGGCAGGTCTGAACAAAATCAGGCTGTACATCACTCATCCTGATTATCTTGAACAGGAGTTTTTAGTTAACCTTCCGGATGAAGGGAAAATTCTCAAGTTTGTTGTCACCCCTTATATCCCACAAAAAGAAGAAGTAGTGGTCACAGCTACCCGTTTTGCCGAACCGATCACATCTGTTCCGGCGGCCAGTACAGTCATTGCCGCCACCAACATTGAGGAACAACTGCCAGCTCAGGTCACCGAGGTTATTCAGAATACGGCTGGTGTTTCCACCCTTGGCACGGGAGGATTTTCCATAGTGCCTTCTATCCGTGGTCTGGCCAGAAGAAGGGTTCTCCTGTTAATTGATAATGCCCGCCTTTCCAGTGATCGGAGAACCGGGCCTAATGCTTCTTTCCTTAATCCAGAGGATTTGCAAAAAGTCGAGATACTGCGCAGTCCTTCCTCTGTCTATTATGGTTCAGATGCTATCGGCGGGGTGATTAATTACCTGACCTATGTACCCCAGCCGGAGGAACCCTTAAGAGTCAGAGGTTATCTTAAATATGGTACGGTTAATAATGAAAGAGAAGTCAATCTGTCCTTTTCGGGGGCAGGTCAGAATTATGGTTATTATTTTTCGGTCAGACATGACCAGGCCGATAACTATCAATCGCCAGCAAGTGAAATTCCTTGCTCCTATTTTGGTCAATCGAGTTTTTTTGGCAAGATAATCAAGTATTCTACTAAGAGAGAAATTAGTGCCAGCTTCCTTTTAGGGCGTGGTCAGAATATAGGCAAACCGGCCATAAATAGTGATAGTAAACCAACCTGGTATCCTGCCGAAAATCAGAATTTATTTCAATTTAGCTGGAAGGAAAAATCATTTGGGCCTAAAGCCCAGCTTAATTTCCATATTTATGCCAATCCCAACTTTCTGGAGACCAGAACTGACAAGATTGAAAATTCGATCAAAACCCAGGAAAGTTATGCCCGGACAGAAAGTACCGATTTCGGTCTTCAACTGGCTTTCGACTATCAGTTGTTAGCCGGCTTGCGGCTGACGGCAGGAGCTGATCTTCTGGGCCGAGCTAATAGCCGGGCTTATAATCAATATATAAATTTTGATGACTATGGCCAGATTAATGAAATAATTGACGAATATCCATATACCGGTGGCCGCCGCCTGGATTCCGGGCTTTTTCTGACGCTGGATTTTTCAGCGATAAAAAAATTGGATATAACAGGCGGCTGGCGGTATGACTGGCTTTATTCCAGGGCTGAAACTGGCGGTGAAGATCTGTCCACCCATGATCATTCTCTGACTGGTTTTCTGGCTGCTTCCTATCAGCTTTTCCAGAACGTTTCTCTATTTGCCAATTATTCTCGTGCTTACCGGACACCTGATATTAACGAGAAATTTTATACAGGTATTACTGGCCGCGGCTTTATCATCGCCAACCCGCAGCTTAAGAATGAATCAAGCCAAAATTTTGATGCCGGCCTCAAAATTAGCGGAAGTCGTCTGTTTCTCGGCATCTATGGTTTTGTCTATAACATAGATAATCTGATTGAGAGATATCTCATCGGCAGCCAGCTCTATACCTATGGTAATGTAGAACAAGGCAAAATAAAGGGAGTGGAGTTGGAAGCTGAATATTTTCCCTGGTCCCGCTTATCTTTCTTCGGTAACTATTTTTTTTATGATGGGCAGAGCAAGGTTACCAGTGGCCCTCTTAATGACATCCCCTCTCCAAGACTATTTCTGGGAGGAAGAGTCTGGTTGAGTCGTCTTACTCTGGAGATTGGCCTGCTCTATCAAGCCAAAAAGGATGAACCTGGCCCGGCTGAGATTGCTATTCCCGGTTATAGTTTGCTTAATTTGAGGGCCAGTTATCGACTGAATCGCTCAGTCAAAATTAATCTTCGGGTTAATAATCTTTTCGATAAATGGTATCTGGCCAGGCCAGATCCTGATTCCAGAGAAGAACCTGGCAGGAATTTTCTTTTAGGTCTGAATTTTTCGTATTAAATAAAGAGGAGCCTGACAGAGAACAACTGAACTGATTTTTTATTCTGGTTGTCAGGGCGAATGAATGTTGATAAAATCAGACCCAGAGCTACTTGTCTGAAAGATCTTTAAAATTAATATCAGCTGGAAAAATGATTAATTCTAAACCAGTAACCTTGCCGGTTAATATAACCCCGGAAGTCTATCAATGTTACCGAACTTCTTCCAGCCTCGAAATTGACGGGAATCTGGACAAACCGGTCTGGAAAAAAGCCAGAAAGTCGAAGAGATTTGTTGATCTGGTTTCGGGCTGCCCTGCTTTTTTTGAGACAAGAATAGCCTGTCTGGCGGATGATCAGTATTTTTATGTGGCTTTCTGGCTGGAAGAGCCTGATCTTCAGGCTCATTTAACAGAAAGGGATTCCTTTCTCTGGCTGGAAAATGATGTGGAAGTCTTTATCGCTGGACCCGACTGTTACTATGAGCTTCAAGTTAATGCCCTGGGCACCATTTATGAAGTTTTTTACATCTGGCAGGAAGCCCTTCAGCCAGGTGGCTTTTTTGATCGTCCCGAATTTGATTTGAGGCGGAGGAAAGTAGATGTGCTGGGAGGTTTTCAGGACAGCAGCCGATATGGACGACATCCCCGGGGCCGCCGCTGGGCTTTTATGGACTGGGATTTTCCAGGTTTGAAATGGGCGGTTAAACTGGATGGCAGTCTGAATGATTCAGCTGATATCGACCGGGGCTGGACAGTTGAACTGGCTTTTCCCTGGTCAGGTTTCGAGGTCCTGGCTCAGCACCGACCGCTTCCGCCTTCTCCTGGCGATATCTGGCTGATGAATTTTTTCCGTTTTGAAGCTCTGGAAGTCAATGGACGGAAAATCGAGCCATCGCCTGGCTGGTCACTGAGCCCTCATGGTGTTTACGATTCCCATTGGCCCGAGCTTTTTGCCCGTATTGTTTTTCAGAAAGAATCAATTTAAAGTTTGAGGTTAAATAAATGGATCAGAGTCAAAATTTAAAAGTTGCTTTTATCACTCCGGAGATGGCCCCGCTGGCTAAAACAGGCGGGCTGGCCGATGTGACTGGAGCTTTGCCTAAATACCTCAGCCGGTTAGGCCAGCTGGAAGTCACCGCCTGGCTGCCGCTTTACCGTGAAGTAAAAAAAAGAAACCTTAATCTGAAGCGGCTGGCCAGTAACATCAAGCTGGAGTTGTTGCCAGCCGGGCTCCAGACTAGTTTCTCAATTTTTGAATATCAGGCAGAAAACTTTAAAGTTTATCTCATTGAGAATGATTTTTATTTCGATCGAGACTACCTCTATGGTGCGCCCAGTGGTGACTATCCGGACAATGGGCATCGTTTTGCTTTTTTCTGTCTGGCTGCTCTGACCGGTTTGCAGTTGATAAACTGGAAACCGGATATAATCCATGCTCATGACTGGCAGGCAGCCCTGACTTTGGCCTATTTGAAACATGTACTGCCGAACGATAGCTTTTACCAGAACACCAGATCACTTTTTACCATCCACAATCTGGCTTACCAGGGGCTTTTTCCGCCTGAAGTCCTGGGCCAGGTTGGCCTGCCTGTTTATCTTTTCAACCCGGAAGATATGGAGTTTTATGGTCAGGTCAATTATTTAAAAGCAGGCCTTCTCTACTCTGACGCTATCAGCACTGTCAGCCCGACCTATAGCCAGGAAATTCAGACACCGGAGTTTGGCTTCGGTCTGGATGGGGTGTTAAGAAAAAGACGCCATCGGCTCTTTGGTATCTTAAATGGTATTGATTACCAGGAATGGAACCCTGAAACTGATCCCGCTCTGCCCGCTCATTATTCACGTCAGGCGCCAGCTGGCAAATTCCTTTGCCGCCAGGAACTTCTCCACTATTTTGGTTTCGACTCCCAGGGCAAAAAACCGATCATTGGCCTGGTTTCCAGGCTGGCCGGGCAGAAAGGCTTTGACCTTCTGGTCAACAGCCTGGATGAAATATTAAAAAGAGACCTTTATCTCATCATTCTCGGGACAGGAGAAAAGCATATACAGGACATGCTGATTGAAGCTGCTAAAAAATATCCTGGAAAATTTGGCTTGAAGATAGCTTTTGACGATCGGCTGGCCAGGTTGATTTATGCCGGCAGCGACTTTTTTCTGATTCCTTCCCGCTATGAACCATGCGGATTGACTCAAATGTATAGCTTAAGATATGGCACTATTCCAATTGTCCGCAGCACAGGCGGGCTCAAAGATAGTATCCAGGAATTTGACCCGGAGCGGCTGGAAGGTAACGGCTTTCTCTTCCAGGAATATGAACCAAAGTCTCTGCTGGCAGCTCTTGATCGGGCTCTCAGCTTTTACCAGCGCCAGCCTTTTTGGTCAAAACTCAAAGACAATGCTTTCGGCAGTGATTTTTCCTGGGAAAAAGCCGCTGCCAATTATCATGAGCTATATCTAAAAATACTTGAATTTTAGGTCCTGGATTGTTCACTTTTTCTCAGGTATTCAGCTGCTGATTCCGGTGGCATGGGATTGATATAAAAGCCAGTACCCAGCTCAAACCCAGCTACTTTGGTCAGAATAGGTAAAATCTCCAGATGCCAGTGATAATAAAAATCAATACCTGGCCAGGCTTTTTCAGCAACCAGAGGATTAGGAGCTTGATGGAAAACGAGATTAAAGGGTGGATCAGACAGCTCAGTTTTTAAGCGGTTGAGAGCTTCTTTCAAAACTTCGGCCAGAGCAACAATCTCCTCGTCGCTGATCTGGCGGAAAAAAGCCGAGTGCCTTCTTGGAATGATGGCCATTTCAAACGGAAATCTGGAGGCAAAAGGGGTTATAGCCACAAAGGAATCATTGTTAAAAACCAGCCTTTCACCGGATTGAAGTTCCTCCCGCAACATTCGACAGATAGCGCATTCGCGGAAAGAATTGCGGAACAACCTTTCTGCCCCGTAAATTTCTTCTTTGATCCTCTTGGGAACGATAGGAGTGGCTATAATCTGTGAGTGAGGATGGGAGAGTGAAGCTCCAGCTTCTCTCCCCTTATTTTTAAAAATCTGGACATACTGATAGTGAAATTGTTGCTCAATAGCCACCGTCCGCTGACGATAAATTCCCAAAATATCAGCCAGGTGATCAAGAGGTAAATCAGCCATTTCCAGATTGTGATCTGGATTTTCGATGACCACCTCATGAACGCCAACTCCTTCCATCCATTGAAAGCTTCCTCTGGTTTTCCGAGGGGGAAGCGGACCCGGTTTAAGAGCAGGAAACTTATTGGGCACGACCCTGGCTTTCCAGCCTGGCTGGTCAGGTTCAGAACCATCATTCCTGATTGAATAAACTTCCGGCGGCGTCTTGGCTTCATTACCAGGACAGAACGGGCAGAAAGCTAGATTTTCCCTTCTAATTTCGGCCGAGGCTGGGGAGTGAAAATCATCCGGACGCCGGCTTCTTTCAGTCGAGATAATAACCCATCTCCCGGTCAACATATCTTTTCTTAATTCTGGCATGGATTTATCCTTCTTTTAAAATAATTACAAATAGCAGGAAATCAGTTGCCAATCAGCTCTTTGATCTTAGCTTTTAATTCATCCAGAGATGAAGATTTTATTATGTAGGCATCAGCTGCCCAGGTCATAAAATCATCCTTGTAGCTTTGATAGGCTGTATTAATGATGATTGGAATATCCTTGCGCAGTCCCATGACATTGGCAATGAGCTCAATACCGTCTTTCCCCGGCATTCTAATGTCCGTAATAATCAGATCAAATGGTTCCTTTTTGACCAGCTCCAGAGCGGAGTCAGCATCGTGGGCAACCACTACTGAGTAGCCATCATTCTTCAGCTCTTCTTCATAAAGCAGGCTTAAAGCCAGATCATCTTCAATTAGCAGTATTTTTTTCATGATGGTCCCCTTTCCTGGATTTTAAAATAGAGTTTAAACATGGTTCCACGGCCTGGCTTGCTTTGGACTTCCAGTTTTCCGTTACAGGTATCTATAATGCGCTTGACAAACAATAAACCAAGCCCGGTACCATTTTCTTTCGTTGTATAAAAAGGACTGAATAGTTTATCACGACTTTTTTCATCGAGGCCCGGTCCTGAATCTTTAATAATAATCATAACATACTTGTCATTATAAGGTCTGGCCCGCAAATACACTTTGCCGCCTTCCGGTGTCACGTCCAGAGCATTATCCAGAAGATTGACCACTGCTTCTTCAAAATAGACCGGATCACATTGAATCAGGGGTAAATTTTCATCTATTTTCAACGATATGGTTTTCTTGGCTGCCTTAAGTTTAATATCAGGTCTTTCTACCAGGTTCAAAAGAATGGGCCTGGCATCAACCGGCTGCAGCTCTCTGATTGTAATCTTTAAAAAGTGGCTCAATTTGTAAATGATATCCTCAAGATGCTTGACCTGCTCCTGAATAATATTCAAATTTCGCCGGCAACGCTCTGGCTGGCAGGGACTGGATAAAATTTGTTTGGTAAAACCACCAATGGCTACTATGGGATTCCTTAACTGGTGAGAAACAAAGGCAGCCATCTCACCCAGGGCGGCCATCTTTTCCATTTCCACTACTTTTTTGTAAAGATTAGTGGTGTAAATATAATTGCCGGCCAGCAGAGCACATAATCGAGCCAGCTCGATATCCCTGGCTTCGATCGGGGCATGGGTGATTCCCTTATCAACTACAATTTCCCCAAGTATCTCATCCTGGGCAATCAGGGGCAAACACAGGAAGCTATCGACTTGAATAAACCTGATAAAATTGGGATCGACCGCCGGCTCGTTTTGAGCTCCAGTCACCAGAACAATCTCTTTATTGATGGCAGCCAGAGCTGGCAAGGGCAGCGTCCTGCTCTCCAGATCATAAACCAGAGATTTAAGTCTGGGTTGAATGTCTTTGACCATCTTGGTGACCAGATCGCGATTATAGGCAACTATTTCGGCATAACCAATACCAGGCGAAGACAGCATCGTCCAGATGGCCTCGGCTTCCTCCGGAGAGCGGGGACCCAACCAGGTCGTCGCTTTTAACTTCATTCCATCATTTAAAAACAGCATAGCCCGATTAAAACCGATACCTGAACCAGCAGTCAGAGCAGTCAGGATTACCAGCAGATTATCTTCAAGTGAAAAAGGCTGGAAAAAGCTCTGGGCAATAATCGATAGTATAACCAGTTCTTTGGGGGTCTCAGGATTGAAGTTGCTGGGTTGAAGGCTGTATCGCTCGATCATTCCAGCCTCCAGGCTTTGGGGATAACTCTGATCCCACCGGCACTGATCTTAAAATAGCTTTTGTCTTTTTCCAGGTCAAAGCCAACCGAAAATTTCGGTGGGATAACAATCTGCTTATCAAGTATTGTCCGGCGGAGCTTAGCTCCTTTTTTTATGACTGTTCCTTCAAATATTATAGAATCCTCTATTTCGGCTCCATCCTCTACCATGACTCCGGAAGATAAAATGGAATTTTCAATCCTTCCCCCCAGAATCCGGCAGCCTGAACCCAGAATTGAGTTGTTGATATCTCCACCGGTAATGAAAGAAGAAGGATACTGCGGCCGGTAAGTACGAATTGGCCAATCTGGATCGTTAAGCTGGAAAGGAGCCTTGGTCATCAGAAAGTCCATATTAGCCTGCCAGTAAGCATCTATAGTCCCGATATCCTGCCAGTAATCTTCATAAGTGTAGGCGTATGTTTTGTGACGCTTGATAAGCTCCGGTATCACGTCGTGTCCGAAATCATGGGTAGATCTGGGATTTTTGGCATCATTGATCAGGGCTTTGACCAGAACAGCAGTTTCGAACATATAGACTCCCATAGAAATCAAGGAAAGTCCGGCTGACCAGGGTAAGGCCGCTGGTTTTTTTGGCTTTTCGCTAAAACCGGTGATCAGTTGATGATCGTCAATACTGATCACTCCAAAGCGGCTGGCCTCTTCGATTGGACAGGTATGAGCCATAACTACAGCTTCTGCCTTTTTTTCCAGAGAAAAATTCAAGAGCAGGCGGTAGTCAGCCCGATAAACATGATCGCCGGAAAGAACCAGAATGGTATCAGGATTTTCCTGCTGGATGGTATAGATGTTTTGAAAAACAGCATCAGCTGTGCCCTCATACCAGTGCTCACTGAAACGGCCCTGGGCAGGCAGCGAGATTATGTATTCATTGCTTTCCGGATGAAAAATACTCCAGCCCTGACGAATGTGTTTTTCGAGCGACAGCGATTTATATTGAGTTAACAGGGCGATTTTTCTCAGGCCAGAATTCAGGGCATTGGACAGGCTAAAATCAATAATACGATAGCTGCTGATAAATGGAACTGATGGTTTAGCCCTGTCTTTGGTTAAAGGATAAAGCCTTTCTCCTTTTCCTCCGCACAGGATCATAACCAGAATTTTTTTATATGATTTTTCCATCTGGCAGCATAACCTCCCTGAACAAGGAATCTTCTGACTCTACTTTTTCCAGCCAGAAATACTCCTCGGGAGTCAGAGGCTGGCCCTTCTCCATTAAACTCAGGAGCCTCATAGCGCGCTCAAAATGAAGGCTGGCTCTGGCCTCAGCATAATCTCTGGCAGTCATGGTTGAGATCAAAAAGGGCCAATCTGAACTTTCCAGCAGGAATTTTTCCTGGCATAAAAGTTTCAAGAGTCTGATATGTAAAGAATCTGGACGGTTTTGACCGTTAAAACTTGCCCAGAACCTTTTTTCCAGCTCATAAATTTTTGACCAGATCCAGGCAGTTTTATCATTTAACCAGATCCAGTGAAATCCACCTTCTCCCCATGAACCTTCTGGCAGCGAAACATAAATAGCAGGAGGAACTTCTTCCAGACAGCTGGAGGCGATGTTTAGCTTGACTTTTGATTCAGGCTGAGAAAGTTTTTTTATCACCTGATACAGCCATTCTGGCCCCTCAAACCACCAGTGTCCAAATAGCTCAGTGTCATAGAGAGAGGTAATCAGGCCTTCTTCTTGATCTTTTAAAACTTCGTTGACCAGCCAGACGAAGTGACTGGCATGTTGTTCAATTCTGGCGCTGGCCTGCTCCAGCTCATATGGAAGCTTATCAGCCAGATCTGATGAAGATGAAGTTATACGCCAGTAACGCAATCCGCCAGGAAAATGTTTTTTATGAAATTCCAGATAATAGCCATCGCCTGGGTAGCCAGAATAGCGGCTCCAGACCTGCTGCCCTGTAATGTCATCTCTGGCCATAAAGGTCAGACCAGCAGGATAGGTCAGATAAGGTAAATAAGGGTTCTGTGGCCTCAGTGGCTCACTTGATTGATATTTTTCCTTAAATCTTTCCCATAAATCCTGTAGAGCCGGGAATCTCTCCAGATAAACTCCTCTGGCTTCCCCACCCCGCAGCAGGTGATTATCAACAAAGAAATAGTTAAGATTTTCCTCTCCCAATATCTGGTCAACGCCAAGACGCTCATAAGACGCGCCTTCACCCAGGGGCGGCTGCCACCTGTAACCAGGTCGATAAGCACATTCAGGCAGCCAGAAACCGGCTGGTTTTCTACCAAAATATTTTTCATAAACAAATCTTCCCTGCTGCACCTGATGCCTGACACTTTCGTCCCTGGCTAAAAGGGGCAGATAGCCATGGGTAGCGGCGGAAGTTATGATCTCAATTGAGCCGGTATTCATAAAATGAGCAAAAGCTCCAATCAAGTCAGAATGAAATTCATCAAGAAATAGATGGTAAATCTTTTCGTACCATCTTCTCCAGAACAAGGCCAGCTCCATTAACTGCTTTTCACCTGTTCGCTGAAAATACAGATAATCGGCGGCGGCCGACTCAAGTTTCATGGTCAGGTAGTCCAGAAAATTTTGCCGGAAAGTCTGTTTATGGAGTTGCTCAACCAGAACAGGCGTTAGACTGATGGTCAAGCCAGCCTTCAGCCCCTCTTTTTCCAGTCTGAGCAGCATGTCAAGGATAGGTAGATAGGTCTCAGCAGTAGCCTCAAATAACCAGTCTGTACCATGAGGCCAGGTGCCGTGATTGATGACATAGGGAATGTGGCTATGAAGAACCAGACACAATAGTTTGTTATTTTTATCTGTTTTTCCGGCCATACCTGCTCTGATCGATTTTTATTTATTATATCATACCGATTTTAATTTAAAATTATTCCATTTTAAATTTCAAGCCTGACCAGCCAGTTAAATCAGCCATCAAGTCGGTCATGATTAAGAGTTAAATATAACACACTGGTTTTTTCTCTACCAGCCAGCTTTAACCGCCACAGGAAGTGAAATGAAATCCCCTGAGTGATAATCTCAAAGTCCTTTTCTGATTGAGAGATCGTTTTGATCGGAAAAGACCAGATTTCAGCTGGACTGGCCGCCTCCAGGAACAGCTGCTTTCCGGGCAACTCTATTCTGTTATCCTTGATCCGATATTCATGTTCAAAGAGAGCCAGATTCCATTCGGAAATAAAAGAAAAGTCGCAAACAGCATCGCTTTTATTCTCGATTTCCCAGGCAAAAAGAACAGAATTTTGACCAGGCCTGATGACTTTTTTTATGTTGACTCTGGCTGTAATATTCCTGAGGTTGACCTCTTCTTCCCTTTCCAGAACCAGACTATCTTCCTCCAGACTGGGCTGATATTCTCGACCGATAAAATTTCCAATCTCCAGGAAATAGCTTTGTTCATACTCTTCTCTGATAATATCCGGGGCGACAATTCTATCCAGACAAGAATGGCGCTGATATTGATCAAAAGACAGCCATTTCTGAGCTTCAGGTGGCAGGGCCCGATCAACTTCATGAATTGACTTAGCCTCGCCCGCCTGTCCCCCACTGGTCGAATAAAGATGATAAAATTCCTGCCGTCTGGTCAGGACATCAGTCAGATTAAAAGTGTTGAACCGATCGTCAATTTCAATGATTGAACCACCAGCTGAAGGCTTTACCCAGATAAAAAAAGCCGGTGTTTTTAGTTCATATTCGTCACTACCATCCAGATCAAGGTCTGTTTTTTCCCAGCCACTACGGAAAGGTAATTTAAGCTCAGCTGAAATAAGCTTACTGGCAACAGCCCGCCGGAGGTGGGGTAAGTACAGACCACCAAAAACGCCATGCCAGTAAGCGTCATTGCATTCAGCTTGATAGAGGTCCTTTCTGGCTTCTGGCGAATCATATTTATAAACTTGAGTTGAAACCTGATTTGCTCGACAGCGAAGATGGTGACTTTCAGGATATTTTAGATCAAAATCCCGAAACTGACCGCCTCGCAGGAAGATCCTGCTTTCCACCGGCAAACTGGCCTTCAGCCGGATGAATTCAGCCTGTCTGGCTGGTGGCAGAACCCATTCCATCATTTCTTCATAAGAGGCCGGCGGCAAATAGACACGCCCCAGTGGCTCATGCTCGGCCATAAAAGATGAAAATGACATCATTTCTATCTTATTTGTTTCCAGATACTGCAAGAAGCTTTTCAACCAGCCGCGTTCATAGACCCACTGGTTGGTGCCGGGCCACATTCCAAACTTTTCTCCATCGTCACCGATGATAGCTACCTGGCCTCCAATCTCGTCAATCGTCTGAAAATAATTATCAATCTCAGCCAGGCTTCGAAATGGAATCAAATAGCGCAGTTTTTTATCAATAGGGAAAATACTAAGAGGCAACCCCTGATCTTCAGTTAGATAATAACCATAAAGGTTTTCCTGGCCGGCATAATGAAAATGTTCTTCATCGAGAAGAGTATACTTGAATCCTGCCTGGTGCAGGAAACTGGCCAGGTGCGGTTCCCAGACTCTTTCTGCCAGCCATAATCCGGCCGGTTTGACTCCCAGCTGCTCCACAAGAAAGTTATTCATCAGTTCAATCTGGGCTCGGGCATCCTTCTCAGTGATCTGGGTTAGCACCGGCTCATAAAATCCTCCCCCCAATAATTCAACCTGACCAGCTTTAACCATCTGCCTGATTAATTCCAGGCCCTCCGGATGTTTTTCCAGCATGAATTCCCAGAGAAAACCGGTCAGATGAAGGCCGAATTTGAAACCGGGATATTCGCTGACCAGATTAAGGAATGGCCAGTAAGCCTGTGTATAGGCCTGCTCCACAACCTCAGGGAAGTTACCCAGAGGCTGATGATTATGAACAGCAAAAAGAAATTTAATTTTATACATTTTCTCCACCTATCTGGCTGGCCTGCTGCAAATATGACAGAAATAAAGTCTCAAATTCTTTTTCTTCAGTTTCGCCTGCCCACCAGAACCAATCGGAACCCTCGGCTACAGCCATTGGCCTGGAAAATCCATATTTACTCCTGTATTCAGCCAGTTTTTTCCAGGCCTCGACCTTAGCCGGATGCCCGACCCATTTAAAAAAGCCGCTCATCCAGCTACCAGCAGGTAAATTCAGGCTCTTCCTGGCCCGGTGCTCGGCCAGATAATCAGAAGGCCGACAGGGTTGAAGATGGGGGCTGGCTTTTATCCTGGAGAAGAGCAGCCTCAGAAAATCGACACCATTATCGGGATAGCCTCCCCAGGGATTTTCGCCGTCAAGAATGATAGAACAGATGGCTTTATCATCGGCAGTTCTGGCTCTGTCTTCCAGCCTTCTCAGGAAATCAGCCACTGCTACTTCCGCCGGCCAGCGCTGATACTCAAAACCAATTAAGTCTGATAATTCTCTGTCCCTGAAAAAGATATTTGTCCCACCACATCTGTAAGGTTGATAGAGATGCCGGCGATCGGGTCCAGTTTTGAGGCTTTTCCAGAGTAGATGTTCGTCAGTAAAAGTCAGATGAAAACCGGCTGAGGCAATTTCCTCGCAGGCCGCTTGACTTAAGGCTCCTTCTGAAGGCCAGAGTCCGGCCGGAAGGAAATTGAAGATCTGTTGGAAGTATTCTCTCGAGGTCTGGAGCTGCCAGCTGGCGTCTTCCCTGTACTTAAAGTCAGGCAAATCAGGTGCTTCGAAACGAGCTTGACTGAGATCAATCAGGAGAGGCAAAAGAGGATGGTAATAAGGAGAGACAGTCAGTTCGACGATTTTTTTCTGGCTGAGGCGCTGAAAATAATCGAAGAGGTCAGAAAAGATTTCCTGTCTCAAATTAAGCAACTCACTTTTTTCTCTTTTTTCAGGCGTAAGCAAAGGCGAAAAGAAACTCTGCAGGACTTTTTCCTGAAGATGGTCAGGAGATGGGTCAGTAGCCACTGTCGGAAAAAATCTTTTTAACCTTGATATTTCTTCAGTGGACAGCTCTGCAGCTGGTTTGATCAGTGCTTCCAGCACCGGGTCCCGGGCTGAGTCGCTTTGATAGTCCTTAATCTGCTCCAGCAAGCAAGGAACAAAATTAACTGCACAGGGAAATTCACTCTCCTCAATTAATCTGGCCATCTGCCAGTAATTTCTGGTTGTATGAAAATTTACCCAGGGCAAAAGATATTCTCCTGTCATCGGGTGACGATAAATAGGCTGATGAAAATGCCAGAGAAAATTGACAAACATGTTTAAATTCCTTCCTGAGAAAAATAATAGCTGACGATAGCCAGCACTATAGCTTGAAGTTCGATTTCCCGGGGATGGACAGCTGATAGCTGGTCCAGAGCCGAATGGTGGAAATCAAAGTATCGTTGTGTTGCAGGAACCACATTACCAGCTACCGTTCCTTGCTGGATTAGTGGGCCAATATCCACTCCGCCTCCACCTGGTCTTATCCAGTTGATCCCGTACGGGTTCAAAATTTCTTCCAGTTTTTCTGTTTTTTCTATGATTTTATCTCCTCTTCTAAGAGCCAGCCCGACCGGAGGGCCTCCTCCGTTATCCTGTTCGATGGCCAGCAGGTGGTTTTCAGACTTTCTGCTGGCTGAAGTGGCATAAAATCGACCGCCAGTGCCGCCAAACTCTTCATCCATAAAAAGGACCGCTCTAATTGTTCTTTTAGGCTTCCAGCCCGCCTCTTTTATAAGACGCAGAGCCTCTATGGCTACTGCACAACCGGCTGCATCGTCATTGGCGCCCGGGCTCAAATCCCAGCTATCGAGATGGGCGCCCAGAAGAATAATTTCCTCTGGTTTTTCTTCTCCGGTCAGTTGACCCAGGACATTGGCTGACGTAACCGGTGAAAGCTGTTTACAGCTCATTTTCAGGTTAAGTCTGAGCTGCGGATCTTCTTTTAGCCACTGACTGAGCTGCTCAGCCTGGTTGGTGGCGATGGCAGCGGCAGGAATCCTGGGAATTTTTTCATCATAAATCATCAAGCCGGTGTGAGGAAAATCGTCAAGGCGAAAAGTCAACGATCTGACCAGGACCGCTACCGCTCCGTACCTGGCAGCCGCTGAGGCGCCATTTGTGCGGTATGGAACAGCCCGGCCATAAGCGGCAAATGGGTTTGGTTCTGTTCTGTCCATAGGTATGTTGAAAAAAACAATTTTCCCCTTGACGGCCTGCGGCCATTGATTCAGCTCATCAAAAGAATGAACCTCTAAGACCTCCGCCTCCAGGCCACTGGAAGGAGTACCAATACTATTTCCCAGGGCACAGATATGCAGGCTGTGCTGTCCCCTTTTTTGGCTTTTAACCAGTGCTTTTTCAGCTTGACCGCGCTGCCAGCGGTTGACCTCGACAGGCTCCTGTCTGACCTGGTCAAAACCCAGTTGAGTCATCAAATCGGTGGCCTGGGCTACGGCTCTGGCTGCGGCCGCACTACCGGTAAGTCTTCCCCCGGGTAAAGCGAGTGTTTTCAAATATTCATAAGCCTTTTCTTCTTTCAAAGCTGCTTCTGCCATCTTTTTGGCCTGACAGGCGAATTCCTGTCGGTCGAAACTGCTGTCACCGGCTGCCAGAGAAAAAGCTACCGGCCAGATCAGCCAGAAGATCACCGAGCGTTTAAGAAAATATTTTTTCAACATTTTTACCAACCTGGTTCATTGATAATAATTCTGACCTTTGCCTCAACTAGCTTTTTTCTGGTCTCTATTTTTTAAAAACAGCCATAATTTTTTATCTTCTTGACTCTTACTATGAAATCGAATCAGACTGTACATTCCTTTTAGTTTTTCCCCAGAAATGAGAATCTCCAGCTTATCATCCGTCCTGGCCACTGGCTGATAAAAACCTTTGTCCCAGATTTCTACTCGTCCCGCTCCATATTGACCGGCAGGAATGATACCCTCAAATTTTTCATAGCCAAGTGGATGGTCTTCGACTTCAATTGCCAGCCTTTTATCACCGACCCTGAGAGGCGGTGGCTTGGGCAAGGCCCAGCTTTTCAGGCTGCCACCAAGTTCCAGTCTCAGATCATAATGGAGATGCGACGCTTCATGTTTCTGGATTACATAAATGAGTTGCTGGCTGCTGTCTAATTTGGCTCTAGTTGAAACCATGAGTTAGCTAAGGAAGATCCAGATATTCTCGATTAACGATGGAGAAAGCAGCGCTCACAATCTATTTCGCCCGGCTTTCTGGTGACCATCATCACCAGACCGAGTTCATCTGCCCGGCTGATGACTTCCTGGTCCCTTATAGAACCAAGTGGATAAATAATGCCAGTAATGCCGCTTCTGGCAGCTAGCTCTACAACATCAGGAAAAGGCATATAGGCATCTGAAGCCATAACGCAACCTGCAGAGCCATAGCCACGGGCCGAGAGCCGGATAGCCTCTTCGGCCGCATCAATTCTGCTTCTCTGGCCAGAACCTATGCCATGAATTTTATCTTCTGTCCCGATGACAATGGCATTTGACCGGGTAAAACAGGCCACTGTCCAGCACAGTAAAGCGGCTTTAAGCTGGGTGTCCGTAGGTTTCTTAACCGAGACAACGTCAATGAATTCTGGAGAAACAATTCTGGAATCAAACCTTTTCTGGACCAGTAATCCACCAGCTACTCTTTTAAACTCGAGGCCATTATCAACCGCAGCTTCACTGAGCTGGGCCCCCATACGGACTACTCTTAGAACCTTCCTGCTGCTCAGAATATCTAGGGCTTCTGGAGTATAAGATGGTGCATAGACGACCTCAATATTTCTGGCACTCTCCACCAGCCAGCCGGCCAGTTCCGGGCCCACCTCCGTGTTGAAAACATCAACGCTACCGAAATTAGATAAAGAATCGGCCTGCCAGGCTTTCTGGAAGGCTTCCGGGCTGCTGTCACCCAGAGCAACAGCACTGGGCATCTCATGCTTGATGATCACCGCAATTGATTTACCAGGGAAAATAATGTCCAGTTTCCGAGCCAGTCTCTGGCCAAGATCCATATCAGCCACGTTTATATAACTGAGTCCCTTAGTGCCTTCCTGAATGATCTCCATGGTGGCCATATTAGGCCCATTTGCCCCCTCTTCCTGGTAAAAGGCAGCCGGATATCCGGGATTCTCTCCATAGCGCATCGATAATTTTTTAACAAACCGGCTGTCTCCAAAGGTTAAGGTTTGGGGAAAATCTTCGTTTACTTTTGTCTGATACTGACTCCGTGTTGTTCTTTCTTTCTTATGTTCCATCTTTAAGTTTCCTTCCTGTTGATAATTTTTATCTGCTGAATTTCCAGGGTACTGCCCGAAGCAATGACCGCTGCCACTGCTACCCTCAGGTCTTTTTTGCCCTCAGCCGGCTGAAATGAATCATAAAGGCTGCGGGCCAGCTCATCTGCTCGTCTTTCAGCCACTTCCAGATAAGCGGGTTCACCAAAAAACGGGGGTACGGGATCAGTGTTTATACCCATATAGGTCATGACAAGCCAGCCTTTACCGGGAACAAGCGGCAGCTCAAAATATTCTCTTATCACCTGCCCGAAGTCACCTCTCTTGATCAGGCTCAGACCAAGATTAAATCCGCCAGTAAAGGCCAGGCTAATCCTCGGTGTGTAGATGGGCTCATCAGGTTCATATTTCCAGTCTTTAAGAGCATGAGCCAGAGCCAGCACTGGTTCCCTGGTTGCTTCTACAGCTTTGAGGATATCCAGCGTCTGTTTACCATTGGAAACGGCCAGTCCATGAGGGCTGAACAGCATACTCGGATAAATCAGCAAGTCAGGATTGCCACGAACGATTAACTCGGGATCAGTTGGTTCAACCCAGATACCATTTTCTCTTTTTATCATTCTCCTGGCCTGGCTGGCCACCGAACGCCCGGTAATGCCATAGGCCAGGAAAATATCTTCTGAATCTTTGATTTGTCCCCCGATGATAAATCTGCCTGGATATTCCAGACCGCAAAAATATTTCTGGGCATTTTCCACGTGTCACCTGTTGTTTTACTATAGCAGAAAGTTTAATTTAATTAAAGAAAAAATTGCTGACCGGGCTTGTTTTTATCATCAGGACTGCTAAAATAACGCCTATGTCTGGCAAGGATAGATGACGATGGGTTCGTGGCGTAGGCTGATTTACTTTCTTCCTGCTGCCATTTATTGCACCTTAATTTTTTTTATTTCCGCCAGATCTTTAAAGATGAAATTCGGTTTCATTTACTGGGATAAGGGAGCCCACTGGGTTGAGTTTACATTACTTGGCCTGCTCCTGGCCTTTGGCTTTTACCATTATCTTTCAGGACGGGTTTTCCTGGCTTTTTATTTAACACTTATGACCGGCTTCTTTATCGGCCTCACCGATGAAATTCATCAATTATTTGTTCGCGGTCGTCAGTGCGATTGGACAGACTGGGTAGCTGATGCTGCCGGTGTTCTGATCGGCTGGTACCTCTTTAAGTTAATTTATGATCGCAGACATAAAGCCCTAAAAACGGTCAGGACGACCTGATTACCTCTCTTCGCCTCCACCCATTTCTGGCAGTTTTCTTTTCAATAATTTAAAAGTTTCCTCCGGAGAGGAAGATACAGTAAAAATCTGAGCATCTTCAGGTGAGATAGCCTTCATGTCTACCAGTGCCTGGAAATTTATTATTTTGTCCCAGTATTCTTTTCCATAGAGAATCAGGATTACCTCTCTCCTGGATACTTTACCTGTCTGCAGAAGAGTCACGATTTCAAAAAATTCATCCAGAGTACCAAAGCCGCCGGGAAAGGCAATGACAGCTTTGGCTTTGTACATTAACCAGAATTTACGCATAAAGAAATAATGAAAGGTAAAATTCAACTCGGGTGTTATATAGGGATTTGGTAATTGCGGTTGGGGTAGCGAAATATTCATGCCGATGCTCTTGGCACCAGCTCTGGTCGCCCCTCGATTAGCTGCCTCCATTATTCCCGGCCCTCCACCTGTGCAAACAACGTATTTTCTGCCTTTTGGCTTCAAATTCATGGCCCATTTTGAAATCTGGTAAGCCAGTTCTTCAGCCTGCCAGTAATATTTATGAAGTGGACTATCCGTATCCGAGCCACCCGGATTAGCTTTGGCTGAGCCCAGAAATAAAATGGTGCTTTCTACTTTATATTTTTGCAGCCTGGCCATCGGCCAGACATATTCGCTGAGGATTCGTAATGTTCTGCCTTCTAACGACTCCAGAAATTCAAGATCTCGATAGGGTGATTCTGGTAATTCCAGCTTTCGCCTCTCATTTTTTTTCATTTTTTTCTCCTGTTTTCCATTTATCAGAAAATTATTTATTATTTTCAGGTGAAAAACAAGCTTGAACTAAAATAAGACCGACTTTATAATTCTCAGAGAAAAAGAAAGAAATGAAGAAATCCCACTTCTGTTTCCTATTTTTAGGCCTGTCTTTATGTGTTTATTCCTGCCGATCAGAAAAGCCAGTGACCACTCCTCCGGCCGGGTTTGTTGAGGTGGGCGAAGCCTCCTGGTATGGTCCTGGCTTTCAGGGGCGGATGACTTCCAACCGGGAAATTTTTAATATGGAAGACTTAACAGCTGCTCACCCTTCGTTGCCCTTTGGCACCATGGTCGAGGTAACCAATCTGGAAAATTCAAGGACAGTAACAGTCAGAATTAATGATCGAGGTCCATTTGTTAAAAACAGGATCATAGATTTATCTTATGCTGCAGCCAGAATGCTGGGTCTGATTGGCCCGGGGACGGCCAGAGTCAGATTGGAAGTAGTTGGCTTTAAGAATCCAGAACTGACCCCAGAAAAAGATAAGATAATTCTCCAGTTTGGTTCTTTTCTTGATCCAGACCGGGCCAGAGCTCTTTACCACAATCTGAAAGAAAAATATCCCCGGGTCTTTATCTCTACATATCAGGCAGTTTCCGGTCAGGTATTTTATCGGGTCAGGTTAAGAGCTGGCAGTGAGGAAGAGGCTCAACGACTGGCTGCTGAGCTATCTTCTGCCGGCTATCCGGTTTTGCTCTGGAGACAGTGAGCTTATAATTTCAGCTGGTTTTTCTGAATGTTCAGTCAGACAGGATAATGTCCACCTGGTACTCGCCCGCCGGCACCTGAGTCTTGATGCGATTACCTCTGAATTGACCAGCTTCTTTTCCATTGATAATCAATTGACCTCGCCTCTCTCGCCCGAGCGAAATATCGATTTTCCTTTTTTTCAGGCTCTTGATTTCGAAGGAAATCTCACGGTCGGAATAAAGGAAATGGCGAAAAACAGCCGGGCCATCAGTTTTGATTAACTCTTTTTTCTCTTCAATTAATTTTATTCTATCAGGTGAAATTTCCAGCTCATAATTTCTTCCCATGATCTCCAGTCTGCGCAAATAGCCTTTTCCCCGAGGCTGTAGCTGTCCAAACCGAAAGCCGTCCCAGGGGCTGACCTCGAGATATTCTTCGACTGCCATTAAAGCCAAGAGCGGCCCCCAGCTCTGATAGCGCTGCCCACCAGGTTCACCTGTCCTGGAATCAAAGTTTTCCGGGCAGAGAGCATAATTGTTCCAGATTCTAAGGAAGAGATCAGAACTTTTTTCGGCCAGATCAGCGGCTATTTGATCATAGCCATAGGCCTTCAAGCCCTGATAAACCAGATAATTGGTAGGAGGCCAGACTGTACCTCGCCAGTATTGCTGGTCTGGATAGGCCGGATCATCTCTGGCAATAGTTGGAATAACATAATCTCCCCAGAATTCCGTCGGATTAAGAAGGTGCTTGATCATTTTGAAGGCCTGAGCTTCTGCTGGGATTCTGGCCATTAAAGGGAAAAAGTTAGAAGCTGCTCGACGGCTGGAAAAGCGTCCATCCCAGTGACGGTCAAGATAGAAGCCCTCCTTCTCATTCCACAGAAGATTATTCATCAGTTTTTTTGTTTTTTCATATTCATTCAAAAATTCCTTTTGATCCGATTCTCTGCCCAGAAAAGCGGCCAGCTGCGACAGGCAGTAAGAATCAAGAGCATAAAGACTGTTAAGATCAACGCAGTCCATCTCCAAAGTACCGGTTTGCTCATTAAAAGTTGCCTCATCCCAGTTGGGCAAATCGTCCTGGCCTGATTCCCACTGGGCTTTTTGTTTGCCACTGGCTTCTTTTTCCCAGGACGGAACATCTTCTGCTGTTAATTGTAAATCGCTTCCCCATTCCAGCAGCCCATTGGCATTGCCGTCGCGGCGAATTCGGCCATCGGGTAAGACTGCAGTCCAGAAACGATGCCATTTGACCAGATAAGGGTAGGCTTCTTTTATGAAATCTAGCTGGCCAGTTTTAAGGAACAATTTGAGCACGACATAACTGCCTACCGGTGGTTGAGAACGGTCGGGAGTTCCACCATAACGCCCCCGCCAGTTAGGGATATTCCCATTCTCATATTGAGTCTCGAGAACAGATCTGACAATATCAAAAGCGATATGATTGCTCTCTGTGGAAACTTCAAGAGCATTAAAAAATGAGTCCCATTCAAAAATAGTCCAGTCATCAGGCTGACCGTCAGGCCGGGGAAAGATCCAGCCCCGACCGGCCGGTGTATAAAATCGGCGCTGTCCATTTTGATAGAGGGTTGTCCAGAAAAGATTATTGGTAATAGCTTCGCTACTGCTTCCATATAGACCATTTATCTGCAGGCGCTTTTTTTGATAACCTGACTTTTCTTCAGACAGCAGCCCATTGATGGTTTTGAGCTTAAATAAACGGTTGATACGATCAAGAATAACTTCCGGCTGCTGGCCGGCCGAAGCCACAAAATAAAGATCCGGATTTTTTTTAACTTCAAAAACCAGATGCAACTCTGACCCATCTGCTCTGACCTCATGTGGTGACTGGCTGAACCAGCACAGGTAATGGCTAACCTCCTGTCCGGAAGCCCGGCCATGGACACAAGCAATTTCTGCCCGGTAAACATAATTTCCGTTAAAATCCCAGGGAAAATAAAAGACGAGGTCAACTTTCTCCACCAGGCGGGGAAAATGGTATTTCCCCACTACTGTGTTTTCATCACGCCGGCTCCACTCCACCGTCATTTCATTTTCAGGTAAAGCCGGCTTCAAATAAACGGGAGTGTCCTTCCCTTTTTTAAAAGGCAAATGAAGATCAAACTTCATCGAAGCATAAGAACCATCAGGTGAATGACTCCCGACTTCCGAAACCAGATAAAAAAAGTCGTGAAACTCAGCCCGGTCTTCTCCGCGAAAGACAGCCGGGCTAAAAGCGAAGGCCGAGTCAGGACTGTCAATGATAACCAGGCCAGGCCAGGATTTTGGATCCAGAGCACCGATAAAGGTCTTTTTCCAGGGATAATAAATCTCGCCTCCGACCTCCGATCCAAAGGCTAGAAGCAAAGAAAATAGCAGTCCAGCTGCTTTGATCTTCCTCTTTTTCACTTTCACCAACTAAATTTAAATGATTTCTAGCCCTAAATCAATAACAAAGGTGTTTATTTCAGGCTAAAAAGCCCATCCTTTACCTTGTTCTGGTTTTAAAAATCTTTCGAAATTAATATAATAAAAAAAAGAAAGACTTGAACTATTATCAAAATGAATATCGCCCCGCGGGCAGGAGGTAAAATGGATTATTTACGCTACTTTAAATCCAGACAGGGAGAAATGATCAGCCGGTTGAAAACTCTGGTTCAACTAGAATCACCCACTTCTGATAAAAAAGCGGTAGATAAATGCTCAGCAGCAGTTATTTCAGAGCTCTCTTCATTGGGTGTTAAAATCAAAAAATTCCCCCAGAAGGAAATTGGGGATCTTTTTCTGGTTGAATATCCATCGGCAGAGATTAAAACTGGAGAAAAGCCTCTTTTAATATTGACCCACATTGATACTGTCTGGCCGGTTGGCACCATTGAACGGATGCCTTTTTACCTGGTCGAAGATCGTCTTTCTGGACCGGGTGTTCTTGATATGAAAGCCGGGGTAGTACAAGCCATGATGGCCCTGAAAACTATAAATAATCTTGGTCTTAAGTTAAAAAGAAAAATCTGGCTGTTTATTAATTCGGCCGAAGAGACAGGCCACGAAGAAGCCCATCGTCAGATTGTGGCCCTGGCTAAAAGAGCTGGATCTGCCCTTTGTCTTGAGCCGGCTCTGCCTGGAGGGGCGTTGAAAATGGCCAGAAAGGGGCGGCTGGTGATCAAAATCGAGGCCTGTGGGCGCTCAGCTCACGCCAGTACTCCAGAAAAAGGTATCAATGCTATTGAAGAGCTAATTACCCAGTGGCTAAAGATAAAAAAATTAAAGATCAAGGGTCTAACCGCTAATCTGGGTTTAATTAGTGGTGGAGAGAAAGCTAATGTGGTGCCAGAAAAAGCCTGGGCCGTAGTTGATCTGAGGTTCTGGACAGCCCGTGATTTAGCTCAGATCAAATCCTTTCTGAGAGAGCTTAAGCCAGATAATCGCCAGGCTAGAATCAAAACTTCAATAGTCAGTTTAACTCCACCTATGGAGTTCACCCCTGCTTCCAGAGAGCTTTTTGCCCGGGCGGCAAGTCTGGCCTCTACTCTTGGCTTGACTTTAACCGCTGGTCAGAGCGGCGGCGGGTCTGACGGTTCAATTGCCTCGACAACTGGAATCCCTGTTCTGGATGGTCTAGGGCCGGATGGTGATGGCATTCATGCTCTGGATGAGCATCTTCTACTTCCCTCTTTTATTGAAAGGACAGCCTTGCTGACCAGATTGTTGCTCGAATTATAATCTGACCTTTTGGTGGTTGACTTCAGATGCATTTTGAGTTTAACTATACTCTTAACTAAATTAAAAAATCAAAAGGAGGACCCATTATGATAAAAAAGTATTATCTTCTTTCTCCGGGACCAACGCCAATACCAGAGAAGGTCCTGTCAGTGGCGGCCGAGCCTATTATTCATCACCGGACGGCCGAATTCAGCAAAATCTTTATGGAAGTTACTGAAGGTCTGAAATATGTTTTCCAAACGAAAGAAGATGTCTATATCCTGGCCTCTTCTGGAACAGGTGCGATGGAAACAGCGGTAATTAACACCCTGTCGCCAGGTGATAAAGTCATTACAATTAATGGTGGAAAATTTGGAGAAAGATGGGGCAACATCTGCCGGGCCTTTGGACTTGACACCAAAGAAATTATTATACCCTGGGGTGAAGATTATCCGTCAGAAAAACTGGCCGAAGAGCTCAAACAAAATCCAGGAGTCAAAGCAGTTTTTGCCACTCTTTCTGAAACTTCTACCGGAGCCATCTTTGATATAAAAGGATTTGGCGAAGTAGTTTCGAAAACCGACGCCATCCTGGTGGTCGACGGAATTTCCGGGCTGGGAGCAACCCCCTGTCCAATGGATGAATGGAAAATCGACGTTATGGTCACCGGTTCTCAGAAATCATTTATGATTCCTCCTGGCCTGGCTTATATAGCCTTCAGTCCCAAAGGCTGGAAAATGGTTGAAACTTCCAAGTTACCCAAATTTTATTATGATATTAAGAAATACCGAAAGAACCTGGAAAAACAGACTACTCCCTGGACGCCGGCTGTTTCTCTAATTATTCAGCAGGGCAAAGCCCTGGATCTGATCAAGAGCATCGGCCTGGAAAATCTTCTCAAACATCATGCTATTCTGGGTGAAGCTACCAGAGCTGGGGTCAAGGCTATCGGCCTTGAGCTTCTGGCCAAAAAGCCTGGCAATATTCTGACAGCCATTAAGACACCGGCCGGTGTTGATGGGAATAAGCTGGTTAAAACCATGCAGAATAAATACATGGCCTATATTTCCAATGCTCAGGATCCTCATAAAGGTGAGTTTTTCCGCATAGCTCATCTCGGTTATATGGGTGGATTTGATATCACTACTGCTCTGACTGCACTGGAAATGACTTTGCTTGATCTTGGTTATAATCAGTTCCAGCCCGGCGCTTCTGTCGCTGCGGCTGAAAAAATATTAAGGGAGGGATGGGAATGACCATCAGAATCCTTATTGCTGACCATCTTGATCAGGAAGCCATAGAAGAGCTTCAGGCTGTTCCTGGATTTGAGGTTACCGTTAAAACCGGCCTCAATGAAGCCGATCTGGTCAAGATTATTCCTGATTTTGAAGTGGTGGTGGTAAGAAGCGCTACCAAAATAACCAGGCCCATCATTGAAGCGGGTCAGAATCTAAAACTAATTGTCAGAGCTGGAATCGGTCTGGATACGATTGATGTTAAAGCTGCCAAAGAAAAAGGGGTGGAAGTTGCCAATACTCCTTCTGCTACTTCTATTTCTGTGGCTGAGCATGTAATCGGTTTGATGCTCGGTGCAGTCAGGCACCACGGGCCAGCTAACCTGTCCATGAAGCAGCACAAGTGGGAAAAGAAATTATTTACCGGCACCGAAGTTTACGGCAAGACACTGGGGATTATCGGGTTTGGCCGAATTGGACTGGAAGTTGCGCGCCGGGCTCTGGCTCTGGGTATGAATATTCTGGCTTACGACGTTATCCCGATTAAGACTGATCTGGCTGTCAAACAGGTCAGCCTGGATGAGCTGCTGAGTCAAGCAGATATCATCACCCTCCATGTTCCCAAGACGCCGGAGCCTATTCTGGGCGCGAAAGAATTTGAGCGGATGAAAAAGGGTGTGGTTATAGTCAATGCTGCTCGTGGCGGGGTGGTGGATGAAAAGGCACTGCTTGAGGCGCTCAATTCAGGGCAGGTCAAAGCAGCTGCCCTGGATGTCTTCAGTCAGGAACCTCCCCAGGACTTTAGCCTGATTGATCATCCGCGGGTAACGGCTACTCCCCATCTCGGGGCTGCAACTGAAGAGGGACAAAAAAGAGCTGGCCTGGAGGTGGTCAGAATCGTCAAAGAAAAATTTGCTGCCAGAAGTTAATTAAAAAATTAAATCGCCGGCAGATAGTAAGCTGGTCTTAATGATTTATCTTGATAACAATGCTACTACGCCCGTGGACCCACGGGTAACTGAGAAGGTAATTGCGTTTATTAAAGAACATTTTGGCAATCCTTCTTCCCTCTACCCTCTCGGACGGGAAGTGAAGAGCCTCGTAACGGAAGCCAGAGAGCAGGTGGCTACGGCTCTTGGAGCCAGGCGCTCGGAAATTATATTTACCAGTTCGGGCACAGAGGCTGATAATCTGGCTATACTGGGTCTGGCTGAAGCTCAGCCTGAAAAGAGAGAATTTATTACCTCTTCGATAGAGCATCCGGCCGTCCTGGAAACTGCTCGTCATCTCGAAGCCCATGGCTATACAGTTTATTATTTGCCGGTTGATCGGACCGGCTTGATTGATCTGGATTTTTTAAAATCGGTTATCTCTTCTAAAACTTTTCTGGTCTCGGTCATGCTGGCCAATAATGAAATTGGCACAATTGAACCAGTAGAAGAAGTAGTCAAAATAGCTCACCGTTATGGGGTACCGGTCCAGACCGATGCGGTTCAGGCTTTTGGTAAGATGGAAGTCAAGGTGGACTCTTTGGGCATTGATCTTTTGAGCCTTTCGGCTCATAAAGTCTATGGCCCGAAGGGAACCGGTGCTCTTTATATCCGTAAAGGGCTGGACCTAAAACCAGTGCTGCATGGTGGACATCAGGAATTCGGTCTGAGACCAGGTACTGAAAACACGTCCGGAATAATCGGTTTTGGAGAAGCGGTCAGGATTCTAAATGAAGAATGGCAGAAAGATAGGAGCCGGTTAGAAAAGCTGGCAGACCGGCTGAAGTCAGGGCTCGAAAAGAGAATAAAAGGAATTAAATTTAACGGACATCCTGAAAAAAGAATTAAAAGCACCTTAAATTTTTCTTTTGCTGGCCTGCCAGCTGAGGCCATCTTGCTGGCGCTGGCTACCCGTGAGATTTATGTCTCGACCGGTTCGGCTTGCACAGAAGGTTCAGGTGAAGTATCTCATGTCCTTCTGGCGCTGGGCTTGAGCCAGGAGGAAGCCAGCTCAGCCTTGAGATTATCCCTGGGTCGTTTTAATACAGAACAGGACATAGATCAGACCCTGGCAGAACTACCCGCTGTCATTGAGGAATTGCGAAGAGAATTCGGGAGCTAAAATCTGAAATCGGCTGTCTAAAGTTTTTGCTCTGATCTTAATCTTTTAAGCTGATCCAGGTAAATTTTCCTGACTTCCAGGAAAAATTGCTGATAACCAGGCTGATAGAAGTCAGGATAGGTCCAGTCTAAAGTTCTGACCTTATCTTTGCTTAATAGCAGCTCCAGATGGGCATAGATTCCATCAACCAGCGGAATACGGTGGGCAAAATCTTTGGTAGTAGCCATAATCAGAGCTGAGGCCTTGAGATAACCAGGGTCAAGATTAACGGGACGAATTAAATTTAAACCAGGAAAGAACAGCTGGAAGTCCTTTTCCATCTGATTGGTTTGATGTTTCAAAGCCGGTAGCTGTTCCGGAGCGATTAACGATTGGAAGCTGAGAAAGTATCTTTTTAGGTTTTGACCCATCTCCTGTTCATAATAACGGCTAAAATTGAAGGGGAAAGCGTCGCTTTGAAGGTCAATTTGACCGAACTTTTCTAAAAGGATATCCCGCGCCTTGTTTCTGATCACTTCTTCTGAAAAAATTACTCCGCAGATCAATTTAACCGGAGTAAATGTTTTTATTTCACTCATGATTTTAAGAATCTAAGTTAAACCAGCCAGATAATTTTTTCAATGGTTCTATCTCAGGTAAAAATTTATTCAAGTTAAAC
>Ga0208940_1000675_pt1 | contig 41048 bp, 29 predicted proteins | sample AD_JPNNA6_MetaG_FD_184445 | JGI IMG/M metagenome (GOLD analysis project Ga0208940, IMG submission 184445) | Active sludge microbial communities of municipal wastewater-treating anaerobic digesters from Japan - AD_JPNNA6_MetaG (SPAdes) (version 2) | ecosystem: Engineered > Bioreactor > Anaerobic... | reverse complement strand
TTTACTTTTTTACCGAATTCTGTTACGTTTCTCATGGCGTCCTCCTTCTTTGTGCTATGGTTTTGTTTGATAACTTCACCTTATCACATCTCAGAGGACGCTGTTTTATTTCCTAAGATAAAGCTCTTATCTTGCGTAAGTATCCCGGTTACTGAAACAGGTATAGCGAAATTTACGGCAAATTCAACCGGGAGCCGGGAGTGCCTATTGTCTATACTTCTGTCAGTTTCTCGATATCAAGCGGCCTCTCCAGCGATTTGTTGGCTTCTTCGAGCTTTTCTTGCGCCGCGTAGACCGCCACTGCCGCCTCAGGTGCAGCCTTTGCGAAATAGCCGGCCAGTGTTTCCCGGATCTGACGCGGTTCGGCAGCAAAAATCTGATCCCGGAGGGCCTGCCTCATCTGATCTGTGAGTCCCGAAAAATAGCGCGCCATGGCCACATAGCCGCGCCCCTCGGGATCCATGGGCTTATCGAGCGCGCCTAATGAACTGATGATCGCCTTTTCCAGGTCGCCGGACGTCATGTCGTTTTCTGAATAAAATTTCCGTGCTTCGTCATAGACTTTGAGTGTCCCGGCAATGTGCGGGTCACGATAGGACATGAAGGCGAAAACGCCCTGCATCGGGTCGAATGAGGACATGCCGCCGTACGCCCCACCCTGCACACGGATATGTTTATACAGGTAGCTGTTGGAAAGTTCCCGCGAGGCAAGCGTCAAAAGAGCGGCGGCCGGGCTGCTGTATGCGGGCGCTTTCATGCATGAGGCCACATAGGACACCTGCGAGGGGATGGCAATCCCTACACGAACCGGTTGAAGCGAAGGTATTGCCGCGGTGGCTACGCTCGCGCCTGCCGGCAATCTCTCCAGAAGCCGGCCGAGGTTGTCCTTGGTCAGGTTAAGGCCCTCCGTATCGGCTGTTATGTTCACGGTCAGGTTATGTCTTGTGAAAATCAGTTCTTTGAGCTGGGCGAGCTTTTCCTTGAGCATGCCTTTGGAATTATCGAATGATCCGGCCAGCTCGTGGACAAAGCGATGCTGACTGCGGCCGTGCCACTGCTCGTCGCGGTATCCTGGTAGGGAAAGCGCCGCGGCGGCCGCGCGTCTGGCGTAGACATGTCCGGACGGCACTATCGAGGATTGCAGGGCGTTTTTGCGCTCGGAGATGAGATCTCTCATTCTCGTTTCATTGTTCAAGTCTCCCGCATACAAAATATCCGCAACCGCATCGAGAGCCTTGCCGGCATTGCGGTACAGTGATTTGAAGGAAAAAAACATTTTCTGCCATGTGCTTCGGGCATCGACGTCATAAGCCGCGACGAGTTCGTAGCCGAAGCCGCCCATGATCAGGGAAATGCGCTTGGACATCTCATCGTATGAATAGCCGCCCGCCCCCATACCGCACATGATTTTCCCCAAAAGAGGCAGATAGGGTTGGAGCTCTTCCGGAACATGGGCGATATCGAAGGCCAGATTGACATAAGCAATGCCGTTGGTGAAAAGGTCGTGCTCCAGCACAGAGATGTCTTCCTTTACACCGTGTGCGGTCGGGATTAAATCCACTTCGCGGCGTATGTCCTCGAGTTTCAGTTGCGGCAGGGAGGCGACCGCCTCTGGCGGGTCCGGCTCCGATTGATATCTTTTTAACGCGGCCGCCTGCTCGTCTATGGCCGTCAACTGTTTGCGGTCAAGGCCCGCTTTCATCGCGGCCATCCTGCTGCGGTAATCATTTTCTTTTTTGCGTCCGAAGTCCCGGTCCGGTTCCATGACCGTCACAAGACGGTGGGGGTTTTCCACAAGCCACTTTGTTGTCAGGCTCTGGAATATTTGCGGGTCTGCCGCCCAGAGGGCGCGGATCCGGTCGATAGCCCGGGCGAAGTCCAGCCCGGCCAACGGGTCGCCGTCATAGAGCCAGGTCTGAAAGACACTCCCCATGAGGATGATCCCATAGGGATAAGTACCGCGCGATATTTCCTTGCCGTGAAATTCCACCTGGTGCAAAATCCCTTCCACTAACGCGGGGTCAAAGCCGTCGGCGATGATCGTCGCCAGCGTGTCGTCAATCAGCTTCTCGATTTTTTCGACATCGGCGCTTCGCGTGTTACGCAGGCCGGCGCAGAACATCAGCTGTTTCAGATCCGTCTCCAGGCCGGTGGCGGGCGACATATCCTCGCCCAGAGAGGAATCGATAAGCGCCTTGCGCAGGGGGCTGGCCGGGCCGCCCACCAGCAGGCTCGAAAGTATCTTGAGCATCAGCGATGTTTCAACATCCAGGTTCTCAGCAAGAAGCCACGCCACAGTGACGATAGTTTTACGATCAGTCGCTTCGGCTTCATCCACCGGGTATGTGGCCGTGACGCGGCGGGGTTCTGTCGCACGAGGCTGGCTTGTGATTGCCGAATCTACATCGACACTCTCGAAACCGTCGAGCATTTCCTCCAGAAAATCCAGGTGCTCGCCTGTGGGGATGTCGCCATAGATGAAAAAGCGCGCGTTGGATGGAGAGTAGTATCTTTGGTGAAAGTCACGGAACTGTTCGTAGGTGAGTGAAGGGATAACCTCCGGGTCGCCGCCGGAATCCAGCGCGTAAACAGTGTCGGGGTACATGTTTTCCTGGATGGTCTTGAAGGTCAGCGAGTCGGGGGACGAATAAGCTCCTTTCATCTCGTTATAGACGATGCCGGAAATGATGAGTTCGCTGGAGAGGTCGCCCGGCGTCTCCAGTTCCAGATGATGCCCCTCCTGCATAAAAGTTTCTTTGAGCATTCGCGGGTGCAGCACCAGGTCGGTGTAAACCCGTGCCAGATTGTAAAAATCAGCTTTGATCTGGCTGGCCACCGGGTAAAGGGTTTTGTCCGGATAGGTGAAGGCATTGATAAACGTCTGCATGCTTGCCCGCGCCAGCTCCTTGAAGGCGTCTTTGAGGGGATATTTTTCCGAGCCGGCCAGTACAGAGTGCTCCAGAATGTGCGGCAGGCCTGTGGAGTCGGCAGGCGGCGTGCGAAAGCCGATCGCGTAGAGGTTTTCACGATCGAACGAATGCAGGTGCAGAACTTTCGCGCCTGTCTTTATGTGTTCCATTTCATAAGCGGTAAGACGCACCGCCGGTATCGGCTCGACCCTTAGCACCTGAAAACCTTTGTAAAAGTCGCCCGCCTGCAGCGAGGGCGTCGGGTATTTTTCCTGTGTCATTTAGAAATGCTCCTGGCTTATAGATGAAATCCCCCGCCCGCGCTCAGGCAGGCAATACAGCCGGCTGCGGGAAGGCGGGAAAATGATATTTTATTTACTGCCGGCCTGCTTTTCGGCCTTGATCTCCATGATTTGCGTTCTGGTGAAAACTGCCTGCACCGTTTCTGCGTGCTTGAGGATATTTTCCCTGCCTCCTTCTTCACGGTCAATGAGCGCGATCACTCGATCGATGACGAGACCCGCCCCGTGGGCGTGTTCAATGGCGGTGATGGTGGAGCCGCCGGTGGTGATGACGTCATCTATAATGACCACCCTTTCCCCCGCCTGCACATTGCCTTCAATCGCGCTTTTCGTGCCATGATTTTTGACGTCCTTGCGCACAATAAATGATTTGATCGGCCTGCCCATCTGATAGGAAATGACGGCCAGCGCATTGGCAATCGGATCCGCGCCCAGTGTTAGCCCTCCGGCGGCGCTGACCGGCGCGTCTTTGAGCATATCGAACAAAACCAGACCGATGAGGTTCATCCCTTCCGGATCAAGCGTGGTCGGCTTGCAGTTGAAATAGTAATTGCTTTTGCGCCCGGACGCGAGCGTAAACGGCGGGTCGTCGCTGTATTTGAAAGAGCGCTCCAGGATGATTTCACCGAGGCGTTTTCTGGCGTTTGTGGCATCAATAGTCATATGCATTTTCTCCTTAAAAGAAGCGGACTGTCGCCGCAAAATAATTACTCAAAATACAACCGGTCGTAACGGACGTTCGTGGTCGGCACGATGGCCGGATGTGAAAAAAGACGCTTTTTTCCTGATTCGTACGCTTCTATTTATTTTCTGTTTTTTCGCCCAGCATCTGCTCGACAAGTTTCACTGCCGCCACTCCGTCTTTGGCAAAGGAAGCGCCGATGGATTCGGCATAAGCGCGGGTGACCACCGCACCGCCCGCCATAAAGGCGGTCCGGATGCCCTTTGTCCGGGCAAGCGAAATGACGTCTTTCATGTTCACCATCGTCGTGGTCATCAGCGCGGAAAGGCCGATAACATCCGGCTTTTCTTTGCGTGCAGTTTCCACAATGACCTCGTCGGGAACATCGCGGCCCAGGTCGATGACATTAAAGCCGTAGTTTCGCAAAAGCAGGGCGACGATATTTTTGCCGATATCATGAATATCGCCCCTCACCGTCGCGAGCACCACTTTGCCTTTTTCCGCCGCTGCTTTTTGCTTCAGGAAAGGATCCAGATAAGCCAGCGCCTTTTTCATGGCCTCGGCTGCCGCCATGAGCTGTGGAAGAAAATAAACCTTCTTCTCATACAAATCGCCCACCTGCACGATGGCGGGAATCAGAATTTCATCAACCAGCGCACCGGCCGGACGCCCGTTTTTAAGGAGGGCCTCGCACATCGAGGCGATGTTGTCGCGGTCACCTTCCAGGATGGCGGCGGTTATCTTTTCCTCAGGCGCCAAATCCCGCGGACCGGCGGCCGGAGCTTCCGGAGACGACTTTTCAGAAAAATGGGTTATGTAATTTATTGCCGCCTTGTCCTTGCCCATCAGTGTATCGCCGGCCTTTTGCACATTGGTAAGCTCGACGCTTGCCGGATTGGCAATCGCCATCGTCAGGCCCGCGTACTGGGCCATCGCCATAAATGCGGCGTTTAGCCAGGGGCGCCCCGGCATACCGAAGGAGACATTGGAAAGCCCCAGCAGCGTTCTGCTTTTGAAAGTATTTTTGCACCACTCGAGCGTGGCGAGTGTTTCTTTGGCGGCTTCGCTGTCCGAGGCGACCGCCATCGTCAGGCCGTCAACAACCAGATCGTCCTTGGTCAGTCCGAACTTACTTGCCTGTCGGAAAACCGATTCTATAATCTTACGCCGCCGCCCGGCCGTCTTCGGCAGATCTCCGTCTGCAAGCGGCAATAGTATAAACATCGCGCCATATTTTGCGGCCAGCGGCAGAAGTCTGGCGAGCTTTTCCTTTTCGCCGGAAATCGAGTTGATCATCATCCGGCCCGGATAGAGCCTGAGCGCCGCTTCGATTGTTTCCACACGTGAGGAGTCGATCACCAGCGGCAGACGGCTTGAAGACGCCAGATGACCGATGACTTTTTTGATTGTTTGGACTTCATCAATGCCTGGCTGCCCGACATTGACGTCCAGCACGGATGCTCCCTGCCTTTCCTGTTCTTGGGCCATTTGATTGATGATGGAGAGCTTGCCCTCCAGAAGCTCCTGCTGCAGGGATTTTTTCCCGGTGGGGTTGATTCTTTCGCCGATGATAAACAGGGGTTTGTTTTGTTCCAGATGGACGAAACCGCGCGCTGAACTGAGCGCCGCCACTGACGTACGGCGCGGGCGGGGCGGTTTTTTTCCACCTATAGCTTTGGCCAGAGCCTCGATATGAGCCGGTGTCGTTCCGCAGCAGCCGCCAACAAGGGACGCGCCGGCCTGCACCAGTTTTCGGCTGAAGCGGGCGAAGGTACGCGCATCCATATCGAACACCGTCTGCACTCCGTCGAGCCGCGGCATACCCGCATTCGGTTTTGCCAGAAGCGGAACTTTCGCCAGGGGGCTCATCCCGGCGATGAAATCCACCATTTGTTCCGGGCCCGCCGAGCAGTTGCAGCCTACCACATCCGCGCCCAGACTCTGCAGCGTAATCAGCGCGGCCGCAGGCGGCGTGCCTCCCAGCGTGTGACCGTCTTTTTCATATGTCATGGAGACGGCGGTAAAGATGTTTCCCAATTCCTTGACGGCCAGAAGAGCCGCACGCGCCTCCTGGATGTCGAGCATGGTTTCGATTACGATAAGGTCGCAACCTCCGTCGATCAGGCCGCGTGCCTGTTGCTGAAACGCTTTGATCGCTTCTTCCAGGGGAAGCGATCCGAAAGGCTCAACAAACAGACCGGTGGGGCCGATATCGCCGGCGACGAGCGTCTTTGTTCCTGCCGCCCGTCTGGCGATAAGTGCCAGTTCACGGTTTATTTTATACACATCCTTTTGCGCGCCGTACTGTTCTAGCTTGAAGCGGTTGGCGCCAAAGGTACAGGTATAGACAAGCTCGGCACCCGCCCTCAAGTAAGACGCATGCAGTTCGGAGATGACCGCTTTGTTATCCAGACACCAGAGTTCCGGACAGACACCCGCCGGCATCCCTCTTTTTTGCAGTTCGGTGCCGGCGGCCCCGTCGAGAATCAGCACCTGCTTGCTCAAGAGATTGTTTATTCTGTTTTTATCAGCCAAAATCCGCCCTCCGGTGTTGTTTTTTTCAATGAGCGCCGTTATATCATCTTTAAAAAAGAAGTGGAAAATATTTTCGACCCGCCCGTCATTTCGCATTTAGCAATGCGTACTGTACTTCAAACGATGGTCGCGCGAGGCTTGTCTGAGCGACGGAGCTGCTCGTGAGCTGTTTGAGGCTTTCGGCTCTGATCTTATTTTACTCAAGTGCCGGAGGCTGCCGGCAAAAAAAGATCGTCCCGACCTGTCTGTTTGCGCCGGGAGCGTTTTTTACCGAACACCGGATGTCTGCCCGCGGCATATCTTACAAAGAGACTTCCCATCCGGCCGTAAGAAATGCCCGCTTTTTCGGAGGCGCAGGCCATGCTGGCATCGTGGCTGATGTCTGCGTTGGGATTTACATCCAGCACGTGGAAAATATCGTTTTTGAGGCGCACGTCCATCCGGGCGTAGTCGCGGCAGCCAAGCGCACGATAGGCATCGCAGCATATTTTGCCCAGTGCATCTGTTTGTGCGACGCTTAAAGGGGCGGGGAGCAGAGTTTCGATTTTTTCATAATGCACAGAGCCGGGATGGAATTTGGCATCCTGCGTACAGAGCCGGTCTTTGATGTTTTTGAAAAAAGAGAAATCCATTTCCGCTACCGGCGGCATGGTCAGATTTTCGTTTCCCCAGACGGACACCCTGAACTCGCGCCCGTCGATGAAATCCTCTACCAGCGCCGGCTGCCGGTACGTATCCAGGACATACAAAACACGTTCTTGGAGCTCCGTTTTGTCAAGCACGACTGAGTCGCGGGAAATTCCCGCGGAGCAATGTTCGCGTGCCGGTTTGACGATGGCGGGGAATCTGTTCCAGACTATGTCATTTGTGCGATGAAATACGCTCCAGACAGGCGTGGGAATGCCGCTGTCATCGAGAATTTTTTTCACCTGAAATTTGTCCTGCGCCAGTGCCAGTGTTTCCGCATCAGCGCCGGTGAAGGTAAAACCCAGCTGCTCGAGTTTTTTTGCCACCAGCCACTCACTGTGCCCGATGCCTGGCAGCTCTTCGCACCAGTTGAAGACCACACATTCGGATGGGTTGAACGGTCTCAGACAAGAGGCGATATCGTCATCGGTTACGCAGGCGGCAAAAACCGTGTGTCCTTCTTTCATCAGGGCGGTGCGCAAATGGCGGGACTGGCGGATGACCTCATCCTGTTCGTCTTTTGTCCAGCCGGGATCTACATTGTAGAGCAAAACAACCGGAATTTTATCCGGCTCTAATTTTACCGGCACCAGCTCCCTCCGTTTGGCGTTTTTTACATAATCATTTTTTCCTTATCCTGGCTGTCTGCCAGGTGCGGACATGCAAAGTATAAATACACACGTTTTTAAAATAATGCCACAAAAAGATGCCCGTGCCGTGCCGCATCCTTGGCCTGAGATAACGGCCGCTCGAACTGACAGCTTCGCGGAGAAGAAAGGCAAAAGGCAAAAGGCAAAAGGCAAAAGGCAAAAGGATAAAGGCTAAAGGATGAAGGACGAAGGATGCCGCCTATGAGGACTACGAGCCACGAACTACGAGCTATTTGCTACAAGCCACTAGCTAATCACCAGCCACCATTCATCTAACCCTCCAACCCTCTAATTCTCTAATCATCTAATCTGCTAACTCTCCGCCCCGCGGAGCGGATCGCTATGAGCCATGAGTGACGAGCTTCTTGCCTTTCTTTTTCACTCACGGGCAAAACAGCCTTGACTGATCTTCGCCTGCATCGTATGACTTCCTGCAGCAATGAGCGCACACCGCCGCTCGTTAAAAAACCGGAAAGGAGCTGACAGCTATGTTCGACATCGAAAATTGGAGTAAGGAGAGGGTCCATGAAGTCATGCTGGAGCTGTTGACCGGCTTCAACTACATGTGGTTTCTGATGGAAGAATGGCTGAAAAAGCATTGTCCCGAGAAGGCGACTGGTGAAGAATTTCTCGCGCTCAGCGGAGAATTCGGCGCCTACGAGGCCAAACGGCTCGCCAGAGTCATAAGAGAGCCCCTTGCAGGTGTTGACCGTTTGATGGAGTTCCTCCGTCATTCACACTGGCGTGCCTTTGAAGATTTAGAAATAACAAAAATATCCGACAAGCAGATTTCCATGAGAACCGTCGGTTGCACGGCTCAGAAGGCGGCCAAGAAATGGGGCGTGGAATACTATCCCTGCGGAGACGGGGGACTCAGGCTTCGTCAGGGTTTTTTCGCGGCCGTCGATCCGTCAGCCAGGGTGGAGCGAGTCTTCACACCGCCCGATGAAAGACCCGAGGGGGTTACCGAAGAGATTTCCTGCCAGTGGTTAATTACCATTGACTGATTACGATCGAGTACTCGCGTCGCGCCGGACCGGCAGGCTGAACCGGTTTTGCCGGTTCTCAGGCGGCGTCGGCACTCCTCGCGGCGGCCGTCTCCTTCATGGTGCCCGCCTGAAGGATGGTTTATGTGCCGTCTTACATTAAGATCATCTGCCGCGGTTCAATGTGCTGAAACACTGGCACTGCCTGCTTATCCTTTGCGCCGTTCGTAAGTTTCTTCAAATAAAAAGGCGGTTTCCCGGTAGGCGCGCAGCACCTGCGGGTCAAAATGATGCGGCCGGATGCGCTCATTACCCTGATTGAGGATTTTGGTGACGGTGGCGTGATCGATTCCCTGCTTGTAGGGACGTGCCATCCGCAAAGCGTCGTACTGGTTGGCAAAGGCGGCTATTCTGGCCTCTATGGGAATAGCATCTCCCCTGAGACCGCGGGGATAACCGGTGCCGTCCCATCTTTCGTGGTGGTTGAGGGCAATCATCTGTGCTACGCGCATGTAGGGATGTCCGCCGATGATTTTCGCGCCCCAAAATGTATGTTTTCTGAATTCAATGGTTTCTTCCGCCGTCAGCGGCTCCTTTTTTTCGAGAATATGCGCCGGTATATAGATCTTTCCGATATCGTGGAGAATGGCCTGCAGACTGATTGTCCTGATAAAATCTTCTTTCATCCCTATGCGCTCGGCAATGATTCCGCAGTATTCACCAACGCGATGCATGTGATTGCCCCCCTCGTCATCTACTGCCTCCGCCGTGCGTGACAGCGCGTAAATTCCGTAATCGAAAGCTTTGGCAATGTTCCGCATGCTGGAAAGGGTATGGAGAAGGCGGCTTTGCACACAGATATGACGAAAAAAATTCAGTTCGTTGACGCCGATCTCCTGTCCATAATTGAGGGCCATCAGACAAAGGTCCTGACTAAGGTAACAAATACCGTTTTCCACCGTTACATTTCTTGCTCGGAGGTTTCTCAGTATTGTTTTCGTTGACAGCACCGTTGATTCATTGTTGAGAAAAAATATCTTTTGCCCTCCCGGCTGCGCAGCATCGACCCCGGCGAGGGGATCGTATGCAATCTTCATCCGGCTGAAGTCCTGAAAGGCGTATTCGTACTGGTTCCAACGTGCTTTGTCATCTGCGGTCAGAAGTCCCGCAATGAGAACCCTGGGTTTATCAAGAATATCGGCCGTTCGTCTCAGCAACAGCACGATTATCCTTTCGAATTGCGGCTGGAAATCAAAGTGAGACGGAGAAAAAGAGTCCAGCGTTTTCTCCTCCAGCACCGTGAGCGCATTCATGTCCCGCTGGAGATTATCGAAGGTGTCGCGTCTTTTTTTTCGTCCGATCAGCAGTCTCACGCGGGCGATCATTTCATCATGATCGAGTGGTTTGAACAGGTAATGATCGGCGCCTGCCTCGAGGCCTTTTAAAAGATCTTCACGCGATTTCAGGGCGGACATCATGATAACGGGAATATCGCGCAAACGTTCGATATCTCTGATGCGTGCACAAATCGTAAAGCCGTCGGTCCCCGGCAAAATCGCGTCCAGCAGAATCAGGTCAACCGGCTCTTTGCTGAGAATTTCCAGCGCCTGGAGACCTGTGCCGGCTTGAATCACGCCATAGCCGCGAGGAGTAAATACAGCCTCCAGAAGGGCAAGGCCCGCCGCGTCGCTGTCCACGCACAGAATCTGCGGTTGCCTTATCAGAATTGATTGATGATCGGATTGCTTCATAGCCGACATGCCCGCCTGATTACTCCTGACGCTTCTGTCGGAGCGGCAGGAAAACAGTAAAACAGCTGCCGCGGCCGAATTCACTTTCTACATGAATGCTTCCGCCGTGCATTTCCACCAATTGTTTGGTCAGCGTCAGCCCCATGCCGATACCTTCTCCCGGGAGTGTGTAAGGAGACGTCAGTGTGCCGAATGCTTGAAAGAGGCGCGGCATATCTTCCGCCTTAATTCCTGTCCCTGTATCTTCAATGGAAACGCTGACACTGTCCCGGCCGGTAGATGGCTCTTTGGAGAGAAAAATCTTCGCATCTATCTTCCCGCCCGGAGCCGTGTATTTGACTGCATTACTCAACAGATGGAAAACAACCTGCGTCATTTTCTGTTCATCCGCCTCGATACGGATATCTGCTTCCGGCTGTATTTTGACGGTGAATGTCTGGTTTTTTTCTTTTATCTGTTCGTCGAGCATCCTGCCAGCTTTGCTCAGGATATCTGACAGGGGGAAACAAGACAGATCCAAAGTTATGCCTCCGGACGACAGGCGGGAGACTTCGAGGATTTCCGTGATGATGCCGCTCAAGCTTTTGCCTGCGTCGGCAATATAGCGGAGAAACTCATCCTGCTTGTCGTTGAGCTCGCCGAACATGCGGTCCTGTAAGACTTTGCTGAAGCCGATCACAGCGTTGAGCGGTGTCTGAAATTTATGGCTGATTCCAGCCATGAAGTCCGACTTGGCACGGCTGGCCGCTTCCGCGGCAATTTTTGCCTTTTCCAGCTCGGCGGTGCGCTCCTTGACGTTCTGCTCAAGCTTTTCGGAGTATTCGCGCAGCGCCTGTTCCGATTTGCGGATCAGCTCCTCGGCTTTTTTCTTTTGGGTGACATCAAATGAAAGGGCGCGGAAACCCACTGGTTTTCCCGAGGCGTCCCTGATCAGCGAAATGGATAATTCATAGTCGGCTCTCACACCATCTTTGCGCAGCACCTGATAATAAAAATTTTTGACCGTCCGGCCTGTTTTGTAGACCTGGGTGAAGGCCTCGTAAGTCTTGCGGGCATGCTCGTCATCCTGAAGTTGAGTATTGGACATCCGCAAAAGCTCATCGCGGGTGTAGCCCATAACGCGGCAGGCTTCATCATTGGCAAAAGTGATCACACCGGTGAGATCCGTCTCGAAAAAGGCAGCGTCGATACTCTCTATAATGCTCATATATTTGGCTTCGCTCTGCAGCAGTGCCTCCTCCGCCCATTTGCGCGAAGTGATATCACGTGAAAGCAGGCGGAAACCTGATGGTTTTTTCTTCTCATCGCGGATGATTACCCCGGAAATTTCATGGATGAGGTTGATGCCGGTGCGGGAAATGAACAGCGCTTCTTCACCTTTAAAAGGCTTTCCCGTCCGGTAAAGATCGTCAAAAAGCTCACTAATCTTTTTTGCCGTAGGTTCGTCGGTTACCTGCCTGAAGTTCATGCCGATGAGTTCCTCGCGCTTGTAACCGATATTCCTGGCGGCTGCGTTGTTGGCAAAGGTCCAGTTTCCTTCCATATCCAGCTCCGAGTATCCTTCGCCCATGTCCTCCAAAATCGTCCGGTAACGCACTTCACTCTTGCGCAACTCACCCTCTATGCGCTTGCGCTCGGTAATGTCCCTGCATACGCCGCGGAAACCAACCGGCGCGCCTTTTACGTCCCTAATCAGATCTACGTTCAGCTCGAAGATTCCCCGCGATCCGTCTTTTCGTATGAACTCCGATTCGAGAGCCCTGACCGGCTCGCCCGTCCTGAAGAGTTGATTATAGGCCGCAAACGATTTTTGTACGCCTGCCTCATCTTGTAACACACTATACTTCATACCGATCAGATCTTCCCGGTTGTATCCGAGAAGTTTACAGGCCATGTCATTCACAAAGATGATCCGGCCTGTCAAATCATTCTCAAAGTAGGCATCGGTCATGTTTTCAAGAATTTTTTTGTAGCGTTCATCTTGTTGCCGGCGCGCATCTTCCTCAAGCTTCCGTTTTGTGATGTCGCGCGATATAAAGCGAAAGCCGACCGGCGCCTCCAGCGCATCGCGTATGAGCGCCCCGGAAATTTCAGCATGACTTGCGGCTCCGTCCTTCCTTAAGTAAGTGCCCTCAAAGTAAGAAAAAGGTTTGCCGGTTTTATACAGACGGCGGCTCGCGTTTTCCATTTTGCCGGCTGTTTTTCGGTCGCAGTAGCCGTCGTAATTCATGCCCAAAAGTTCTTTACGTGAATAACCCAGTGTGCGGGCCAGCCGGTCATTGACGAATGTCAGGTTTCCCTGCAGATCTGTCTCATAATAGCTTTCTCCCATCTCCTGCAAGACGGCTCTGTATCTGTCGTGCAGAAGCGCCGAGTGTTCTCCGGTGGGCTTGAGATCGGTCACATCCATTACGCTGCCCATCAGGCCCGCGGCCTCATCACGGGCGGCCGGGCCGGACATCTCCATAAACCACGCAGTTTCACCGTCTTTGCGTATAAAGCGGTACTCAAACGGTTCGCTGCTTCCGCCCCGGTGTTTTTTTAGCTTTTTTTGGCGTACGGCTGATCGGTCATCCGGATGTATGTAGTCCAGCAGGTGAGAACCGACAAGTTCCGAGGCGGGATAGCCGGTCATATTTTCATACAGAGGGCTTACAGAAGCGAACCTGCCCGCTTTCAGGATGTAAAAACCGGCTCCTACCGCGTCAATCATATCCTGAAGAGGAGGGCTGGTTTTTTTCTTTACTGTCCCGGATGTTTTTTTGGCTGGTTTTTTGGCGGAAACGCTCGGGGTGACCTTCCGGGCAGCCTTTTTGCCTGCCGGCCTGGCGGCTGTTTTTTTTTGTGGCGACATAGCGATATCATCTCCTCAATGTTTGACGGCTCGTAAAAATGCCGGATGCTCTTTGCTTCCGGGCCCGGACGTGTCGACCAGGACCGGTATTTAAGACCTGTGCCCGGGCTTGCCTGACACATCGGGGCGTGAGCATCCTTTCTGCGGAGCTTTTTACAAAGGCGTCAGGATTTGTGTTTTTGACCCTTCACGAAATCATAGGTTTAACGACTTTGCAAAAAAGTGTCCTGTTAAAGATATCGGCTAAAACCGAATATTATTAAGGGCTGGAGGAAGATTACCGTTGCCGGTCTTGCCCGCATGCAAATTATGAGGTTTAGCCGGGCGCAAGAGCGTCATTTTCCTTTTGGGCCAGGTCAAAACGAAAAATAAGTGCGCCCTCCTCAAATGAGCGTGAAATTTCGAGGCCCGATCGTTCAAAAACTTTCATCATGGCTTCATTACGCGGTAACACATAAGCGATAAACCAGCGGATATCACGGTCGCGGGCAATTTTTACCAGATAGTCGAACATAAAAGTGGCAACTCCTTTTCCTTGAAACGCCTCATCGACAATAAAAGCTGTTTCATAGGCTCCGGAGTGATTGTCATAGGCATAGCGGGCTTCGGCGATGATTCTTTCGTTGCGGCCTTTTTCAACAATGGCCACCACCGAAAGAACATTTTGGTAATCGATGTTGACGTAAGGTTGCATTTCCTTATGCGGCATCACCGGCTTGCTGGCAAAGTAACGGAAATATTTCGACTCGTCTGAGAAATTATAAAACAGACGGCGCATCATGTCCTCATCGGAAGGCTTGATGGGGCGGATCTTTATTTCGAGACCGTCTTTCAGAGATTTACGTGTCTCCAGCTCCGACGGGTAGTTTGCCGCGTGCCTGGTCAGATAAATCTGATCCGCGTACACATAATTCAGGGCTTTGGCCTGCGCCAGCAGATCTTCGCGATGATCCGGGTGAGCGATTTCAATCATGGCAAGGACCCTTTCGCGGATGGACTTGCCAAAAAGATTGGCGACGCCGTATTCGGTCACGATGTATTTAACGACACCCAGCGTGCTGTGCGGATTGTCGTTTTTACCGTCGAGGCGGATCACGATATTGCTTTTACCCTCTTGGTCAAGTGAATTGAGTGCGACAATTGCTTTCCCCTTTTTGGAGATAGTGGCGGCAACGGCGAAATTCAGCTTACTTTCATATCCGGTAAGCAGATTGTCGCCGGAATGAAAAATGACCGATTCACCGGAAATATCAATTTTCTTGACGTTTATAATGCCGATCAGGCTTTTTACCCGCCGGATCAGGAAGGGGTTGCTCAGTGTGGCGATCGAATAGAACTCGAAAATGGGATTACGGTCGACATAGTCGTAAAGAGCGCGGCTCCCATAGCAGTAGCTCGCGGTTATGAGTCCCCCGTTGTAGCGGCTTCGATGCAGGGAAATAGCTCCTGATTTAACCAGATCGATCGCCCAGTCGGAAATAACATGAGTTAAAATACCCAGGTTTTTTTTACTCTTCAGATGATCGGCCAGAGCGCTGAAGATCCGTCCGACGTGCAACACGACGGTTGAGCCGTCCTCGATCAGGTTGGAAATGTTCCATCCGATCCGATCGACTGTTGCATCATAGGGCTTGGTTTCCCTCTCGATGAGCGGCAGGTCGCTTTCTACGATATGATGAAAACTGCTGATATGCACGAATGTTTCGCCCAGGGTGGTCGGCATATTGGGGTTTATTTCCGCGATGACCAGCGAGGCCTGTTTGATCACGATATTGGCGATATCTATGGCTACCCCCAGCGAGACAAAGCCGTTTTCTGCAGGCGGGGAGACCTGGATGACGGCCACGTCCACCGCCACCGCCCCGCTTAAAAAAATATAGGGGAGTTCCATGAGGTTGGCGGGGATGAAATCGACTCTGCCTTCCGAAATTTCCTTGCTGATACTCTCGCCGACGTTGAAAGTCTTGAGACGGTATTGTCTGTTGTCGCCGCTGGGGGACAGATATTGTCCCAGCGTAATGAGCTGAATAATTTCCAAATCTCGTAGATTGGGCGCGTTGGAGGCGGTAATCGCCGAGAGAGTTTTGCCCGGTACGGCGACTGCACTGGATACAAATATCTTCTGGCCGGGTTTGATTTTTTTTAAAAGCTCCTGAGTCGAAATAATCTTGTCGCGATAATCGAAATCGCCGCTTATGCCGACATGATCCATGTTTTTTGCCCCGTTCAGACAAGTAGTGTATGGGCATCTTATACGGGAAATTTTCCGTATGCAATCTTTATCATTGCCGTCGCTTCCCGGACCGGCGGGGAGGAAAAAACAACTGCCCACGGCTTCCGGCCGTTGCCGCCGTGATTTGCCGTCATTCTATTACGGTAATTATTGGCCACTGATTGGCTTTTTTCGGCAGGCCGGCAATGCTGATTTTGCGCCAGTGACAGAGCCGGCATCGGGGCAAAATCAAAAATAATTGATTTTTTTGCCGCACAGTGTGAAAAAAAATATTGCAACTTCTCCGCGGAGGTGCTTTTAGAATAGAAATGAATCAAAGCAGGGCCAATTTTCATTTCTGAAACAGTTTTTACCCCAACCGGGTTTTTCTACGGAGCACAATGATGAAAATCAACAGGATAATTATTAGCAGAATACTGCCGGCGTTTCTTGTTCTCATCACCGCCTTGAGCGGTTGCGGGGGCGATCAGGGCCCGAGGGAGATGACTCCGGAGGTGGCGGTGGTCACCACGGAATTCGAGACAGTGGTGATGACCACGGAGCTGCCTGGACGCACATCAGCCTGGCTTGTTGCGGAAGTGCGCCCGCAGATAAGCGGCATCATCCAAAAGCGGTTGTTTCAGGAGGGGGCGGCCGTACAGGAGGGGCAGGCTCTGTTTCAGATAGATCCGGCACTGTTTGAGGCGGCGCTGGCGCGTGCGGAAGCAAATTTGACGACACTGGAGCTCAAAGCCGGTCGCCTGCGTGAACTCCTTGAAGACAAAGCGGTCAGCCAGCAGGATTATGACGATGTAACCGCGGCCTTAAAACAGGCGCGGGCCGAGGCGCAAACGGCGCGCATAAATCTGAAATACACAACAATCACTGCCCCGATTTCCGGGCGCATCGGAAAATCCGGCGTTACGGTAGGTGCTTTGGTGACCGCCCATCAGCCGGCCGCGCTGGCGACGATTCAGCAGCTTGACCCGATGTATGTGGACGTTACTCAATCCACCGCGGATATCCAGAGGCTGCGCCGCCTTTTCCAGTCAGGTGAGCTCAACCCCAATAACGCAGGTCAGAAAAAAGTTCGCCTGTTTATCGACGACGGCACCGAGTATGCTGTAAAAGGGACGCTGCAATTTCGCGATGTCAGCGTCGATCCGAGCACTGGTTCGGTCATCCTGCGCATTGTTTTTCCTAATCCTCGTGAAATCCTTTTGCCGGGAATGTTTGTGCGGGCAATTTTACAGGAAGGAATCAACGACCGGGCCATTGTAATTCCCCAGCAGGCCGTATCGCGAAACCCCAAGGGAGACCCCTATGTGCTTATTGTTGATGAACAAAACAAAGCACAGATCAGGCAGATCACGCTGGATCGTGAAATTGGCAGTTCCTGGCTTGTGAGCTCGGGACTTTCGCCCGGCGAGAAGATAATTGTGGAAGGAATGCTCAGAGTCACGCCCGGTATTGAAGTCAGGACCGTGCCCTTTGAGGATGGCAAAGTTCAAGACGGAAAAGAAAACAGCTCGACGGAAGCAGCGGACGGTAACAACGATAAGGGTGCCTGATGTTATCTAAATTCTTTCTGGACAGACCGGTTTTCGCCTGGGTCATTGCCATTATCATTATGTCGGGAGGTCTGCTGGCGATCTACAATCTGCCGGTATCGCAGTACCCCCAGATGTCGCCCCCTACCATTGCCATCTTCGCCTCGTATCCAGGGGCCTCGTCCGAGACGGTGGAAAACAGCGTCACCCAGGTTATTGAACAAAATATGACCGGGCTCGACAGGATGATTTACATGTCCTCCTCAAGCGACTCAGCGGGCGGCTCCCGGCTGGAGCTGACTTTCGCTCCCGGCACAGACCCGGACATCGCCTGGTCTCAGGTACAAAACAAAGTTCAGGCGGCGATGCCGAACCTTCCCGACACGGTTCAGGATCAGGGCGTCAATGTGCGCAAATCCACACGTAACTATCTGATGATCGTCGGCCTCATCTCGGAAGACGGCTCGATGGACGGCACGGATCTGAGAGATTATGCCAAGTCCAACCTGGAGAGAATTCTCGCACGTGTGCCGGGTGTGGGCGAAGTGGAGTCGTTCGGCGGCGGCTACGCGATGCGCGTGTGGCTCAATCCCGAAAAACTCACGGACTACTTTCTGACGGTGGAGGACGTCCTGGCCGCACTGAAGGCATATAACGTGGAGGTATCCGCAGGACAGTTCGGCGGTGCGCCGGCCATGCCGGGTCAGCGCCTGAACGCGCCGATCGTCATTCAGAATATGCTCTCCACACCGGAAGAATTCGGCGCCATTCCTGTGCGTACCAGACCCGATGGATCCATCGTCCGCCTGCGGGATGTGGCCCGCACGGAGCTGGGCACGGAAATTTATGATATCGGCGTGGCTGCCGACGGCAAGGCCTCGGCGGGTATCGCCATCCGTCAGGCGCCTGGCGCCAATGCCCTGGATACGGCCGATGCCGTGAAGGCCAAGATGGAAGAGATGAGCCGCTTCTTTCCCCCCGGCGTTAAAGTCACCTATCCCAATGATTCCACCGTTTTCATCAAAGTCGCCATCGCCGAAGTCGTTAAAACCCTGATAATCGCGGTGATCCTGGTGTTTTTGGTCATGTGGCTTTTTCTGGGCAGCCTGCGTGCCACTTTCATCCCGACAATTGCCGTGCCGGTAGTTATCCTGGGCACCTTCGCCACTTTGTGGTTTTTCGGTTTCACCGTCAATATGCTCACCATGTTCGCAATGGTTCTGGCCATCGGCCTTCTGGTCGATGACGCGATCGTGGTCGTGGAAAACGTCGAAAGAATCATGCGTGAGGAAAATCTTTCTCCCAGGGAGGCCACGGCCAAATCGATGGAGCAGATTACCAGCGCGCTCATCGGCATCGGGCTGGTGCTTTCCGCCGTTTTCGGGCCGATGGCTTTTTTCCCGGGTTCCACCGGCGTTATCTACCGCCAGTTTTCCATTACCATAATTTCCGCCATGCTCCTGTCGGTGGCTGTGGCCCTGATTCTGACGCCCGTGCTTTGTGCTTCGCTCCTCAAGCCGGTCCGTCCCGGTCAGGAACATACAGAAAATACAATTTTTGTCCTGCGTCCTTTCTTTGCTTGGTTCAATAAAACATTTTTCAGGTTTCGTGAGTGGTACGTGGGCGTAGTCGGCCATTCTCTTTTTCGGAAAAAACACTATCTGGCCGCTTTTTGCGTTGTTCTGGTGCTGATGGCATTTTTGTTCATGCGCATGCCGACGGCCTACCTGCCGGATGAAGACCAGGGAATACTGCTGGCCCAGGTGATGATGCCCACAGGAACAACATTGGAGCAGACCGGTCAGATCGTCGGGCAGATTCAGAACTACTTCAACGAAAACGAGAAAGATGCGGTGGAAACGATTATGACCGTCACAGGCATCGGATTTTCCGGCCGGTCGCAAAATAACGGTATGGTGTTCATCAGACTGAAAGACTGGCATCTGCGCGACAAAAAACATCTCAAGGCAGGCGCGATCGTGCAAAGAGCCATGAAAGAATTTTCCGGGATCCGTAACGCAACCGTATATGTCTTTCAGCCGCCGCCCGTATCGGAACTGGGCATGTCCACCGGTTTTGACTTCCAGCTTCTGGACCAGGGCAACCTTGGCCATCAGGCGCTCATGGAAGGGCAGAATCAGTTGCTGGGGATCGTGGCGCGTGATCCCCGCGTAATCAAAGTACGTCCCAACAGCCTGCCCGATGTTCCCGAGTATCGCATTGACGTGGACTGGGAAAAAGCGGGAGCGCTGGGCATTCCCATCACTTCCATCCACCGGACCATCTCCGCCGCTTTCGGTAGTGCCTACGTCAATGATTTCACACATGGCGGCCGTGTCAAAAGAGTTTTCCTGCAGGCGGATGCACCATACCGCATGTTGCCGCGCGATCTGGAAAAGTTATATGCACGCAACACGCAGGGGAAAATGGTCCCTTTCTCCTCTTTCGCGTCCGGTCGCTGGGTATCGGGAGCGCCGCGTAAAACTCGTTTCAACGGTTTTCCCGCCATCAACATCTGGGGGGAACCGGCGCCCGGCAAGAGTTCTGGTGAGGCGATGCAGGCGATGGAGGAGGCGGCGCGGAAACTTCCGCCCGGCTTCGGATTCGACTGGAGCGGGCTTTCTTATCAGGAGAGGATGGCCAGCACGCAGGCGCCACTGCTTTACGCCTTTTCCATTTTTGTCATCTTTTTGTGCCTGGCCGCCCTTTATGAGAGCTGGACGATTCCCATCTCCATTTTGCTGGTCATTCCGCTGGGGGTCATCGGCGGCATTATCGCCTCGAGCCTGAGGGGGCTGGCCAATGATGTCTATTTCCAGATAGGCTTGCTCACCACTTTGGGCTTGGGGACAAAAAACGCCATTTTGATTGTCCAGTTTGCCAAGCAGGGGATGGAAAAGGGCTCGGGGATAATCGAAGCGACGATTGAGGGAGCGCGTCTGAGATTCAGGCCGATACTGATGACATCGCTGGCTTTTGGATTCGGTGTGCTGCCTTTGGCTCTGACGACCGGAGCGAGTGCGGGCGCCCAAAACGCCATCGGCACCAGCGTCCTGGGGGGGATGATCACGGCCACGGTTCTGGTGGTTATTTTTGCACCTCTCTTTTATGTGATCATAGAAATGATCTTCGGCAGACAGCAAAGGCAGCCGCTGTCCTCAGGTGCCGGCATGGTCGATTTTTTCTTAGGACTGAAAAATAAAATTTTTGGTTGGCGCAAAAGATAAAGCCGGCGGGCGGCGGATATTTGCCGGAGGTTCAAGAAAATGAAAATAATTAAAATCATCTCCTTCATCTGCATGCTTTGCCTGGTCGCCTGCACGATGGCGCCGCGCTATGAAAGGCCTGCCGCACCGGTGGATGCCCAATGGCCTGCGGGTGCCGCCTATGAGGAAACCACACACGACGAAGCGCCCGGGGCTGCCGAAATCCCCTGGCGGGATTTTATCGGCGATGGGCGTCTGCGCGAAGTCATCGATAGAGCTTTACAAAACAACCGCGACCTGCGTATCGCTGCGCTTAACGTGGAACTTACCAAGGCGATGTACGGGATCAGCACGGCCACGCTGTTGCCGGTGCTCAACGTGACCGGTGCCTGGTTCAGGGAGCGGGTGCCAGCGGATCTTTCCCCCAGCGGCAGCGCCTATACGGCGGAAAAATTCATCGTCAATCTGGGAATGAGCTCATGGGAGATTGATTTCTTCGGCCGGATCCGGAGCCTCCGGGACAGAGCGCTTCAGGAGTATCTGGCCGGTATCGAGGCCCGGCGCGGCTTTCAGATCATGCTCGTATCCAGCGTCGCGCAAGCCTGGCTGGCACTGGCGGCGGACAAAGAAGCGCTGAAACTGGTTCGGGCCACACTTGAGGCCCAAAAGGAGTCATACCGCCTGATGCGGAAGCGCTACGATGTAGGCATGGCCTCGGAAATAGATCTACGCCGGATTCAAAGTCAGATGGAAACATCGCGCGCCGAAGTTGCCCTCTATACCCGTCAGGTGGCGCTGGATTTAAACGCTCTCAACCTGCTGGTTGGTTCTCCAGTCAAAGAGGAGCTGTTGCCGGTCGATTTGGGCAGCGTAACTCCGCCCTGTGATTTTTCACCGGGCGTCTCTTCCGAAGTTCTGCTGGAGCGGCCCGATGTACTGGCAGCCGAACGCCGCCTTAAAGCGGCATATGCCAATATCGGTGCGGCGCGCGCCGCCTTTTTTCCGCGTATTACCCTGACCACTTCAATCGGCACAGCCAGCGCCGAGCTCTCCGGCCTGTTTAAAAGCGGCTCCGGTGTCTGGGCATTTGCGCCGCAGGTTGTCTTGCCCGTTTTTGACGCCCGTACCTGGTATGCCTACCGTGTGACGAAAGTGGAGCGGGAAATATCCATCGCCCAGTATGAAAAAGCCATCCAATCGGCTTTCCGCGAGGTGGCCGATAATCTGGCGATCAAAGGAACGATTGACGCTCAGATTACCGCCCAGGAGGCGCTGGTGGAGGCGGTGGACCAAACATACCGTCTGGCCCGGCTGCGCTACGATAAAGGGATTGACAGTTATCTTTCCGTGCTGGACGCACAGCGGTCATTTTACGGCGCCAGGCAGGCGCTGATCATGTTGCGTCTGGCCCGGGCGGTCAATATCATTTCCCTGTACAAAGCGCTTGGCGGCGGGTCTGACGAGGCTTCGCCTGAATGAAAATATCGACCGTAGCCGCCACGTCTTAGCCTCTTCATTTTAAACTCTACACCTACGGGCATAATTCCGGATTTAAGACCTGAGCCGCCATCGCGGCCGCCGGGCAGGTTTTTGCTGGGCGGCAAACGGCAAATGTTGTATCTTTTTCTTAAATGTTGTAACTATAAGCCTCATCGGTGTGTCATCATCTCAGATAAAAAAGGGGCAGACGATGAAAAGCGGGGGAAAAGATTCAGCCGATCCGGTGGATAAGCAGACAGATCTGGAAGCACAAATTGCCGAACTGAGGCGAAAAGAAGAATTTTTCCAAGCGGTAACGCGGAATTTATCCGAAGTCATTGTTGTCGTAAACGCAAAGGGAGTAATTACTTACGTAAGCCCCTCCGTCCAACAATGTCTTGGCTACAGTCCCGACGAGCTGATCAGTAAAAACGGGTTTGATTACATTGTCCGCGCCGATCTGCCGCGGGCGCTCGTGGATTTCGGCAAGGCTATCCTCAGCAAAGACATCAATATCCACAACTCATTCGGTATCCGGCACAAAGACGGCTCCAAGCGGATCATGGGAGGCGTTGGTGTCAACCTCCTGCAAGATCGGGTTGTGAGAGGTTTTGTCCTCAACGTCCGGGATATCACCGACCAACGGCTGGCCGAAGCGAATCTTGACAGCCAGCAGAAACATCTGGAGAGACTGGTTGCAAAGCGGACGCAGGAAATAGAGCGTATAAACAGTATATTGAAGGAGGAACTCGCCCAGCGTAAAGAGGCGGAAAAAGCGCTCCGGATAAACGAAAACAGGCATCGCCGCTTCATTGAAAACATTCCCCTCGGTATTCTCATTACCGACACATCCGGGAAAATCCGTTATGTGAACCGGCAGCTTGGGGAGTTGCTGGAGAGGGCCGCCGGGGATCTGGAGGGGAAAAACATTTTTCGCCTTGAACTATTCGATAAAGACACACAAAAACGCCTGGCCGGCAGAATGGAAGCCAAAGCCGGAGCAGAGGAAAGACAAAAACTCTCTGATGTTTCCGTCCCGATGAAGGACAAAAGCAAAAAGTGGGTGGAGCTTGTTACCACTACCTTGAAAGAAGGCGGCAAACAGGTGGGGCTGCAGATGGTGTTTGTCGATATGACGGAAAAAAAACAGGCACACGAGGAACGCAAGGGACTGGCAGGGCGCCTGCAGTGGGCGGAAAGAATGGAAGCCATGGGGAAAATAGCGGGCGGCGTTGCCCACGACATCAATAATGAGCTGGGAGTGATAGTCGGTTATGCGGAACTGATAGCGTCAAAAATGCACGATGACTCACCATTGAGAAAACTGGCTTTGGGTCTCATTTCCTCAAGCAGAAAGGCCACATCGATCCTCCGGAATATGCTGACCATGGCCGGCCGAGGCGTGATTGTTTCCGAGCCGGTAAATCTCAGTCGGCTGGTGAGTGAATATCTGCATACGCCTGAATTTGAACGTCTTGTCCGTCATTACCCCCGTGTCAAGTTCAAATACAGCCTGGCCGATGATTTGGGGAGCATTGAGGGGGCCCCGGTGCTTTTGACGAAAACGCTGATCAATCTTGTGGCCAATGCCATGGAGGCGGTTGCCGGCAAAGGGGAAGTTTTCATCGGCACAAAGAACATATATCTGGGCAAACCCCTTGCCGGATATGACGAGGTGCGCAAAGGGGAGTACGTTGCGCTCACGGTAGCGGACACAGGCAGAGGTATCGCCGCGGAGGATATCGATAAGATATTCGAACCTTCCTATACGAAACAAAGCATGGGGAAACGAGGTACGGGTATGGGGCTGGCCGTTGTCTGGGGCACCGTTAAGGACCATCGCGGCTATATCGATGTGGAAAGCAAGCCGGGTTCAGGAACTGCATTTACCGTCTATCTGCCGTCCTCCCGTCCGGCGGCCAGGGCAAGCACAGAAGAACCCCGCCGCCGGCGATACGAAGGTAACGGAGAAACGGTGCTGGTCGTGGACGACTTGCCTGAGCAAAGAGAAATCGCCGAGGCTCTGCTGACGAAAATGGGCTACAAAGTCAAGACACTTGCCAGCGGTGAGGAAGCCATCGCCTACCTGAAAAAAAATCAGGCGGATGTGCTTATTCTGGATATGCTGATGGAACCGGGTATTGACGGGCTTGAGACCTACGGGCGCATTTTAAAGGACAATCCACGTCAAAAGGCGGTTATTGTCAGTGGTTATACGGAAACAGATCGTGCCCGGCAGGCATTGGCGATGGGAGCCAGCGCTTTTATCGGCAAACCCTACCTGACAGATGATATCGGAGCGGCTATCCGCAAAGCCTTGTCACAGCAAAAGCGGGAGAGAACCGGCTAGTTTGTTTTTGATGAGACGTCCGCTTTCGCGTAGAGCGGGCACAGTTCTGAAGAACCTGGTACGTAATTACGGCAGGTTGCCGGTCTCGTTTCGTGGATCGCGCAGCCGAAGCGCTTTCCGTCGAAGAAAAAAAACGGGCAGCCCCGCAGCGGCTTCCCGGATCGCGCGTTCACCAGATGGTCGCCCTGCCATACTCCCTGCTCATTTTCCAAAACCTGCAGGATGTCCGTGCGTCCCTGCGCTTGCCAGCGCTGTATGTCTTGCTTGCTTACGTACGCCGCAAAATCTGCCAGGCAGCAGCGCCCGCAGCGAAGACACTCCTTTTGTTGGTGACGGCTGTTGTTTTTGTCCATTTTAGCATCAGACTGCTTCGCGTCGGTCATGGAGAGCTTACACGATGTGGCCTGACTAAGCAACCACCCTAAATGGTGCCCGGCCATGCCCGGGGCGGTTGCCCGCACAAGATTTCCCCATAGAACGATTAATCAATAAAATCAGGCCTTCCGTTGATAAAAAATTTTGCCTGCTGCAATCGGGGGAGGGTGGGGATTGGGAAGACATTTTTTTTTCTTAATGATATGATGTTTTATGACGATACACCTATTGGGCAATTTGTCCACAAGTAAGGAGGGAGTAGAGATGAAAATAACGGCTGGTGAAATATCTTCTCTGAAACCGGAGGGGCTCAAAAATCAGAACAAAACCGCTCCGGGGGGATTTCAGGAAATTCTCGATGAAAAGATGAGCAATAAACCGGCTGAGGGTGCCGTCCCGGCTCGTGTTCCCCCCATGAATAACATTGACCGTATCCGTTTTGACACATCGCCTGAGCTGGAAACGAAACAAATACTTGCCAGTATGGATAGTTTTCTTGTGTTGCTCGAAACGTATCAGAGGCAAATGGGCGATCCGCTGGTGAGTCTTAAGGAAACGGCCGCCGTTGTCAGCCGGATGGAGGAGCAGGCCCGCAAGCTGTTGCCAATATGGGAGGCGCTTCCTGAAGGAGACGGCATAAAGGAGCTGCTCAACCGTATGCTGGTGACGTCCACCGTAGAAACAATCAAATTTAACCGCGGCGACTACCTCTGATTTTTTGAGCCTGTTTATGTGATGCGAAGGTAACCGATTCAACGAACCGGCCGGAAGCCGGCCTTTTTATACCCGTAAGACGGCTGTTCCCGCCTCCGGCCGCATCGTGGCCTGCTCGCTTTTCATCTGTGTCAGAATATGATAACTAACTTAAGCGATGCCAATGAAAGTTATTTCTGGTGTGGCGGCAAAATTACATACCTGAAAGAGGCGCGAGAAGACGGTTTTTGAAGGAAACATTCCTCTCGTCAGCAGAAAACGGCCAGGGACCCTGAGCGGAGAAGCGGCCAGGCGACTTGCCATGACGAATATGCTGATCGTAAAATACTGACAAGGAAGGTCGCGGTCATTGATGCTCGCGACGTGATTGAAAAAACATTGTGTGGAAAGGTGGTCTAGGTATGGAAGAAAATTTTAAAACACTGGAAGTAACCGTGAACAACCATGTAGCAACCGTGGCGCTCAACAGGGTGGACAATTTAAATGCCCTTAACTTCGAGCTGGCAAAGGATATCGCTGATGTTTTTCACAATTTGGACAATGAAGATGATGTATGGGTCGTGATCCTCAAGAGTAATGCCCGAATTTTCACGGCGGGATTGGATTTGATGGGTTTCGGAACCAGGGGGATTACGGAATCTTCCAAAAGACTTCTGGAAATTCCCCTGAAAGAGAAAGATCTTTTCGAATGCTGTCACGCGATCGAAGAATGCAGGAAACCGGTGATCGCCGCCGTTCACGGCAAGTGCATCGGAGCGGGGCTGGATATTGTATCCGCCTGCGATTTCCGCATTTGTACCCAGGATGCAGAGTTTTCGCTGCGCGAACCCAGAATCGGTATTGTGGCCGACATGGGTTCTCTGCAGCGTCTTCCCTTTATCATCGGCCAGATGTACACCCGGCAGATGGCTTATACGGGCAGATTCTTCAGTGCAGCCGAAGTCGCCAGAATGGGGCTTGTCCTTGAGGTGTATCCCGACCAGGCCTCTATGCTGGAAGCGGCGAAAACCCTTGCCGAAGAGATCATGGAGAGCGCCCCCCTGGCGGTTCAATATTCAAAAGAACTCCTGAACTATGGCAGGTTCTCCTCCATTAAAGACGGTATCCACCTTGCCATCCATAAAAATATGCTTCTTCTGACCTCTGAAGACTGCAAGGAAGCCATCTATGCTTTTATGGAGAAGAGGAAGCCAAAATTCAAGGGGATGTAAGAGACATTTCATTACATAATCGCATTCGATAAAGATGACGTTATGTAAGAAAAAGCCGTCAACCACAAAGTGCACCCTGGTGGTTAAAGATGCCGCATCGACACCGGCAAAAGAACAACGCCGGTAATCCAATGCTGTTGGTTATGCCTGTTTATATGGTCATCCTCACGGCGAAGCTGCCTGTTGCTTCATTGTCGATGACCGCCCCGGAGAAATAAGTGGCCGTCAGACAGGAGACAAGCGCATTTGACCGGATTTTTTTCCGCCGGCTCGTCGGCAAAAGTCTGTGTCATGGATATTTGCCCCCCCCTGGTAATCGGGCAGACACCATAAAACAAGCCGGCTTGGCATTGTTGACCGGGGAAACATTACTGAGGAAAAACCGCTCAGGAATGTTTCTGCTCAGATTTGCTTAACTTAATGTCTTGATATTGCGAATCTTAATTATGCAAAAAACGCGCGTCCAGTTTTTTCCTGTCGGACTTGCAGGCGTCTTTTTTGCAACGCTCCCAGTGATGTGATATCCGTCTGAAGGCGGGAAAACACTTCCGGTATCGATATCTTTACCTGCTGTGCAAGACGGGCGATATCGGTGCAAAATTCGGTGGCAAGACGCGCCCAGGCAATTACGAGAGGAACGGGAGATTTGTCGGCATCTGTGGGCAATGATCCGGCAGGCAGATTATCCAGCCTTCGGGCAGCCTCATAGGCGATAACCTTCATTGCCGCGAAAAGCGCGGCAAGTGCGCCGGCTTCGCCTTCCAGACCGCGGTCTGCCGGTGTTGCGCTATTTTGGACGGCATTCTTCAGAATATCCAGCTGGGCCGCCATACCGCCCAGAACAGGTCCCATCATGATCGTATCTTCAATTTCGCCCAGGGGAACAACCATATCTTGCCAGGCTTTCCCCTCTGCGCCCAGAAGGGCTTGTTGTTTCAGTTGGCATTGGTTCATGTTTATTGCCCCATGCGGAGAAGATTTTAAAAAATTCAAGGACATAGGGGGCAAAACCGTGAGGCCCGGCGTATTTCGCGGCACAAGGAAAGCGGTAAACGCTTTTCGCGGTGATGATTCGTCGGTGACAGCGATGACAATGAAAATGTCGGCTATCGGGCCGTTGGTCAGATAACGTTTTTCGCCTTGCAGGCAATATGATCGCCCCTGCCGGGTTGCTTTTGTCGTCAGGTTTTTTGGAGTGGCGCCCCGTCCTGGTTCGGAAACGGCAAAACTCAACATACATTTTCCACATGCTGCAGCTCTTAAATACTGATCACATTGTTCCGGCATGCCGAAAGTTCCCAGAAGATGACGAGCGATGATTTGCTGAAAGATCCAGGATACCCCCAGACCCAGATCCCGGCCGTCCCGGACGAAAATCTCGCCAGCCTGCAGAAGATCAAGGTGACCTCCATTGTTGCCTCCATAGCTTTCCGGAAGACCGATTCTGAAAAGGCCTGCATCCCCCATTTTTTGCCGGATTTCTTTGGAAAATAGTTGATCCGTTTGCAAATTTGTCTGAGCGCGTACATGTTGTGCGGCAAAATCCGCCGTGATTTTTTGAAAGTTCATAGTTGTTTTCCCTTTCGTCAGCTGCAGTCAGTAAAACATTTTTTATCGGTAAACTACTGACTGACTACAACATTATCACGTGATCAGCAAGTTACTCCCCAACAAAGCTCCACCACGTGGATTGGGTCGCTACGATATTGAATATGCCGCATGCCTGCATCGCCGCTGAACAAAATATCATTGAAAATATTTTAAGTCGGTGATAAAAAGACGAAGACGTTCCCGAAAAACAGATAAAACGCGCTCCGCGCCGTTAAAAAATAAGAGAAGAAAGAAGAATAACCATGCCTTTTGAAATCAAACTGGAAGACAAAGTGGCCATCATCACGATGGACGAGGGGGAAAATCGCTTAAACCTTGATTTTCTGACAAAATTTATGGACGCGCTGGATCACGTGGAAAAACAGACGGACGCAAATGTTCTTGTGGTTCGCGGCGCTCACGAAAAGATTTACAGCAACGGGATAGATCTCGAGTGGCTGGTGCCGATTCTGCAGAAAAAGGATCAGGTGACCGCAAAAAAATTCATTGAAACCATGATGGCGCTTTTTCGAAGAATCGCCCTCTATCCCATGATCACGATTGCCGCGATAACCGGTCACGCTTTTGCCGGCGGCGCGATCATGTGCTGTTACTTTGATTTTCGTTTTATGCGTCAAGACCGCGGTTTCTTATGCTTTCCGGAGGTCGATTTAGGTATTCCTTTCCTGCCGGGAATGATGACCGCGATGAAAAAAGCAATACCGCGTTACAAGCTCGATGAAATGGTGCTCACCGGGAAAAGAATTACCGCGCAGGAATGTCTGGAGCATCAAATCATCACCGGCGCCAGTCATATCGATCAGCTCATGAACGACGTGATGGAATTTGCCAAACTCCAGAACAAGAGGCGTCCGGTAGTCGAGCTCATCAAGGCGGAAATGAACAAGGAGATTATTCAGGCGATCGACGTCGATGACAAACCGATCATCGAGTCGGGGCGGTTTTATGTCTGATCCCTGTTTTGTAAAACAGGTTTGAGCAGCCGGGGTTTTTACAGCGAAAACGCTCATCATCAGCCCGCCCCGTGGCGCGCCTTCTGAATCGCTTTTGCCCAAAGACGATTATATGTGTTGCCGTGGCAATACCCGTCATGTGATACAATGCCGTCTGACAAAAACTTTTCTGAAGGAACTTTTAAATGACTAAAAGTGCACTTAGACTGATTTTCAATCTGTCGCTTTTCTTTGTCGCTGTACTTCCCGTGCTCATCATCGCTTTCATGTTTTATCAACCAGCGGGAGGCACCGGTATGCCCGGGCTGGCCCTGCCTGTTGCCGGCTACGCTCTGTTTTTGTGCTGCCTCCTGTTCATTGTTGGGGTTTACAAAAAAAGACGAGCCGGCGCCTCGCTCAAACTCGAAAACATGAGCAATGAATCTCTCAGGCGTAACGCGGAGCTCAACGCGCTTCGGGAAATATCGGAAATCATCCGTAACGATATTTCTGCCGATGATCTTCTGAGCCTGATTCTGGAAAAAGCCATGCAAGTGGTCGGTGTGCTGAACGGCTCCATTTTTCTGGTGGACACGACCGAGCCCGACGGACTACGCCTGATCTCCGCCAAACCGCCGCTTGGTCCTGCCAGGGAGGGAGCGGAGCCGCAACGCTATTTGTTTGTCAAAAGCGTGATTGAAAGCGGCCAGGGCATGCGCATTCAGAATATTGAAGATGATCCCCGTACCATGAAGTCCAACGACCCGAAATACGGAGCACCTTCTTTTATCAGCCTTCCCGTATATAAGAACAAGCAAGTCGTCGCCGTGATGAATCTGGCCAACAAAGAAGGCGGAGGGATTTTTACAGAACATGACGAACGCGTTCTGACGATTATGCTTGGGTCCATCAGCGTGGGAATCGAAAATATCAGCCTGCGTAATGTCCTGGAAAAGCATCAGACAAATACCAAGGCCCTCAACTCCCGGGAGAAAAACTGAAAATCCGTATCATCAACTGTTGCCGCCAGGCAGGCGCACGCGGATGGAATTGGCGTGCGCGTCAAGCCCTTCCATGCGGGCGAAGCGCTCGGTGGGGCCGGAAAGACGTATGAAGGCTTCCGGAGAAAAAGACAAAACACTCATGCGTTTGTAAAAATCATAAACACCCAGCGGCGAGGAAAACCGGGCCGTTCCTTCCGTCGGCAAAATATGGTTGGCGCCTGCCGTGTAGTCGCCCAGCGCCTCGGGGGTGAAGTTTCCCAAAAATACGGAGCCGGCGTTACGCACCCGCTGCACCCAGAAAGACGGGTTTTCCACCATCAGTTCAAGATGCTCCGGTGCCAACAGGTTGGCCAGCTCTACGGCCTGGTCAAGGTCTTTTGTAATAATGATGGCGCCGTATTGAGATAGTGAAGCCTCAATGATGTTTTTCCTGGGCAAGATCGCCCTGTGCTTTTGTGTCTCGTCCGCCACGCGCCTGGCCAGAGACTCGGAGGGAGTGAACAAAACGGCAGCGGCCATTTCATCGTGCTCGGCCTGTGCCAGCAGGTCGGCGGCCGCGAAAGAGGGTTGGGCCCCTTCATCGGCGATGATCGCCACTTCACTGGGGCCGGCGATCATGTCGATGGCTACCTGACCGAAGACAAGTTTTTTCGCTGCCGCGACATAAGCGTTACCGGGGCCGACGATGATATCCACCCGCGGGACCGTTTTTGTTCCGTAGGCCAGCGCCGCAACGGCCTGTGCGCCGCCAACTTTAAAAACACGGTTCACGCCGGCTATTTCGGCGGCAGCGGCAATAAGCGGGTTGAGACGGCCGTCTTTTACCGGACTGGTCAGAATGATTTCCTGCACACCCGCGATACGTGCCGGGATGGCCGCCATCAGCAAAGTGGAGGGATAAGAAGCCTTGCCTCCCGGGGCGTAAATACCGGCGCGTTCCAGAGGCATGAGTTTTTGCCCCAACTGAGAGCCGTCGCCTTCATTCAGTTCATAGCTTGCAGCGCTTTGCCGAAGGTGATACTTCTCGATACGGCGGGCGGCAAGTTCCAGAACTTCCCTGTCCTCCGGCGGTACGGTGGAGGCCGCCTCTTTTCTTTCGGTCTCTGTCGCCTCGAGGCCGTCGGCGGTAAGCTCGCCTCCGTCAAATTTATTCGAATAAGCGCAAAGAGCCTCGTCACCCTTGATGCGGACATCCTGAATGATCTGCGCCACGGTACCGAGCAGTTCCGGCGTAAACGCCGTGCCTCGTTGGCGTAAGCTTCGGAAAAATTCCCGGAATTCCTGTGAGTCGGCCCGAATAATTCTCATCGTGTCATTTTACCCTTCTTATGTCCGCGCCCAGCGCGGAGAATTTCTTTTCAATGTTTTCATACCCGCGGTCCAGGTGGTAAATGCGCGAGACCTCCGTGCTGCCCTGGGCGACCAGACCCGCGAGAATCAGACTGGCCGAGGCGCGCAGGTCGGTGGCCATGGTTTGCGCTCCATACAGGGTGGGAACACCGCGCACGATGGCGCTGCTTCCCTGAATTACAATATCCGCCCCCATGCGCATCAGTTCGCTCACGTGCATGAAGCGGTTTTCAAAAACCGTTTCCGTGATCACGGAAAGGCCGCTGCCGATAGACATGTAGGCCATCATCTGGGCCTGCAGGTCGGTGGGAAAGCCCGGATGGGGGAGGGTCTTCACATCTACACTCTGGATTTTGCGGCCGGCTGAGACCTTCAGTCCTCCCTCAATGGGGGTGATGGACATACCGGTATCCCGCAGTTTGTTGATCAGTGCCTCCAGATGTTGCGGATTGCAGCCCATGAGATTGATTTCTCCCTGCGTCATACCTGCCGCGATCATGAATGTGCCTGCCTCGATCCGGTCCGGGATGATGTCGGCTTTTACTGCGTCCAGCGACGTTACACCGGTGATGGTGATGACGTCGGTTCCGGCGCCGCTGATTTTGGCGCCCATTCCCCTGAGGACATCTGCCAGATTGACGATTTCCGGCTCGCGCGCCGCATTATGCAGCACTGTGGTGCCGTCGGCCAGAGAGGCGGCCATCATGATATTTTCCGTGCCGGTGACGGTAGGCAGATCAAAATAAATTTCAGCGCCTTTTAGCCTGTCAGCTTTCGCCTCGATATACCCGTTGTGCAACTCGACGGTGGCTCCCATATCTTCGAGGGCTTTAATGTGCAGATTGACCGGCCGCGCCCCGATCGCGCACCCGCCGGGAAGCGACACGCGGGCCCGTCCCATGCGCGCCACCAGAGGCCCCAAAACCAAAATGGAGGCCCGCATGGTTTTCACCAGATCGTAGGGGGCCACACAGTCCGTAATTTTTTCCGCGCTGATTTCCACAGTGGAGCCGCCCTCGATCGTGAGCCCCATATTTCTTAACAGTTTATAGATGGTTTTGATGTCCATCAGATCCGGGATATTGGAAAAAGTGCAGGTTTTATCCGTCAGCAGCGCTGCCGTCAGAACAGGCAGGGCTGCGTTTTTCGCACCACTGACCCAGACATCCCCATATAACGGCTTGCCGCCGCGAATGACGATTTTATCCAACGATTATTTTCTCCTTCCTTTGATTACGCGTGGGTGGCCGGCATAATCGGCTCGCACCGAAAGATCATCATAAAAACCGTCGCGTGCCGTCATCAGAGAAGCTATTGCCTGGTCCTGCCCGGCCCCTATTTCCAGCAAAAGCCAGCCTTTTTCCTTAAGGCGGTCATGCGCCTGATATATCAATTTTTCATAAAACTCCAGACCTGTTTGGCCGGCCCAAAGCGCCATATGCGGCTCATAATCTTTGACACCCGGTGCCAGCGTTGCATACTCGGCCGACCCGATGTAAGGCGGATTGGAAACAATCAGATCAAAAAGTCCGGACACATTTTCGAACAAATCACCAAGCACGAAATTTATCCTTGCCTCCAGCCCCAGTGCGGCGGCATTCCGTTTGGCCACTTCCAGCGCGGCGGCCGAAATATCCGTGGCGACGACAAGGGCATCCGGAATTTCCCCGGCCAGAGCCAGCGCGATGGCCCCGCTTCCCGTGCCTATATCCGCTATCCGTGGCCGGTTCATGTTCAGGTTCCGGTACAGGCCAAGCGCCTCTTCCACAATGATTTCCGTGTCCGGTCGCGGAATGAGCACATCACGATTAACCTCCAGCCGAAACGACCAAAACTCCTTGCGGCCTGTGATATAGGCTATCGGTTCGAAGGCGAGCCGGCGTTTGACCAGCCGTTGAAAATCGCTGAGCCGTCCGGCGGTTATTTGCCTATCGTAGTTCTTTATCAACCCGGTGCGGTCGCAGTTCAAAAAAAATGCCAGGAGGACTTCCGCGTCCAGACGCGCCGTGTCTATCCCCGCGCCCTCCAGCATGTGCGCCGTGTGCTGAATGATCTCCCTGATGGTCATGTTGCTTCTTTGGCCATGCCGAAAATCGTCAGGCCTTTTTCCTCCGCTCGCCGAAGATGGCACGTCCCACGCGGACAATGGTTGCCCCTTCTTCTATGGCGACCTCAAAATCGTCCGTCATCCCCATGGAAAGCTCATCCATGGATATGCCGGGGATGGCGGCCCGGGTGATTTCGTCGCGCAAATTTCTCAAGGCCACGAAATAGGGACGGGAGTCCTCCGGATTATCCGAGTAGGGCGGCATGGTCATCAGACCGCGCAGGTGCAGATTGGGCAGAACGGATATCTGCCGGGCCAGCCCGGCGGCACGTTGAGGTTCGATGCCGTTTTTGGATACCTCGCCGCTGACATTGACTTCCATCAGAACATTGAGTCGCCGTCCGGTGCGGGCGGCTCTTTTGTCGAGTTCCTGCGCCAGCTCGTGGCGGTCCACCGAGTGAATCCATTCGAAAAGATTGGCGACATATTTGGCCTTGTTGGTTTGCAGATGGCCGATCATGTGCCACTCGGCTGCTTCACCGACCAGAGGTATTTTCTCCCGCGCTTCCTGAACGTAATTTTCACCAAACAAAGTGATGCCTGCATCCAGTGCCTGACGGACGCGCTCCGCACCGACAGTCTTGCAAACCGCCATCAGACGAATGCTTTCCGGGTTGCGGCCCGCCCGCAGTGCGGCGCGGGCGATCCTTTCCCTGATGGCGGCGATGTTGGCGGTGATTGATTCGGTCACGATTTCACCTGTGGCAACTCGTAAAAAACTTACATGCCGTGCCCGGCCTCATTTACGTTTCAGCCGGCGGCCTTTTTCCTGGTGGAAACTTTTACCTTGTCCAAAACGAACGGGGAAGCCGTCCACGTGGCTTTCCTGTACAATCAAGCCCGGCCGCCGTCTGCAAACCATCTTCTTTCTCAGACCCTCACGTATAGCGAAGGACGTTCATTTTTTTCAGCATATCAAGCACATTGGCAAGCGGCAGTCCGATGACATTGGTGTAGGAGCCGCTGATCGAGCGGATAAAAGCCGCGCCCTGACCCTGGGCTGCATACCCGCCCGCTTTGTCATAAGGTTCGTTTGTGTTGATATACCAGTTTATTTCCTCAGGCTCTATGTTTTTAAAACGTACACACGAGCGCGCGATGCCCGTCCGGCAGATTTTCTCAGCTACGCATGACAGGGTATAACCGGTAAAGACAGTATGCGAGCGGTTACTAAGTTTTCGGAGCATTTCCCGAGCCTGTTTTTTATTTTCCGGCTTGCCCAGAATTATACCGTCGATCACCACAATCGTGTCCGCCCCCAGCACCACAGAGGCGGGATTTTCCATCGCCACGGCGTGGGCCTTTTCCAGCGACAGCCGGCGCACATGATCTTGCGGGGTTTCTCCCCTGCGGGCCGCTTCATCCACCTGTGCGGGCTTTACTTTGAAGGGCAACCCGGCCAGGCGTAAAAGCTCTTTGCGCCTGGGCGAAGCGGAGGCCAGAATCAGAGGGAGGGATAAGCTTATCGGCATATTGCATAAGTTCCGTAAAAAACCCGGGCTTTTTTATTCCAGATAAAATATAGTCTGTCAATGGAAATTGCTCTGTGACATAACGTCATCGGGCAGCGACGGCGGTTCGGTTCTCCGGCATCCGCAGTTCGTCACCGGAGGAGGTGGTACAGGTGATGATAAAAAAAACGGCGACAACAATGATACTGGTGTTTTTATTGATTGCAGGGCCGGCCCTGACGGCGGCCGCTGCGCAAAAGATTGTCCGGCTGACAGTGCCCGGCTGCTTTACCTGAGGAGCGGCACGCAGGATAGGGACTATCCTGAAAAAAATTGACGGCGTTAAAAAACACAGGCTTGAGCGGCCTGACATGCTGATTGTCCTGTATGACGATGAGAAAGCCACTCTTGAAACAATTACCAACGCATTGGAAGGTGGCAACTTTCCCGTACGGGGTAAACCTGTTTATTTGCCTGCATTTTAGTGACTGACTCAAAGGAGGTGTTTTTTTCCGCCCGCCTCCAGCGCATCGACCACTTTTTTCACGTCCTGCGAGTGCCCTTTTTTACAGATGAGCAGAGCGTCTTTTGTATCCACCACGATTACATCTTTCATGCCGATAAGCGCGACCAGTTTTTGCGGGCTGTAAACAAAAGAGTTTTTCGTGTCCTCGAAAACAGTCTGCGACCCGGCGGTTGCGGCATTACCGTTTTCATCGCTTGCGGACATCTCCCAGACAGTGTCCCAGCTTCCCAGATCGCTCCATCCGAAATCAGCCGGGATCATCAGAACTTTTTTTGATTTTTCCATCACCCCGTAGTCAATTGAAATCGGAGACAGATTTTTGTAAACGGAGCGGATGGTCGATGCTTCATTTACTTTGCCCATGCCGGCTGCAATAGTCACCAGCCCCGCATGCAATTGCGGTAAAAATTGTTTTATCTCCTCCATGATTACCGATGTTTTCCAGACAAACATGCCGCTGTTCCAGAAAAAATTTCCCTTTTCCAGAAATGACCTGGCTTGCCTGAGACCGGGCTTTTCACGAAAAGACCTGACCCGTAACACTTTCATACCCTGCACACGTCCCGCGACCGTGCCGCCCTCCATGTAGCCGAAGCCAGTGTGCGGCTGATCTGGTTTGAGGCCGATGGTGACAAGAGCGTTTTTCTTTTGGGCCGCGGCGGCCGCCGCCGCGATGACTTCACGGTAATGACCGGGATCGCCGATGCCGTGATCAGAGGGGAGCACAACCATCACCGCGTCTTTGGCTCTCTTTTGAATATGGACGGCGGCATAGCCGATACAGGCGGCGGTGTTTCTGCCCATTGGTTCAATAAGGATGTTTTCGTGTGGTATTTCCGGCAACTGTCGGATCAGCTCGCGTGCGTGACTTTTGCCGGTCACGATCACGATATTCCGGGGAGGTATCAGCGGTTTGATGCGGTGCACCGTTTCCTGGATGATGGTTCTGTCCGTCACGATATCGAGCAGATGCTTGGGCTTTCTATTGCGGCTGCGCGGCCAGAAGCGCACGCCCCGTCCACCGGCCATGATCAGTGCATACATTAGCTATTCTCCTGGCAACAGACTGGTTGTTGGTGCTTTTAAAAAAGATTCAAGTTACCGGTTAATATCCGCCTCAGGCAACTAAAGAAGCAAATGTCTCGTGGACGATGAGCTGCGAGCTAATCGCCAGCCATCATTCCTCCAACCCGCCAACCCTCTAAACTTCTAATCATCCAATCCTCCGGTCGCTCGGCTTGTCGAAGCGTCCTTTATCCTTTAGCCTTTCGCCTTTATCCTCTTTAGCCATGAGCTAGCCACCATTCCTCTAACCATCTAATCCTCTTCTAACTATCTTCACCACAGGCGCTCGGCCCTGGCGCGTTTGTTTGTCAGGGGTTCACCAGATACCCGGCAATTCTGTCCTGGATGATTTGTGAGGCCATATTATTTCCGGCTACACCTGAAAACACGCCGACGGAGGTCAGCTCACGGTCAATGTAATCGACGCGGATTTTGACTTTTTCATCGGAGATAAACGCAGTGATCATGCCGCTGGAGATCCTGCGGTCCTTTTCAATGTCTTCGGCTTTGAGATCTGCCACTGCCTTCAGGCAGGCCTGCCAGACAGGTTCAATATCGGCCTTGTATTGCGTGGTCAGATAGCCGTCCTGGTAAATAAACTTGCCGGAGTGAAACCCCATAACCTTGCCGTTAATAACCAGAGCACTGCTGCATCCGGAAAGAAGAACGGCTGAAACGGTGAGCGCAACAATTATTTTCTTCATCATCTGCCTCCCTGTTGACGGATATTGATGCTTTATAAAGTAAGCTTTGCCTTGTGTCAATCTTCAGGCGGCAAAGCTGTAAAAAATCGAGCTTACCGCGGCCCACAAGAGAATAACCACCGTTAGGACCATTGAGATGTAGGCCAGAATTTTGCTCCAGGCGCTTTCGGGCCGCTGGTCATTGTAGCCCATCACATAGGCCAGAAGCAGGCCGGAAAGCAGACCGCCGCCGTGCGCCCAGTTATTGATGCCGCTGAAGATGAACCCGAAAATGGCCAGGCCGATCACCCAGCCCAGCGCCTGCTTGAAAATGGCATCCCCGTAATACCCGCCGCGGCTCTTTCCGAAATAAATGATCGCGCCGATCAGGCCACATATGGAGGCGGAGGCGCCGATTGTCAGGGGGACGCCTGCCGCCACGGAAACGGCAAATCCCGCAACACCCGCCAGAATATACAGATTCATGAAGCGGTGAAGGCCGAATTCACGCAGTACGAAAGGGGCAAGCTGACGAAAGGCCAGCATATTGAACAGTATGTGCAGGATGCCGCCGTGCAGAAACGACGCCGAGATAAGGCTCCAATACCTGTGATTATGAACAACGGGAATGAAACCGCTTGCCCCCAGGCGCTGTAAGATCGGCACCGATGGCGACAAAAAACCAAGCGGCCCGCCGCCGCGGAAGATGCCCGCGGGATCCAGAATCAAAGAAAGGGCGAAAAAGGCGATGTTGACATACAAGATGGCGCTCACCGGGTTGAACATAAACATAACAGTGCGGATTTTTCCCATTGTTTCGTGTGCGCCGGGGCGCACAAGCCCGCAGTAGGGGCAGACCTCTTCATCGAGGCTGATCAGCTTGCGGCAGTTGGGGCACAAAATGGAGTTTCTTCTTGTTTTCATTGCCCATTCCGGAGTGTCGGTGCTTGGTGTGACGCGACGTTTTTTTTCGCTGTCACCTGTATTTGAGTGCCCATTTAGCAACTATAAACCCTATTGTAAAGAAAAATGAGTCCACCGGGTTGACAGGCAGAGCTGGATGCATGATATTGCCGGTCGAAACAAGGCGGGTGAACAATGAAGGAAATTCTGAATCTGGAAATTGAGACAATTGCTTTTGGCGGCCACGGGGTCGGCCGTGCCGACGGTCTGGTGGTGTTCGTTCCCTTTACCGCACCCGGAGACATTGCCAAAATTGAAATAACCGCCCGCAGGAAAAAATATGCCCGTGGCCGGGTCAGGGAAATTATCCGGCCGTCGCCCCACAGGACGACGCCCCTGTGCCCCTACTTCGGACGGTGCGGTGGATGTGCCTATCAGCACATTACTTACGAAGTTCAACTGAAAATCAAGCAGACACAGATTTTGGAAACTTATGCCAGAATCGGCGGAATCTCGGATGCGCCGGCAGGCGGGATAATTGCCTCTCCTGCCACATATGCCTATCGCGGCAAGGCCAGACTGCACGTTGTTTATACGGACGGTAAGCTCAAACTGGGTTTTATGGATATCTCCGGCGGTCGGGTTGTGGATATCGGGCGTTGTGAAATTGTTGATGAAACCATCAATGAACAGTTGGGACTGGCACGCAGCGCTGAAGAAAGCCAGAGCATGCCGGATGAGATGATCTTCTGGTCCTCTCCGCACGGCAATTTCAAGGACGGCGTTTCCCGTTTTGTAATGGGGAAGGAATTTTCCGTCCCGCATGACGGCTTTTTCCAGGCCAATCTGCATCTGACCGGCCGCCTTGTTGAAGAAGTGGGGCGTCTGTTCACCCGGACACCCAGAGCAACAGTAATGGATGCCTGCTGCGGAGTGGGGTTATTTTCCATTGCGCTGGCGCCGGCTTGCCGGAAAATGATCGGCGTCGAAATAAACAAAAATTCCGTGGCGCATGCCCGGAAAAACGCTTTACGTCATAACATTGCCAACGCAGACTTTATCTGTGCGGATCTGCAAGATGTCCTCAAAAGCCATCATCAATGTAAGAAGCCGCTCGATCTGGCCATTTTGAACCCGCCCCGCACCGGTCTGTCGGCGGAAACTCTCGGAATGCTTGGAAAAATGGGCATACCGGATATTATCTATATTTCCTGCGATCCGGCCACGCAGGCCCGGGATGTCCATTTTCTGATGGAAAAGGGCTACAGCCTGGTATTTCTTCAGCCTTTGGACATGTTCCCGCAAACGCAGCACGTTGAAGTGATTGCCTTTTTGCAAAAATAACCATCAGATACGGAAAGCATTAGTAATTCCATGGCATTTTTTTGCGGCCGGACTGATTTTAATCTGAGGCATAATTTTGGTTGACAAATGGCGGAGAACGGTATAGGCAAAAAAACATTTTTTTTAGTGCCGTTTCAGTTTGTCGCTTTGTGATAAGTACATTGAGCACCGCTGATTTCTGCCTCTTGTTTCTTTTGTCATTGCGCTCATGAATATGGCCGGATAGCCTGCGACGACGCACTATCGTGGCCGTGAAAACAAACTTTCAATCACAACCCTTGATTGAATTTGACTGATGTTTTGTTTTATAATGGTGGCCAATGAGTGGGGAAAAAGATTCATACAATCTGTCGGATGATTTGAGAGTTGCCGGAGTCAGCCGGCACGATGCCGGATGCGCGCACAGCCCGGAATCGGGCGATTCGGAAGGCGAAAGCGACGATAAGCTGGCCTATGGCACAGAGACGATTTTAATCGTTGATGACCTTCAGATGAACATCGACGTCACCCGTGATATGCTTGAATATCTTGGCTATCAGGTCATTTCTGCGCTGAGCGGCAAGGAAGCCGTCGACATTTACGCCGTAAAAAAAGACCAAATCGATCTGGTCATTCAGGACATGGTCATGCCGGGCATGGACGGCGCTGCGGTTTTTACGGCCTTGAAACAGATAAACCCGCAGGTCAAGGTCATCCTGGCCAGCGCCTATGGTTATAACGAGAAAATCAAATCCGTGATGCAACGTGGTTGCCGAGCGTTCATGCCCAAGCCGTTCAGCCTCGAGGAGTTGTCCACCAAAGCCAGGGAAGTTCTGGATTCTCCGTAAAAACCTCCACGAAAAAATGATGGCATTCCGGAGCAAATACTGCTATTTTCCCGCGTCATGAAAATAAGCTCGTTCTATTTCAGGGAGGATAAAATGGCATCAAAAAGTAAGGAAGTCAGGCTTGAGCAGCGCCGCGTACTGGAGCAGAAGCTGGAAATGAGGCTTAAAAAGCTTGAGGAAGCAGGAGCCGCAAAAGAGAAAATAGCCAAAGACGCGATTGCGAAGAACCTCAGAGCACAAATTAAAGAAGCGAACATGCGCATTGCCGCTATTGATAAAAACACGACGCAAGTCGAGAACCTCAGGCAGGCCAAACAGCAGAAACTGGCGGAAAAAGCGGCAGAGGTAAAAGAGCCCAAAAAGAAAAAACAAAAAGAAGCGCCCGAAGAAAAAGAATCCAAAAAGAAAAAGACCCAGGCGCCCCAGGCTCCTCAGCAAAAGAAAGCCGCAAAAAAATAAAATAACGTGGCCAAATACTTTACCGTGCAAAAAGGCAGACCGGAAAAAACCCGGCCTGCCTTTTTTTGTGCCGTGCGCCCGGCAGGGCGCACAGACTTGGTGGTGCAAGTCCACTATTCACCCGGCAAGGGGAAGAGTTAGCTAAACGGCAAGGGTGTCGCGGGCAACTGCGAATCTGGAGGAAGCCGAAGGCAAAGCGCTGGCCCGACGAACAGGAAGCGGATATGAGGCGTTACAGCGGGGTAAGGCGGCGGTTATCGTCAAAGCCCGGTACTTGCACGGAACGCTGTAACGTAGATCCGACAGGCATAAGCGTGAAGGTCTGTGCGTCAT
>Ga0208940_1000656_pt1 | contig 42067 bp, 32 predicted proteins | sample AD_JPNNA6_MetaG_FD_184445 | JGI IMG/M metagenome (GOLD analysis project Ga0208940, IMG submission 184445) | Active sludge microbial communities of municipal wastewater-treating anaerobic digesters from Japan - AD_JPNNA6_MetaG (SPAdes) (version 2) | ecosystem: Engineered > Bioreactor > Anaerobic... | reverse complement strand
TTTTCAGTTTTATGTAGCGAACAACCAGCTCTCCTGTCAGCTATACCAGCGGAGCTGCGATATATTTCTCGGTGTACCTTTCAACATTGCATCTTATGCACTTCTTACAATGATGGTTGCCCAGGTTACAGGGCTTGAAGCTGCTGAATTTATTCATACTCTTGGCGATGCCCATTTATACCTTAATCATATTGAACAGGCAAAGCTCCAACTTACACGCCAGCCATATCCTCTGCCCGAAATGAAAATAAATCCGGCTATTAAGGATATAAGAGATTTTGAGTATGAGGATTTCGAGCTTGTCAATTATATTGCACATCCTCATATAAAGGCGGATATCTCGGTTTAATTGTTATGATATCAATTATTGCAGCAGTTTCAGATGACCTTGGTATCGGGAAAGATAACAAGCTTCTGTGGCATATCCCCGAAGACCTGAAGCATTTTAAAAAACTGACAACAGGTAAGTGTGTGATAATGGGTGAAAGAACATGGGAGTCGTTGCCAGCAAAGCCCCTTCCTAACAGAAAAAATATTGTTCTTACCGACATACCGGGTAAAAGCTTCGATTGTGATTTTACCGCGCACTCCATAGAGGAGGCGTTGTCGTCGTGCAGCGATTTTGATGAAGTGTTCATAATAGGCGGAGAAACTCTCTTCCGGCAATTTATGCCGATAGCGGAACGACTTTATATAACTCATGTACATGAAAAAGCTCCGGCCGATACTTATTTTCCTGAGATTGACCCGAAAACATGGAAGCAGATTTTTACCGAATACCATGAAGGGTCTCCCGGATTATATCCTGATTATACATACATTGTTTACGAAAGAAAGTAACATTTTAAATGAATTTTTCGTATAATTATTATAGGAGCGAGTTCATTTAACAGCAAAGTTGAATATTGTAAACTCAACTTTGAAAATTGTTTTTCAACGGGAGGTATTAGTAGTCAACCACCTCGTCCCGAAACATCGGAACACCCCTCCTTGGGAAGGAGGGGAAATTAAAGTAAGAAAAGTAGAAATTGAATTATATCTGAATTTTAGGATGCTTTCAGCACCTTAATATCTATTTTCTCAAGCTTATGCTTTGCATAATCAGTAGTTATTGTAAGCTCATCGGCATTTCTCGAAGGCATATCAAACATTGCATCGAGCATAATAGCTTCGCATATTGATCTCAGACCTCTTGCACCAAGTTTAAACTCAATGGCTTTATCTACAATATAGTCAAGAGCTTCGTCGGTAAATGTGAGGTCAATATTGTCCATTTTGAAGAGTTTAATGTACTGTTTTATTATTGCATTTTTAGGTTCGGTCAGGATAGATCTAAGAGCATGGCGGTCGAGCGGGTGGAGATGTGCAATCACCGGGAGTCTTCCTATTATTTCGGGTATCATTCCGTATGCCTTAAGATCTTGTGGGGCAATATATTGAAGCAAATTATCCTTATCAATTATTTCTCTGGTTCGTGATGCACCATAACCAACAACTGTTGTATTGAGCCTTTGGGCAATTTTCTTTTCGATACCCTCGAAAGCTCCTCCACAGATGAAAAGTATGTTTTTGGTATCAACCGGTATCATTTTCTGTTCAGGGTGTTTTCTGCCACCCTGTGGCGGAACATTTACAATTGAGCCTTCGAGCAGTTTAAGCAATCCCTGTTGCACACCCTCGCCTGAAACATCCCTGGTTATTGATGGATTATCGCTTTTTCTGGCAATCTTATCAATTTCATCAATAAATACAATACCTCTTTCTGCGGCTTTGACGTCATAATCGGCGTTCTGAAGTAGCCTTGTGAGGAGGCTTTCGACATCTTCTCCCACATAACCTGCTTCGGTAAGTACGGTTGCATCGACTATTGTAAAAGGCACATGAAGCATCCGTGCGATGGTCCTTGCAAGCAATGTCTTGCCCGTACCTGTTTCGCCGACAAGAAGTATATTTGATTTTTCAATTTCTATATCCTGGTCGTCCGGTTTCTGAATCAATCGTTTATAATGGTTATAGACTGCGACCGAAATAATCTTTTTTGCTCTTTCCTGTCCGATAACATATTGATCGAGAAATGATTTTATTTCAGCAGGTTTGAGCAGATTTATAGAGTCGAAAGAAGAACTATGTCTTGGTCCAAGCTCTTCAGTCATTATACTGTAAGCCTGTTCAATGCAATGGTCACATATATGACCTTCAAGGCCGGCGACGAGTATATTAGCCTCTTTTTTTGTTCGTCCGCAGAAAGAACATCTATCCATTTTTATTAGCGATTTTTCGACTTTTGTAGCACTTCATCGATCATTCCATAATCTTTTGCTTCCTGGGCAGTCATCCAATAATCCCTGTCGGCGTCCTTTTCAACTTTAGAGTATGGTACACCTGTATGATATGAGATAATTTCGTAGAGTTCTTTTTTAAGTTTTACAATTTCTCTTGCGGTTATTTCTATATCCGAAGCATGGCCTTCCACACCACCCATAGGTTGATGAATCATAATACGTGAATGCTGTAGTGCTGAACGTTTTCCTTTAGTTCCTGCGCCAAGAAGAACGGCTCCCATTGAGGCAGCCATTCCTGTACATATAGTAGCAACATCGGCAGAAATGTACTGCATTGTGTCGTAAATACCCAGGCCTGCATGAACGGCACCTCCCGGTGTATTGAAATAAATCTGAATATCTTTTCCCGGATCCGTAGAATCAAGGTAAAGAAGCTGTGCCTGAATGATATTTGCAGCATAATCGTCAATCGGCAGTCCGAGGAAAATTATTCTGTCCATCATAAGACGTGAAAAAACATCCATTGTAGCCACATTAAGTTGTCTTTCCTCTATGATGGTAGGTGAGATATAGTTGTCTGAAGCGGAAATATATTGTTGCAGCGTCAGGCTACTTATACCCATCCGGCTTCTTGCGAATTTACTGAAATCGTCAGAATTACTCATAATATATAGATTATAATTAATTTACAAATATAATAAAACAAATTTTTATTAAGTCAACCTGATTTTTTATTTGAATAAGTTATTGAACTCTTCAACAGTAACTTGTTTATTTTCAATAGTAACCATTTCCTTAAGTTTTTCTAAAGCCTTTTCTTCAAGGATTTTGTCTGCAATTCTTTGTGCCTCTTCCTCATTATTAATCATCTCCTTTGCATATTTAGTTATTTGTTCGTCAGTTGCATAGAAAAGGCCATACTGATAGAATTGACGGCGAGCTATATTTTCAGCTTCTTTTATCACATCATCGGCGTCTATTTTTATATTATTGTCGCGTGCAACTTTATTGCGTATAAGCTTCCATTTAAGGTCGTTAAGAAAAGAATCGAATTCCTTTTCTATTTCCTCGGCTGTTGTTTTTTCATTAATTTTTAAAAGCCATTTTTTCAAAAAATCTTCTGGGAGATCCAGGTTTGTTTTTTCCATCAAAAGATTTTTTAAGTCGAACTTAAGTTTATAATTGCTTTCATTATTTAGAGATGCCGCAATTTCTTCATCTATTTTTTTATAGAATTCTTCCTCAGTTGTAACAACATTTTCGCCGTAGATGAGGTCAAAAAGTTCCTGATTTATTTCGGCAGGCTGGAACCTTGAGATTTCAGAAACCGTGAATTTATAAATACCATCTGCTTTTTCTGCCTGCTCCTTTGTGATATTAAGAAGTCCGGCAATTTCGTTTTCATTTGGGAAAGCCTTTTTCAGGTCGAAGTTTACAGAATCGCCTGGTGCTAAACCTATGAACTGTTTTTTAATGTCTTCATCCTTAATTAATGTAGCCGATAATGTTGCGTTATCATTTCTGAAAGTTTCCTTTTCTGCTTCTATATTATTTTCAGCTGGTACTATGCTTCCTTTAAGGATGTCATTTTCTTCCGATTTGTCGGCACTGACAAACTTTCCATATTGTCGGGCATAGTTGTCAATATAGTTATTTCTCAGCTTTTCATCAATTAATATTTCATAAAAAGTCACTTTATCATCTTTGCCTACTTCTATATTGAATTCAGGTTCGAGCCCAACTTCGAATGTAAAGGTAAAATCTTCTGCCATTTCAAAATTTTTATTCTCCATATTGTTTTCATGAGGCAGAGGGTCGCCAAGTATTCGGATATTTTCACTCTGCAGGTAGTTTGCGATGCTTTCTGAAACCAATTTGTTTATTTCTTCAAGTTTAACTGCATTACCAAACATTTTTCTTATCAATCCGATTGGCACCATTCCTGGTCTAAAACCTTTAATATTGGCTCTTTTCCTGTATTCTTTTAGAGATTTTTCAACGTTTTCTTCATAGTCAGCCTTATTAAGCTCGACTTTCAGTATGGCGTTCAGTTTATCGATGTTTTCTTTTGTTATATTCATTAAGTTAAAAGATAAATTAGGTTTAAATATTATAAAATTATTTATATTGATTTTTGGTGCGGATGAAGGGACTCGAACCCTTACGTCATTAAGACACAAGATCCTAAGTCTTGCTCGGCTACCAAATTACGACACATCCGCTAAAATCTTGGCAAAGTTACTGAAAAAAATTGGTATTACAATTTGAGGGGGTTAGCGGCGCAGTTCAAAGTTTTTGCCCAGGTAAACTTTTCTTACATGTTCATCTTCTGCGAGTTGTTCGGATGTGCCCGATTTAAGAATCTTACCTTCAAAAAGGAGATAGGCACGGTCGGTGATTGACAATGTTTCGTGAACATTATGGTCGGTGATAAGGATTCCGATATTTTTATCCTTTAGATGGGAGACGATACTCTGGATATCTTCAACGGCAATAGGATCAACACCTGCAAACGGCTCATCGAGCAATATAAATTTCGGTTTCAGGGTAAGAGCTCTTGCGATTTCAGTACGTCGGCGTTCGCCACCTGAAAGTTGTATTCCTTTGTTTTTTCTTATTTTTTGAAGGCCAAACTCGTTGAGTAAGGATTCCAGACGTTCTTTTTGTTCTTCTTTGGAGAAACCCGATAGTTCAAGCACTGCTTTAAGATTATCCTCTACTGAAAGATTACGGAAAACGGAAGGCTCCTGTGAAAGATATCCGATACCCTTTCTGGCTCTTTTATAAACAGGTAAAGGAGTAATATCCTCATCATCGAGATATATTTTGCCTTCATTTGGTTTTATAAGCCCGACGATCATATAAAATGTTGTTGTTTTTCCTGCGCCGTTTGGTCCGAGAAGGCCAACTATCTCTCCCTGCACAAGTTCTACCGAAACCTGGTCAACCACTTTACGTTTACCGTATCTCTTTACTAGTTTTTCAGTGTAGAGTTTCATGGCATTTATGAGGCAACAACTTCGCCGACAGTCTCTTTTTCATCTTTCATAAAGGACTCATGTTCAATCTGCTTTCTACGGTAAACACTTTTTGAAACAAGGATGCTTACTTCATATAGCAGAAACAAAGGGATACAGACAAGAATTTGTGAAAACACATCTGGCGGCGTGATAATTGCAGCAACTATAACAATTATTACAAGTGCATGACGTCTGTATTTTGTCATGAATTGAGGTGTAATTACACCTATTTGAGTAAGAACAAAAGCGAGCAGGGGGAGTTCGAAGGTAATACCGGTTGCAAGAACAATCGAAGAAATGGTTCCTATATACGACCTTATGTAAATCTGATTAACAACCTGTTCGCTAATTGAATATGAGCCGAGAAAATGAATAGATAGAGGAACAATCATATAATATCCAAAGAATACACCCAGAAAGAAAAGAAAGCTTATCCAGAAAACAGCGCCTCTGGTATATCTTCTCTCATTTGCGTAAAGAGCGGGTTTGAAAAATTTCCAGAATTCCCATATCACATAAGGTAGGGCAATAATAATACCGGCAACAATTGATATGGTTATATGTGTGGTAAGCTGTCCCGACATTTTAATACTTATAAGCTCAAATGGTTTTCTGTTAATGCAAAGTATATCGGAATGAAGAAGAGAATTTCCGAGTTTGCAAAACAAGCTGTTAGTAAAAAATTCGGGATTTTTTGGTGCAAGAATTATTTTATTGAAAATAAAATCTTTTTCTATGAACGCTATAACTGTGAAGATGACAATTGCAAGAATAGACCTCAAAATATGCCACCTTAATTCCTCGAGATGCTCAAGAAATGACATCTCTTTCTCGTTATTATCCCTTTTTCCTTTCCTTCCTGATGTCATAAATCAAACAAAAAAAATTAGCGTGTAAAGATGATAAAACTTATTTTTCAAAACAATAGTATATTTGCATTAAGTTTTTTACTCTCCCTAACCGCCAAAAATTTTTCTTTTTAAGGAAAATTAACAGTGAAATAAAATACCTTAGAAAAATTATAATTATCTTAAATTTTTATTTAAGTATTTGTTGATTTGAATTGTGAACTATTTTAATTAAATTTGATTATAAGCAGTATAGCAAAAATTTTTAATAAGAAAATGAGGAAAAAAGAAAGTTAAGGAAGAGAATATGGAAAATGTGGTGGAAGATAAAGTTATTCATGACTATTTAAAGAAATATTTTGGATTTGATACGTTTAAGGGATTACAGGAACCGATAATAAAGAATGTTCTGACAGGGAGGGATACATTTGTTCTTATGCCTACAGGGGGAGGTAAGTCACTTTGTTATCAATTGCCTGCAGTGATGAAGGAAGGTACTGCAATTGTAATATCGCCACTTATCGCTCTAATGAAAAATCAGGTTGATGCGATGAGGAATTTTTGTACCGGCGACGATGTTGCGCATTTTCTTAATTCATCGCTTACGAAATCTGAGATTAGTAAAGTTAAACAGGATGTAATATCAGGCATAACAAAGCTTCTTTATGTTGCACCTGAATCACTAACTAAAGAGGAAAACATTGAATTTCTGCAGAATATATCGGTCTCTTTTTATGCTGTCGACGAGGCGCACTGTATTTCAGAATGGGGGCATGATTTCAGACCGGAATACAGGAGAATCAGACCTATAATTGATACTATCGGCAGGTCGCCCATTATTGCACTTACAGCAACTGCAACACCGAAAGTTCAGCATGATATTCAGAAAAATCTGGGTATCCTCGAGGCCGACGTATTTAAATCATCGTTTAATCGTCCTAATCTTTATTACGAAGTTAGGCCAAAGACAGATGCAACCAGGGAAATTATTAAATATATTAAGAATAATCCCGGGAAATCTGGTATCATATATGCATTAAGCCGGAAAAAAGTTGAAGAACTTGCTGAAACACTTAAGGTAAACGGAATAAAGGCTTTACCTTACCATGCTGGTATGGATTCAGCAACACGAACTCAGAACCAGGATAAATTCCTTATGGAAGAGGTTGATGTTATTGTAGCAACAATTGCATTCGGCATGGGTATTGACAAACCCGACATAAGATATGTTATACATTACGATATGCCAAAAAGTCTCGAAGGTTATTACCAGGAAACAGGAAGGGCTGGAAGGGACGGAGGAGAAGGAAGGTGTATTGCTTATTATAGCTATAATGATATACAAAAGCTTGAAAAATTTATGCAGGGAAAGCCTATTGCCGAACAAGAAATTGGCAAGCAGCTTCTTCTCGAAACAGTATCTTATGCCGAATCGTCAATATGCAGGCGCAAAACCCTTTTGAATTATTTCGGTGAGGAGTATACAAAGGAAAATTGTGAAGCTTGCGATAACTGTCTTCATCCTAAAACACAGTTTGAAGGGAGCGAATATGTTGTTAGCGTTCTCGAGGCTGTTCTCGCAGTAAAAGAAAAGTTCAAAGCCGACCATATTGCAAGCATCCTTGCAGGCAAAGCAACTTCGGCAATCAAGTCATATAAACATCATAAACTGGAGATTTTCGGCTCAGGTAGTGAAAAAGATGAAAAATTCTGGAATATGGTTATCCGTCAGGCACTTATTGCTAAATTGCTGACCAAGGATATTGAGAATTACGGCTTGCTTAAGATTACTCAAAAAGGGAAAGAATTTCTTGAACATCCAACAGAATTTATGCTCATTGAAGACCACGATTACAGTGATGCAGAAGAAGAGGAAGGTGGCGGTTTTGGAGCAAAAACCTCGGCAGTTGATGAAGAGCTTTTCAGCATTTTGAAAGATCTCAGAAAAAAAATATCAAAACAGAAAAATGTCCCTCCATTTGTTATTTTTCAAGACCCTTCGCTTGAAGAAATGGCAATACAATATCCGATTAATCTCGATGAACTACAAAACATAACCGGCGTAGGTGTTGGTAAAGCACAGAGATATGGGAAAGAGTTTGTGGATGTGATAAAAAAATATGTGGAAGAAAAAGAGATTATCCGCCCACTTGATATGGTGGTGAAATCACCCGTAAACAAATCAAGCCTGAAAGTTTACATAATCCAGAGCATAGATATGAAAAGGCCACTTGAAGATATAGCCGAGGCAAAAGGGCTGGATATGGGTGAACTTATTTCCGAAATAGAGGCAATAGTTAATTCAGGCACACGAATAAATCTGGATTATTATATCAATATGGTTATGGACGAAGAACGTCAGAATGATATATATTCCTATTTTCGAGAAGAAGCGCAAACAGATTCTGTTGACGAGGCCATAAAAGAGCTCGGAAGCGAATTCGAAGAGGAGGAGATAAGGCTTATGAGAATAAAATTCCTGTCAGAAATGGGGAACTGATTATTTACTCATAATTTATTTCCATCGCTTTTTTATTGTTAAGGTTTTTAGAGAAACAATCAGTACATAAAGCGGATAAAGTATCTCAGATACAAAGAAATACTTCGATTTTACAGGTTTGAAGGATTTCCTGATAGTTTCTTTAATCAATGCAAAGTCGGAGGCTGATTTTATAACAAAGCCAGAGATTAGAATAAATGCCAAGGTCGGATTTAATATACAGGCAAGATACAACCCAAGTAGTTCAATATTTGTACAAAATGTTACAAGTGCAATAATAATTATATAAGGATCCTTATAGAAACCGGCCTTTGATATCCATCTGGCCCTTTGCATTAAAAGATGCATTAATGTCGGAGCAGCTGGAGTGGTAACAACTGCTTCATTGCTTTTGAGCCAGCGAATGTTTGATTTCTTTTCTTTTTTGAGTGTTTGCAGAAGGAAAATATCATCACCTGAAGCCAGATTATATTTTAGTCCGTATGAGTGGTTAAGAAAAGTCTCCCTTTTAAAACCAAGATTTGCTCCGTTACACATGACAGGATTTCCTTGAGCCGCAGTGCCTGCCGTTATTCCCTGCAAAGCTTGCCATTCAATAATTTGAAAGGAGTTTAGAAATCTATTATTTACTTTTAACAAATTTACAGGTGCGATTATCATTTCGGGTTTGTAATGATTATAAAATGACACTACTGAGGATAACCATCGCGTTCCCATACGACAGTCGGCATCTGTTGTAAGAATAAGTTCCGAAGAAGAAACCTCGACGCCTTTTTTAATCGCAAATTTTTTACCTGTACCGTGATTCCTTATTACCTGTAAATTTTTTATTCCATCGAATTTATTGGAAAGGTCGAATGTTGAATCAGTCGAGTTGTCATCTACAATTATTACTTCAAAAAAATCTTGAGGGTAATCTTGTTTTGAAAGACATGATAACAGTCCGGGAAGATTGTTTTCCTCATCCCGACATGCCACGACAACCGAGACTTTTATTCCCGCATTATGGGCTTTCCCCTGAAAAGGTTCAATTTCTTTGTGATACCATGCAATATGAATAAGAATTATGGAATAAATGATAAAAGGTATGATTAAAAGCCACAACATCAACTATTCATTATTCGACATTCCTTGTTCGACATTCAATATTCGGTCTTTCTTTTTAGGTATTCTTCATTCGACGTTCCTTGTTCGATCTTCGTTTAACGTTATCGTTTATAGGTAAAATGTGACTATATAATTTTTTACCCTGCCTGTTGCCTATTTATATTCGTCCCAGCTTTTTATCACGATATCTTCTTCTTTTAGTTTACAAAAGGCCATGATAAAAGCATTTGCAAGGCGTGAGTTTGTAAGCAGGGGAATGTTATAATCAACGGCGCTTCTTCTTATTAAATAGTCGTTATTTAATTCGCTTTGGCTCAGGTTTTTCGGAATATTAATTACCATATCCACCTTACCTGTACGAATAAGTTCAACTGTATTTGGAGAGTTGTTTTCGTCGGGCCAGTAAGCTACTTCGGTTTCAATGCCTGCATTGGCAAGAAATTGGTGAGTGCCTCTTGTTGCATACAGTTTATAACCTTTATTGCTTAGTGTTTTTATTGCAGTAAGGAGTTCGGCTTTTGATTTTGCAGGGCCTGTGGAGAGCAATATTCCTTTTTGGGGGATTCGGTATCCTACTGAAAACATAGCTTTTAATATTGCTTCATAGAAGTCTTCACCGAGGCAACCGACTTCGCCAGTTGATGCCATATCGACTCCGAGGACAGGATCAGCTTTTGCAAGACGTGAGAAGCTGAACTGGGGGGCTTTTACTCCGACATAATCAAGGTCGAATAATGATTTATGAGGTTTTTCGACCGGGATGTCGAGCATAACTTTTGTGGCAAGGTCTATAAGATTTACCTTGAGTACTTTGGAAACAAATGGCATGCTGCGGCTTGCTCTCAGATTACATTCGATAACTTTTATCTCATTATCTTTAGCAAGGAACTGAATATTGAATGGTCCGGAGATATTGAGCTCTTTTGCAATTTGTCTCGAAATACGTTTAATACGTCTGACTGTCTCAAAGTAAAGTTTCTGAGGTGGGAAAACCATTGTGGCATCGCCGGAATGTACTCCTGCAAATTCAACATGTTCGTTTATTGCGTAAGCAATTATTTCGCCCTGGCATGCCACTGCATCAATTTCCACTTCTTTTGCGTTTTCTATGAATTCTGAAACAACCACTGGATGTTGTTTTGATACTTTTGTTGCGAGGTCGAGGAAATGAGTTAGTTCATTTGCATTTGAAACGACGTTCATTGCTGAGCCCGAAAGGACGTATGAAGGACGAACAAGGACAGGAAAGCCAATTTTATTGGTGAATTCAATAATATCGTCTATGCTTGAAAGTTCTTTCCATCGGGGCTGATCTACTCCGAGAGAATCGAGCATGAAACTAAATTTATGTCTGTCTTCGGCTCTGTCGATCGAAAGTGGTGAAGTACCGAGCACTCTTACGTTTGCCAGGTGCAGCCTCATTGCAAGGTTATTGGGTATCTGTCCTCCCATTGAAACGATAACGCCGAGAGGATACTCGAGTTCGATAATATCCATTACCCTTTCGAATGAGAGTTCATCGAAATAGAGTCTGTCGCACATATCATAGTCGGTACTTACTGTTTCAGGATTATAGTTTATCATCACCGATCGATATCCTTCTCTGCGAATAGTATTTATGGCATTTACAGAGCACCAGTCGAATTCCACACTTGATCCTATCCGGTATGCCCCTGATCCAAGTACAATTACTGACATGCCGTCATCTTCAAACGTAATGTCGTGTTCACTGCCGCTGTATGTAAGATATAGATAATTAGTTACAGCAGGGTATTCGGCAGCGAGTGTATCTATCTGTTTTACATAAGGTTTTATGCCGAGTGCCTTTCTGAAGGCTCTTACTCTGAGAAGAGCTCTGTTCATATCTTCAGCATTTGCCTTCAAAACGTGCCTTGCAATCTGGAAGTCGCTGAATCCAGATTCTTTAGCTTCGAGGAGAATATCTCTCGGAATTTCTTCAATAGTTTTATATTGGCTAAGGTGGTTTTTTATTTCAATAATGTTTTGCAATTTATAAAGAAACCATCTGTCGATTTTTGTCAATTCATAGATTCTGTCGATAGATATTCCCTCATCAAGAGCCTGAGCGATTGAAAAAATCCTCATATCTGTTGGTTCGGCGAGTTCTTTTTCTACATCTGAAAAATAGATATCGCGATTTCCTGTAAATCCGTGCATTCCCTGGCCTATCATTCTTATGCCCTTTTGGATAGCTTCCTCAAAGGTTCGTCCGATTGCCATAACTTCACCTACGCTTTTCATGCTACTTCCTATATGGTGGGATACACCTGAAAATTTATTGAGATCCCAGCGGGGTATCTTAACAACAACATAGTCGAGGGCCGGCTCGAAAAAGGCTGTTGTTGAACGTGTGACTGAGTTTTTAAGCTCATGAAGTCCGTAGCCGATTGCAAGTTTTGCCGCAATAAAAGCAAGAGGATAGCCTGTGGCTTTAGAGGCAAGAGCGCTAGAGCGCGATAATCGTGCATTTACTTCAATAACCCTGTAATCGTCTGAATCAGGGTCGAGAGCATACTGGATATTACATTCGCCTATTATTCCGATATGCCTGATTATTTTAATTGAGAGGTTTCTGAGTGAATAAAATTCACTGTTAGTAAGTGTCTGTGAAGGAGCCACAACAATGCTTTCGCCTGTATGAATTCCGAGTGGATCGAAGTTTTCCATATTGCACACTGTTATGCAATTGTCATATTTATCTCTCACTACCTCGTATTCAATTTCTTTCCAGCCCTTCAACGATTCTTCAACGAGTATCTGGCTTGTAAATGAAAACGATTTTGATGCGAGGCTTTCCAGTTCTTCAGGAGTTGATGAAAATCCGCTTCCCAGCCCTCCAAGTGCATAAGCTGACCTAATGATGACCGGATATCCCAGCTTTTCAGCAGCATTAATTGCCTCTTCAATTGAATTTACAGCGATACTCTTTGGAGTTTTAATATTTATCTCTTCAAGTTTCCTGACAAAAAGCTCCCTGTCTTCCGTGTCAATAATAGCAGAGACCGGAGTGCCGAGAACCTTTACGTTATACTTTTCAAATACTCCTTTTCTGTAAAGCTCGGTTCCGCAATTAAGTGCAGTTTGACCCCCAAACGAAAGAAAAATTCCATCAGGTTTTTCTTTTGCAATCACTTTTTCAACAAAAAAAGGATTCACCGGAAGAAAATATACCTTGTCGGCCACATTTTCAGAAGTTTGTATTGTAGCTATATTTGGGTTGATAAGTACTGTCGAAATGCCTTCTTCCCTTAAGGCTTTAAGGGCTTGAGACCCTGAATAGTCAAACTCACCTGCTTCTCCAATCTTAAGAGCGCCTGAACCAAGTATGAGCACCTTTTTTATTTCATCAATCATATAAAAGTTATTTGATGCAAAATTAGAAGAATTTTTTTCTCCTGTTTATAAGATATTAAAATAAATGTATATATTTGCAATCATAATGTATAAATATGCAAAAGCTTTCAAGGCTGATAGCGATAGAAAAAATTATTTCGAATGAAGATATTTCAAGCCAGGAAGAGCTGATGGAGAAACTTGTAAGTCAGGGCATAAAATGCACCCAGGCAACATTATCAAGAAATCTTAGACAGCTTGGAGTAATAAAAGTGCCTGACGGAAAGGGAGGGTACCGTTATTCACTTGTAAAAGGGCTTATAAATGGCATGAAAGAAAGTAATAACAAAGAGAAAGGTTTTGAACTGGTTAGCGTGATCAAGAATATAATAGAAGCAAAATCGATGATTCTGATAAAGACAAGTCCGGGTTATGCAAACAGTGTTGCTGTAACTATTGATAATGCCGGCAGATATGAAATAGCTGGTACTGTTGCAGGTGATGACACTCTTCTTGTGATTCCGAGAGATAATGTTTCGGTTGAACATGTTCATGAAATTCTTGATATTATATTTCCAGGGATTAATTCTATATCAGGGAAGATTTAAAAGGTTTACAATAATTAAGAAGTTAAAAACTAAAATGATGAAAGAGAAAGTTGTTCTGGCCTATAGTGGAGGCCTTGATACTTCGGTTATACTGAAGTGGTTAATTGAAAAGGGGTATGATGTAATTGCGTTTGTTGCTGACGTAGGGCAGCAGGAAGATTTTGAAGAGTGCAGGAAGAAGGCACTAATGCTCGGTGCTTCGAAAGTAGTTATAAAAGATTTGAAAAGAGAGTTTGTTGTGGATTACATTTTTAAAGCTCTTAAAGCTAATGCTATTTATGAGGACAGGTATTTACTGGGAACGGCGCTTGCCAGGCCGCTTATTGCAAGTAAGCAGATTGAGGTTGCCGAGGAGGAAGGTGCAAATGCGGTTGCGCATGGAGCTACAGGCAAAGGCAACGATCAGGTAAGGTTTGAGTTATCTTATTATGCTCTCAAACCGGGTATAAAAGTAATTTCCCCATGGAAAGATCCTGAATTTCTTAAAACCTTCAAAGGAAGAACTGATCTTCTTAAATATGCTGCTGAGAAAAATATTCCGGTTAAGGCAAGTCTGGCAAAGCCTTACAGTGAGGATGAGAACTTGATGCATATAAGCCATGAGGCTGGAATACTGGAGGATCCTATGTTTGCGGTTCAGAAAAATATTCTGGTTAAAATGGTAATGCCGCAGGATGCACCTGATAAGGAGACGCGGATAGTTATTACTTTTAAAGACGGGATTCCGGTTAAGGTTCTTAACAAAGACGACGGAACAGTTAAGGAAGATCCTTACGAATTGTTTGTTTACCTCAACAAGCTGGGCGGGGAGAATGGTATAGGTTTGCTCGACATGGTTGAAAACAGGTTTGTCGGTATAAAGTCGAGGGGTGTTTATGAAACGCCTGGCGGCACAATTCTTTTTGCAGCGCACAGGGACATAGAAGGGATTGCAATGGACCGCGAAGTTATGCGCCTCAGGAATATGCTTACACCCAAATTTTCCGAACTTATATATTATGGCTTCTGGTTCAGTCCTGAAATGGATTTCCTTATGGCCGCTATTGACAAGAGCCAGGAACTTATTGACGGTTGCGTGCATCTCAATCTTTACAAAGGAAATATACTGATTGAGGGAAGAGAGTCGCCATCATCACTTTATAACAAAGACCTTTCAAGTATGGATATAGAAGGTGGCTTTGATCAGACCGACAGTAAAGGCTTTATTAAGATAAACGCAATAAGACTTATGGCTCACAGAGCTATTATTGAATCGGGAAAGAAAAAACATTAAAATAGAAATGTTTTATGAATTACTCAAGGCTTTGGGATAAAGGCATTGTGCCTCATCCTGCAATTATAGAATTCACGTCAGGCAAGGAGAGAGAGACCGATTTGCTTCTGGCTGGCTGGGACATTGTTGGTTCTATGGCCCACGTCATCATGCTTTGCAAGGTTGGACTAATATCTTCAGAAGAAAAACATAATCTTCTGGAATCACTTCATAAACTCTTTCTCCGTTACATGAAGGGCGATCTTAAAATTGAGGATGGTGTTGAAGATATACATTCTCAGATTGAGAAGGAACTTTCGGAAATGATTGGTGCGACAGGGAGAAAAGTTCATACAGGCAGATCGCGTAACGACCAGGTTTTGCTTGCTATAAGGCTTTTCACAAGAGCAGAAATAGACGATCTTGCAGTGAGTGTACGTAATCTTTTTGATAAACTTATAGCTTTGGGTAATCAGTATAAAGAAGTATTTCTGCCGGGTTATACACACATGCAGCCGGCTATGTTATCGTCATTTGGCCTTTGGTTCGGTGGCTATGCTGAAGCTCTTACCGACGATTTATTTCTGCTTTCCGCAGCGAGAGCGCTTAATAACCGTAATCCGCTCGGAACGGCTGCAGGGTATGGTACAACTCTCCCTCTCGACCGTAGTCTTACAACCTCATTACTTGAATTCGACGATATGATTTTTAATTCGGCTTATGCAGGAATAAATAGAGGGAAAGTGGAAGCAGCTGTTGCAGCATCTCTATCATCACTGGCGAATACTCTTTCAAAATTCAGCATGGATATTTGTCTATTTATGACATCAGAATTCAGATTTATCGAATTCCCCGATGAACTTATTACAGGCTCAAGCATAATGCCCCAAAAGAAAAACCCTGATGTTTTTGAACTGATAAGAGCTAAGTGTAACCTTATACAGGCGCTGCCCGCTCAGGTTAATATGCTAATCAATAATCTGCCATCGGGTTATAACCGTGATCTGCAATTACTAAAAACGCTGATATTCAATGCATTTATAGATATTATTGAATGTGTTGATGTTATGACATTTATGCTGGGTGAAATAAAAGTAAGGTGCGACATTTTAGAAAACATACAATATAATACTATTTTCAGTGCCGAAGAAGTAAATAGAATGGTAAGGAACGGAATACCATTCAGAGATGCATATAAGGCTGTATCGGAGACATTAAAAGAGAACTCATTTCGGCAAACAAATCCTTCTGACTATAAACATGAAGGAAGCATCGGGAATTTATGCAATGATAATATTATAGCGCGGGCCGATAAGATTATGGGAAATTTTAGAAAGATAACAATTACATACCTTGAGGAAAAGATGATGAGTTATTTATGAATATTTTAAATATGTTAAGATTTAAAATATTCAATTACGGTATTTTTTCAAATTTTCAATAAAATTATCGAAAAGAAAATCGGTATCGGTAGGGCCGCCTGAAGCTTCGGGATGAAACTGCGTTGAAAAATAAAGACCTGATTTATGGATTATGCCTTCATTTGTCCGGTCATTAAGATTTATAAAGTAAGGTTGCCACTCTTTGGTTAGAGTGCTGTTATCAACAGTATAACTGTGGTTCTGAGAAGTTATATAGGCTTTGTTTGTGCCTTCCATTATTACCGGCTGGTTATGACTTCGATGGCCATATTTGAGTTTATATGTATCTGCTCCTGAAGCGAGAGCCATAAGCTGGTTCCCAAGGCAGATTCCAAAAACAGGCTTATCCCCGTTAAGTGATTTTCTGATATTTTCAATTGCTTCAGTACACATTTTCGGGTCGCCAGGGCCGTTCGATATAAACAAACCATCGAATTCATCATTATGATAATCATAATTCCATGGTACCCTTATTACAGTAGTATCATATCGTAGAAGTAATCTGATAATATTGTATTTTACACCACAGTCAATGAGCATTATCTTAAAAGATCCTTTTCCATATATCTTTTTTTCTTTAATACTTACCTGTTCGACAAGATTTACTTTATTAGGATCGAAAAAATCGGCATGCATGCCGTCAGGCTCTATTTTGCCAAGCATGTCTCCTTTTTCTCTAATTCGTTTTGCAAGTGCACGGGTATCTACTCCGTATATTCCAGGTATATTGTTTCTAGTCAGCCATTCATCAAGGCTTTCAACAGCATTCCAATGGCTGTATTTGAATGAATAATTCGTCACAATCAATCCTGATATATGTATTGAAGACGATTCATAGTATTTAAGAATGTCATCTTCCTCTGCTTTTGAAGGTGCGCCGTAATTTCCTACGAGTGGATACGTAAGACATAATATTTGACCTCTGTATGAAGGATCGGTGAGGTTTTCGGGGTAGCCTGTCATTGCGGTGTTGAATACAACCTCTCCGGCAGCGGGAACAGGCGCACCAAATAACTTACCTTCCCATATTGAACCATCTTCAAGTGTAAGTTTTACACTTTTTAGTTCTTTTTTGAACATAGCAAAATATTTAAATAATCAGCCAGTTTGATAGAATCTTGCCGGCTATCGGCTCGCAAAGATAATCAAAAACAGAAACTGAAAAATTTTAATAATAAATATTTGAATATTTTGCATTAAATTTTATCATAAATTCGTGAGAATTTTGCTAAACCGTTATAATTAAATTAGTATGCAACAGGAGTTAGTAAAATATATTTTCTTATTTTTATGCCCGATTTAATAAGATTAACTTTAATATAATTAAAATGAAAAAAGTTACCTTAATTGCAATAACGATGTTGCTGGTTGTTTGCGTTGCAAGCATTACTTCATGCAAGAACAAGGCCACTACTAAGGAAAAGAAGGCAAAAATAGAAAAAGAGTCTGAGGAGATTGAGACTATCAAAAAGAAAATTGAAGAGAACGTTTATCCCTTACCTACTTCGGCTGAAGTAGTAAAAATGCTTACCGATCTTGAGGTGGGCTATATGATAGGAATAACCAATCCTGCCTCTAACGCAAAAAAATACATTAAAAGTGACAAAAAGGCATTGAATCTTGGAGTATATGGTGCTGATTTAAGTTATGTTACACTTTATAATATTCAGGACAAAGTGCAGGAATATCTGGAAGCTTTGAGATTGCTGGCAAATGACCTTAACATGGGAAGAATTTATGATGTAAGGCTTTACGACAGCATTAAAATTTATTTCGACGACAGGGACAGGCTTGTAAAATTGCTTACTAACGCATTTAATGAAACCTATCAATATTTGAGCGAGAACGAGCAGCAGAACCTTGCTCTTCTTGTTGTTGGAGGAGCATGGGTTGAGGGCTTGTACCTGACAACTCATGTTTCGGAAGAGGCTTATCATGTTGCAGGTATTTCAAAAGCTATACTCGAACAGAAAAAATCATTCGAACTATACCTCGATATAACTCAACCTTATGCAGATGATCCGATGATAAAAGATTTTCTCAAGTTGCTCGAACCAATGAAAAAAATTTATGAAAGATTATCTACCAGCCTCACAGAACAGGATATAAAGGATATTACTGCCGCTATTACTTTAATAAGGGAGAAGATTATTTAATATTTAACTAAACTGAAATGATATAATAATTTGTGTCATTTCAGATGCCGTTATGAAATTGTAGTTTAAGTTACCCGGGTCTTGAAACAGGAAAGGTATTTGATCTGTTTCCGGTCAAATTTGCACAGATGAGGGAATCAGTATTACTTGCACTGATACATATCTTTGCAATCATATCAACGGTTAATCCGGGCGGGGTCACCAGTCGCGGAAAGAAAATTCTTAGAAGCTATCTGAGAAGATATCTTAACAGAGAGCTTGAAGAAGAATATTTTTCTTTGTTCGAGAATAATCTGGAATTTTATTCGAATGAATTAAAAAATCTCGACCGCAGTGAGCTTGATAATGAAAATTCCTTGATTACATTCCAGATTACAAATATCTGCCGTCAGATTAAAAAAGGTCTCTTCATTGAAGAGAGAATGATTGTATTCATTCAACTTCTTGAATTTACTTTTGAAGATGGCCAGATTACAGAGCAGGAAAAAAACATCATTGATATAGTTGCGCGTTCATTCAACATAAACCGAAAGGAATACAATAATGCTTTTGCTTTCATGATTGGAGGTCAGTTTGACAAAGTTTCTCCAGATTGTATGCTTGTTATAGAAAGTGATAACCCTCAGTACAGAACAAATTCAGGCTTTGAGAATTACAATAAGTGGAAACATTTGTATATTAAAGGTTTCAAAGGTAATCTGTATGTTCTTCATATTGAGAGTACGGGTTCACTCCTTCTTATATACGATGGTCCACTGGCTTTATATTTTAGAGGGAGAGATATTATCGCATACCGTCCTTATCTCCTGGAAAGAGGGGTAAATATTAAAGGCCCGGGAATTGAACCTATCTATTATTCCAAGGTTTATAAAGCATTTATATTAGAAAACCTTCGCGAAAAAGTTATTTTTGAAGGTCACAATATCGAATTCAGATTTAAAAATTCGGATAATGGCATAAAACCATTAAATTTTAAGCTTGAGTCAGGCAATCTTGTCGGAATAATGGGGAGTAGCGGCGTAGGTAAAACTACTCTGCTTGATGTTTTACATGGTAAAATAAAGCCTGATAAAGGCAATATCTTTATTAACGGCCATGACCTTTATAAAGATGCGGAAAACTTGAAGGGCCTGATCGGTTACGTTCCGCAGGATGACCTTCTGCTTGAGGAACTTACCGTTTATCAGAATCTTTATTTTAACGCAAGACTTTGTTTCGGGGATTATACAGAGCAACAGCTAAACGAAATTGTCGAGAAGATTCTCACCAATCTTGAACTTATTGAAATTAAGAACCTTCAGGTGGGCGATGTTCTCGACAAAAAAATCAGTGGCGGTCAGCGTAAAAGGCTTAACATAGGACTTGAACTAATGAGGGAACCTGCAGTTCTGTTTGTTGATGAACCCACTTCAGGATTATCATCGCACGACTCCAGGAATGTAATGGAAATTCTGAGAAAACAAGCCCTTTCAGGTAAGCTTGTGGTTGTAAATATTCACCAGCCCTCATCGGATATTCTTAAGCTTTTCGACCGACTATGGATTCTCGACAGGGGCGGGTATATGGTTTATGATGGGGATCCGATAGAAGCTCTCGTTTATTTGAAAACCGAAACATCACAGGCTAACGCCGCAGAAAGTGAATGCCCAAACTGCGGAAACATTGATACTGATAATATTCTTCAGATTATTGAAGTAAAAGTTATAGACGAAAATGGTTATCCTGGCAAAGAGAGGCAAATATCACCATCAGAGTGGTACGAGAAATATAAGCGCAAAATGATGCCTAAGTTTGCAGGAGTCCCACCAAAAACACCTCTTCCTGCAAGCAACTTCAAAGTGCCGGGTAAGCTGTATCAGATAAGAACATTTATCAAGCGAAACTTTTTGAGAAAAATAGTAGACAAACAATATGTTGCTTTAAATCTCTTAGAATCGCCTGTTCTTGCATTTATCCTTGGTTATTTTTCAAAATATACTTCCGAAAATAATTACACATTTGCAGGTAATAAAAATTATCCAGTCTTTCTTTTCATGGAAGTGGTTGTTGCCCTTTTCCTTGGACTTATGGTAAGTGCAGAGGAAATATTCAGGGATAGAAAAATACTTCTTCGAGAGAAATTCCTGAATATCAGCAGACTAAGCTATCTTATTTCCAAACTTAATTACCTGTTTATTCTTTCTGCCATACAATCTTTGTTTTTTGTTGCCATTTCGAGCATGGTTCTGGAAATAAGGGGAATGTTCTGGCAGCAATGGCTAATTTTCTTTACGACCGCTTGCTATGGTAACCTTCTGGGATTGAATTTATCGGCTGGTTTAAGAACTGTTGTAAGTATCTATATATTTATTCCGTTGATTCTTGTACCTCAGTTACTTCTGGGAGGTGCAATGATACAATTCGATGATTTGCATCCGTCGCTTACAAATAAAGAATATGTTCCGGTTATCGGTGACCTTATGGCTACAAGATGGTCGTATGAGGCTGAAATGGTGGAAGGTTTCAAAGGAAATAGATACAATAAGCCTGTTTTCAAATATAATCTTGAAATTGAGCAAAATAATTATTACAAAGATGAACTTATAAGAAATCTTAAAAATGAGGTTATAAGTTATGTCTTGCAAAGAAAAGATAAAGAGGGGAAGGATGTAATTGAAAATAAACTTAAGATTTTGAAATATCATATAAATCAGCTTGCGGGTATTTCAGGAATTGTTCCTGGTAACTGGACCGCCATGATTAGTTATGAAGGATTCGATGAAAGAACGGCCGATTCAGTAAATGTTTTCTTTGGAAAGGTTCAAAAATATTTTATTGACGAGAACAAATATTATTTCAACCTTAAGCTTGAGGCTGAAAAGAAATTAGCGGAAGAGATAAAAGGCATGAGTGAAGAGGAGTTTGCCACTGCATATAATAATATAAGGCTTGCAGATATTGTGCTTAACCAGACCGAATTACTTTCGGGGAAAAAATATGTGATTAATAAGGATCATTTTGTACAAAAGTCGACCCCTATATACATGAAACCTACATCAAATTACGGGAGAGCACATTTTTTTGCTCCATATAAGCAGATTGGAAATATTAAAATTGACACTTTATTTTTTGATTTAATTGCCATCTGGTTGATGTCATTTGTTTTTTTCATAACCCTTTATTATAATCTCCTTTATATTTTCATACATTATCTTGAGATACGGGGATTTCCTTTCCTGAGGAAGTTTGGAAGGCATCTTATTGAAAGATGAAATATATTTTTATTCAATCAATTCTACAATGAATGGAATACGACCCAAAAAAAGCCTTGGACAGCATTTCCTTAAAGATACAGGCATAGCTGATAGAATAGCAGGATCACTTCTGGCTGAAGGCTGTGATTCGGTTCTCGAAATTGGCCCTGCAACTGGGGTTCTGACCAGGCCTCTTATTGAGATGGGTTTTAAGGATTTCCGGGTTGTTGAAATTGATAGAAATCTGGTAGAATATCTTAAAAATAATCTCGGCAGTTATTGCGACATAATTGAAGGCGATTTTCTTGAGCTCGACCTTGAAAAACTTTTTCCCGGTACTCTTGCTATAACAGGGAATTTTCCTTATAACATATCTGCTCCGATACTTTTCAAGGTACTAAGATACAGGGACAAAGTAATTGAACTGACAGGTATGTTTCAGCGTGAAGTTGCAAAGCGATTATGTGCCGTTCCTGGTTCTAAAACATACGGCATAATAAGTGTTCTTATTCAGGCATTCTATAATGTGGAATATCTTTTCACCGTTTCGGAAAATGTTTTTTTCCCGCCTCCAAAGGTCAAGTCGGCGGTGATAAGAATGAGAAGAAACAACACAAAACATCTCAATTGTGACGAGGAACTCTTCTTAAAAGTTGTGAAGTCGTCATTCAATCAGCGCAGGAAAATGCTTCGTAATTCGTTGAAATCGGCTTTCAGGTTGAGATCAGAAGATAATCCATTATTACATTTACGACCGGAACAACTAACCGTTGAGCAATTTATAAGCCTTACATGCTGGGTCTCGGAAAATTTAGTTTCAGAATGAATATCCGATTGCGTCTACCGGATTCATCTTTGCGGCCGTATAAGCCGGAGCATACCCTGCTACAATTCCTATAATACCTGAAATAAAAATTCCAAGAAGAATGTTTCCTAAAGTCAGAAACATATTCATTTCATAGAGGTAATTAACAACAAGAGTCCCAAGAAATACGAAGAACAATCCTAAAATTCCTCCCATCAGGGACAACATGACCGATTCGGAAAGGAATTGAAGGAGGATAAAGAAACGTTTTGCACCTAGAGCTTTCTGGATTCCGATGATATTTGTCCTTTCTTTTACCGAAACAAACATGATATTTGCTATGCCGAATCCGCCAACAAGTATAGCAAACCCGCCGATAAGCCATCCTCCGGCATTTATTCCTGCGAACACAGTATTAAATCCCTGAGTAAGAAGACTTGCCTTATTGACTGAAAAGTTAGATATTTCTCCAGGCCTGAGTCTTCTCGATACTCTAAGAATCATTGTAATTTCATCAGAAAGTTCATCAAGGGGTACCTGAGGTTTAGCTTTTATCATAATCTGAGTTTCGGCCGATCGCCTGCGTAAATTGATGAATGATTTTGCAAAGTTCAAGGGAACAAGCGTTATTTCATCCATTCCGCTGTCGCTTATTCCACCCTTACCTTCTTTTCTTATAACCCCTATAACAGTTGTTTTAAAACCGGCAATTATTATTTCCTTACCAATAGGCTCCCTGTTTTCAAAAAGTCGCGATGCAATTTCAGCACCTAAAATAGCGACATTTTTGCCGGCTTTTGCTTCGAATATTGAAAAATATCTGCCTTTTTCTATTTCAAAATTCCTGATATCCTTATATTCTATTGTGCTTGCCAATATATTGGCATTATTTATCGAATTATTTTCAAATTTGATAACAACAGGTCTGTAAACTGTAAAACAAGTCGATTGTGCGAACTTTGATTTGTTTGATACAGCTTCATAATCTTCAATTGAAACAGGAGGCCACTTTACAATGTCCCACCAGTTAAGATTAGGATCGAACGACCATGGGAATTTCTGAACATAAATCACATTATCACCCAGAGTGGAAATGCTGTCACGAATTGACTTCTCCATCCAATCAAGAACAGTAAAAACTGAAATTATAGAGACAATTCCAATTGTGATACCAAAAAGTGTAAGGAAAGTTCTAAGCTTGTTTACGGAAATTGAATTGAAAGCAAAAATAATTCCCTCCTTTATTAATCTTAGAAATATTACCTTATTTTTCATAACATTGTCGCTCAGCGATTTCTTTTTATATAAAGAATTCAAAAATAGCAAATTTAATTCATACCTTTATTTATTAATATTTTGGTTTAATATAATTAATTGAATTTAATCGGACTTATAAAAAAAATTAGCTATTTTTATTCGCCCTGAAGGGATAGCGTTTTGCAATCATAAATTACAGAAAATGAGAGAAAAAAAAATTAAGAGTGCGCTTATTTCAGTGTTTTATAAGGAGGGACTGGAAGAAATTGTTAGAATTCTTAACGATCTCGATGTCAGAATTATATCTACAGGTGGAACTCATGATTTCATAAAAGGGCTCGGCATATCTTCCGAAGCTGTTGAAAAGCTTACGAGTTTCCCCTCTATTCTCGGAGGTCGTGTGAAAACGTTGCACCCTTTGATTTTCGGCGGTATTCTTGCGCGAAGAGACAATAATGAAGATATTAATCAGATGAGGAATTACAATATACCGGAAATAGATATGGTTGTTGTGGATCTCTATCCCTTTGAAGAAACAGTATCCTCACTGGCAGATGAGGAGGAGATAATCGAAAAAATAGATATAGGAGGCGTTGCCCTTATACGCGCTGCTGCAAAAAATTTCAACGACGTTCTGGTCGTATCGTCGAGAGCACAATATAGCAGACTTACCGAGTTGCTCAGGAAGGATAATGGGTACACTTCAATTGAAGAAAGGAAACAATTTGCAACAGAAGCCTTCAGTATTACATCAGGTTATGATGTGGCAATTTTTAAATATTTTAACCGCGAGAGATATTTCCCTGCTTTTAGAGAGAGTTTCGAACCGCCTCTCCTTTTAAGATATGGAGAAAATCCTCATCAGAAAGGAATATTTTTCGGTAAGCTTGAGGAAGTATTCGACAAGCTTCATGGGAAGGAGATTTCATATAACAATCTGCTCGATATAGATGCTGCACTTTCTTTATCGTTTGAATTTTCGGATCCTGCATTTATAATTACCAAGCATACAAATGCATGTGGAGTTGCCGAAAGAGACAATATTTTCGATGCATGGAAAGATGCTCTTGCATGCGATCCTGTTTCGGCTTATGGAGGTGTTTTAGCATGTAACCGGCCTATAGATGAAAAAACCGCAAACGAGATTGACAAACTGTTTTTTGAGATAATAATTTCTCCAGGATATGAGCCTTTAGCTCTTGAGATACTTAAACATAAAAAAAACAGAATTATATTGCTACAAAAGGATTTCAACTTCTCTCCACATGTTTTCAGAAGCAACCTCAATGGAGTTTTATGGCAGGAGAGGGACAATATAACCGAAGACATAAGCCTTATGCAACCCGTTACAGTAAGGGTACCCGATAAAAGAGAATATGACGATCTTGCTTTCGCTTTGAAAATAGTTAAGCATAGCAAATCGAATGCTATTGTCCTGGCAATGAATAAACAACTTTATGCAAGCGGTGTCGGACAAACGTCAAGGATAGACGCACTGAAACATGCAGTGGAAAAAGCAGGTATGTTCGGATTTAATCTTAACGGTGCAGTGCTTGCTTCCGATGCTTTTTTCCCTTTTGCCGACTGTGTGGAGATGGCTCAGAAAGCAGGTATCACAGCTATAGTCCAACCTGGAGGCTCGATAAGAGATCAGGATTCGATTGACCTATGCAATAAGCACAACATAGCAATGGTTTTTACAGGAATAAGACATTTTAAACATTAGAAACAATTTAAAGCTTATATGGGATTATTTTCATTTTTAACTCAGGAGATTGCGATAGACCTTGGCACAGCCAATACTGTCATCATTCAGAACGATAAGGTTGTAGTTGATGAGCCTTCGATAGTAGCCATCGACAGAAATACAGGCAAACTAATTGCCATCGGTGAGCAGGCAAGGCAAATGCATGGAAAGACTCATGAAAATATACAAACTATAAGACCTTTACACGATGGTGTGATTGCAGATTTTAATGCCGCAGAATTGATGATAAGAGGAATGATTAAAATGATTAATAAAAATTCCAGGCTCTACAGTCCTACTCTAAGAATGGTCATAGGCATCCCTTCCGGAAGTACTGAGGTTGAAATCAGAGCTGTGCGCGATTCCTCAGAACATGCCGGCGGGAGAGACGTTTATATGATTTATGAACCAATGGCTGCAGCAATAGGCATTGGACTTGACGTGGAAGCACCTGAAGGTTCTATGGTTGTGGATATCGGTGGAGGAACAGCCGAAATAGCAGTTATAGCTCTCGGTGGAATAGTGTGCTTTAAATCAATAAGAATTGCAGGCGACAGCTTTACATCGGATATTCAAACTTATATGCGCCACCAGCATAATATAAAGATTGGAGAAAGGTCGGCCGAAGATATTAAGATTGCCGTAGGTGCCGCCCTGCCGGATATTGATAACCCTCCTCCAGATTATATCGTTCGCGGACCAAATATAATGACCAGCCTGCCTGTAGAGATTCCGGTATCTTATCAGGAAATTGCTTATTGTCTTGATAAATCACTCTCAAAAATAGAAGCTGCAGTTTTGAACGTGCTTGAACAAACTCCTCCTGAACTTTATTCTGATATTGTCAATAAAGGTATATTCCTTACAGGAGGAAGCTCTTTGCTTAGAGGCCTCGATAAAAGACTTACCGACAAAATAAATATTAATTTCAAAGTAGTCGAAGATCCTTTGAGAGCCGTTGCAAGAGGTACAGCAGTTGCCCTAAAAAATATCGATAAGTTCCAGTTTCTGATGAGATGAAGAATAGATGAAAAGTCTCCTCCAATTCCTGACGAAGCATAACAGGCTTATAATATTTATTCTTCTGGAAGGAGTGGCATTCTATCTTATTTTTACTTCGAATAATTACCATAATACTCAGCTTGTAAAAGGAATAAGAAGCTCCACTCTTGCATGGGAGTCAATAATCAAAAATATGACTAATTATTTTAGAATTAAAAAGTTGAATGCTGAACTCCAGACAGAAAACCGAGAATTAAGAAATACACTAGAAAAAATGATTTCAGTACGTAAAGATTCCATTTTATCCGTAATTTTAATTACCACTGAAGAACCTCAATATGAGTTTATCGCGGCAGAAGTTGTCAATAATTCTGTCAACCGTCAAAAGAATTTTTTTACTCTTAATGTCGGCACAAAGCAGGGAGCGGATGTAAACATGGGAGTAATAAGTCCCAGTGGTGCGGCAGGAATTATAATCTCGGCAGGAAAGAATTATTCAGTTGCTATTTCACTTCTTAACCTTGATTTCCGTCTTAGTGCAAAAATAAAATCGAATGATTATTTCGGCTCTCTTTCCTGGGATGGTAGTAATTATAGATATGCAATTTTGAACGATATACCGCAACATGTATTGCTGAACAAAGGAGATACTGTTGTAACCACAGGATATTCGGCTATTTTCCCGGCCGGAATAATGGTAGGAACAATAAGTGATTTTGAAAAATCGGGAAGTGAGTTTTATAGCATAAAAGTGAAGCTCGCTACCGATTTTAAAAAGCTTGCCCACGTATATCTAATTAAGAATAACCGCAGGCAGGAACAGATTTCAATTGAGAAGGAATATAATGATTAACAAAGTATTAAGATATACGACTATCTATCTGGTACTTTTACTCCTGCAGGTACTGGTATTGAACAATATACAGTTTAGCGGTTATATAAATCCCTATGTTTACATTCTTTTTATACTTTTACTTCCTTATGAAACTCCGGGATGGATGCTTCTATTAGTATCTTTTCTTGGGGGTCTTATTATTGACTTCTTTACAGGCACCCCCGGAATGCATGCGGCCGCCACAGTTGCCGCTGCGTTTGTACGACCATATATTCTGATATCAATCTCTCCACGGGAAGGATATAAAGCCGAAACAGAACTATCAGCCGCTGTTTACGGGTTCAAATGGTTTGTCATTTATGCCCTTGGGATGGTTTTTGTTCATCATCTCATTCTGTTTTATCTTGAAGTATTCAGGCTGAATGATTTTTTCAGAACCCTGGCACGAGTGATTCTCAGTACAGCTTTTACCGCTGTAATTATTCTAATGCTGGAATATTTTAGAAAAGGCCGGTAAATATGCAGGGATGAAAGATCGTTACATTAATAGAAGAATAGTGGTTGCTACAATGATAATTGTTGCTGCATTAGTTTTAGCTGTAAGGCTTTTCACTATCCAGGTAGTTGAAACTTCATACCGTGTGTCAGCCGAAAATAATGTTTTACGTTATGTTACACAATATCCGGCCAGGGGGCTTATATATGAACGTAACCGTAAATTACTTGTTTATAATCAGGTTGCTTATGACCTAATGGTTGTTCCTGTTCAGGTTTCATTATTAGACACGACTGAGTTCTGCAACTCACTTGGCATAACAAAAGAATATTTCAACGAACGCATGAAAGCCGCTAAAAACTATTCAAAGAGAGTGCCTTCGATATTTCTTAAACAAATCTCGGCCGAGACGTATGCCGCATTCCAGGAAAAAATGTTCAAATTTCAAGGTTTTTATGTCCAGCCAAGAACGCTTCGTAAATATTCAAAGCCTGTTGCAGCGCATGTGCTGGGTTATGTGAGTGAAGTTGACGAAGGAATTATAAAAAAGAATCCTTACTATAAACCTGGAGATTATATAGGAACTACAGGCATCGAGGAAGCTTACGAGAAGGAGTTAAGGGGGAAGAAAGGATTGAAAATTTATCTTGTCGACGTTTACGGTAGAGTAAAAGGCTCTTATGAAGATGGCCGACTTGATACTGCAGCGGTTCAGGGCAAGGACGTTATTTCGACAATTGACCTCGAGCTTCAGGAATATGCGGAGATGTTAATGTGCAATAAATCAGGAAGCATTGTGGCTATTGAGCCCGCAACAGGAGAAATATTGACTCTTGTTTCATTTCCTGCTTATGATCCATCACTTCTTATAGGCAGGGCTAGATCTGAGAATTTTCAACAACTGCAGGCTGATACTACAAAACCTATCTTTAACCGCGCAATAATGGCAGCTTATCCTCCCGGTTCGACTTTAAAGCCTGTAAATGGGCTTGTTGCTTTGCAGGAAAAAGTTATTACTCCATCAACACTTTTTGGCTGTAGCCCTGGTTATCTTTTTGTCGGATGTCATATTCATGAAACTCCGCTCGATATTATAGGTGCAATCAAAAATTCATGCAATTCATATTTCTGCCAGGCATTCCGCAAAATCATGGAAAATCCTTCACACTCTTCGATATCGTCTGCTTATGATAAATGGAGATTCTATCTTAATCAGCTTGGTTTCGGCCGTACAATAGGATACGATCTGGTGAATGAAAAGCCTGGTTTTTTACCCGATACCTCATTTTATAATGACCGTTACGGGAAAAATAGATGGAAATCACTCACAATAATTTCCCTTGCAATAGGTCAGGGTGAAATAGGCGCATCACCCCTTCAGATGGCTAATGTAACTGCCGCAATAGCAAACAGGGGTTTTTATTACAGCCCGCATCTGGTAAAGGCTATCGGTGATTCTGCAAATGTAGCGCAAAGTGTAGCTTATAAGCATAATATATCGGTTGATTCGGTGAATTTTGAGTATATAATAAAAGGGATGGAGGAGGCAGTGAACGGAAGTGGCGGTGCAACTGCAAAAATTGCTGCAATTAATGATATAATAATTTGTGGCAAAACAGGAACAGCTCAGAATCCGCATGGTAAAGATCATTCAATATTTGTTGCTTTTGCTCCGAAAGATAAGCCAGAAATAGCAATTGCAGTTTATATTGAAAATGCTGGTTTTGGTGCCACTTATGCTGCTCCGGTTGCCAGCCTTATAATAGAGAAATATCTTAAGGGCACGGTTTCCCGTAAGTACCTTGAAGATTATGTTATGGGATTGCAAGTGAGTAGAGAATAATGGAACGAAAAATTAAAATATGGGCTGCAGTTGACAAAGTAACTATTCTGCTTTTCCTGCTACTTGTATTGATAGGCTGGCTTAATATATATTCTGCAGTATATAATGAAGAGCAGAGGAAAATATTCGATTTTTCTCAGCGATACGGGAAACAGATGGTATGGATTATCACTACGTTCCTGCTTGCTTTTGCCGTCCTCAATATTGACAGCAGGTTTTATTTCTTTTTCGGGTATTTAATTTATGGAATATTTATTTTATTCCTATTTCTTGTTCTTTTATTCGGGAATGAGATTAATGGCACAAGAGCATGGTTTGAAATAGGTCCCTTCAATATTCAACCTTCTGAATTCGCAAAAGCAGGTACAGCACTTGCACTTGCGAAATATCTTAACACACGCGGTCAGGAACTTACTAGACTCCAGCTGTTAATTCCGGCTGCAGCAATAATATTATTACCAGCATTGCTTACAGCTGCTCAGCCCGATATGGGAACAACGGCAGTTTATTTCGGTTTTTTCATTGTGCTCTTCAGAGAAGGTTTAAGCCCTTATCTTTTTTTCACAGCTTTTCTGGTAATAATCTTATCCTTTGTTGCTCTTATATTTAACGATTTGTATATTACCATACTGATTATATCGCTTGGTTTTCTGGTTGCAGCTCTTTTCATACGTAAATTTTCAACCTTGATTAAGAGTTTGATGGTTTTTGCCGTTTTTACAGGAACACTTTACCTTCTTAATTATTACCTGGTAAAAAGTTTTAGTCTCCTTTTTATTATAATATCTGGTCTGCTACTTTCGGGTATTTTCTATGGCTGGCACTTTTACAGATATAAAGCGAAAGAATTAATGGTTATTTACTTATTTACAATTGGAAGTATTTTATATGTAAATATGGTGGATTATGGATATCATAATTTTCTCAAGCCTCATCAGCAGCAAAGAATAGATATTTTTTTAAGATTGAAGTCCGATCCGAAAGGTGCCGGTTATAATATTAATCAGTCGGTTATTTCGATTGGTTCTGGAGGCCTCACTGGTAAAGGCTTCCTGAGAGGAACGCAGACAAAATACAAATTTGTACCTGCTCAAAGTACCGATTTTATTTTCTGTACGATAGGCGAGGAATGGGGTTTTCTGGGTTCATTGGTTGTGATATCTCTTTATGTTTTTTTAATGCTTAGGCTTATTTTTCTTGCCGAAAGGCAGAAATCATCTTTTTCAAGAATATATGGGTATGGTGTTGTATCAATTTTGCTAATTCATTTTTTTGTCAATATTGGGATGACAACAGGCATAATGCCTGTTATCGGTATTCCTCTTCCATTTTTAAGTTACGGAGGCAGTTCGTTATGGGGTTTTACTCTGCTGCTTTTTATTTTTCTCAGACTTGATGCGGCAAGAAATGAATATCTGATATAAAATCAGAATGGTATCCTTATATTATGTGAAATCTGGATTCCGAATTCTTTCTCGACGTAATCTATAAGCTGTGGGAAAAATTCCATGAAGTCATCAAATAAAGAATAGTAGTTTTTTTTCAATATTTTAACTGCGAATTTTGTTTCATCCGGTAATGTTGAGCCTTTACTCAAAGCTTTAAGCACACGTTTTATTCCCTTTATTGTCTGATATGACTCGATCCAGTTATGGATGATGAAAAAAGGCATTATTTGTTTTACTTTCTCAGGTAATAAATCGTAGTGATTTACAAGTGCACGGTAAAAGTTATATGTTACACTTTCGAGAGGCCTTCTTGAAAAGAAATCCCACTCCTTTGTCAAAAAATGATCGTAAATTATATCCACAATCACTCCGGAATATTTATGATATTTCCCTGAAAAATGCAATTTGCTCCTCTGAACAACAGGATGTCTGTCAGTGAATGCATCAATATGACGATGAAGTATTATACCCTTACGTATCATATCAGGATATTTGAGATAATCTCTCCCTTTTACATAGTCGCCTATATAATTCCCGATGATTATCTTTTCAGAATCACCCGAAAGATATATATGTGCAAGTACATTCATTACTTAGTTTCAATAGTACAAAGAATTTGTCATATTGTTTTGTCTAACTGACAAATAAATTTACTATTACTTTTAGAATAACGGATGATTTAACACAGAATTATTGCTATTAGAATTTTCCCTTAAAAACATGAAAAAAGAATTGTAAAACAAGGTAAGGTAAGTTAATTTCTTAAATTTGCCTTTTCTTGAAACAAATTTTAGTTATCAAATTGTAAGTTTAATGGCTGTAAAGAATGTTATCATTATAGGCGCTGCTGGTAGAGATTTTCATAATTTCAATGTTTTTTTCAGGGACAATAAAAATTATAATGTAGTTGCCTTCACTGCCGCCCAGATACCTGACATTTATGGCCGTAAATATCCTGGGGAGCTTGCCGGGAAACTCTATCCGGAAGGAATACCTGTTTTCTCCGAGGAAGAATTATCTGATTTGATAATAAGATTTAATGCAGATTTATGTGTTTTTTCGTATAGTGATGTTACTTATCAGAAAGTGATGTCAGTAAGTGCGATAGTCAACGCTGCAGGTGCAAGTTTTATGCTTCTTGGCCCTTCCGACACTATGTTGAAAAGCACAAAGCCTGTAATTGCTGTAGGCGCAGTGAGAACGGGCTGTGGTAAAAGCCAGACTTCGAGAAGGATTATCGAAATCCTTATGTCGAAAGGATTGAAAGTCGTGGCGGTTCGCCACCCGATGCCTTATGGCGATTTGCTATCGCAAAAGGTTCAGCGTTTTTCATCAATAGAAGATTTTGAAAAGTATCACTGTACCATTGAGGAGATGGAGGAGTATGAACCTCACGTGGCAAGAGGTAATGTGATATATGCCGGAGTTGATTACGAGTTTATATTGCATGAAGCTGAAAATGACCCTTCAGGCTGTGATGTAATTGTATGGGATGGTGGCAATAACGATTTTCCTTTTTATAAACCCGATCTGATGTTAACATTAACCGACCCGCACAGGGCCGGTCATGAACTCAGGTATTATCCCGGCGAAGTGACTCTCAGACTTGCCGACGTTGTGATTATTAATAAAATTGATACTGCGCCTGCTGAAGGGATTCAGATTCTGAAAGAAAACATTAAGAGGGTTAATCCGCACGCCGTTGTTATTGAAAGTGCTTCTCCAATTAAAACGGATGATCCCTCACTTATAAAAGATAAGAAAGTGCTTGTTGTTGAGGACGGCCCAACATTGACTCACGGTGAAATGAAAATCGGTGCAGGCGTTGTAGCTGCAAAGAAATACGGCGCCCGACAGATAGTTGATCCGCGACCTTTCGCAGTGGGCAAACTAAGAGAAACGTTCAGGATCTATCCGGAAATAGGAACTCTCCTGCCGGCAATGGGCTACAGTAAAGAACAACTGCACGACCTTGAGAAAACGATTAATAATACCGATTGTGATAGTGTGATTATTGCAACTCCTGTCAATCTTAAACGTATAATAAAAATAAATAAACCCTCGACAAGAGTTTATTATGAACTGCAAGAAACAGGGTATCCCGACCTCTCACATATACTGGATGAGTTTCTTTTGAAACACAATCTTGTAAAATAGCATATTTCATCGTTTTACGCGTGCATTTCCTTCCCAGATGCTCCATACCTGCTCTTCATCGGCCGGCTGGCAGTAATCTGTGAGGAATGTCGTTGCCATGGCTCCTGTTGCCCATCCAAACTGAATCCATTTTTCCGGTTCCCATCCTTTCAGGATAGCATAGAGCATGCCGCCAACGAAACCGTCGCCCCCGCCTATACGGTCGAGAACATGAATCTCTCTTGGCTCTACAACATGCCATCTGTTTCCTTCAAGCATGATCGCACCCCACAGATGAAGATTCGAACTTATTACCTGCCTGAGAGTATTTGCAAAGACTTCAGTTTGCGGATAAGCTTTTTTAACCCTGCTTATCATTTCCTTGAAGCTATCTATTTTTGATGCAAGTCCTTTGCCGCCTTCTTCGGGCCCTTTGATCCCCAGACTTAGCTGAAAATCTTCCTCATTGCCGATAAGTATGTCGGAAAGCAAAGCAATTTCGCAGAAAGCAGCTGAGAGTTCCTTCTCACGGTTTTTCCAGAAGGAAGCTCTGTAATTCAGGTCGAATGAGACTCTTGTACCGTATTTTTTAGCAGTGCGTGCAAGTTCAAGGCAGAAATTACTTGTTTGGGAAGAGAGGGCACAGATTAGTCCGGAGATATGGAGTATCTGAACGCCTTCTTTTCCGAAGAGTCTTTCGAGGTCGAAATCGTTGATATTAAGTGTTCTTCCAACTTCACCGGCCCGGTCATTATAAACTCGCGGTCCTCTTGGCCCATAGCCTGTGTCAGCTATGTTGAACTGATGACGGTAACCCCATGGGCCGCCCTGTTCAACTTCGACACCTTCCCATGAAATGTGACGGCTTGCAAGATCATCCTTAATAAACCTCGCAATCGGGCTGTCTTTTACAAATGTAGTAAGGACTTTCACAGGCAGGCCAAGATATGACGATACACTTGCAACATTCGTTTCAGCGCTTGTTGCTTGCATTATATAAATATTGCTACAATGTACAGGCTGATAATTCACCGGGGTGATACGAACGCCCATACTTGTAGGTACAACAAGCGACCACATAAAATTTTTTTTCAATTCAATGCTCATGTTATAACTAAAATTTTTCTCTTAACTTTTTGCCTTCTTCTTCATAACCAGGCTTATTGAGAAGTGCAAACATATTTTTCTTGTATGCTTCAACGCCCGGCTGGTCGAAAGGATTTACATCAAGTATATAACCGCTTATTGCACATGCCATTTCAAAGAAATAAATCATCTGCCCTAAATAATAAGCATCAAGGGCCGGAATGTTTAACTTAATTACAGGAACGCCTCCTTCATGATGTGCAACTATTGCACCTGTTTCAGCACATTTATTAACTTCACAAATCTGCTTTCCAGCAAGATAATTAAGTTGATCGGGATCGTCCTTTTCAAACGGTATTTTGACTTTTTCAAGGGTTGATTTTACAGATAATATAGTTTCGAAAAGAATCCGCTGCCCTTCCTGAATGTATTGCCCCAATGAATGCAGGTCGGTTGTGAACTCGGCTGAAGCCGGGAAAATTCCTTTGCCTTCTTTGCCCTCGCTTTCGCCATAAAGTTGTTTCCACCATTCGGCAAAATAGTGGAGTTTGGGGTTGAAGCTGACGAGAATTTCCACATTTTTCCCTGATTGCAATAACAAATTTCTTGTCGCAGCATAAACTAATGCGGGGTTATTCAGTGGATTCTTACTATCGAGAGTTAATTCTTTAGCGGCTCTTGCACCGTTTATAATTTCCTTTATATCGAAGCCGGCCACTGCAATAGGAAGAAGACCTACAGGAGTCAGAACCGAGTAACGTCCGCCTACATCGTCAGGAATTTCAAATGTTTCGTATCCGTTAAGTTCTGCAAGTGACCGAAGAGCTCCTTTTTTTGCATCGGTTATCGCAACAATCCTGTCGGCAGCTATCGATTTGCCGTATTTTCTTTCCACATGGTCTTTGAGAAGTCTGAATGCTATAGCCGGTTCCATCGTTGTGCCCGATTTGGATATCACAACCACCGAATAATTCCGGTATTCTAGTATCTCGAGAAGTTCAGCCATATATTCCTCGCATACATTATGCCCAGCATATATTATCTGATGAAATTTTTCTTTTCTTATCTGAGGAAAAGAGTGAGAGAGGGCTTCTATTACTGCTCTTGCACCAAGGTAAGAACCTCCTATTCCTACTACCACTGTAGTATCCGACACCGATCTTAAGTGCTTTGCAATTTTTTCTATCCTTCCAATCTGTGGTAGAATATTATCAGGAAGTTTTATCCAGCCCAGGTAATTATTTCCTGCACCAGTCCCTGAGACAAGCTGCTCCAGATGTCTGACAGACTGTTTTGAGTGGGCAGCTATCTCCTCATAAGAAATATACTTTTCCACCCATTTTAGATTAATGCTGATATTCTCTTTCATTTTAATTTAATATTTAGATTTTCTTTTCATAGAACATCCGTGTCAGGTACAAATATAAAAAAGCCGTCGGAATTATTTCGACGGCTTTTAATTAAAAATCAATATTTTTTATCTTTTTCTAATTCTGCCTGCGCTCGATGATCTTGCATCAATATATTTCGGATTTCCATCATAAACTACATCTCCAGCACTTGAAACTTTTGCAACGAGTTTTTCTGTAACATAAATTTCTGCATCTCCTGCGCTTGAAACATTAATATTTGCTTCTTTTACCTTGAAATCGAAAGCATTAAGATCTCCGGCACTACTCAAAGAAGCATTAAGGGTCTCTGCTTCCCCTGATAACTTAATATTGCCTGAGCTGCTAATTTCAATGTCAACATATTTTGCATATAATTCTAAAGTTATATCGCCGGCACTACTTGAACTGAGAGATATATATTCACATCTTATGGGCGTTTCAGCGATTATATCACCTGCGCTGCTTGTCTTCAACGACCTTATATTTTTCATCGTAACATAAACTTTCTTCGTTTTGGCGCTGCGTATGGAGACATTATCGAAATATACATTCAGTATGCCGCCTTTTACTTCAGTGACGATATATTCATGAAGATTCTCATCGGCTTCCACTCTAATACTTTCCCTCTCTCCCTGGCTAAGGTATACATCAATACCGGTGCTAACCCTGATGCCGTCGAAATAGGGAGCAGGCCTTTCTTTTGTTACAACGTTTCCATTTCCGGTTACAGACCTGTAAAACTGCGCATTAACAGAAACGGTGAGAAAAATGAAGGAAATGACCGTTATAATAATTCTGTTGGTTTTCATTTATTTTCCAGTTTTATTTTTAATACAAAGACATTCTATTTTTCAAAATGATGCATGATAGATAAATACTAATTTATGTAAAGATTAAATACTTATTATTAAAACACAGAAAAGAATGATAATAATTTTAATCCGCCTTTCCCGAACTTTCTTCACTACTTTCGGTGTCAGCCTTTGAAACCAACGGTTTCATCTGGGGGAAAAAGATGACATCCTGTATAGAGGGCTGGTTGGTCATAAGCATTGTAAGTCTGTCTATGCCAATACCCATGCCTGAGGTAGGAGGCATGCCATATTCAAGTGCCCTTATAAAATCATAGTCAATGAACATTGCCTCATTGTCTCCCTTTTCCGACAACTTAAGCTGCTCTCTGAACCTCTCCATCTGGTCAATAGGATCATTTAGTTCGGAATATGCATTTGCAATCTCCCTGCAGTTGATGAACAGTTCGAATCTCTCAGTAACACCTGGTTTACTACGATGCTTCTTTGTAAGGGGCGATGTTTCGACAGGATAATCAATAATAAAAGTAGGCTGTATAAGCTGATTTTCACATTTTTCTTTGAAAATAGCGTCAATAAGTTTCCCTTTGCCCATTGTTGGATCATGCTCAATGTTAAGGCTGTCGCATACTTTTCGCAGAGAGGCTTCATCCATACCGTTAATGTCAAAGCCTGTCGTTTCCTTTATCAGATCGAGCATAGGTATTCTTGGATAGGGAGGCTTCAGGTCAATAATCTGGTCGCCGTATGTTATTTCTGTTGTGCCATGAAGATCGAGCGCCACTTTCTGAATTATCTCCTCTGTGAACGACATCATCCAGAGGTAATCTTTGTAAGCAATATATATTTCCATTACGGTGAACTCAGGATTATGGGTTCTGTCCATGCCTTCATTCCTGAAGTCTTTGGCAAATTCATATACTCCTTCATAACCTCCGACAATAAGGCGTTTCAAATACAGCTCATTGGCAATCCTCAGGTACAAAGGGATATCGAGTGCATTGTGATATGTGATAAACGGCCTTGCATTTGCACCTCCTGGGATCGGCTGAAGAATCGGAGTTTCGACTTCGAGATAACCGCGCGAGTCAAAGAGCTCTCTCATTGATTTGATGAGAGCTGTCCTTTTCTTAAACACATCCTTTACATTAGGATTTACTATAAGATCGACATACCTCTGTCTGTATCTTAGTTCGGGATCTGATACGACATCGTATAAAATACCGTCCTTCTCTTTTACAATCGGCAGCGGATGCAATGATTTGCACAGTAAAGTCAATTCCTTTACATGAACTGTTGTTTCTCCGGTCTGGGTTTTAAAAACAAAACCTTTAACACCGATTATATCGCCGATATCGAGCAAACGTTTGAAAAATTTATTGTAAAATGTTTTATCCTCACCCGGGCAGAGATCATCACGCCGAATGTATATCTGAATTCTTCCAGTGGAATCCATTAACTCGGCAAAGGAAGCATTCCCCATGATTCGCCTCGACATCACTCTTCCGGCAATGCTTACATCGCTGTAATTATTCTTTTCAGGTGAGAAATTTTCGAGTATCTCTGCGGCGTATGCATTTGTTTTATATTCCGCAGCAGGATAGGGATCGATGCCCATTGCTCTTATCTCCTCGAGCGCTTTGCGCCTGATTATCTCCTGTTCGCTTAAATTCATCCCGACGGCTTTTTTAAAGTTCTTGCAAATATAGAAAAACTTATACAGCCGTGCCGTTATTTGATTGAATAAGATATTACTATTTAAAATTAAAAGTTATATAGAGATGAATTTTGGTTCATATATTTCTCTCCGGAATTCAATCTCTTTTAGTGCTTCCTCTGGTGAGGATGAATTTCCACATGCATATTGTACGAATAGTGAGGCGCCCAGCACAGTTGTTTCGGACTTGTCGATAACAATAACCGGTACGCCTGTAAAATCGGCACGCAGCTGGTTCCACAGTTTGTTTTTCGAACCGCCTCCCACACACAGAATTGTGTCGGTACGAAAACCACCTGCTTTTTCGAGCGCTTCCTTGCCTTCTTTGAGCCGCAGTGCAAGCGACTCGAGCATTGCCCTGTATATCTCATCACGCGTAGTATCCATGGTAAGGCCTGTTATCTGGCCCCCGGGCTTACCCTTTAATTCTTCATAAAATTTAGGAACTACCTTTACGCCGTTACATCCCGGAGGTACTTTAGAAGCACCATCTATCATCACTTCATAGACATTTTCCTTTACATCGGAATAAAGAACCCTTCTTGCCCATTCGAGTATTCCTGATGCTATCCACTGGTTACCTATGTCAAAAAGGCCTGGAATAGGATCGAGTTCAGTAGTTATGCCTTTTTCGAGTTGTTCCGGCCCTGATTCGAAGGATGAAGACCTTACCATAAGTATTTCCCAGGTGCCCGAACTGAGCACCGGCTGATTCACTCCCGCGCCTGACCCGAAAAGTGCAAACTGTGTATCATGGCCTGTGGCAACAACAGGCAGACCTTCAGGAAGTTCAGTTTCAAAAGATGCCTTTCTGATTACTTTTCCAATAACAGTGCCGGGCTCGACAGGTTTACCGAGTTTTTCTATCGGGAAGCCGATACGCGAAAGTATATTTTCGGAAAATGTTCTTTTTCTCTGATTTGTAACCATCGAGGTGCCAGCCATTGTCATGTCGTTAACCATTTCTCCTGTAAGAAAACATGCAAATATTGAAGGCATAAAGAGAAACAGATGCGACTTCTCCACGAGAGCGGGTTTATTTTCGACGAACCAGATAAGTTTGTTTATGGTATTGAAGTTGAAAGGGAGAACGCCAGCCTCAGAATAAAGTTCATAAGGTGAGATATATTTACTTATATTCTCCATAATAGAGCTGGTTCTTTCACATTGCCATGATATTACCGGATAAAGCATGTTGCCATTTCTGTCGAACAATGTTCCGTCAACGCCAAAGGTTGTGATCGTTATTCCTGCAATATCTTTCTTATTTATTGCTGAAATGACCTTCCTCGATGCCATACACATTTTTTCCCATATCTCGTTTACATCCCATATTTTTCCACCTGGGAAGAACGGGTCGGGTTTTGTGTTGTTAAGAGCCGATTCGTTTGCAATGATATCCCCTTTATTGTTTAGTGCCGCTACCCTTACATTGGTTGCGCCGCAGTCGAAAACGATAACGATATTCCCTTTTTTCCTATGATCTGTGACAATCTGTTTTATCTGTGTCATCTGTGTACTATTATTCAGGTTTTTAGAATGTTCCGAAGATTGAATATTTCTGAGTGTTGCAATATATTGAAGAATAAACGAATAAGTCAGGTATGTTTGTTTCCATTTTTCTTTCGAGATGAAGGACCGGTTCACCTTTTGCTATGCCGAGGAATTTATTGATTTTTGGTGATGCGTTTATTGCTCTTATTCTTTGTTCGCCCCCTTTTATTTCAACGTTGTAATGATCGCGAAGAATCTGGAACAGAGAGCTGTCTTTGAATTCTCGCGATGTAAATCCCGGCAGGTTGAGGTTAACGATATAGTTGATATCATAAAAAATCGGGGATCCCTCGAGAAGTCTGAGTCGCTCCATATAGATGCAGCCCGATTTTTTTTCAATTTCCGATAGCGGGAACATAAAGCCTTCGGGCCATGGTTTTATTACAGGTTTGACGATGATATCTGTTTTGAGGTTTCTGTTTCCTGCTGCTGACGTTGTTCCGGCTGCCGAAAGGATGCCTATTTCTCTGGGAGGTTTATTTACGATGCTTCCTTTACCCTGGCGTTTGGTTATCAATCCCTCCGAAGCGAGAGCCGCAAGAGACAGTCGCACTGTAGGCCTGGTCATATTATAAATGCGGCACAGTTCATTCTCCGACGGCAATAGATCGCCTTCTCTGTAAACGCCGTCGATGATTTGTTTACGCAGCGTCTCATAGAGCGACCGGTATAAAGGAAGAGGTTTCATATTCGAAACGGATTCCAATAAAATACAAAAGTTGTAAAGATTGGGATTAATTCAAAATTTTAAGTCACATAAGCGAACAATTCTTTTTGAAGTTATGAGTGTACATTTTGCGGGCTGAGGGTGTTCAAAAAAGTGTGTCAAAGAGTAAGTAATAAAAAATAGATTTGACACATGGAAAATAAGGAACGAAAACGGACGCCTCGAATAGAGGAACTGATTCCTGACTCTGAGAGGCGGGAGCAGGTATTAAACAGGTTATACAAAGGGGAACCCATACTTGGGGATGGAGGCATATTTACAGAAATGCTTCAAGCCTTTGTCAATGCAGCCCTTGAAGGGGAGATGGATCATCATCTGAAAGGGGGAAAAGGTGGATGCCAGGGCAACAGGCGCAACGGTCATACGCACAAGGTAGTAAGAAGCACAGCAGGTCCATTTGAAGTTCATACTCCCCGGGACCGGGATGGGGAACACGAACCCATTCTGATTAAGAAATGGGAAAGGGAACTTGGGACCGGTCTGGATGATATCATACTGAGTTTATATGCACGAGGACAATCGGTTGAAGATGTTCGGTATCAGTTGCGCAGGTTGTATGGATTAGAAGTGAGCGCAGGAGCGATAAGTGCGGTTACCGACCGTGTCTGGAGCGAGATTACCCAATGGCAGGAAAGGCCTCTGTCACCATTACAGGTAATAGTTTACCTGGATGCAATTCATTACAAGGTAAGGGAATCAGGTCAGATTATCTCCAAGGCGATATATACGGTTTATGGGGTAGATGTAAATGGAGAGCGAGATGTACTTGGGCTTTATCTGAGCGACAATGAAGGCTCGCGACAATGGGGTCTCATCCTTGAAGATATCAAGCGCAGAGGAGTGGATGATGTCTTATTCTTTTGTGTAGATGGGCTTAAGGGGTTCAAAGAGGTGATTGAACAGGTATATCCTGAATCGATCCTGCAGCGCTGTATTGTTCATATGGTGCGAACATCGACACGGTTTGTAAGTGACAAAGATATTAAGGCAGTGTGTTCAGATCTGCGCAAAATTTACTCTTCAGCAGACAGGCAGCATGCGGAAATTGCCATGGAAGCCTTTGGTGAAAAATGGGGCAAATACCCTGAGATAAAGCCAAAATGGGAAGAGAACTGGGAAGAGTTGATGGCATTTATGGATTATAGCTCCAATATCCGCAGGATGATTTATACGACCAATCCAGTAGAAGCTCTTCACCGAATTATGCGCAAGGTCACAAAAACAAAAGGAGCATGGATCAATGACAAGGGATTATTAAAACAGCTATATTTAGCACTTAAGTACAACGAAAAAAGCTGGAAACGTAAAGCCTTCAACTGGCTTCCGATCCATAGAGAGCTCATTGAAAAGTTTGGAGACAGGTATGCAAAATTTGTTGTCCAATAAGTTTACCCGAAAAAGAAAATGACACACTTTTTTGAACATACCCT
>Ga0208940_1000653_pt1 | contig 42180 bp, 38 predicted proteins | sample AD_JPNNA6_MetaG_FD_184445 | JGI IMG/M metagenome (GOLD analysis project Ga0208940, IMG submission 184445) | Active sludge microbial communities of municipal wastewater-treating anaerobic digesters from Japan - AD_JPNNA6_MetaG (SPAdes) (version 2) | ecosystem: Engineered > Bioreactor > Anaerobic... | reverse complement strand
GTATTCAAGGGCTTTTCCGCGTCTGATTACCTGGAGATCAGCGGCGGGAAGGCCGCCTTTCTGGTGGTGTTCAAGCAATGCCTGAAGGTCTCGGACATCCTGCAAAACCTGACGGCGAAGCTTGGCCCAAGATATGGGTTTAGGTTCCTCATGCCGTTTTCGGCAAACGTGAATGATGTCATACTCAATCATTTTTGAACCGAATTGACCGGTACCCTTGGTTTCGTCGCTGCGAATCGGATAGGTAGCCTGAAGGTAAAACCCAGCATCAAAAAGGGATTCTAGAACTGAGACCCACGGGGCATCTTCGCTGTGATGGAAGGTAAACGCAAGAAGACCACCGGGTTTAAGAATTCGGCGAGCCTCGGCGTAACAGGCAGTCAACAGGCGTTGGTAAAAAAGATCCGCATTGTCTTTTCCCGTTTGTTCATCTTGACCGGGCTGTCGAGCCCTGTTTGCAACGGCCTCAAGAGTTTTCGGAGTATATTCCGATGAAAACTCATTTGGATAGCGATCTTTGAAGACCAACCGTAACCAAACATAGAAAAAATCAGCAAGTTCAGAATAATGGAGCAAGCCACCGAAAGGAGGATCGGTAATAACAAGATCAAAGGAAGCGTTTTGTATGGCTGAAAGCTCGGTTGATGAACCGCAAGATATTATGGTTCCATCAACCACCGGATCACCACAAAAGGCTTTTTCGCTTTTCCCAGAAACAGCATCTTCAAGAGTTGTTGAGATGGTTGATAAGAAGGAATTGCTTACGGTTTCCCATGGATTTTTTAACCAATCAATAGTTTCTTTTACATTGCCATATTGTGATTGCCAATTCCCGCGACCAAAATTCGGAAAAACACAATTTTCAACCATTGTAGACTTAGGATGATAGTTGTTATTTGAAAACATAGGCTCCATCTTGTCAGCAGTGGTATTCCAAATGGTAAACATGTTTTGATTTCGGAGATACTGCTGAAAAGCCCCCATAACAAATTCTATTGTTGGCCACGGTTTTTTTGAATTTACAATGGTTTTCAATAATAGATTCAATGACAACAATTGACGTGGATTAAACATTTTCCACCAATGAGTGAACCCGTGAGCTAAGCGAATATCCCCATTGGCCATTGCCGTCATGAAGCCGAACGGAACTTCAGACCGTGGCCAATACGAAGCAAGATCATTGTCTTTTCGGGAAAACCATTCGCGGAAACTTGCATCAAAAGGCTTTGAATCTGCAACCGGAAGAAAAAATCTACCACCGTATGCTTGGCCCTCAGAATCACATTGTGGGCAATACCCTTGAATGGCATACATGGCTACGGGGCCGTTTTTCCCGGTCTTTGATACCGCTTCCCGGATGTCGTCTTGATTACCGCAAGAGCCGCAAGCAAAGCGACTTCTACCGGGGACCGTCCCGCCATCACTGCCGGTTTTTATTTCGATGCCGGTTGTCGGGCATTTGATCACATCAGGCAATTTCCCCCGAATCTCGACTAATTGGCATGTTTTGGCCCGGGCCTGGTTCCAACGGATTGTGGATTCAAGGTCATCATCGGCGCTACCGCCGTAGGGTTTGCCTTGAAGGTCTTTACTAGACTCCCCTTTCAACCAATTTGGGTGAACCAGAAGAGTAAGCTCAACTTTTTTCTTTGCCGCTTTTCCAAGGATCTGGAAATTTTCGGTTTTGCCACAGCAAGGGCAGACCGCGCTTTCCGGCTCCAAACCACTTTTACCTACGCGAAGTCTCGCAATCGCAAATGGCCTTTCAGTGGTGGCAACAACCAAAGGAACGCCGGGAGCCATTCGAGCATCGCGTTCTTCAATGTCGTAATCACCCCCGCAGTGTTTACACTCGCGAGACCAATATTTTAAAGACAGCTCTTTTATGGCCATAACGGGGCTTGACATGATCGGAGTTCTATGACCACAACCGGTAACCTGGCAGGGGCCATGTTTGGCCCAAAAAACATAAATAATTTCGGGGCCTTCATATCGGTATTCTTTGCGCTGGTCGGGAGTTAACGCGAACGGGTCAAAGGAAGACGGCATTGTTTTACCGGTGCTTAGCTGGGTCCATTTGCCCTTATGACCTCGCGGGCAGTCACAAGTATAAAAGGGCATGATTTGCGGCTTGACCTCGGCTTCGATTTCCGCAAGCAAGGCTTCAACCTCGGGCTTGTCTACTTTGGACAATTCATTTTTTACGACAAACCAAGCCACGGGGTTAAGGTCATTCCCGAACATTTGCATACCCAAACGAGAGCCTTCAACAACCGTCGTACCGCCACCCATAAAGATATCCGCAACCTTCAGATGCTTGAAAGCGCCTTTTTTTTGATGGTTGCCGTAGTAAGCTTCCCAAACCTTCTTTGCCGCTTCAGACTGATCGGAAGGCGCTTTGATCGCGGCGGAAAGAAGCATCGAACGAAAGACACTAGAACGGCGACGCGCCCACCATTTCGACATCTGATAAATAGGCTTCCCGGCATTTCCTTCAATTTGAGCAATCTGGTTTATCGGAATGATAGGGAAGTCAATTTCAATGCAGGTCGGGGGCCGGTTCGGGTCGTTGAAATCAACGGTTTCACAAGCCCAGGGCTTCCCCGCCCCTACGGCTTTTGCCACCTCTTCAGCCAACCATTCGGCTTTATTTTTTCCATCTTTTGCTTTTGCCATGTTCTAAAGCCTTCCTCAATTATTCGTTTTTTCTAATTCGATAAACGGTACAACCACCTCAAGGACGGTTAACCCGCCATGGGTGAGGGTTGGATAACCACCCGCGCTTTTCCATTTTCTCCGGCCATTCACGAAAACATGGGAACCATGCTTTGATTCAATGACAAGATCAATCGGAGGAACCCAAGGACCGGCGGTCAGGTTTTGGTCATCCCAACGCCCGCTTTTGAAGACCGTTTTCAAATGGTCGGTCTGGTCTTTGTCGGAGTCAGGAAACAGGCCGCTTGCCGCGTAACCATGATCGGAAGTCAGGATCAGACGGCGGCCCGTGGCCAGACGATCAACGAACCCCCAAAAAGCATCACCGGAAAGATGTTGGGCTATTTCATCGGTCAACGATGACAACCCTTTCCCCGGGTCGTCGTGGTCGTGAAGGCGATGATCGGGCCAATGGTGCCAGAAAACCCAATCCGGTTCGGAGCCTACCAAACCGGCACACGCGGACCAGGCCATATCAACGGATTCGGTACGAGCCCCAAGGAAATTATGGGCGAGACCCGCCGAGTTATTCCCCAAGGCCGAACGCTGAGAAAAGCCTAGAGCCTTCGCAAAGGGGGTTGTATCGGCCGGAAGCTCGGCCCCGGTGGGCTTTGCCCCGACAATGTTAAAACCCCGGGTTTTGGCCTGGTCGAGCAACCACGGAACCTCACGCAATGAGAGAGCATCGAGAATCAGGATTGCCCGGCCTGAACTGGTTTTCCCCCACCAATCGGTTAAGGCGGCGGAGGTCTGCAGAACCGATTTTTCAAAGGCCGGCCAAAGGTCCCACCCGCCCGTGGCAAGGAATAGATCAATGTCACCGATTGCCCGATCACGACGGGCTATCTCGGCATCAACCTTTTCGCTTTCAAAGGGTTTGGAAGAAATCGCCCAAGCATTGTCAAAGATGGTCTGCCAAGCTTTGGCGGGGTCATTACATTGAAGAGATTGAAGCAAAGAAAGAGAGAGGGTCATTCCGTCTTTTCCTTTTCCAATCCAAGTTCATAGGTCATCCCATCGGGCAATTTCTTCACCAGGTCTGAAAGCTGAGCCCCGGTCAGTTGATTGACCTTGAGAGTCAAGGATTTAACCTGGGTTCCCGGCTTGATACCCAAGCCTTCGATCTTCCCCAAGAGGTTTAACGAAGAGGTCGGGGGGATGGTATGTTGCGTGAAACCGGGGCCAGAACCGAAAATATCCGTGGGAGGGGGAGCGCCACCGCCACCCGTGGGGGGAACCGGTTCATTGACGCTTGTGGGTGTGGGCGGCTGGGGATTGCCCGGAGGAACGTTGACCGGCGGAACTATAGGACCAACACCAGTATTTGCGGGCTTTGTGGAACCCGGGATATTTTGCGGGAGCAAAATATGGGTTTCATCGAGATGCTTTCCTGAACCGAGTTTCCCGCGCATCCGGGTCCAGGCTGAATCCTCGGATTCCCCGTCTTGAACCTGGAGATATTCCATACCGCGTAGGTTGATGGCGATAAGGCCCCGGGCACACAACCGGATAATGTTTTCCTTCATAAGGGTCTCACCAAGCCAAGGAATACAGTCTGAACCGTTGGGTCGAGGCTCTTTCAGTTCCTTCATGATCTTCCCGACGGGCTCGTTATTGGGGGCTGCCGCCAAGATGTAGGCTTCAAAATCTTCGGGAATGAAGAGGTTTTCAACGATGTGCTTATCAATAGCATCGGGTATTCTATGACCTTCGGCTTTGTGGCTTTCGACGGTAAACCGACAGGTTTTCGGGTCCTGGAAATTCCAGTTTGATATCACCGCAAAGCGGTCAAACCGGATCTTGAGGTTTTCCCGGAGTTCCTTTTGATACTTGGTCTGGAGCTTGGCGTATTCAGGGTTTTGGATCTTCCATTGCTCGGCAAGATAGACGCAACGGGCAAGGATAAGAACCTCACGATCAGAAAAAACGTTTTTGCTACCGTCTCGGGGAATCAAGAACCGAACCGCGTTCCGGTTGTTCTGGAGGTTGTCGCGGAGCCATTGACCCAAGAGCGGTTGGATATTCGAATAGGGCTCGGGCACAACGAGAATCGGGATACGATCATCCCATGAGGCCGGGCGGTCGGCTTCATCGACCTTCGGCCAGGGATCCGATTGCCAGAACTGCGGTAGGACAATGACCCGAAAACGGCTTGCCACCTCGGTATGGCCGCTGATGACATAGCGTATTTCCTTGGAAAGATGGGCTTTATCCTCGTTCTCCTTGAAAATCTTGTCATTCCGGGCGCTGGCGATAAGCTTTGCCTGGGGGTTTTCCTCTTCCTTGAAAATGTAGCGGTTGCCGTCTTCGTGAATGTTGAAGCTGTTTTCAACAATGGTGGTCAGTTCGACTTGAAAGGCGTTGTCATCAACGATTTTGTCACGGGTCACATCAACGTGAAGGGTTGCATGATCGGCGCCGGCCTGGTTTACCTCGGCAAGAGACCGCAACCAGAGAGCGCCGATGATTGATTCGAGATTCGGCAAAGATTGGTTCGAGGCCGCAACGGCGTCTTTCACGGCGTCGAGATTCCGGAGGGCTTTTTCTCGCAACTTGGCGTGATGGTCATTGGCAACGGAATCAAGAAGAGCGGCAATCCCGCTATCTTCATCATCAAGGCGGAAATCGGCCGCCGTTATGATGGGAACCTTATCCCCGCGACGTTTGTATAGATCGGCTAGAACGCGGATCAAATCGCGGGTTTCCTGGGCGTGGGTTGCCATCAAAACTTGATCTTCCAAGAGCTGCATCAAATGCGGTGCGAAAGGCCACGCTTCGATAAAATCGGCCTGGATGCGGGATTGCTCGGCGGGGGCTATGTTCTTCAAACGGAAATATTCGGAAATGTGATTGTTGATACTGGCTTCAATCTGGGGTTTGGGAACCTGGATCCGGTTATCAAAAAGGCGATGGAGAAGCAGTCGGAGCCGGTCTTGACGGGCGGACGGGCCTTTGAAGTCAATGATATAGGGGTTCACCCGCTGGATTTGCTGGAAAGCGTCGGTATTGCCGTTTCGGACGGAAACGACCAGTACAAGAAGATCGGGGTGTTCCTTCGCAATCTCGGAAAGGGTCTGAATGATGTTAAAAGCCCAATTCTTTTCGGGGTCCTTCTTCGTATCAACCAGGCCGTCAAACCAGGTCTGGAACTCATCGAGGATCAAGACCGAAGGGGTGTGTGTGAACATTTCGAGAAGGATTTCATCACTCGGGACATTGGTTTTTTTCGCGCCCTGGCCTTCCCATTTGCCCCGGCAAAATTTGCCGTGAGGGTGGTTATCAAACAGAAGATCCCAAAGGTGTTTGTAGCGTTGCCGTTGCAGGCTTTCACTGATGACATGCATACCGGAGCGGAGTTGAATGTTTTTGATTTTGGGATTTCCCAATAGGCCGGCCCAATGGTCAAGCCATTGTTTGGTGGCCTTGTTATCGTTGAGAGCGTGATACAGTGCCGCCATCAAATGTGATTTACCCTGGCCGCGTTCGCCCTTGATGGTGACCGGCTGGCCCCGCTTCGGTTCTGCGGCTTCAAGGATTTTGAGAACGTCGGTTGTGGGATAGGTAATCTTGAGAAATTCGGCGGCGGGAACCTGCGTAGCGCCCGTATTGTTTTTGTTCGTCAATTCAATGGCCGTACCTTTGAGGCGTCGGCCCTTGAATTCGTCTCTCAGCGTCAATCCTAGCATTGTTCCCTCCCCGGTTATGTATTCTGGCCGTGAATGCGGTTCCAGAGGTAAAAAACTTCACTCCAATAAAGCCTGTTTTTTACTCCCACACGGCCTCATCCTTCTTTTCAATACCGAAAAGCTGGATATTCTTCGACAGTTTAAAATCCACCTCCAAGCCAACCGTAGAGGCCGTGGAATCGGCTTCAATGCTTTCTACTGGCTTATCATCAACCTGAATGCCCAAGATTTTTCCCCATCGAATGACACGATTTTCTCGAACCCCAAAAACAGGTTGCCCCTGGAATATTTTGCAACGGGGATTTTCGACGACAACAACGGAGCCTTCTTTAAAAGGACCCTCTTTTGGAAGGCCGAAATCCTTTGATAAAGCATTTTTCACATAGTATCGAAGAAGATAAAAACCCCCAACAACATTAAAAACTGATCGGCCGTATGCTTCGAGGAAAAGCAAATTTTCCTTCATCAAATCAGCATCAAAGGCTTCAAGTGAGCTATTCCCCGCATGAACCAGTTGATTTCTCCGGTCAACCAAATCCTTCAGCCTCAAATCAAGAACCCTCGACAGACTGCTATCCGGGCCGGATTCATAACCGGTTTTATTTGAGAACCAATCTATCAGCGGGTCAGATTGGCAAGCCAAGCTGTTGATGCTATCAATACCAACCGCCTTAAAAATCCCTTGAATCACGTCACTCGCTTACGTCCCGTCAAGTGGTGTAATTTCTGGTCATGGTTTCCTGGATCGGCTTTCCTTCACGAACCTCAGATCATCGAACTTGAGAAGGCCAGCTGGGCGCCGCCGGACGCCCAGTGGCCAGAGAGGAGCTTTTGAGAAGCGAGGGGGTGCTGGGGGAACCAAGAGTTGGTTCCCCCGGCATTGTCAGTTGTTTTCATGCCCATCGCCTCACGCTGCCTCCAGGGTCTTTTCCGTTTGAGTTTTCAAGATGGCCATGGATTCAAGGCTGAAGTAGCGCCGTCCCACGGTCCACTCGTCCTGTTGCTCTGCCAGGAGCATCACCGTCAGCCGCAATACAGAGAGTACCGTCGGGAAGATCCCCACCACGTCAGTACGGCGCCGGATCTCCCGATTCAAGCGTTCCAGGGGATTGGTCGAGTGGATCTGGCGCCAATGCTTTTCGGGGAAGGCCATGAAGGCCAGAACGTCCTCCTCAGCTTCCCGCAGAAGGCTGGCGGCTCCCGGGAACCGCTTCTGGAGGGTCGCCAATGCCTTCCCTACCGCCTCCTTGGCTTCCTTCATGCTGGGTTGCTTGAAGATGGACTTGATGGCGCCTCCCACCACGCCCTGGGCGTTGCGCGGAACTCGGCTCAGGACATTTCGCAGGAAGTGAACGGTACAGCGCTGCCAGGTAGCTCCTACAAGGACTTTCCGAACGGCTCCTTTCAACCCGAGGTGGGCATCTGAGATCACCAGCATCACACCGCGCAAACCCCTCTGGACAAGGTGCTCCAAGAATTCACGCCAGGCAGACTCCATCTCGCCATCGGTCACGGTGGCGCCGATGACCTCACGTTCCCCTTGATCGGAGACCGCAGTCGCGACCATCAGGGCCTTCGAGACAACCCGACCACCTTCTCGGACCTTGAGATACAGAGCATCCAGCCAGACGTAGGGATAATCCCGCGAAAGAGGACGAAGACGGAAGGCCTCCACCTGCCGATCGAGAGATTCCGCCAACCGCGATACTTCGCTCTTGGACATGCCCTTGGCTCCCATCGCCTCGATCAGCGACTCAACCTTCCTTGTCGAGACACCCATCAGGTAGGCCTCGCTCACCACGTTCACGAATGCTTTCTCCCACCGTCGACGGGGATCCAGAAAACTGGGAAAGTAGCTCCCAGTGCGAACCTTTGGGACAAGCAACTGCAAACTGCCAAGCCGGGTCTCCAGGGGGCGTTCCCGATATCCGTTCCGGTGGGTGACCCGGTCCACCCTTCTCTCGCCCAACCCGGCCCGGCAAAGGTCACTGACTTCAGCCTCCATGACTTGGGCCAGGGCTCCGGCCATGATCTCCAGCAATACGTCCCGCTGGGGGCCCTCAAGGATCTTGCTGATCTGTGCTTCAACATCTACAATCGTTCTGGTCATCGGTTTTTCCTCCTTGTTTAGTTTGTCGCAAAACCGATTTTGGAGGACCGATGACCTTCTTGCAACCCCCCCGGCCCCGGTCATTTTCCCGGGGCCGTTTTTACACCACTTCCTGGGACTTTATCCGTCACTCCGAATGTTTGATTCATGAAAAATAACTGCATGGCGATTGAGATTGTAGGTTTCTCTGTCCTGCAGACATTCGTACAGATTCCCTACAATCCCTTCATTCGTAAGGCCTTCATATCTACCTTCACCCAGGTGACCCCGGATCAAAAGTTCTGCGGACTGCCTTAAATGCTTATCTTTTAGGCTTTCATGTAATTGGGAATATCGATTTTTAGAGGATTCCATGGAGGCGAAAGACCAGGCCAAATCTTCAACAAAGCGTTCGAGACCGGTATACAGGGCAATGATGAAAGATGAGTAATCAAGCCGTCGCCGGAGAGTAAGAGATGCCTTAATTGAGGCATCACCGTATTTTGAGAGTGTCGAATAAACGGAACTTACAGAATCAACGAAGGTTCCAAGCTCTTTCAGTTCCTCTAAGAATGCATCAAGCGAAGTTCGCACAAGAACACCTCAAGGCTTAATCTTGGCCAATGCGTTTTGAAAGGCCTTCTCAACCCGCTTATTTCGAGGTTGAATATCAACCGTATTCGTTCGACGGCCTTCAAAGAGGTCCCCATTTTCCAAATACATTGTTTGAATCTCTTCAAGTAAAAGGGCCTTTCCGGAAATCAGCTTTTCCCGTTCCTTGCCCATGCAATAATGGCTCGCCACATACATCATAGGATCGTAAACAATTTTCATTGGCTTTCCGCCAAGGGTTTTATCCTGTTTTAAACGACAAAACGCCTCTTTCCCCAAGACTTGAAACAGGAAAGAAACCGTATTTTGAAACATTTCTTCAAAGGATTTTAAAGTTTCAGGGCCAAATTTATTCCCATTAAGCAGGTATAAATCAAGGAAAGATGCGATTCGATTCAAACCGGATTTTGACTCGCCAATTTGCCGATAGGCAAAGAATCTTAAAACCAATTCAACATCATCCATCTTCTCAAACATGGTTTTTCCGGTTGCAGTAGAATCGTCTTTTTCTTCCTCTTCGTTGTTATCATCCGCATCCAAAGGCGCCTCCGTGGGAATTCCCCATAGAGCGCAAAAATCCTGATTCTTGGATAATTTTAAACAAAGCTGATTTAATGCGCCGTCATAAACAGCATTTCTTGTTTCTTGAGGACTCAACTTAACACCCCCTGAATTGAGTCTTTCAAAAACCAATTTTTTAAGTTGTGCTGCCTTTTCCTCGCTTGATGCCGTTTCTTTAAGAAGAATAATGGATGAAATATACCGGCGGTCAATACCATCCTTTACCTTGCTTGGCAATTTGGAATAGGTTTTTCCGTGAAGTTCCGTCCAATATTGAAGGCCTTTCAATTCAAACTTGTCGGCATAAAATTCCATCAAGGTGTTCAGCCTTTGCCGACCGTCCATAACCTCAAATCTAGCCAATTCATGCTCATATAGGAATACTGGAGGGACCGGAACATTCATTAAAAATGATTCAATCAACCTGGATTTTCTTTCTACATTCCAACGATGTCGTCTTTGGTATTCTGGGTCCAGCTTGTAGCGCGGCTCACCAGTTTCAACCTTTTCCTGGAGCATTTTTAAAATTCCTGCCAGGGAATACCGTGCAGATTCGGTAACAATACGGATTTCCCCGGTTACATAACGACGATTTATCTCTTCATCGCTCGGGGAAAGTTTTGTATCTGCCTCGCTAAAAACTAATTTTTCCCCTGGAAAAAGCTGGGAGCCATCATTCTGGCCGTTATTGTCTTTTGTGGTCATGCCCTGTTACCCCCCAAACTTACGTAAAAATCAAACTCTTCAATAGGTTTTCGAAGTGGCCGTTGAAACTGTTCGGCCTGGCGCTTCCCCGCTGAAGACAGCCCAGCAGAACGAATTGTATTTATTCGAAGACCGCAATCTGCTTCCCGCAATGAATTGACCATAATCGCCTTCGGATTTGCCTTTCTATCGTGAATTCCACCAAAACGAATGACCATTCTCGCGTCTGAATGGCACGCCCTGGCGATGTTTCGCCAAATTTCCGCTAATTGTGAAGAGAAAATGGTTGGGGAAGAATGGGAAATTTGAGAAGGATGGTTGTAGGTAACCGAGGTTGGCCCCCCAATGAACCAGAATCTAAGCCATTGATCCGGAACATAAGACCTCATCCCATAATAAGGGGGGGACGTTACAACCTTTGAAAATTTCACACCGAAGGAAGAGAAATCTATTTCCCGGCTATCACCACAGACCAAATGATGTTTGACTTTCGGTAGTTGATCGGAGAAAAAGTGTTGGGCCTTTCGATCAACCAATTCAATGAGATCAACGTATTCAGGAAACAGATTCATTCTGGACCAGAATTTGACCGCATAATCCGGCTTTGCGGCATAAGTTCGAGGCATCTGATTAGAAAGATAACTCGGTAAACCCTTGTTTTTTGGACCATGTAAAATTCCGAGGATTAAGGCTCGAAGGGCTTTTCGTTCAGGTGTTTTGCAGTCTAACAATAGGGATTCCCTGATTGTGAGCAGGTCCTTTAGGGTTTCCTCATGGAAGCACATTGACCAGAAATCGCCTTCAGGGCGGGTGACCTTTTGGTCAGAATTGAGGATCTCCGCACAAGCATTTTTTACGGCCCTTGGAGTTGTTTTTGCCATCTTTCCTTCCGCAATTGCTGTTGCAATCGGGCTACTATCAACCCCCACAGAGGGCAACCCTAAAAGGCGGGCGGCATAGTTGGTTGTTCCCCGCCCGCAAAATGGATCCAAAACCCAAGAATTTGAATCGGCCTTTTGTAGCTGTTTGAAAGGAACATCCAAGGGGAACATCGTAAAATATGGGCAAATTGCATTCAATGTGGTCTGATTTAGAATAGGTTTGAGAGTTTTTGATTTCAAGATATTGCCCTGATCAAATGAATTTTCACTTTTTCTTCTTCGACATTCTTAAAACTTTGTGAGGGGTATATCGAGAAACCCATTGAATATCACGCCAAGTATTGCTTCTGGTTGAGGCCTTGTTTGTGTCAATGTTTCGATAAGTCTCAACATTCTCTGCCCCAAATATGCTGACCAATAAAACCGGAACAAAGAGGCCTATATCTTGTTTTAGTGCATTTTCTGACCTGGAATGGGTCCGTAACATAGATGTAAAGCGAGGATGGCCTATTGCCTGGAAACATGCCAAAGTGACCTGAGTCCGGGTTTCCAATGGTTCCTTTGAGGATAGATAGGCCATGATAGCCTCAGTCAGACAGGTTTCAAGAGGGCCTCTTAAATATCGTATTCTTTCCAAAACCCTGTCTGTGGTCGTGCCATATATCGATTGTGATACCCAATTCGAAGGCATAAATGACACCCCTAAATGGTAAGTCAACGCAAGTCAACGCCCATTATAAGAAGACCGAAAAAGGAATGCAACAGGGAAAAATCAGGAAAAGTTGAACATAAGTTAAGGCCGATGTGGAGCGGTTCTTCCGTTGTCGGGAAGGGATGCACCGGGGGAAACCTGCTCATACCACAAAGGCCACGATGACAGCACGAGGCAACCCGCCCCCAACGTCCGGCCGGAGCATCCCGTAGGGGTGCGTAGGCGGGCGTTGCCCGCGAACCTGCGGACGGCGCGAAGCGCCGTCCGTGACGGGGGCCAGGTGGAGCGGCGATAGCCGCGTAACCTGGACCACGGCACCCAGGATCGCGGGGCGGGTTGCCGATGCCCGGGACGGTCGGCCGCGCGTGAGCGCGGCGGGGTGGGGGTTGGCGTAGGGGCAGGTTTGCATAATGTTTCGTTATGTAAAGGCGACCCCGGCCGGCTCCGGCCGGGCGGAGCCCGAGGACGGGGCGGGGCAAGGGCTGCGTCGGATAATAAATTTATTATCGGACGGCGACGCCGCAAGGAACGTGATAGGACCGGCCAGGGAGGGCCGGGACTGGCGCGGGCCTTGCCTAGCGGAGCGGACAGCCCGGTATTTTTTTTACGGAGCGAAGCGGAGTGAAAAAAATATGACCCGCCCCGCCCGCAGCCTGCCCCGGAGCTAAGCCCCACCCCTTCACCTGGGCGCTTGCGACCAGGTGAACGACCGGACGAACGAAAAGCCGGTCAGCATCTCCCGGAGCAGGCCGGGTGGGCGGGGGAAGGAAAATAGAGAGCGGCTTACGATCCGGGCTCCCGGGCGGGCCGCTACCGAACGGAAATGTTCCTGGGCGCGGCGTTCCCGGTCGGGTGGCCCGTCCGGGGCCGCGCTACCTGCTGTCCCGGCTCCGGGCGGGGGGTTGGGGGAAGCCCATAAATGTCATAGTTAGCGGGAGAAGGCCGACGGCGGGTATTGAGGTTTGAGAACAGTTCTGGTTCCTGGAAGAACGATCAAGCCGTGCTTTCGGGGGTTTCCGGCTCTGGGGAAGGAACGTGGTTTGTCACTTCCCTTTGCCTTCCAAAGTCGTTGAAATAAACACCTCCGGCAGTAACACCGGAATATCGCTTTTGGAAAAGTCTTTAATGTTTCGTGAAACGATCATTGAAACGCTTTCTTCTACAGCAGCATAATACGTTACAGCATCTTCAAAATCTCTAAATTTGCTCGTTACCGCCTGTTTTATGATTTTCTCGGTTACGGCTGCTACAGATAGTGTTTTCAAAAGATCATTAATTATTTCTTTTGCCTTTTCCGGTAAGACTTTTCGAGACAAAATATAGAAAAGCGTCGTCACTGCATGCGCAGAAACAAGCCCAATCGCTCTTCCTTGAGAGATCATATTTAATGCTGTTGTGGCATCCGAAAAAAAAGGCTGACGTTCCAAGAGGAAATCAAGAATAACGTTCGTATCAAACAGAACCTTTTTTTTCATTTGTATTTTTCCTCGAGGTAATCAATATAGGATTCTTTCAACTCCTCATCCGTAGGCTGTTTCTTGCCTTTTTCACTTGCAATTCCCATTAGCTTCTTGGTCCAGGGGGTGAGATCTGAAACATGTTTTCTTTTTCCCCCCAAGCTTTTGAAAAGCATTGAAACCAATTGGGAAAGGGAAACTCGGTTTTCATCCGCCCAAGACTTGGCATCCTCGATTACATTTTTCTCGAGTCTCAGAGTAAGTTTTGTAAACATACCTCCTCCTTTTGCACGTATAGTATAGTGTAAAAATATACGGATACGGCACAGATGTCAAACGGGGAGTTTCCAGAGACGGAGCGGTGAAAACGGCTGGCCGTGTACCCTACATGCGCCGGTGTTCGCGCATTTCAGATGCCTTTTTCCCGGGGACGATGACCAAGTGAAAGCCAAGAGAGTCGAGCAGCTTCCAGAAGCTCATCAATTCAGGTATTCCCAGAGAAGTATCTTGGAACAACGAAGGTTTCTTTTTGCGGGCTTCGATCACATCCTGAAGAGCGAGAACGAAAAGCCGATCATCCTTTTCTCCGGCGGCACTTTCAAGAGCTGCGCTGAGATAGGCAGCTGCGAACTTTTGGTCACCAAGACTCTTCATCAAGCCATCCTTGTATGGTTTGGCAAACGCATGCTTTCGCTCACAACTCGTTTTCGATGGAGGGTCATGGGGAATGGAGTCAGGATCGATGCCCATATCTTCCACCTGCTTTCGGACATCGCGATAACCAGCTTCGCTAATGGCATCATTCAGAAGAAACCCGGCAATCTCTTTTTTGGTATAGATTCTGGGCTTAAACAAGACGCTTTTCGCGGATTTCCGGACTGTCTTTTTCATTGGAATCCCATCTATTCGAAGAATATATACTTTCGTCAGTCGGTTGATACGGTTGGATTCAAGTCTACCCCTTGCGGGTTGACCCCATAAAAGTCATAGTTATGAGGGAAAAAGTTCTCTGGATGCGGATCAGGAGATTTTCATCCGTTCCAGGGCAATTTTGTCCATCATGAGTTTCACCATCATTTCGGCGCCAATGGACTTCTTTTTCACCATTTCCTGGTGTTCGGGGGGAAGGCGAGAAAATGCTTCCGCCTTCAGGTGTTCCAGCGCTTCCGGGGGAAGGTTCTGCTGAAAGATTCGGGCTCGCTCGAGGTCCTCTTTCTGCTTCTGCGTTTGTGTCTGGTGCCGTTTCTGTTCATCGGCGGCCTCCTGCGCCTTTCGCCTGGCTTCGGCCTCGGCCTGTCGTTCGGCTTCCTTGTCTTCTTTGCGGGGAAGGCCGAAGTCACCGACAAGAGCTTTCGACAGGTACACCCGGTAGTTGCTGCCTTTTCCGAGTTTCACGCCGGGTTTCACGGCGTTCGATCCCTCGTTGGCGTATTCGATGTTGCGCGCCACGTAATCTATGCCTTGCTTTTCCAGCCATGTTTTCAAAAGCTTCCGCAAGGTTTCCTTTTCCCGATATTCGGGTGGTAAAAGTGCAACCAGCTTTTCGAGATTTTCATTTCTCTCAGGTTCAAATTTATGAGGAACAGGATCAACCAAAAGCGTTTCTGCATTCTCGATTTGAGCTTTTATCAGGCTTTTTGATTTTATATAAAACCGTATTTGCCCTACTCCGTGGCCAATTTTGATTTCCTCAAAAGAGAACGAAACATCTGTTTTCTTCGCCAGCTCTTCTTGAGCAACCAATATCACTTTTCGTTTAAAATCAGCGTAAAGTTTATATTGGCCTTCTTCTATCCCTAGAATTGTTCGTAAATCAGAAACATTGAAAAGTCGATGACCAACTTTCTCATATTGTTTCAACAGCTCGTATATTCTAATCGAGAACTGACTTTTCAATTGAACAACGTTTTTAAGTCTGTAATTGGTAAATCGATTCTTTAGTTGGAGAAAAAAAGGCTTCAAGCTTGGGTCAAAACAAAGATCGATAGTGCCACTTCCTTCGGTGTATCTTGTAGACGAGAGCCAACTCACATTTAAAATTACTTTTTTCCCTTCATCATTCGGATAAATGATTTTCAGATTTTTTTCCTTAAGGCCCAATATCACATCCTCAAGGCGCTCATAATTATTGGAGGATGTCCCGGTAAAATCCTGGAAATCCCTGATCTTAATCGGATAATGCTTGAAATCCACATCATCAGGTTTTATGGCAGAAGCAAGAATAGCAATAACCTTCTGTTCGAGGGCAGAAAGCTTATATGAGGCCTCAATCAGGTGATTGGCCTTTCGTATCATTTTGTTTTCCATAACGCCCCCTTGAATCTCAAAACAATGACTATAATATCACACAAGTAAATATGTATGGTCAATATGTCTTATGGGTCATAATTCATCCCAATTAGGTCATAGTTTCATCCCAATTAGGTCATAGTTTCATCCCAATCAGGTCATAGTTCTTCCCAATTAGGTCATAGTTCGTCCCAATTAGGTCATAGTTTGGGTGAAAATAACCGCTATTGATCGGCATTTGACGGCACCGAAAGTTTTTAAAGCTTTTAAAAAAAGAAACAAACAGACAGACAAGGGAGATTTTCAGAAAACAGAGGTTTCCCGGCAGCATGATTTTCGTCTGTGTCTGTTCGTTTCGAAAAATGGAAACAAAAGCATCACTGAACGGTGAGGAGACCGCCCTGGGTTTTTTCGTTGAACCTGGGGCACGGGAAAGGCAAAAACGGGGACATTTTCCTCGGTGGATATTTGCCTCTCATGCCGTGCCCTCAACGAATGAGAACCGCCAAAATCCGCTACCAGAGAGGATAAGGTGGCTGGCGTTTACATAATGATTCTTATCGGGAGACCTTGGCGATCGGCATTAATTCAGGAAATAGCGCACTACCGAGTGCCTTTGAGAAAGATACACTGATCAAAGGTCCTTTTTCTCATGCACGGAGTTTTCAAAGGGTTTACGACGGGTGAAATCAGGAACGAGACGATTGTTTCCAAGGGTCAGAATTTGGCCGGCCAAGAGCGAGCGGAATGAAGAACCCGGAGAATCTGAACGGTGCCGGCTTTGACCCGATAAGCCACAATATATGGCGGGATCACGAGTTCACGAGTTTCAGGAACTCGGCCAGGGCGGCCCGTTGCGGGATGAGATTGGAGGCGGGCAACTTCACCGATAATCCGTTCCACTTCCTTTTCCGCGATTGCCAAACTATCCCGGGCAACAGATGCGAACAAATCATCAAGGTCTTTTTCGGCAAGGTCAAGCCAGCGAATTGTCACCGGTGTTTTTCCTTGCCGGCTGCGCTGATTTTCTTTTTCATTCTGGCCACGACATCGGAATGGTCGTGAAAAACGGCGTCGGGCGCATCCGCTTCCCGGACTGCCTCTTCAATGGCCTTGATCTGCCATTCCTGGGCGGTCACGAACTCTTCGATGGCTTTGGTTGCCAAGTAGGATTTTGACCGGTCCGTGGAGCGGGCCATTTCCGCCAGTTTATTCAGGATTTCAATGGGGAGTCGAATGGTCATCGTCGTTGTCGGCATGGATATCACCCCTTTGTATACATTGTAGCACAAACAATCACCAACGAGCACAAGGTATTCCATTTGCATGTTTTCATGTTTTCATTATATCTTTATCAGGACATGATTTTGGAGGGACGGTATGAAAACGCTTTCGTTCAAGATCGAGGAAGATCTTCATCAGGGGTTGAAGATCGGAGCGGCGCTGGAGGGACGGGCTATTTCCGATATTCTCAAGGGCTTGATTCGACAATGGGTGAAAGGGCGGGATCCGTTTCTTCATCAGCTCAAAGTTATGCCTGTCGTAACCGACGAGGACGAACTTTCCGCAGAAGAACTGGCGGCGATCGAGGATGCGCGGGCCGAGAACAGCGGCGGAACCTGGGAGGAGCTTTCCCGGACGTTGCCGAAAAAAGCCGTCGAGCCACGCCGGAAGTAAGCCATGCCCCTGAAAGCGGAGTTCAAGCCACGATTCAAAAAGGATCTCAAGGGGTTGCCGGGCAACGATCAAGCCGATATCAACGAGGGCATCAACCGATTCCTGCTGAAAACGGGAAAGTTCGATGTTCTCAGGCTCAAAGACGATTTGTGGCGGTTAAAGCTGGGGGTGTGGCGCGTCTTTTTCACGTTCAACGGCGATGTGATCGTCTTTCTTACCGTCAAGCGCCGGACCAGCAAAACCTACTGAGGCCGGTGAAGCTCAATCCCAAAGCGTTTCGTAGTGTTTGGTGAGCAGTTCCATGCCGCGAAGGAACTTCGCCCGCCAGATCTTTTCATTTTCGCGAAACTCTTCAGCCGTGCATTCCCAGCGGTTTTCAACCTTTCGATACGATTCAAAACCGTCGATTATTTCATCCAACATGGCGTTGTAAAGTATTTCGCCCTGCGCCAAGTCGCTGTCGGCATAATCGCCGGGCGGTGAGGCATCGTTTTGAGGTCTCATGCTTTTTGCCGCTTTGACAAAGTCATTCGGAACGCCGTGTTTGTTTTCTTTCAGCCAGCGCAGCATTTCGGGAATTATCTCACTGAGGTGAGAATCGACATTCCAGCAGTCGCGCGTACTCCAGCCGCGCATACCGCGCTGAATGAAATAGATTGTTTCGTACACACAGTCGCCAAGCGTGGGAAACAGCCTGGTGGTCAGCGACAGGAGCGTTTTAAACGGTTTTTTTCTTTTCATGGCCAGATTTTATCATGGACATGGGAACTCCGAGAACGCTGCGGCTGATCAGGCGACCTTTTCCCAGGGGATTATGTCGTCGAAGGCACCGTTTTCGGTTGCGTCTTTGGCCGTTTCAAGGTCATACCAGGTCTGAAGGTTGAGCCAGTATTGCGGCTCCATGCTGAAGAACCGGCCGAGGCGAAGCGCCGTATCGGGGGTTATGGAACGTTTGCCCAAAACGATTTCGTTGATTCTTCTGGGCGGAACGCCGATTCGAATTGCAAGCCGATACTGGCTGATGTTCATCGGCTTCAAGAAATCCTCGTTCAGGATCTCGCCGGGGTGAACCGGAGGCATTTTCTTTTTCGAGGTTTTCATACTCCCCTCCCCTTCGTCAGTGGTAATCGACGATTTCGACATCGTGAGCGTTGCCGCTCTTCCATTGGAAGCAGATTCGCCATTGATCATTGATTCTGATGCTGTGTTGCCCTTTCCGGTCGTCCTGCAACTCTTCGAGGCGATTGCCCGGCGGGATTCTGAGGTTATCGAGACTGACGGAAGCGTGGATCTGAAGGAGTTTTCGCAAGGCCACCCGGTGGATTTCCGACGGCAGTTTTTTCGAGCGGCCCCGATTGAAAATCGTTTCCGTTTCCCTGCATCGGAAGCTGAGAATCATCGTGGGCTCTCCTGGCTATTAACGTATACCGTTAATATAACGCGAGACGGTAATAGCGTCAATGAATTCCGCTTCCGGGAGGTGTTTTCCGTAGGTTTCCGTAGGTTTACCGTAGGCCGCGGAAAGGTGTTTTTGCGTTTCCGTGAGGCTCCGTGGCGAGGAACGTGGAGTGATCGCAAACGCGCGACAGGAAAGAATTCCGGAGGTTTCGACGGCGATTCCCGAGAGACGGAAAATCTTTCCGTGGAATACGGAAAGGATTCGCGGCAAAGGCGATGAATACAGGCCACGGAAAGACCACGGAATCCGCACGGAAGCCTGACGAGCCTTTCGGCGTCGAGACAGGGGAAATCGGGCGGGCCGGGAAGATTGCAAAAAGACGGGCGTTTGGAAAAATCTCGGGAGTTGGTGAACCGAGAGGCGAAAAAGCGGTCTGATTTTTTTCGCTTTCCGTGGGTTTCCGTATCTTTACCGTAAGCCACGGAAAGGGGATTTCGAGGTTTCCGCGGGGTTCCGCGGGGAGGGCGGCGGGGCGATCGCAAACGAAGGACTGTAAAGGTTTCCGGGGTTTCCGTCGATACTACGGAAGCCACGGAAAAATCTTTCCGTGGAATACGGAAAGCAAGGCTGGAAACAACGATGAATACTGAATACGTAAAGCTCACGGAAGCCGCACGGAAGCTTGCCATGCATGCGGACACGGTTCGCTACTGGGTCAAACTGCTCGGCGTCGCCACGATAAAACAGGGGCATACCTGCTACGTAACGGCGGAGACTTTGGGGGTTCTGGTCGTCATGGCGCGGCTGGTGGGGGAGGGGATTTCCGCGAGCGAGGCGGCGGCCAGGGCGAAAGACGAAGCGCCGGCGGAAACGACCGTGCTGGCAATCAGACCGGCCGGCCAGGTTGTCGGGGAAGTCGACGAGCTGAAAGACAGGCTTCAGGGGCTCGAACGGGTGATATTGAGCATGGCGGAGACGTTCAAGACCGAAGTTTCGGGGTTGCGGGCGGATATCGCGCGGCTCACGGAAATGAATCAAACACTTCAACTTCGGTTAGAAGCGCCGAAGGCGGAGGATGAGGAATTGCTTCGGAAGCTGAATGAGCCGCCGCGGGCGATCGCGGTTTGGAAGCCGGAGCCGGTGAACAACGATCCGCTCGAGGGGTTGGGGCCGATAAAGCGCGCCTGGGTGAAGCTGGTGCATCCGGAGATGATGCGGCGGAAGGCTGCATAACCGAGACCGGAGATTCGAGGTCAGCATCGGCAATGAAAAGAACACCGGCGGTGCCGCAAAAGCAGTCTGGCAAGGCGGAAAACCCCTTCGAAGAACTGGCCAAACACGCTTTGGACGAGAGCCGGAAGGGGAAGACCGTTTCCCTGGAAGACTACGCAAAAAAGCGGAAGAGTACTGAGAAAAGAAAATGACCGGGATTGTCGTCGGACAAAACACCCGATTCCGGGGCCGGAAACGGCCTTTTTTAGCGTCGAAACCGTTTTATGGTATTCCGGGCCTGGTCGTGGAGTTTTTGGCGGCGTTGTTCGGTTTCCTGCCAGAAGCGTACGGGGACCGGGGGCGGGACGATGAAGAAGGGCTTGCCTTCGGTCAGGATCAGGGTTTTGACGCGGGCGCGGTCCATCATGAGGACATCGACTTCCATTCCCCAGGGCTTGCCGTCGATGCCGTTCGTGCGTTTCATCCACTTGCGGAGCATGGCGGGCGGGGTGTCGCCGCTTTTCTCGAGGTCGTAGTGCATCATCTCGAGTTCTTCGGGCCGGTAGTTTTTCGGTACGGATAAATTTATGACACGGATTTTCGGAAGTCCGAATGTCTTGAGGTCGCCGGCGAACGTGTCGAGGAGCGCCCATCCGTAGGGGTCGTAGTCGGTGAGGCTGAGGATGACAACCTCCGGGGGCGGAGCGGCGGTGTCGAGCCCGACCTGGGCTAGTTTTTCGAGGAGTGCGGCGGTGAAATACTCGCTGGTGATGGTGGCGGGCTGGCCGCCGGTGGCGAGGATCGTCGCGCCGGTGTAATCCTGCATCTGCTGGAGAAAGCGGTAGTGGGCTTCCTTTTCGGCCATGAGGATCACATGGGGGTTGTAGGCGCCGATCGACCATTTCCCGTCGTCGATCAGGCCGAATTCGCGGTAGGAAATCAGGCGGCGGGCTGCCATTTCCGCGAGCTCGCTGGAAAGAGTTTTATAGTGGTCGGTTTCGTCGAGGCTTCCGATGCGGCTGAGAACGGGTTTCACGAGATACCAGAGGGATCGGACGTTTCCGCCGTCGACGGGGCTGGGGTTTCCGGCGCGGATGTATTGGATCTGCTGCCAGAGGAAGTTTGCGAGAAGCACCGAAACGACGACGGCGGAGCCGGATGCGGTGGAGAACGTGGCTATCAGCTCGTCGCGGGTCATGAAGAGGATGTTTTTCTCGAGGTCCCTGATGCCCATTTTCATGAGGTATTGCTGATGAAGCGATATAGGCGAAACCTGGAGCAGATCGGCGACGGCGAGGAATTTGAGAACCGGCTTTTCGTAGCCGGGGAGGAGCGTGAACTGCGCGCCGTTTTCGAGGGTGAGCGTCCAGCCGGCGGCGGGGGATTTCGCGGAGCGGATGAGGCGATGGAAGTTGATAACCAGGCCGCGGCCGATCGGGAACCAGCCGCCGTGTTTTTTGAGCGTCTGGAGGATGCGGGAAAGCGGGCGAACGGTCTCGGCTTCGCGATCCTGGAGGACGGCGAGGGATTTTCCGGCTTTGGCGCGGAAGGCGAGAATGTCGGCGGTGTTGACATACTCGACGTCGGGGCCGGCGCGGAGGGCGATTCCGAAGCCGGTGCGGATTCGGCGGGCGAGGGCGCCCGCGAGGGTGCCGGGATTCGCGTGAAACATGCTCACAATTCGAGGAGCGCGCGAAGCTGTTTGAGGTTTCCGGCGGAGACGGCGGCGGCGCCCTTCACCTGGTCGCCGAAGGTGACTTCGAGGGCGTTGGTTTCGGGGTTTTTGCGGAGCGTCTTCACGGCGAAGACGTTGATGAGGAAGGATTTATGAGAGCGGAAGAAGCGGGGATCGGGGCTGAGGCGCTTTTCGAGGGCGGAAAGCATGTCGAACCGCTGCCATTCGCGGCCGGAGCGGTCGACGATGAGGATTCGGCGGTCTTCGGTGGTCGTGAGGTAGGCGATATCCTCGGGCCGGATGTAGAAAACGGCCTCGTTGGTCTGGACGGGAAGCGATTTGAGCGGGGAAACCAGGCGCAGGAGAAGCGTTTCGAGGAGTTGAGCATCCTGGGCCGGCGGCGGGGCGGGGGGATTTTCGGGGCGGTCCTTCGGCGGCCGGCCCCTGGGGCGCTTCACGGGGGCTGGGATGGCCGGCTTGGCCTGTTTTCGCTTCGACGAGTTTCGGGAAACGGGTTTTTTCGTGTTTTTCATGGCGGAATTGTAGCATAAACCGGAAAAACAAATATATTGCAATATAGGCAATATATGGTTATATTTACCATATATTGCGCCGGAGGATACATAGTGAAGAAAGAACGGAAACGCGGGCCGATCACGGCGGAGGCGGACTTGACGCTGAGCTTTCGCGAGGCGGTCGAGGCGCTGAACGCGCTTTCCCCGAAGCGGATGGAAACGCTTCTCGGGCTGCGGAACGCGGGGCCGCTGACGATTTACGCGCTCGCGAAGGTGTTGAAACGGAATTACAGCAACGTCTTCGGCGACGTGGGGGTATTGCGGAAGCTGGGTTTGATCGAGAAAGACGCGGCGGGGCTGGTTTCGGTTCCGTGGGAGGCGGTGGAGATCCGCTTTCCGATCGGGGACGGGCGAACGGGGAAGGGGAGGAAGGCATGAAATACCGGATCATCGATGGTCGCGATTTCTATCTGACGGATGAGACGCCGGACGGCGAGCCCGTCGTCACGATCAACGGGAAAGCGCATGGCGTGAATGACGTTTACGGGGCGAAGCCGCCCGCGTATAGGGCGCATGTGAACTGGGTGAACGACATGCATGACGGCAAACCCTCGGTGCTCGAGCTGCTCATGCAATGGCGCGACAAATCGCCGCTTCGGGGCGAATGGTGGTGCGCGATGCCGCCGGAGGCCGAGGCGCTGGTGCGGCGAATGCTGTCGCCGGAGGAACGGCCGGCCTGTGTGGCGCGGCTTTCCCGGGTTCGCGAGATGGCCAGGAAAACGGAGCCGGGCGAGGTGATCGGACGGATTGCGCGGATGTTCCCGGATCTGGAGGCGGCGCCCGGGGAGTTGTATCAGCCGTGGGAGCCGGCGAAGTTCGACGCCTGGGCGATTCGCCAGGAGGACGAGGGGACAAAGGGCGCGGCGCGGTTCGTGCTGTCGCTGTGGAGCGGGAGCCGGGATGCGCCGTGGGAGATCGGGCCGTTTTCGATCGTCGACGTGCGGGAAATGACGCCGGAGGGCCGGGCGATCATCGCGGAGTGGCTGGAAAAGCCGTTCTGGCTGTAATCCGGCGAACAACTGGAGGCGAGATGAAGCGAAAATATTTTCAGGAGATCCGGCTCGAGAACCAGGGAGACCACGAGTGGGAATTCGAGTTTCCCCGGGTGGGGGATGATGAGCTGGAAGAGCTGGACGAGGGAATCGATTACATGGCCCGCGCGCCAAGAGTAGCGGAAGATATATTTAGGAAGCTGCTCAAGAAAACGCCCGAGTTCATCGACGCGCGGCATCACCTGGCGCTGGTCTGCTACAGATCGCCGCTGTTTCGCCAGCGGGAGGCGCGGGAGCTGTGGGATGAGATTGCGGATACCCTGCTCGCGGTTGCGCCGGCCGAATTTCAGATCGGGCGGGACAGGATCAGTTGGGGAATGATCGAGAACCGGCCGTATCTGCGGGCAATGCATGCGCTGGCGTGTCTGAACCTCGAGGAGGGCAAATTCGGAGCGGCGCAGAACCAGCTCGAGGAGTTGCTGCTGCTGGATCCGGGGGACAGCCTGGGATGCCGGGCGATGTTGCCGGCCTGTTATTTCGAGCGGCGGCGGGCGCCGGCGGTGCTGGAGCTGGCCCGAAAATTCCCGGATGAGATGCTTCCGGATTTCGTGTGGAGCGTGATTCTGGCGCGGTTTCAGATGGGGCAGGTGGATGAGGCGCGGGCTTTGCTGAAAATAGCCGCGGAGCATCAGCGGAATATTCTGAGGATCATCCGGCGCGGGAAAAAGCCCACCATCAGGCGCGGCCGGGAGGACGACGATCGGGATTACGCGATGGGGAGCGTGGCCGAGGCGGCGGATTTCTGGCGAAGTTACAGCCGGTTTTGGCTCGAGACGCCCGGCGCCGTCGAGTTCGTGAAGGCGTTCGACGAGGGCGAAATGGGAGCCAGGTGCGCCGGGACGATCAGCTGACGGGCGAACCCCGGGCAACTTCGAGGGACCTGGGGCCGGCTCGCGTGAAGCGATCCGGCCCCAGGTCGTGTTTCGGCTTTCGTCGTCGCCGTCCGCTTTTTGGACGGCGATTGACGGAACGGGCGCTTTTCCCTTCCCCGGCGGAGCCGCCCATCGGCACCGTTTACCAGTCTGCCGGCGCGCGGTCCGTCCAGGCGGGGACCCGCGGCGCGAAGCGACGTGGGGGGGAAGCCTTGACGGGCCGCGTGACGGCGGACATCAACCCGGATGCGATGGGCGGTGGAGCTGGGGAAGGGATGCCCTGAGAGGCACTTTCCCGGTGGTGAGCCCGGAGGCGGTTGGTTCCCCTCGCCGGAGGCGCGGTATCGGAGAGCCGCCGGCGTGGTCAGCGCAGGGGGCCGGGGGTGTCAACGCGGGATGGGGCGGGCGTTTCCGGAGCGGCCTGGAGTTGTGCAAAGTAGATGAAAAAATGGCCTTTTTCAGCAAAACACGTTAAAAAAGGCCATTTCATACATTAAAACAGGGTATTTAGACTGTAAAACAAGATATTCTTCAAAGAATGACAAGTTTAAAACAGCACAAAAGCCGGTATTTTATGTATCAGTATGTGCTTTTACTGTATGAAATGGCATGTTTACTGTTTCTGTACATGCTAGGGCTAGTCATTCTACAGGGTTCAACGGAGACAAGGGTAACCGTTCCTCTCGTCCTCCCGCAACTTTCGCAACACGACGATATCGAAAAATTATCTCACCGCCCTTTTTGTGTTGACCTCCGACCATAGTGGTATCGTATAATACCCACCGAAAATGAAAACGCTTTCTCGTGAGCAGTTTCTTCGGACGTTTTCCCGGCACGCGCAGGTATGGCTGCTGGGGATTCTGTTGTTCGCCTGCAGTTCGGCTGCTTCGGCCCTGATCCCCGAAGCGATCAGTCGGGCTGTAGTGAGTGTACCCACCCGAACGGTCAACGGCGTGGCCTCGCCCCGAAACATCTCCCAACTGCTTCTCGGCGTATGCAAGGCCGGCGGCACGAGCTCCTTCGCGGAGCAGATGCGTATGGCCGGCGGCGAATGGCGCCTCATCGAAACCCCGACGGCGGCGCATCTCGTCATGCTCCTTCCGCAAGCGGCTCAGGAAGCCGAAGCCCTGCTCGGCAGCCTGTTCGACCAGATCACGGCCGGCCTGAGACAACCCCTCACCCCGCCGGCTCATCCGCAGCTCAACGAACTCCTGCTCGCCACGGCCATCGGCGAATACCATGACAACGAGGCAAAGGCATCACTCTGGATCGACGGCCCGCTCGCCGAAGCCCAGTTCAGACTGGAATCGAGACTGTCGACCATCCTGCCCGGCGATGCCAGCCCACTGGCCCCGCCCCGGGATTTCCTCCGCTATTCCGGCGCTTCCGCGGCCGTCGCCCGTGTCCTGACCTGGGAACCATCCACACCCGACGCGCATTTCACGGCACGTTATATCGGCGAGTCTTTCGTCGCCCTGCCGAACTTCCCCCAGGGAACCACCGCCTTCGACGTCTGGGACCTCCCGACCCGCACGGTCCTCGTTCTCGTCGCTTCGGCGGCCATCCACGAAATCGACCAGCGGGAACGCATCATCGACTCCTTCCTCAGAGACCGCACATCTCCCCGCGCCAACGATCCCCGTTGGACGGGCTTCGCGTCCGCCTCGGTGGAACTGATCTCCTTCGATCGCCGCGACCTCGCCAAATCGGCCCTCATCGCCGCGCAGGCGAAAAGAAACGCCTGGAACCTCCCGGAACGCCCCACCATTCGGTTCGTTCCCCCGACCAGCAGCCGGCTCATACTCATCTTCCCAGATGAAACGCTGAACCAGTTCATGATCGAGCGGACAACCCGCCCGGAAATCGTGATAGCCAACATCACCGGCACGGCGGTCGAGAACCGCGAGTTCGTCGATGCCGCCCTTCTGATCAAAGCCCAGCTCGCGAGCATGCCCGAGCAGCTGTCGTCGCTCAACAAGCTCCTCGAGGACGACAGCATCCCTTCGCTCCAGCTCATCGAGCAGACCGGAAGCGAAACGCTCATCGCCTGGAGCATGCCGTTCTCGGAGATGTCTTCGACCCTCACGGCAATCCGTTCCGATCTTTCAGCATGTTTCCAGCCGGAATACCCCGGCGCCTCCGACAGCTCTTCTGCGAGTATGACCATCCACCTCGCCGTGGTCGGCGCCTATCCGCCGTATCGTCTGCTGAACCGGGTCCATGAGGCCTGGCCGATCGTCGAGGCAACCGAGTCGGCAAGCCTTCCCCTGACGCCCGAAAGCCTGAAGCAGCTGGTGAAGGCGAAGTCCTCCGACGTTAACCAGCTCCGCGGGCGTTGGAAACTCTGCACTGCCTCCCAGAGCGGGCTGGCGCGTTTCCTCGCCAAGCTCGGCGGTGCCGGCATTTCCATCCGCAACCTGAGCGAGGTGGAGAAACTCCTCCAGATCCGGTGATATCCGGGCTCCCAGGCTGAACGCCCTCATTTCGGCGTCTGACTGCCGTCATTTCCGCATCTTTCCCGCAAGTCCGATTTTCTCTCGTTATTTTGTCGTCCCGTGCCGATACATGATACCGGACATGTTCTGTCCGTCAGGCATGCAGGAGGACACCCGTGGAACAACCCAACCGTTCAGGACTGAGAGAACTCCAGATCGCGCAGGGTCTCGTCACCTTGAGATGGGCCGCCATACCGATTCTTTTCGGTTTTGCGTTGCTGTCGACCAGGCTTCTGGGAATGAGCTTCCAGATCGCTCCCATCTATGTTCTCTGCTGCCTCCTCGCCGGAAACACTCCGGGGCAAGATACGAACGGCACATGAGAAAAATACCCGATCAAAACACGGAATAGCAAGGAAATACCACCGGCTTCGGCCAGTTTACGACGTGATTGCACCGTAGCCGGCCCGATACCGAAGTCGCCCCCGAAGACGAAATTGTATATTTACTAAAATATAATAACCGGCATCTTTCGGCCGGCCCGGGCGGCGTCATCTGCCTGGTCGACCACCTTCTGCCGCTCACCCCGGATATTTCGGCCATGCCTGTTTCTTTCATCTGATACCTTCAGTCGGATTCGGGGTGGTGATTCGAAGGCAGGCGAGGGTCACATCATCTTTCCAGGGGATCGGGCCGGAGTAGCGGCGGAGTTCTTCGAAGAGCTCCGTCAACAGAGATTCGGAAGGTTTGTTGATGCGGCTTTCAAGCGCCGCATGGAGTCGTTCGAAGCCGAACGGTTCTCCGGCTTCGTTGGGCTGTTCAATGATGCCGTCTGAAACCAGCACGAGGATGGCCCCCGGTGTGACAGGGATTTCCACATCGTTGTACGCAGACTTTTTCAAGATTCCAAGCGGCACGCCCGGATATGCCAGCCGAGTGATCATGCCGGCGTCGGGCGACAGAAGATACGGGTATGGCTGGCCGGCATTGCTGTACAGCAGCCTGCCGTCGGCAGTCAGGCGGCCGGCCGCCATCGAGAGGCCTTTCTTTTTGGCGAGGTGCGAGAGCATGTGCCCGTTGATGTTCGTGAGCAGTTCGGCCGGGGAACGCACTCCCGACCGGTGCAGGATGCTGAAGCTCGATTTCACCATGGCCACCACCAGCGCCGCCGACACCCCGTGCCCCGTCACGTCGCCGATCACGAAGTTGATATCGCCGGCCTCGTCGACCAGCGCGTCGAAATAGTCGCCTCCGACGTGGCCGGACATGAGGCTTTGGCCGAGATAGTCGCCGGCTTTGCCCCGAACGGGACCGGACGGAAGAATCATCGCCTGCACGGAGCCCGCGACCTGCAGCTCTTCCATCCCCTGAATGGCCGTATTGAACGAAGCTGCAAGCTCGTCCCATTCATCGCCGGTCATGGACGGGATCGAATGGGTGAAGCGCTTTTCCTCGAGCGCCTTGACGCCTTCCATGAGGGCTCCGGCAGGCGCGACGATGCCTTGATACATCCGCCAGAAGACGCCCAGCATCAGCACGAACATCATCACGGCGATCACGCCCATCTGGCGCAACAGGGCCGCCCGGCCGGCCTCGATGACGCTCCACGGCCGGCGCGCAAACAGCACGAAATGGTTCATGTTCCGGGCCGCATAGGCCGCCAGCAGCACCTTCCGCCCCTGCCGCGACACCACCTTGCTGAACAGCACCCGGGGCGGGGCCACCCGGTCAAAATGCCGGCGCAGCGGATGAGCCTTTTCATGCACGGGGTAAAACACCTGGCTGACCTGGCTTTCGGCCGCAAAATACCAGTCGCTCGGCTGCCGGCGCCGATTGGCGAAGAACTCCTCCAGGTAACCGTGTTCGACCCCGCGCAGGTCGGTGAAGAAAAACGCGAAATACTGCCCGACTCCGGATGCATCGCGGATGACGTCGAAAAAGGACCAGCAGCTGAGAATCCCGGAGCCCAGGCGAAATATATCGCCTAAATTGGAAAAAACCGCCTGCACGAGATCTCCGGTCTGGGCGTCGATCACGGCTCCGTACACCAGGTCGGATTTGCCCCCGCTGCCGGGCTTTCCGCCGAGCCCGTGCGTCTGGTTATACCTGTCGATGATCATCTTCCCCAGCACGCCGATCCCGTCGCGGGTTCTCCGCGTGTGATCGGCAGAGCGTTTGCAGCTCCAAAGCGCGGGCAGATGATCGATCGTCGGTCGAAGCTTCAGGGTCAGTTCGATCATCGACCGGCTCGGCATCTCGTTGATGCCGAGCATTCCCGGCAGCCGCGTCAGCTTTTCGGCCATGGGGCGCTTGGCGACATGCCTCAGGGAAGGAATCAGCATGCCCCAGTCGCGCAGGTGAGCGCCGTCGGAACCGACCAGGAAAAACGCATCGTAGGCCTCGTTGCTCAGCTCGACCAGACCAGCGTCGGTCATGACTTCCGGGAATGAGGCAGGCGGCGCTCCATCGAGCCGCCCGGCCAGTGTGCGAAGGAGCCGGCGCCGTTGCCTCTTGGAGACCGGAACGGCATTGTCGACCTGGATCAGTCGCTGTTCCATCGCTTTCAGTTCCGCGGCGACGAGGGAGTCGACCCGGCTTTTCTCGAAGAACGACCAGAACATCAGGGTCAGGAAAAGGGGCAGCCCGGCCGCAACTCCCAAGGCAACCCCGAGAAAGGCTTTCAGCGAAATGTTCCCGGACTCGCCCACTCGCCATGCAGACAGGCATGCCAGCCCCCACAACGCGACGACCAGCCAGACCAGGGGATGTATGACCACCCGCGCCTCGTCGACGCACCCGACCAGGACCCTCGAATCGTCGACCGGGTGAAGCACCAGCAACCGGCCCTGGCTGGCGATCCAGGAGTTTTCACGGCGCAGATGCCGCGCGAGCAGGGGGTCGACGGCGGCAGCTCCGATGCCGGCCGGCAGCGCGACGGCCCGGCGGGCGACCCGGTCCCACAGGCCCAATCCGGCCTCGCCGGGCTTTCGACGCTGCCGGACGGCCCATTCAAGAATATCGCCCCGTGTAATTCGTTGCGTGTCGATGGCCAGGACGGCGCCGGCGACGGTTCCTGAGGCCGTCTCAGGGCCGGTCATCCAGCACGCTAGCGTGCCCGGCCGCTTGGTGGGACGCACATGCCGCCAGGTGGGTACGGGCAGCCCATAGTCTCGAAGCCAGGTCGTTCCCAGTCGCTGTTTGATGATTCGCCACAGGGATCGATCCGGTCGCGACGACCACAGCACCTCCTCATCGCGATCGACCAGGAACAGCGTGAACCCATCGGCGGGAAGCCCCCTGATCAGACGTCGGAAAGCGGCATGCATGACTGTTTCCCGAACCGGGCGCCCATGCGTGCGCGACAGAAGACGCTGCAGAAGCCGCCGCGCGAGTTCGTTGGGATGCGCTTCGGCACTGAGTTCGAACGCCCGCTCGCGCAGCTCTTCGGCGGCCTGAATCTGCGTCTGCGAGGCCTGATCCCGAAAAACGTACCGCCCAATCCCGCCGATGACCGTCAGGCCGAGCAGGAATACCAGGATGATCCTGCCTCTCATGGCCGCTCTCCTTCAGGATTTCGAGAGCCCCCTGGATTGCCCGGTTCCCCGATCGGCGGCTCCGACGGCGGCCGGAGCTCAGCCTGGCGAACGGGATCGACGTCGAGAATGACCAGGGTCTGGTCGTCTTCGGGCACGGATCGGCGCGACCAGGCGGTGACGGCACGAAAGATCGCCTCGATCGAGGCTTCCGCGTCGACCCGTTCCCGGAACAGGGAATGGGCCAGCGCCGTCAGACGACTGTAATCGTATGGCTCCTGGTCGGGCGCGTGGGCTTCGACGATGCCGTCGGAATAGACCAGCAGGCGCCCGCCGGCCGTCAGATCGAGCGTACTGCCGGAAAATGCGGCTTTGCGGCGTGAGCCAAGCGGGTAGCCGGTGCTCTTTACCATGGCAGGCTCCTGTTCGTCGGCCAGCAGAACCGGGAAGCTCTGTCCGGCATTGGCAAAGCGCAGCAGCCGGGTGTTGGGGTCGAAGATGCCAAGCCAGAAACTCATGGGGCGCTTCCGGCCGGCCTGTGTGAGGAGGCCCGCGTTCATGGCCACCAGCACCTGGGCCGGATCATCCTCCATTTCGGCATTCAACGCCAGTTCCATTTTTGCCGACGCGGCTACCAGCGCCGATGGAATGCCGTGTCCGGCAACGTCGCCGACCGCGATGACCAGCCGTCCGTCGGGAAGGGAGAACCAGTCATAGAAATCGCCGCCAAGCTCGGATGCCGTCACGCACCGTCCCCGGACGCGCCATTCCTCCCCGGCCAGGCCTTTGGCCGGCCAGAGCGTCTCCTGGACCGACCGGGCAAGTTCGAGATCTTTCAGACCGGCCGTGATGGCATTGAAACGCCTTGCCACGGCAGCCAGTTCCTCGAGGTGGCCCGGGCGAACCTGGTGCGTGAAATCGCGTTCTTTCAGGGCGGCCAGCCCACCCGCCAGCTCCTGTAGCGGCGCGAGCAGGCCGCGAGCCGTGGCCCAGGCGATGCCCATGACCAGCAACAGCATGGCCCCCGCCAGCATGGCGCCCTGCGATGAAATACTGCGCGTTTGCGCTTGAATCGCCGAGATGGGCCTTGCCAGCATAAGGACATACCCACTCAAGGAGTTCCCGCGAAGGGCCGTGACGAGAAACTGCCTATCGTTCAACCACACGGTCTGATGTTGTGGAATTCCGGACGTGAGCACCAGGTCACGCAGTTTTCGGATCATCGGATCGCGGGCCAGCCGGGGCTCTATGAACGACGGCCAGCGCCCGCCCGGGGTGACTGGAACGGCGTAGAATCGCACGGCTCGATCCTTCCACGCGGTTCTACGGCCCAAATAGCGCTGCAAATACCTGATCTGAGCCGTCCGGCTGTCGTGGGTCGCGAAAAAGACGGCGCGGTGCGCATGGCGTTCGTCCGAATACAGTTTGAAATAACTCAGCATCTGGCCCTGCCCCACCTGGTTTTCCTTCAGGAGGCCGTCTTCTTCGAGCCAGTCGGGCGAAAACTTGGTAGACACCACCAGGCTCATGAGCGGGTTGGCGAGCGCCCTGGTCGCACTGGACGGGGGACTCTGGTTCACGATTTCCAGCAAGTTCAACGCGACATGCGGCAGGGCTTCCCGCTCTTCCACGCGACGGATGCCCTCTGAACGATCGGGATCATACCCATGGAAAAAAGCGACCCGGCCGTCGCGCGTGACGAGCGTGCATCGCGAGATCAGCCCCTGCTGCGCCTGGATTTCCGCGCGCAGTCGATCCACCGGCGCATCGATACCGGGTATGTCCGTTCCCGTCGCGACCAGCGGAAACGCTCGTGTTTCCTCGAAAAACCGGTGATAGGAGCGCAACGCCGGCAGAAACTCCGAACGGGCCCCGACATCGAACCGGGTCAGGTATTCCAGGTGTTTTTCACGGATTCTCCGTTCGAGCACCTCTTCACGGTCCTGGCGATCTATGAGGATCGTCGACAGGAAAACCGCCAGGGGAAAGCCGCCGGCGATGGCGAACAGCCAGATGACCTTGGTGCGAAGATGCTGCACCCCGGACAGGCTTCGCACCAGGATGAAAAACGCGATGACCAGCGCGACCGAAAACCACCCCCGGCGCGTCGCCGAAGCCTCGGAAAGCGAGAGCGGATGCACCGAGCAGCCGAAGAGCCGCTCCCCTTCCTCCGTCATGAACGTCGCCAGCGTCCGCCCCTTCCATTGCGACAGGTTTTCACCCGTGGGAAGCGCGGCGAGGTGTTCGGCCAAACCGGCCGGAAACACGTGTGTCGCGGGTTGCAGGCGGCCAGGGGCGAGAGGGTCCTGCCACCCGATCACGTAGACGCCGCGAATCATCCGGTTCGTTTCGGCGACGGCGATGTTCAGGAGACGGTCCGCCGGGATGGCCTCGCGATGCACGAATGCCAGGAGATGGCCGACAACGGCCTCGCGGCGATCCTTCATCGCATACCAGCCGCCCCATGTCATGCGACCGCCGTTCAGCAGATCCGTCAGGGTTCCCGGCGAGTTTCGCAGCGCCGCCGCCGCCCCCCCGTTTCCGGCAAATGCCCGCACCAGCTTCTCGGAAACCGTCTCGCCCGGCTGCACCAGCGTTTTGAAAAACTGCTGCGACGCGAACACGAGCCGGTCCGGCTGCCCTTGCAGGGGATGCCGCTTTCCCGAGGCATCGAACAGATACACGTCGAGCACATCGGGATTTTGCCGGGCCAGTTTCGCCAGGCGCCCGGCCAGAGCCGGCAGAGACCAGCTCTGCATGGCGAGGCGGTCGAACACATTGCCAAACCGGCGAACCATGTTGCCCCGCTGGGCGACCTGGGCCAGGATTTCCAGAAGCTCCTGCTCCTCGTGGCGGCGCCGCTCATGCCGTTCAGCCACGTCGAGATGGTCGAGAAGAAACCAGCCGAACAGGCCGGGAATGCCGATGAGGAACACAGCCGACACCACGACACTCACCCAGGAGAAGCGGGGTGTTGCAGGCTCTGAGGCTGGTTCCGCCCCGGCTTCCGGCTCGAAAAGGGTCAAGTGAGCGAAACCCAGCAGGAGATCATCATCATGGCCGTCACCAGGACAAGGGCGATGGAGAAGCCGCTCAGTTCGAGCATCATGGATCCGAAGACCGCGACACCTATGATCACGGCGAATACGATCATCTCTTTCGGAACCTCTCGGTTCACTCCCGTCCCCAGCGGCAACGGTGAAGCCGTGATATCGAGTTCTGCTTTTCCCTTCCGGACGATCACGTAGGTGTGCCCGGCGGTGCCGGGAAAAAACCGGCAACCGAACGACGAAGCCAGCATCTTGGCCTGGCCGTTCAGCAGGTCGAGCATCTGACCTTTCCAGGGATCGCCGAGTTCGTGACGACGCCCCTGTTTATCGATCACCTGGAGTTGGTACATGTGCGTGTTCGAATACATGGACAGCTTCGGGACGGCGCTGACGACGACGGAATCGATCTGCGAGAACGCGAGTATTTCGGAAACGGTGCGGTAGAAGAGAAACCGAAAATGATAAAGCAACCGCTTTTTTTCGACATCGGCGAGGTAATAATTATCCGTGTACCATCGCAACACCGCAAAAAAGATGCAACACCCGACGATCAGGGGGACATACGAAAGAAGGGCGGGATCAGGCGGAAAGCGTCTGTTTCCGATCCAGCCGGCCTTGAGGAAGCCCGCGAGAATGCCGGCGAAGAGAAGCGTCAGGCTCGACAAGGTTCGTTCCAGGGGCGTGTCGAAATCAATTTTCACGGAATACTCCCTCGCTCAGATGCCACACACGCAATGCTTCTAATATTAGATATTATGAAATTTATCAATATATATGCACTACATACATGAAAGGAAGGCGGAGCGGCACAGATTTTCGAGAAGATCGCCGGCTCAGCCGTCACTGTATCTCTTCCAAGAACCCACTGCAACTCATTCGTTTCTCCCGCGGCAGTGGTCATTCCCGCTTCAACGACCGTTCAGGCAGCACGATGGCCGGTCCCGGATTCGCCTCCGTCGTTTGTTTCCGGCTGAAGATGCGCCAGAGGCCTTCGTTCGTGGCGATGAGAGCAGCGCCGTCGGCGGCCTGGACGAGAGAGAGGACTCCGGGCGAGAGAAGACCGGGACGAAATTCGAGGGACACGGCGTCGGGGTCGGCTGAGCCGGGTGAGAGGCGTTCGAGGCGGTGGGGCCCGCTCGCGGGGGCACATTCGAGCCAGAGCGCATCGGAAGCGGCCGGCCAGATGTTGCGGATTTCACCGTCGGGGAGCCGGTAAGCTGTCTCGAGGGTTTTTCCGTTCCATGTTCTGAGAGCTCCGGCGAAGTCGGTCACCCAGACGGTTTCGGAAGCGGGGTCGGCGGCGAGGTCCTGGAAATGGCCTTCGGCGAGGACGTCGAACCGGCCGGCCCTCCAGCGCACGAGCTTTTTGCAGAAGCCCACGAAGAATACGCTTCCGTCGGGCGTCATCGCGGCATCGTAGATCCAGACGGGAGGAACACGGCGCTCGGAAGATCGACTTTTGGCCGGACTAGCCAACGGGGTCTTTTCCCATGCGAGGCGCCGCAGTTTTCCGCCGTCGAGCATCACAACGTCCGTCGCGAAAACGATCATCACCCGACCGTCCGGAAGCTCGAACATGCGCAGGGGCTCACGGAAGCCACCAGCACCCTTCGCCGGAAGTCGCCATCGCTCAGAAGGCCTGCCGGGCGTGAATCGCACCAGGACCAGCGCCCTGTCTTCCCCGGTGCCGGCGGCAAGAACCGCACCACAGGCCGTTCCAGCCAGCAGGGACAGGGGTTCCTGCTTTCCAATTGATTCAAAGCGGCCGTCGGGCGCGAGAACGCGAAGCCCTTTGTCGGTAGCGGCGGCAACCGATCCGTTTTCCAGGGCCCGCAGGGCGAACACGCGGCCGACGGAAAGCATCGCGGCGGAAACCAGTGTCGGAGAAGCCGTTTCCAGGCAGGCGATTCCCCAGGTGTCGAGGCCCTGTTCGTTCATGAAGGAAGCCCAGAGACGGCCCCGGGAATCGATCGTGAGCGTGCGGGCGTACCGCGTCGGGCCCTCAGGCCCCGGCACCGCCGCCAGTTCCGCGCAGAACGCCCATGGAACGGACGCTCCGAGCACGATGAATAGCGCCAGCAGACTGGCGATGCTCGATGTGCGGTTTTCACTCATCAGGTGTTTCCCCTACCCGGTTTCGTGGTGACATTTTCGCACATCGACGGGAAAAAAAGAACCCCGGCTTAAAATAGCCGGGGCGAAAGTGAGAGGATCTTTTGAGAGGATACTTGAATCGTCGAAAGTGCTGCGACCCACGAGAACGATTTCCGGGCCCGGAAAGCAATGGTGGGTATGTGTTACGAACGTTCTTGGCGGTGCGGTGACTCTGGTGCGACATGCTGCATCATAAGGCGTGACCGGGTGTGACAATTCGAACAAGCTCGCGCAGCGATTGTTCTGCGATACTACTGCAGGTATAAATCAAGGGGCCCGAAAATTGTTTTCAATGAACTGCGCTTATATACGCAACCATCGTGCCAAGTTTAAAATGACTCTGGGAGCGGATTTGGTTATGTCCAGTCAAGTGGTGTATAAACCACCGCGATCATGAATCAGTTCAAGCCGTCTTCCGCGCTCGTAGTTTTGTTGTTGGCAACACTTGAGGTGATATATTATTAGTTATCTTAGAGAGCCCCTCCAAGCTCATGTATCGACGGCTGACACTCCATTCATCATGGATTTCAGCAAGAACGGAGCCGACCAGGCGGACAATTGCCGCCCGGTTGGGAAAAATGCCGACGACATCGGTGCGACGGCGAATTTCCTTATTCAAACGCTCCAGGGGATTGTTCGACCAGATCTGCTTCCAATGTTCCTTTGGAAAGGCCGTGAACGCCAGAAGGTCATGACTGGCTTTCTCAAGAAGGTTTGCAGCTTCCGGAAATCTAGCCTGGAGTTGATCGATCACTCGCTCCAACTGTTCCTGAGTTGTCTTGGCATCGGGCTGAGTGAATATCGTGCGCACGAGTGTGGCGACCAGATCCTGCGCCGTTCTGGGAACCTTACACAGGAGATTTCTCATGAAGTGCGTTCGACACCGCTGCCAGGATGCTCCCGGAAGAGTGGCCGCTACAGCATCTCGGAGTCCCTGATGAGCGTCAGAGATGACCAACCCGACGCCATGCAGACCTCTAGCGACCAAGCTTCGCAGGAAGGACAGCCATCCGGAGCCATCTTCCGTCGTCACCACATCCAACCCCAGAACCGTTCTCTGCCCTTGTTCGGTCACTCCAGTGGCTACCAAGACGGCTACATTGGCAATGCGCCCGCCCTCCCGGCATTTTTCCACCAAGGCATCGAGCCAGACATATCGATGAGACACTTGATTCAGAGGCCTATTGCGAAACTCCTCCACCAACACATCAAGATCCTGAGCCATGGTCGACACCTGCGACTTGGAAATGCCTGCAAGACCAAGCGTCTGGACCAACCCTTCCACGCGTCGGGTGGAGACTCCAAGAACATAGGCTTCTGTGATGACACTTGCCAACGCCTGCTCAGCCCTGCGGCGAGGCTCGAGGAGCCACTCAGGGAAATAACTTCCTTGCCTCAATTTGGGAATCGCCAAGTCGATCGTCCCGACCCGGGTATCCCATCGCCGATGCCGATATCCGTTCCGAGAATTGGCTCGCTCATCAAACCGCTCCCGATACTCGCCGCCACAGATCGCGTTTGCCTCCGCGCTCATCAACATGGAGGACATGGCGGTCAGCATCTCACGCATCAGGTCCGAGTCTCCTTCCAATCTCTTGCGCAGCCACTCCAAGGGGTCTATCCTTGTCATAGTCACCGTGGTCTCCTTTCGAATCTGGCTTCGACACCGATTCTTTCGGAGATTGCGGTGGCTCTTTTTAGGGCTGTATTTCAGAAGCCCTCATACACCACATCCATGGACTCTAACGCGGATTTCATTTTTCAAGCGTATGAGTCTTTTTCGCTCGCGTGTGTTTTTTTCACACATCTTCGAGCATCAGCCAGGCTTCGACCTCCTGGGTCTTGCCTTTCACCTTCCGGAACGGGAGTTTCTCGGCCCTGGGAGGCTTTTCACAGGCGGCCAGGAAGGCGCCCGAGAGGACGGCGCGGGTTCCCTCTGTCATGTGCGCGAGAAGCGCGAGGCGCGAGGCGAGGTTCACTGGGTCGCCGATGACGGTGTGGTCGAGCCGCACCGAGGTCGCGCCGAGGATACCGGAGATGACCCGGCCGGTGTTGACGCCCGTCGCGGTTTCGAGGCCGGCGGCATGCATCCGGCGCCTGACCCCGTTCACGACGGCAAGAACGGCGCCGGCGGCCTGCGCTTGTCCGCCAAGCCGCTCGTGATCGAACACGACCAGGATCTTGTCACCGATGACCTTGTCGATCTCGGCGCCGGCGGTGAACGGCTCGAGTTCGGCGTTCAGGGCGCCAAGGTGTGCTCCAAGCGCGTCGAAAATCTCGGAAGCGTGTTTTTCGGCGCAGAGCTGGTCGAAATGGAACAGGCACGAGAACAGCACGGTGACCTCCCGATGCTCGCCGCGTCCGCTCTCGTCGGCCTTGCGGTCGCGCACCGCCCGGCGGACGGTGCCGGAGACGAACCGGCCGAGAATCGCCGCTTCCCCGAGGGCGCGGGCCATCATGTTGAACGCGACAGCCAGCGTTCCGAACTCGTCCGACCGGTCGGCCGGAATCCTCGTGTCGTACCGGCCTTCCACAACCTGGCCCATGGCGAGCCGCAGGCGCTCCAGCGGCTCGAGCAGCCACCGGCGTCCCAGCCAGGCGAGCACCAGGGATGCGGCCACGAGGCCGAACGCGATGATGTCGCCGGCGACCTGCAGTTGTCGCACCCTGCGCTCGATCGAGTTCGTCTCCACCTGGCCCCCGAGAACGAACCGGGAGAGGTGATTGCCGAGAAACGCTTCGAACACAGGCCTACCGGGGGCGGACATATCGCGCCCCGTCTGGATGATGCCCGAGTTTCGGGCACGCTCGATCGCATCGTGCAGGGTTGTCGGCAGTTCTATTCCGTCGGGGGCGACCGTTCCGCCGAAAATATGCTCGGCCAGGCCCATGATGGTCCAGATTTCGGGGGCATCCGGCTCATCGTCTGGTGACCGGAAGGCGACACGGGCGATATGATTCCGCCCGAACTTCGACCTGCCTGCAAACCGTTCGGTGAAGAAGCGACTGACGTAGGCCATTTCCTTCGAGTCATCCCAGATCGAGAAAAGAAGCCACTCCGTGGGTGTTCCCGCCGCGCCGAACACCTTGAGCCCGATGATGAATATCCGCAGGAACGAGGTTTTCACATCGATCAGCTCTTCCGGGAACGTGAACTGGCTGATCAGGGCATCGATGCCGAAAATCCCGATATACAGGTCGTACAGCATGTCGGCTTTCATCGTTTCCCTGAGTTTCCCGGCTTCCGAGAGCCCTTCCACGGGCGGCTGCATGCTGCCGCTGCGCATCATGGCATCGCGCATCCGTTTCACCAGGGGGCCGAAGACCTCGAGAATCGGGCGTTCCGTATTGGTGATGGTTTCGGATTTTTTTGTCAGCCGGCTGACGATGCTCGTTCTGTCGTCAGGGGAAACGCAGAGCAGCAGGTCCGGCCCGCTCAGCCCGGGGTAGGCCTCGAGCCTGCACCGGTCGATGAGGAAGCGCAGGGCGCCCCGCAAGTCGTTCGGCGTGTGCCCTGGCTCGAGACGGGCAAGCGTGGCCGGATTCCTGGCAAGGTTCCTGAGCCCGCCGATCATGGTCGCGTGCAGGGTGATCCCACCGTTGTCGAGGTTGGTCAGATCGCGGTGGAGATCGTTGATTTTCGTTCTCAACTCGGCTTTGCCGTATTCGGCGACGGCCCGCTTCACGACGACCCAGCCGGCACCGGCAGGCACGAGCGACGTGCCGAGGCAGGCGCCAAGCAGCATCCAACCGACGGTTGCACGGCGACCGACGAACGCCGCCGCCCCCAGAAGGGCGAGCAGAAGCACCACACCAAGCGCTCCAGAGGCCGAAGCCGACGTCAGCCCGTCCGTCAGGCCGACTCCCTCGCCGGTGGGCCAGGGCACGGTCACGATGATCCGGCCGGCCATTCCCGACGGGGGCAGTGAGGTCATGACGAGTCTGCGGCCGACAACGGCGACGGAGGGCAAACTGCCGCCGCCAAGTCTGCGAAGCCGCTCGATCAGCCGAACGCCGCCCGTGCGCCACTCACCGCCCCCGACGATCGGCTTACCGGCTTTCCTTCCTGACCGGCTCGGGGCCGGAGGGGTTCAAGCGGCGGCGGTATGACGCCGGGAGGGGGAAGATATGCCAATCGTTCATCAGGACCACGGTTTTGACTTCGTCATCAAGGCGGAAGACAAGGAACCGCCGAAGGTTCACATCACCGGCACCGGCGGAAAGTATCTGCTGGTGCGGGTCGGGGTTCCCGGCCAGGATTACCCCTATATCGAGAAGTATGAAAAGGTCGACCAGGACGAGGTTAACTGGGTCTGGGAGACGATCGCCGACTACCAGGAAAATTTCCTGATCGCCTGGAAGCGGATTCACGGCGGAGAGTGGAAGGCCACCCGAGGACCGGCTAAGCTCGGCCCGAGGATCGAACCGGCGGCGGGTGTTCGCCTGCGGCTGAAACCGAAGATCAACAAAGACCGGCTCAAGGAGCTTATCGGCGCGATTCACGACAAGCGCTTCTACCACCTGCAGAAGCTTCTTATCTGGGACATCGACCGGGCCGAATTTAAGTCAATCAGTCTGGTTCTGTATTTGCGGCTCGGCGGTTGGTCGCATACCGGAAGCACTTACACCGGAACCATGGACCAGGTGCGCGGGATCTGCAAGGCGATGTTCGGGTATGAGCTTCCCGAGAAGATCGGCAAGTTTTTCCTGAAGGGCTACCGCTACCGGGCCGGGAAGGGGCTTGCCGCTGTGGGGCCGGTCATCAACCAATATCACGAGGAGCGGTTAAAAAAGGGATAAACCTTTTATTTGGTTCATCCGACTAAAGCGTACTTTGTCTCATGAAGAGCCATGATCTTGAGTTTGAAGAACTCCATGTCCCGAAAACCGTATGCCTGGCGCTTCATCGTCTTTATCTTGTTGTTCATCCCCTCCAGTGGACCTGTTGAAATTCGGTGGTCGTAATATGCCAGTATCTCATGGATATGAATCGCTATTGTTTTTGCAAACACCTTCAGAATTCGAATCCCGGTTGCTTCCGCCTTGGCAATCCAGGATCGAATGGCCTGTTCGGCATGCGTCTTGTTGGCTTGATTCCAGAACGTGCGAAGCTCTTCCTTCAGGATGTAGGCAGTTGCCAGAGGTTTGTTCAAATGCAACGCCTCCTCGAGTTTTGCCCTCTCGTTCTTTTCCGGGTCGAGGTTCTCGGGATTCTTCAGCAAGAGCCATCTGGTGCCTTTCAGCACAGTCTTGTGAAGTTTGTCCGTCGCTTCCCGATAAAGCTCACGCCGCAACTCCGAAAGCTTGTCATTGAAGGATTTGACGACATGAAAATGGTCGAGGACAATCGCCGCATTCGGGAGGTTTTCTCGAACAGCCGCAATATATGCAGCGCCCATGTCTGTTGCCACGGCCTCGATGAGCGATTTGGTTTTTCGAATCTGGTTCCAAAACGGTTCAAGAGCCTCTTGCCCCTTGGAGTCGCCGACAAATACGACAGCTCCCGAATCGAGATCCATCACGACTGTCATGTATTTGTGCCCCTTGCGCACCGCAATCTCATCGATGGCAATATGTCGCAGGTGCGTAAGTTTCGGCTTCGAAAAGCGTTTCCCAAGGTATTGTTTCTGAATCCGCTTGATGACATCCCAGGAAACGCTGAGGTGACGGGCGACATCCAGGATCGTGGCAAATCGGAGAAGTTCAAGGGCATACCGTTCGAAGCGCTTTGTGTAGGAAACCCGAGGGTCAGCAAAATCCAAGGCCGCCTGTCGAACTGCCCCACACGCGCGGCACTCAACTCGTTGAACCGGAAGTTCAAGAAACACTGGCCTTCCGCCAACCGGCAGGGTTCGGAACAGCCGAGGCGTGCTTCCGCGACAAATCACCTCCCGAGATCCGCAACAGGAGCAGCGAAGGCGCTTCGTCTGTTTCTCGATCTCAAAGATCATCTTACCCTCAACAAATCTCGTTGCAACATGGTCGTAGCCGATAATGCCCCAGGCGTGGTAAAGAATACTCGTGGACATGGTTTCCTCCAGGTAGGGTTGAGTCGTGTCTCCCTACATTGGAGGTCCGTGTCCACTTTTTCAAGTTGTCGTGAAAAGTACGCAAGATTCGGATGAACCCACCTTTTCACCTGCGCGGTGATCCTGTCGCATGAAGGCTTTCAAGGTGTTCGTATACCTCCGGAAACCCTCGCAGAACTGTGTGCGACCGAGGCCATGAGGTGTTTGCTCTCGATACTCTTCCCAGAGCCCCTGGAGGGTCAGGTCCTTGTCATTTCGGTATTCGAGATAGAGGGTGGGCCAATCCGGCGTGGGGATGGGGGGGCGCGCTCCTGGAACCGGAGGATACAACTGCTGTTCGAGGAGTGTTTCATCCAGTGCCAGAGCGGCATCGATCGTCAGGCCGCTTGCCCTGAAGCGCCTGAGGCATTCGCCGACGGAGCTGTGAACGACTTTGCACGAAGCGGCAACCTGACGCTGTGAAAGCCCGTGGAGAATTGTAAATCGCAAGATATCTTTAATCTTCCTCATCGAAAGCCTTTCTGCTGCCATATGTTCTTCGTCTCCTTTCGTGGGGACGAGAATGATAGCAACTGAACCAGTTCGATGGGGTGCGGGGCACGAAAACCAGCCAGGAGAGGATTTTTTGAGAAGGAAAGGGATGGGGCCGGGAAGGGAAAACCAAGAGCTGGTTTTCCCTTCTCCGGAAAGAACATTCGAAACATCTCGTAATATCCGCATCACAACTGGTTATCCGGCATGTCGGCCACCCAATCCGGGAAGTCGGCCAGTGTATCCGGCCTACACCGGATACCTGGCCAACTTCGTGCC
>Ga0208940_1000647_pt1 | contig 42428 bp, 35 predicted proteins | sample AD_JPNNA6_MetaG_FD_184445 | JGI IMG/M metagenome (GOLD analysis project Ga0208940, IMG submission 184445) | Active sludge microbial communities of municipal wastewater-treating anaerobic digesters from Japan - AD_JPNNA6_MetaG (SPAdes) (version 2) | ecosystem: Engineered > Bioreactor > Anaerobic... | reverse complement strand
ACATTCACATACCCCCAACAACTCGCCGTCCAAACCGCTCTTCTGAAAATGTGCCCCGAGCAGCAACAGCTATACGACTTGATCTGCCCCCATAAATAGCTTCGGGTGTCCCATTGTTGAACTCAGGCTGCCTGCCTGCTGGATCGGCATTACCATGCCGCGCAATTTGCCCGAATCGCCGGTTGAAGGCGACAGAAATCCAGTCCCACCGCGAGGATTAGAGGATTTCGATTTGGACGTCCTCGGAGGACTTTTGGTCAATAGTCTTGGTTTCGATGGGCTGGTAGGTGGGCAGGAAGCGGTAATACACCTGCAGCGTCAGGGCGGCCAACGTGGTGGCATAAACCTGGCTGTTGATGCCTTCGCCGCGGAACTCGCGCGTGACGCCATCGCCGGTGAGCGCGTGGCCGGGGGAGGTCCAACTGCCATCGGGGCTTTGGTTGCGGATCAGCGTGGGCGCGAATTTGTTGTTCCACGATGACCAGTGGGCGCCACCCTGGTGGAACTTGGCTTGGCTGACGTAGTACCACGAGTAGATGGGCGCCTGCTCCGGTTTGTTCCAGTTGCAGTCGGCATCCTTCAGGAAACTCAGGCCTGCTTTGGTGGCGTTGTGATTGCCGTAGCCCAGCAGTTGCAGGCACAGCACCGACACGGCCGTAATGTTGGGTTGGCGGCCCGGGTTGGCAGCCGAATAAGGGAAGCCGCCATCCTGCCGTTGCCGCTTGATCAGAAAGTCAGCGGCCTTATCCATCGAATCTTTGAGCCCCGGATTGTCGGCGCCGGCGATATACGCCGCTTTGAGCGCCTGCATGCAGAAACCGGAAAGCGAGACGTCCCAGCGGGCCACATCGCCGGATTTGCCAAAGGAGTACATCACCCAGCCGCCATGGTTGCGCTGGCCATCAATGATGACCTGTACCGCTTTTTCCATGACTTGGCGCAGCGAAGGAATACGCGTCATGCCGTAGGCTTCGCTGAGCGCATAGGTGCAAATGGCGTGACCATAGACGCCGCCGGAGCCTTCGGTTTTCAGGAATTCGCCCTGTTCATTCTGGCGGGCCACCAAATAGCGGATGGCCCGTTCGACGGTGGGGCCGTATTTTTCGGAGGCCGTGGTTTCGCCATGGGCCAGATAGGTCAAGATGGCCAAGCCGGCATACGCCTCCTTGTCATTCGTGCCCCAGGAGCCGTCCGGATTCTGATTGATGCGCAGCCACTCGAGGGCGCGCAGCACGGCGGCTTCGGCATATTGCCCCCACTGGCCGCCATAGTTGCCGATGGCCGCATTGCGACCGGCGCCGGAACGGTTGGACATCTGCCCGGGGGCGAGGCCCTTCATGATGATGGGGCTGATGGCATCGGAGGCAATATCCAATTCTGTGACCGTGTCGGCCACCGGCGCCGCGGCAAAATCCTGAATGTCCGGCGGCGGAGTCATGTCCATGTTCACGTCCGGCGGCGTGACGGTGTCCACCATGTCCGGCAGTTCTTCGGGTGGACGGTCTTCGAGCAAGTCGTCCAGTTCCTGCTGGTCAATTTCGACCATCTGCACTTCGATTTCGCTGGTTTTCTCCTTGGTGGCCTGGCTGGCAAACAGGAAGAGCAGAACAATGGCCACCACGTGCAGCGTGATGGAGCCGGTGGGACCGGCCGCCCATTCCATGAAGTTCTTATATAGCGCTCTGTGCGATACGTTCATGACTTTCTCCAGCTATATCGTCGCAGGTTCTCGTTCAGTTGGATGCGCTGACCACCGACAGGCTTCGCAAATTGTTTTTGGCGCACAGGTCCAGCACCTTCACCAGCATGCCGTGCTTGGACACCGCAGACACCGTGATCATGATGGTTTGGCCGGTATCAATGGAGGCCACCTTGCCCAACGCCGCGTCCAGCTTGTCCAGCGTGACGGGGATGTCGTTGACGGTGTAGCCGTCCTGATACACGCCCACGCGTACAAGGTTGGGCGGCTTCTGATCTTCCTTGGCGGTTTTGTCCGGCGCGGGCCGGAAGACGTCCAAGTTGGTCATCACGTCAATCGGCTTGGTGGTGACGATGAAGTAGATCAGGAGCTGGAACACCACGTCAATCATGGGGGTCATTGACAGGGCGGGCTCCGTCACATCCGGGCGTTTGCGTTTTCTGGCCATGGGGTGCTTCCTTCCTGTCCTAACCCGCCTTTTCCTTGAGCGCGGCGAAGCGGAGCTTCCACAGCCCGGCCTTGCCGCAGACATCCATCACGCGCTTGATGGCGTCGTGCTGGGTCTCGCCATCGCCGCGGATCACCACCGGCGTGCTTTGCCCGGTAGTGTTGCGCGCCTTGACCAACACGTTCAGCAGTTGTGCCTCGCTCAAGTTGGTCTTCATGATGGAAATCTTGCCGTTCTTGTCCACGTCCACCACCACGGTGCGCGGGTCCTTGACCTCCTCGACGGGGCCGTGGGGGGCCATGGCCATGCGGACGGCGGTGTCCATGGCCTTGGCCTGCAAGTCCGCGGTGGTAACGAAGAAAATGATGAGCTGGAACACCACGTCAATCATCGGCGTCATGTTCAGCTCGGCATCCGGATATTGCTTTTTCATGCTTGTCTCCCCGGGCGGGGTGGCAGCTTATTCTTCCACCACTTCCACGTTGCGCAGCGCCTTGATCAGGTCCATGGTCAAGCCTTCCATGTTCAGGATGATCCGGGACAAGCGGTTCTTGAAGTAGGTGTAGAACGACACGGCCGGGATCGCCACCACCAGACCGGCGGCGGTGGTCCACAGCGCTTGGGCGATATTGAGCGCCAGCATGGCCTGCTGCGCGGCGCCCGCCTGCGTGTTGGCCAAGTTGGCGAAGGCCATGATCATGCCTTGCACCGTGCCGAGCAGCCCAAGCATCGGGGCAATATTGCCGTTCATGTTCAGGTAGGACACGCGCTGCATCATCTTTTCGCTCTCGAGGTCGGCGGCCACGCCCACCTGCTCCTGAATAACTTCAAAGCCTTCCTTCACGTTGCGGAAGCCCGCCAGCAAAATGGCGGAAAGCGGTCCTTGATCCTGTTCGCAGCGCTGCATGGCCTTGATGACATCGCCCTGCTCCATGGCTTCGCGAACATCGTTCACCAACGCTTCGGGAATGATGCGCTTGGGACTGACGGTGATGAAGAAGTCAATGACCAGCCATGCCGCGGCAATGGAAGTGGCCAACAGGCCCAACCAAAGCACCACGCCCAGCCAGCCGGAGCCAACAATCACCTGCCACAGGCCGGAAGACGGCGCAGCGGCTTCGCCACCACCGGAGCCTTCCATCACCAATTCGCCGGCGGGTGCGGCGGCTTCTTCCTGCGCCAAGGTAGCCAGCGGCACCAGCACCAAAGCGGCCAAAACCAGAATCCCCAATGTCAACTGCAGTTTCTTGGACATGTTCATTCTCCTTCAGTTCTTTTTACATTGTTACATTTTGCCCCGAGCCTGCGCGGCATAGGGCGAAGAGCCGTACTCGTTGACCACTTTCTTATACATATCCTTGGCGCGCGGGTCACGCAATTGTTCCAAGGCGGCGGCGGCTTTGTATGTGGCCTCGCCCATGATCATCGGATCGCGCACGTCGGCAAACAGAATGGCCGTGCGCAGATAGTCCAGCGCAGCCAGCTCGACGTTGTTTTGATCCAACTGGATATCGCCGCGCATGGTCTGGGCACGGGCCGCATCAGTCCGGCTGCCGGACGCCGCCACGGCATCCAACTGGCGCAGCAGCGCCGGATATTGCTTGGCCTTGAGCATGGCCGTCCGCATGCCCCACGCCGAGTCCGCGTTTTGTTTCTCGGCGGGCGACAACTGGAACAACTGCTCATAGGCCTTCACCGCACCCTCGGCATCACCCTTGGCCAGCAGGGCCTGCCCGAGCAGCTTGGCGGCTTCCACATCCCAGCCCAAGTGCCGGTATTTGGCAATCACGCCTTCCAGCAGCGATTTGGCCGCGTCATATTTCTGGGCCTTGATGGCTGCCGCGGCTTGGTCAATTTCCGCCGGCTTGTCGGCCACCGCGCGCTGGTAAGAGCCCTTGGGGAACGTCCGGCTGCCCATGTCGGTCATCAGGGTAATATCGCCATTGGGCTGGGCGCGGATGGCGGTGCCGGTAATTTGCTTGCCATCATTAAGCACCACGTAGGGCGCGGCCCAGACCGTGCCAGCCAGCATGGCCAGCGCGACGCAGATTCCAAGGATTCTCATAGTTTTCATGCTCTGGTCTCCCATGTTTACATTTCGGTTTCGGCGGCAGGCGCGGTCGGTTCGGCGGGCGCGGCGGGTTCAACCGCCGCCGGTGCGGCCACTTCCGCATTTACCTTGAAGGAAGCCGTCGTCCGTTTTTGCCGCACTTCGTTGATCTTGGGGCTGGTCGGATACAGTTGCAAATAGCGGTCGCAGCTTTCGAGGACATCCGCGCTGCGGTCGAGTTCGTTCGCCACATCAATGGCCGCGAGGATGGCGGTGGCCACCTGCTGGCGCTCGCGCTCCGTCTTCATGCTCTGGCTGCCGAAGTATTCCATGCGCTTGTAGGTGGCCAGCGCGCCGACCAGGTCCTTCTCCTGTTCGAGGATCTGGGCGTAGAGGAGGCTGGCATCGTTGACCACTTCCGGTTCGCGCGCGTACTTGAAGATGTCGTTGAGCGCGGTCTTGGCGGCGGGCAGGCTGCCCAGCTTGAGATTCGCGCGCGCGAGGGTGAATTTGGCCTGATAGAACAGCGCCGAATTGGGCCAGCGAGTCATCAGGTCGTTGAGCGCGGCCACGGAGTCCGCATAGTCGCCCAGCTCATACTTGGCGGCCCCCATCCCATAAAGGGCGCGCTCCAGCACGGCGCGCTCTTCGGTTTTGCCAACCACCTGGCCAAATGCGCCGGCGGCCTCGGCCCACTGCTTGTGCTCCAGCATGGCCTGGCCCACGCGGGCAAATTCTTCCACTTTGTAGCTGCCGGGGCTGGCCAGCATGGCGGTCAGGGCGTCCTTGGCCTGCGCATATTGAGCCAGCTCCAGTGCGCCGCTAATGCGCGCATACTGCGCGTTCTTGCCTTCATCGGTGTTGGGATATTCCGCGGCCAGCCGCGCATACGTATCGTTGGCGCCGGGGTCCTTCAGCGCCATTTGCAACGACCCCTTCAAGTTGAGCGCCTTGGCCGCCAGATCGGACTTGGGATAAAAACCGAGGAATTCATCCAGCTTCTGGATGGCCGCCTTGCGGGTGGCATCGTTCGGCAGGCGGCTGAGGCTGTAGGCAAAGTAAAACCGCGCCTGCTCCAGCAAGGTGGCATTGCGCTGGATGTCCGCCGCCGAGTTGCCATAGGGGTTGCCCGCCGGCGAAATGGCGGCAATCAGCGCGTTGAACTGCCGTGCGGCCTCGGCCAACTGTTCTGTGCGCCGGTAGCAATCGCCCAGCGCAAACATGGCCTGCGCCCGCGTGGGGCTCGGTTGCGACGACTCCAGATACAGCTTCATGCCGTCAATGGCCCCCGCGTAATCTTGATCCGCGTAGGCCTTCCACGCGCGCTTGCTCAGCGCTTTCGGGTAGTTCTGGTCGTTGGGATAGTCGGTGATGATCTTCGCCAGATAGTTGTTGGCGGTGTCCTGATCGCCCGCCTGCTCGGCCTTGCTGGCCAGATAAAACAGGATTTGCCCCGCCCGCGCGTCCTGCGGACAATAGGCCAGGTAGCGGTCGAACAAATACTTCGACATCTCGGCGTTGCCGGCGCGGTCATACAACTGCGCGGCGGACACCAGCCCCTTGGCGGGAATGTCGCTCTTGGCCGCGAACCGCTCGCCCAGATAGTTCGCCGCCACCTTCGCATACAGCGAATCATCCAGATTCTGGTAGCACTGCAACAGGTTGGCCACCGCCGCTATGGAGAGCTCTCCCGACTCCGGGAACCGCGACAACACTTGCAGATATTCCGCCGCCGCATCCGCATATTGCTTCGAGCGGAACATGTTGTCCGCCATCATGAACTCGGTGCCCGCCGCCTTGTTGGCCAACGTGGTGGGCAGGTCAATCTTAACCTGCTTGCCGTACTTGGTTTCGAGGATTTCCTTGATCTCCTTGGCCGCCATGCCCGCGCTGGGACCCCACTCGCTGTCGCCGTATTTGATGAAGACGTTGTAATACTCGCCCAGCGCGCCGCTATACGCCTTGATGGCCTCCTCTTCCTTGCCTGCCTGCCCGGCCAACTTGTCGGCCTCCTCGCGGAAGAGCCGGCCCAGCAGCGACCGCGTGCCGGCCATCGGGCTTTCCTTGAGCGGGATCCCCATTTCCTTGAGGCTCTCGTCAATGGGCTTGATGACGTCCATGTACTCCATCAGCACCTTCTTCGCGCCCGCCGGATTGCCCTTGGCCAGCTCAATGTTCGCCAGCACCACGATGGAATCCACAAACTGCAAGTCCATGCCGCCCCACTGGATCGTCTCGCAAAGCTTGCGGGCCTCATCCAGCAGCTTGTTTTTGTCGTCACCACTCTTGTTTTCAGCGGCGCGCACCAGCGCTTGCGCGCGGTGCACCTGCATCGAGCGTTGCATTTCCTTGCCATCCGCCACTTCCTCGACGCGCTTGAAGCTCTTGGCCGCCTCCTCGAACTGGCTGATCATCTGCAACATCTGCGCGTACTGATACGCCGCGTCGCGGTAAAACCGCGCCACATCCGCATCCGTCGGCTTCTGGTTTTCGTACAACTTGAAGAAGGCGTCATAGAGCGCCCGCGCCTTGTCGTATTCGCCAATCCCGAAATAGTTGCGCGCCAACGCCAGGCTGATCGCCTGCGCTTTGGGGTTGTTCATTCCCATCTCGTTGATGATGGACTCCGCGTCCGCGTATTGCCGGCGCTGAATCAGGATTTCCGCCTGGATGATCCGGCTGCGATCCTTTTGCGAGGGGTCCTTCGCCAGCACCGCATCCACCACTTTTTGCGCAAAGTCCGCGAAGGGAGGCTGATAGTTCACCAGTCCGGAAGCAAACTTGAAGTCCTCGTCCACGTCCGCCCGGGCCCCCCAGCCCGCCAGCATTACAGTTGCCATCACCACCGTGCCGACCCACTTGCTCTTTTTCATGGTCGCATCCATCTCCTACAAAATGGCCTGTCTGCCAGTCGAACGCTGTTGCAGATTCATGACTTGTTTATACCTGTTCAACCGGACTATCGTCAACCCGGAAGACATCTTTTTTGCGGAACCCGCCATGCTCTACAAGGAATACGGCTCCACCGGCAAGCGAATCAGCGTCATTGGCTGCGGCGGCATGCGTTTACCCACGCCCCATGACCACGCCGCCGGCATCGCCATCCTGCACGCCGCCCGCCGCGCTGGCATCAACTACTTCGACACCGCCCCCTTCTACTGCGACGACCAAAGCGAGGCCATCTTCGGCGAGGCCCTCCGCACCATGCCCCCCTCCCCCCTCCCCCTCTACCTCTCCTCCAAATGCTCCCATGCCAACGGCCCCGACTTCCGCCGCAGCCTCGAAAAATCCCTGCGCCGCCTCGGCGTCCCCCGCATTGACTTCTTCCACATCTGGTGCGTCATGGATGCCGCCGACTGGCAGGCCCGGCTCCGTGGCGGCGCCCTTCGCGCCGCCCTCCACGCCAAGGCAGAGGGCCTCATTGGCCACGTCTGCGTCTCCGCCCACATGAGCGGCCCCGAAATCGAGGACATAATTCGCCAGCACCCGGAAATCGAAGGCCTCACCCTTGGCAGCAACGCCATCAACTTCCCCTACCGCCAACAAGGCGTCGCCGCCGCCCACCGCCATCGCCGCGGCGTAGTGGCCATGAACCCGCTGGGCGGCGGCCTCATCCCGCAACACCACACCGCTTTTGATTTCATCCGCAGCCCGGACGACCCCGACGTCGTCACCGCCGCCCTGCGGTTCCTCATCTCCGATCCCGCCATCACCTCGGCCCTCGTCGGATTCCACAGCTTGGAAGATGTGGCCGCCGCTGTCCGCGCCGTCGAACAATTCGCCCCCTACCCGCCCACCCATCTCGACGCCATCCGCCGCCGCCTCACCAGCGACTTCAACGAAATGTGCACCGGCTGCGGCTATTGCCTCCCCTGCCCCGCTGGAATCCCCATCCCGCGCCTCATGGACATCCACAACCTCATGCAACTCGGCGCCACCGATCGCGCCATCCGCGACCGCTTCCAAAACCACTGGGAACTCACCCCCGCCCAAGCCGCCGACTGCATCGCTTGTGGCCAATGCGAATCCCGCTGCACCCAGCACCTCCCCATCATCCAGCGCCTCAAAAAAATCGCCGCCTTCCCCCTCTGAAGCCCCTCATTTTTCCACACTGTGGAAAACATATTTCCATGCTGTGGAATAAATTACGCTTTAGGTACCCAATTTTTCCACACTGTGGAAAACTTATTTCCACACCGTGGAAAACCCTCTCCGCCAGCCTGCCCTCCCGCCCGAATCAGGACCACAAAAGACCCATTTTTATTTCACTTATTGCAATATGTGAATTCACTTATTGTAATAAGTGAAACAATACTTGGCTGTGTTGCTGCGTGTTGAATTTTAGTCGGGAAGACGTTCGGCCAAGACTCGCTCGGCCATCCGGCGGGTGGCGCCGGCTCTGTTGGCCACGAGGTCGGCAGCGGCGCGGCCAAGCCGGTTGCGCGCGGCGGGATCGTCCAACAATTCCAGCAAAATTCGGTGCAAATCGGCAGTGTCACGGGCTTGGCGCCACGCGCCGGCGGCGGTGAAGTCGTCGGCAATCACCGCAAAGTTTTCCATGTGGGGCCCCACCACCACGGGCTTGCCGTCACGGGCGGGTTCAATTGGATTTTGTCCGCCGGTTTGGGTGAGGCTTTTTCCAACAAAAATTAAATCGGCGGCAGCATAAAAACCGCGGAGTTCGCCAGTGGTGTCCACCAGCAGGACATCGGGACGTTGTTCGGGAACAGGGGCGTCGTCGGGGAACTGACTGCGCTGGACGTAGTGCAGGCCGCGGCGGCGGATTTCGTCGAGGACTTCCTCCCGACGCTCGGCGTGGCGGGGCACCAGAACCAGCAACAATCCCGGATGAGCGGTCTTGGCGGTTTGATAGAAATCGAGCAGGGCCGCTTCTTCGCCGGCCCACGTGGAGCCGCCAACCAGCACCGGGTGGCCGGGCTTCACGCCCAGCTTGGCGAGGAGCGCGCTGGCCCGGGCTTCCGCCGTGGGCGCGGTGGGGCCAATGTCATATTTGGCGCTGCCGGCAATTTCCACCCGCTCGGGCGGCGCGCCCAGAGTCAGCAGCCGGTCGCGGTCCACTTCGCTCTGCACGCAAAACCCGTTCAGGCGCGGCAGCAGGCGGCGGGTAATGAACCGGAGCTTGCGGTAGCCCTTGAACGAATGGGCGGAAATTCGACCGTTGACCAGCAAAACGGGGATGCCGCGCTTGCGGGAGTAGCGAATCAGATTGGGCCACATTTCGTTTTCGATGAGCACCACGGCGCTGGGCCGGATGCGCCGCAGGGCGCGGGTGACCACGCCGGGCACATCCATCGGGAAATAGAGTGTGACATCGGGCGCGTGAATTTTTTTCAGCGCGAGGGCGTGGCCGGTGGAGGTGTTGGTGGTCAGCACAAAGCGCAGGTTTGGCGCACGGCGGCGCAACTCATCCATAAATGAAAAAGCCACGGCCAGCTCGCCGACGCTGACGGCCTGAATCCAGATGGGCCGGCCGGGCGCGGCAAGCAATTCGGCGGTGGCGGCGTTATACCACGCAAAGCGCTGGGTGAAGTCGCGCGCGTAGCCGCCGCGGCGCAGCATCCGCCAGATGAAATGCGGCAGCAAAAAGGCAAACGCAATCGGAAACAACAAGTTATATAACCACCAAATCACGGCACAAATCCTTTGTTCATCTGCAAGATAGGCAGCAGCACGGCCAGCGCAATCAACGTCACAAACAGGCCCACCACCAACGTCAAACCGATTTCCAGCAGCAGCATTCCGCGGGTGGCCAGGCGGTCCCAGCTTTGTTGGAAACGCTGCGCGGCGTTATCCAGCAGACCTACCAAATTACCACCGGCTTCGCCGGCTTGCACCCAGGCCGCCAGCGAAGGATGCAACGGCTGAATGCTGCGGATGACGGCCACCAGCGGCTTCCCCTGCCCCATGGCTTCGGTTTCGCGCGCCGCGCAGGAAGCGAGCCACGCGCTGCCGGAGGCCCGCCCGGCCATCGGCACGCTTTCAATCAGGCTCACGCCGCGCTCCAGCAGCAACCCGAACACCCGCACAAAACGCAGGCTGGCCAGATTCCGCCAGCCGCCACCAATGATCGGCAACGCGAACAAGCGGCGGTCCAGGCGGATGCGCCACACTTCATCGGTGTGCCAGCGCCGCCGCAGCGCAAAAAACGCCGCCCCCGCGCCGACCACCAGTAGGAGTAACAGCAAGCCAAGCGTCCGCCCGCCCGCCAGTAAGATGCGCGTCAACGCCGGCAACTGCAGGTTTGCCTCGGTGAAGAGGCTTTGCACCTTGGGCAGCAGCAGCGTGAGCACGAGGCCACCGATGATCAGCGCCAGCGAAACCACAACCAGCGGATATAATAGCGCGGTCATCAGCTTTTCGCGCAATTTTTCCTGTTCTTCCAAAAATGCGGCCAACCGCGCCAGCGCTTCGGGCATGCCGCCGGTACGCTCGCCCACTTCGATCACGGCCTGCTCGAAGAGTGTCACCTGCGGCGAGACGGCCGGCATGGCGGCGCTCAGCGGGCGGCCTTCGCGCACCATGTCGCGCACGGCGGCCAGCAGGGTACGGGCCTGATTCAGCTCGGGCGCTTGTAGAATGACATCGAGGGCGGGCACCAGCGCCACGCCGGAGCCGAGCAGTGCGGCCAGCTCGCGATAAAACATGGTGCGCACGTCCGAGGAAAAAATCGTGGCGCGCGCCCCGCGCCGAGCGGCGGTACCGCGCGCGGCCTGTACGCTTTCCGGCAAGATGCCGCGCGCGGCGAGGCGCTTGCGGGCATCCTTGAGGTCGGCGGCTTCGATCAATCCGGACTGCGCACGGCCGGCGGCATCAAAGCCCTTATATTCAAACGTCATCACGGCGGTGTGCGCTCCCGGCCTTTAGTCCCGCCGCGTGCCGGCGGCGCGCAGCACTTCGGCCACGGAAGTCACACCGGCCAAAATCTTGTCCAAGCCGTCATCGAGCATATCGCGGAAACCCGCCGCGACGGCCTGCCGGCGCAATTCCGCCGGCGGCACATTTTTGCGGATGGCTTCGGCCAGCGGCGGCGTGACGGCCAGCAATTCATAAATGCCGGTGCGCCCCTTGTAGCCGCCGAGGCATTCCGCGCAGCCGGCGCCCGACGGCTCCCACGCGGGCCGCCCGGCCAGCGCCGGTTGGCCAAATACAGCGGCATCAGTGGCGGTGAGTGTGGTTTCGCGCCGGCAGTTGGGGCACAAGCGTCGTACGAGCCGCTGGGCCAGCATCGCGCGCGAGGCGGCGGCCAGCAGATACGGCGGGATGCCCATATCCACCATGCGCGTCACGGCGCCCACCGCGTCGTTGGTGTGCAGCGTGGTGAAAACCAGATGGCCGGTCAGCGAGGCGCGCACCACGATCTCCGCGGTTTCCAAATCGCGGGTTTCGCCGACGAGCACCACATCCGGGTCCTGCCTCAGCAGGTGCCGCAGGCCGCGCGCGAACGTCAGCCCGATTTTGGGATGCACCTGCACCTGGCCGATGTTGGGCAACTGGTATTCGATGGGATCTTCGATGGTCAGCACGTTGAGATGCGCGGTGTCCAACTCGCGCAACGTGGCGTAGAGCGTGGTGGTTTTGCCGCTGCCGGTGGGTCCGGTGACGAGCACAATGCCGTGCGGCTCGCGCAGAATATCGCGGAACTGGGCCAGCATGGCGGGCGCGATGCCCAGCTCATTCAACGAATAGCGCGTGGATTCGCGGTGCAGCAGGCGCAGCACGATGCGCTCGCCTTCGGCGACGGGCACGCTGGACACGCGCACATCAATCTCGCGCGCCCCCACCCGCACCCGCGCCACGCCGTCCTGCGGCAGACGCTTTTCGGCCAAGTCCAATTTGGCCATCACCTTGAGGCGGGCGGTCAGCGCGCCTTCCAAATGGCGTGGCGGGCGCGGCTGTTCGTAGAGCAGGCCGTCAATCCGGTAGCGCACGGTCAGAGTGTTGGCGAACGGCTCAATATGAATATCCGACGCGCCCCGTTTGACGGCCTCCAGCAACACGAGGTTCACGTAGTTGGCCACAGGAGCATCCGCGTGGCCGGCCAGCAGGTCGTCCGCCTCGCGCGCGGCAGGCGTGCCCGCGCCGCCGGCCACCGCGGCTTGGCCCGCTTGCTCGGCGGCTTCGTCCGTTTGGCCCGCGCGCCGGAAATAGCACCGATCAATCGCGCGCTGGATTTCGGCGGCCGGCGCGGTGACCCACACGGCCTCCACGCCCAGCAGCAGCGATAAATCTTCGTAGGCTTGCAGCGCAGCATTTTCCGCGCCGGCAATGGCCACGGCCCCATTCCAGCGCAGCGGCACGAGGCCATGCCGCCGCACCCAATCCACGGGCACCGTTTCGATCAACGCCGGGTCGAGCCATTCGTCGGCAATGCGTTCCAGCGCGGGTCGGCCTGGCGCCGCGGCGCTCATGGCTGGTCACCCGCCGGCGCCGCGCGCTTTTGCTTCTGACCGCGTTTGGGCGGCGGCGCGGGAGCAGGCGCGGTTTCCGGATCCGGCGCGTCCAATGCCGTGGTGGCATCTTGCAGGCTGGTGGCACGCTCCAACCGCTCGCGTTCCGCCTCGGCCGCGTGCATATCCGTCACAATGCGCGGCGTGACGAAAATCAACAAATTGGTCCGCCGTTTGGAAATGCTGGACGAGCGAAACAGGGCGCCCAGCAGGGGGATATCGCCCAGCACCGGGATTTTGCTGACGATGCGCGTGTTGTCCTCGCGGATCAGGCCGCTAATCACCACCGTGGCGCGGTCAGGAACCGTCACCGAGGTTTTGACTTCGCGCTTGGCGATGGTCGGGGTGTAGAGCAGGGCCGGGTCGCTCTGCTGCACAATGGATTCAATACTGGGGTTCAAGTCCAACTGGATTTCGCGCTCCGGATTCACATGCGGGGTCAGCGTCAACTTGATGCCCACATCCTGCCGCTCGATGTTTTGGATGTAGTCGCGCCCACTGCCGGAGCCCTCGACCGACGATTTCAGGATGGGGATGTTTTCGACCACGCTCACCGAGGCTTCCAGATTGTTTTGCGCCCAGAGCGGGATGTTCGAGAGAATCTTCAAGTTGTGTTCGCCGGCCACTGCCCGCAGGAACAGTGGAATCTGGTTATACACCGTGCCATCCGGCGCGGTGAAGGTGCCGCTAATGATGCCGCCCACAAAGCCCTGCGGGAACGCAAAGTTGGTGAGCAGGTTGAACATGGCGTCGGCGGTGCCGTAGCGCGACCGCCCGAAGCCACCGGTGCCCTTGCCCGTGGGCTGATCCAAGCCGAACCATTCCACGCTGACATCGCGCCCTTTTTCGAGATTCACCTCGGCAATCAGCACTTCCACCAGCACCTGCTGGGGCACCACATCCAGCCGCTCCACCAAGCGGCGGACATATTCAAAGTTTTGCGGCGAAGCATCCACCAGCAGCGCGTTGTTCGCGATGCTCGGCTCGATAGCGATATCCCGCTGCGCGGGCAGGCCATCGGCCGCCGGCGCCTTGCCGAGCAGCGCGTTGAGGCTCTTGGCCGCTTCTTCCGCCGATAGATAATTCAGGAAAATAGCGTTGAGTCGCCCAATCCCGTGCGGATTTTCCACATCCATTTTTTGAATGATGCCCTTGGTCTCGGCGATCTGCATGGGCAGGCCCACCAGAATCAGGCTGTTGGCCTGCGGCACCGGCACCACGGTGAAATCGGTCGGCAGGCTGCCCGTGCCGCCGGCCACCTGCTCAAAGTGGCGGTTGATTTTGTTGACGGCGCTATCCGTTGCGCCAATGGTGGCGCGCAGTTGTTCGGCCACGGCCTCCACACTGGCATATTTCAGCGGCACCACCTCGATGACGTTGCCGGTGCCGGGCTGGTCAATCTGAGCCACCAGCGCCTCCAGCCGCGCCACGTTGCCGGCGGTGTCGGTCACAATCAGGTGGTTGCCCGGGGCGAACACTTCCAGCCCGCCCTCGCGCCCGCCGCGCACGAGACCCTCAAAACTCTTTTTGACGTGCACCGCGCTGACGTGCTGCAACGGGATCAGCTTGGTCACCAAGCCATCCGCCGCATCCAGACTGGCCGGCAGCGACGGCCCGGCCGGCAGCGGCGTAACCTGGCACACGCCAGCGCGCTCCACCACGGTGTAGCCGCTGGCTTCCAGTGCGTTGAGATACAAGGGATAAATTTCTGACACCGGTACGGGCTCCGGCACCAGAATGCTCACCCGGCCCGTGACCCCCTCCGGCACCACGAACTTTTTGTTGATGTATTTGCCGACAATCTGCGTCACCAGCCGGATGTCCGCCTGCTCGAAACTGAACTGCACTTTTGCGGCGGAACTCAGCGGCGCCACCGGTGCCACGGGCTCCGTAGCGGCGCCCGCGGCTTCATAGGCCGGCGCCAGGAGCGTCGGCTCTGGCGCTTGCGTCCACCCGGCCGTGGCCCACGCCGCGCCCAACAGCGCGCCTGCCGCGACCCTCGCCCACGCCCCGCCCTGCTTGTGCTTGTTCATCTGGATATGCCTCGCTCGCTCTTGCGGATGAAGTCCACAAAATGCTCGATGGGCGCCGATGTTGCCACCGTCGCCACAATTTTCTCCAACGCCGCCGCCACGGTCAGGTCGGAGCGATACACAATTTTATAGGCCTCTTTCAGCGCCTGCTGAACTTCTAGCGGGATGCCGTGGCGCTCCAACCCCACTTTGTTCGGGCCATAGACCTTCAGCGGGTCGCCATCGGCCATCATATAAGGCGGTACATCCTTCACCACCTTGGTGAACCCGCCCACGATGCTCATCCGCCCCACCCGCACGAACTGGTGCACCCCCGTCAGACCGCCGATGATGGCTTCATCCTCCACGATCACGTGCCCCGCCAACGTGGCGTTGTTGGCCATGATGACGCGGTCGCCCACGACGCAGTCGTGCGCCACATGGCAATAGGCCATGATCAGGCACTTGGCGCCCACGCGCGTTTCACCACCATCAAAGGTGGCACAATTCAACGTGGCGCATTCGCGAATGACGGTTTGTTCGCCCACGATCAGGCGCGGCGCGCCGCCTTTGTACTTCAGGTCCTGCGTTTTGCCGCCCACGCTGGCAAACGGCCAAACCTCACAGCCTGCGCCCAACGTGGTATGCCCTTCCACACTCACGTGCGAACGCAACACAACGCGATCCCCCAACCGCACGTTCTCGCCCACCATGCAGAACGGACCGACAACCGCATCCGCCCCCAACTCCGCGTTGGGGTGCACCACGGCCAGCGGATGGATGCTCACCCCCATGCCTATTTGCCTCCGCCGAACATCATTTCGGCCTCGCACGCCAACTCGCCATCCACCAGCGTCCGGCCGGCTACTTTTGCCATGCCCATGCGTAGCCGCAGCAATTTGATTTCCATCCGCATCTGATCCCCTGGCACCACCATTCGGCGGAACTTCGCCTGATCCACGCCCAGATAATACGACACTTTCCCTGCCGACCCCACCACCGTATTCAGCAGGATTCCCGCCGTCTGCGCCATCGCCTCCAACTGCAAAACGCCCGGGAAAATCGGCAACCCCGGAAAGTGCCCCTGGAAGCACGGTTCATTCGCCGCCACGTTTTTGATCCCCACGATCCAATCCTTGTTGTTGCATTCCACAATGCGGTCCACCAGTAGGAACGGATGCCGGTGCGGCAAAATGTTCAAGATATCTTTGGCTTCCAGAACAGTATTCATCAGACGTCTCCTTCACAAGAATCGGGGCAGCCTAGCATTCTTTGCATACCGCCGACAAATCCCAAAACACGCCGCGGCGGTTCAATTGCGCTTGCCCCGCTGTGCCCGGCCACGTATCGTGGCCCCATCGCGCGAAAGGCTCAATATGTCGCAACACCACCGCCGCTGGTTCCTCAAGGAAGTACCCTCCCTGCTCGCGGACGGCGTCATTGATGCCGACACCGCCCGCCGATTGGAAGCGCGCTACACCACGGCCGAACCCGGCCGCAACCGGGCGCTGACTGTTTTCAGCATTTTGGGCGGCACCTTGGTAGGCCTGGGCATCATTTTGTTGCTGGCCCATAACTGGGCGGAGCTGTCGCGCGCGACCCGCACCGCCTTGGCCTTCGCACCGCTGATCTGCGCGCAAGCCCTCGCCGTCTGGCTGATTCGCTCCGGTCGCGACTCCGCCGCGTGGCGCGAAGGCGTCGGCCTCTTCTGGACGTTTGCCATCGGCGCCGCAATTGCCCTCGTGGCGCAGACCTACCATATCCCCGGCGATGCCGGACGTTTCGCCATGACGTGGATGCTGCTCACGCTGCCGGTGATTTATCTGCTGAATGCCAGCGGGCCCGCGCTGGTCTATCTGGCCGGCATGCTCTTCTGGGCCGCCGATACCCAAGACAACGGTGGCGCCGCATGGGTCTTTTGGCCGCTGGCCGCCCTCCTGCTACCCCACACCTATCCCGCGGTACGGCAAAATCCTTACGGCTCCCGCGCCGCGGTGCTACTCTGGGGCGGTACGGTGGCTTTGTGCATTGCCACCGCCATTACGCTGGAAGATTTGGTGAGGGATCGCTGGGTATTTGTGTATGCCGTTCTTTTTGCCGCACTCTATCTGGCCGGAGAAAACTGGCTGGCCGATGCCACCTCCAACTGGCAACGCCCACTGCGAACCATTGGTGGCGGTGGCTGCGTGGTGCTGACCTTCCAGCTCACCTACGACTGGATGTGGGACGATTTCACCTGGCTTTTCTGGACGAATCACCTGCAAAACAACTACGCCGCCATTCTATCTAACCTCATTCTCGCGCTTATGGCTGTGGCGGTCATTGCGTTGCTGGTGCGTAGTGCGCGGCACGGCAAAACCCACGCCCTCTTCATCGGCGCGCTGCCCATCATGGTCGGCCTCGGCAATTTCATCGCGCACAAATTCGGCGGCGGGGCCATCTGCCTGGCGAACCTCTACGCTTTCGGATTGGGCCTCGACCTCCTTATTCGTGGCTTCCGGACCCGCCGCAATGGCACCGTCAATTTGGGGCTGCTGCTCCTCTTTACCCTGATTCTGTTGCGGTTTTGGGATGAGCGCTTCGGGTTTGTGCTTCGCGGCGTGATCTTCGTCGTGCTGGGCCTCGCCTTCTTGTCCGTCAATCTGTTCTTGGCCCGCCACAAAAAGGCCACACCATGAAAAAGTCCACGCTATTGACTCTGCTGGCCCTCGTCATCGGTCTGCAACTGGCTATCCCCGGCGGCATGATCTTGCGCCGCGAATACGTGCTGAGCCACGGCCGCGCCTTCAAGTTCCGCGTGGGCCCCGTGGACCCCCACGACCCCTTCCGGGGCCGCTACGTCGCCTTGCGCTTTGCCCAAAACTCCGTAGCAATACCCCCCGGCCTCACCATTCGCCGCAACCAGACCGTGCATGTCTTGCTGGGCGAAGACGACAACGGCTTCGCCATCTTCACCGGCCTGCAACTCACCCGGCCCAAATCCGATCCCTACCTGACCACCCGCGTGAATTCGGCTTATAGCGGCAATGCCATTTTGCGCCTGCCCTTTGACCGCTTCTACATGGATGAAAAATCCGCGCCCACGGCGGAAATCGTTGCCCGCAACTCGCTGGCCGACACCAACCGGCCCACCTACGCGGAAGTCCGCATCAGCCGCGGCTTCGCCGTCCTCGCCGACCTCTACGTCGCCGACCGCCCCATCCGCGAAGTCCTCGCCGCCCCATAGGATTTTGCGCTGTTTCACACGGTGCAAGTGCATTTGGTAAGCAAAATACTGCGCTTGTCCCAGCCTTCTGTATACACCATAATTCGCTCACGTTTGGCGCTGGGCGTTCGGCATCCGTAGAAAGGAAAGATTATGGCTATTCCTGATTATCAATCGTGTATGCTCCCGCTCTTACGAGTTTTTGCCGATAAGCGTGAACATGCTTTCCGGGATACTGTGGAAGCGCTGGCTCGTGAATTTGATCTTTCCGAAGATGAGCGACGCGAAATGCTGCCCAGCGGGAACCAAGACGTATTCACCAACCGTGTCGGCTGGGCACGCACATACTTGAAAAAAGCCGGCCTGCTGGAATCCACCCGGCGTGGCTTCAATAAAATTACCCCTCGCGGACTATCAGTGCTCGCAGAAAAACCAAGCCGTATTGATGTGGCTTATTTGGGGCAATTCTCGGAATTTCAGGCTTTCCGAGCCTTACGGCACACGAAAGCCGAAGGTACACTCGAGCTTGAGTCGAACGCCGAAACGCCAGAAGAGGCATTGGAAGGTGCCTATCTCAAATTGCGCGCGGATGTCGCCGCCGATTTGCTCCAACGGCTGACGACATGTTCGCCACAATTTTTTGAACGATTGGTAGTCGAGGTTATTGTCAAGATGGGTTATGGCGGCACACGCCAAGATGCCGGCAAAGTGCTTGGCAAACCGGGCGACGGCGGTATTGACGGTATTATCAAGGAAGACAAATTGGGATTGGATGCGATTTATATCCAAGCCAAGCGCTGGGAAAGCACAGTTGGTCGGCCCGAAATACAAAGATTTGTTGGCGCGCTGACCGGGCATCGAGCGAAAAAAGGCCTTTTCATCACCACCTCAAACTTTTCAGCCGAAGCCCAAGCATATGTCACGAATATTGATGCCAAAGTCGTTTTGATTGATGGCGAGACATTGGCGCAACTCATGCTGGATCACAATGTCGGGGTTTCGACTATCGGCACCTACGAAGTCAAAAAGGTGGATTCAGATTATTTTTCAGAAGAGTAAGGCTTCAATTATTCGCCATTCCCTGATGAATTGACCTATTTGGGGATAAAATTGCAGCAAGCAAAAGGCCCGGGGGGTACCCGGGCCTTTTGAGTTACGCGGCGCGTGAAGCGCGCGTGATTTAGCCTTCCGTCTGGGTGGTCGGCGTGGTGGGCAACTGGTCGCCCAGCAGCTCTTCCACCGCGATCGGCTCGGCCAACGGCACCAGCTTGATGTTGCGATACATCGAGAAGCCCGTACCGGCGGGGATGACGTGGCCCATGATCACGTTTTCCTTGAACCCGTGCAGGTGATCCACGCGCGCGAGGGTGGCGGCATCGGTCAGCACGCGGGTCGTGTCCTGGAACGAAGCGGCGGAGATGAAGCTTTCCGTTTCCAGCGAGGCCTTGGTGATGCCCAACAGCAGCGGGGAGGCCTCGGCGGGCTTGCGCCCTTCCTCGGCCACGCGGCGGTTGACCTCGTTGAAGGTTTGCTTTTCGACCTGCTCGCCCCAGAGGAAGCCCGTATCGCCGGGTTCCGAAATCCGGACCTTGCGCAGCATTTGGCGGACGATGATTTCAATGTGCTTGTCATTGATTTCCACGCCCTGCAACCGGTAGACCTCCTGCACTTCGTTCACGAGGTATTCCTGCAGTTCCTGCGGACCGCAAACTTCGAGGATTTCCTGCGGCACTACGGGGCCTTCGGTCAGCGGCTGGCCCTTGCGGACATGATCGCCGGCGTACACCACGATGTGCTTGTTCAGCGGGATCAGGTGTTCTTCGGTATCGCCGGTGATCTTGTCGCGGACGAGTAGTTGCCGGCGGCCACGCACCTTGCCGCCCAGCTCGACAATGCCGTCAATCTTGGCGATGTCAGCGGCATCCTTCGGCTTGCGGGCCTCGAACAGTTCGGACACGCGCGGCAGACCGCCGGTGATGTCCTTGGTGCGCGCCTGCTTGCGCGGGGTCTTGGCCAGCACGGCGCCGGCGTAAACCACGTCGCCCTTTTCGACATCCACGCGCGCGTTGGCGGGCATGGTGTAGGCGGCGAGCACCTTCTTGGGGTCGTCCAAATCGCGGATGATCACCTGCGGATGAATTTCGTCGCGGTGTTCCAGAATGACCAAGTCTTCCAGGCCGGTGGCTTCATCCTTTTCCTTACGGACGGTGACGCCCATGATGAAGTCGCGCAGCTCCACTTTGCCGGCGTATTCGCTCAAGATCGGCACGTTGTACGGATCCCACTTGGCAATGGGGACGTTCTTCTTGACCGATTCGCCATCGGCCACGGTCAGCACGGAGCCCAACGGCACCGAGTGGCGTTCCAGCTCGCGCCCATCTTCGTCATACAGCACGATCATACCGGTCTTGTTCAGCACGATGTGGTTGTTGTCCGGACCGACCACGGTGTACAGCTCGTCATACTTCAAGACGCCGTCGCGCTTCAGCACGATTTCCGGCTGTTTGAAGGTGCTGCTGGCCGTGCCACCGATGTGGAAGGTCCGCATGGTCAACTGCGTGCCGGGTTCGCCGATGGATTGCGCGGCGATGATGCCGGTGGCCTCGCCCAGCACGGCCGGGCGGCCGTTGGCCAGGTTGCGGCCGTAGCACTTGGCGCAAATACCGCGCTTGGATTCGCACGTCAGCACGCTGCGGATGCGCACGCTGTCCAGCTCGGCGCGGCGGATGCGTTCGGCCACGCGTTCGTCAATTTCGTTGCCGGCGGCAATGATCATCTCGTTCGAGCGCGGGTCGCGGATGTCGTCGAGCGCGGTGCGGCCCAGGATGCGCTGGGGCAGCGGCACGAGTTCTTCATCGCCCTGCATGATGGCGTGCACTTCAATGCCATTGAGCGTGCCGCAATCTTCCTCGACCACGATGACATCCTGCGCCACGTCCACCAGCTTGCGGGTCATGTAGCCCGAGTCGGCGGTCTTCAGCGCGGTGTCGGCCAAGCCCTTGCGGGCGCCGTGTGTCGAAATGAAGTATTCGAGCACGCTCAACCCCTCGCGGAAGTTGGCCAAAATGGGCCGCTCGATGATTTCGCCGGATGGCTTGGCCATCAGGCCGCGCATGCCCGCCAACTGGCGGATCTGCTGCCGGTTGCCGCGGGCGCCGGAGTCCACCATCATGAACAGCGGGTTCACATAGTTGCGCGACTCATTGAACTCCATGGCCCGGAACATTTGCCCGGTGATTTCGTCCGAGGCGTGGGTCCAGATGTCAATGATCTTGTTGTAGCGCTCGCCGTCGGTGATGACACCCTTGCGGTATTGCGCATCCACTTCAGCCAGCGACTTGCGCGCGGCCTCGATGGTGCGGGCCTTGGCTTCGGGCACAATCATGTCCACGAGGCCGATGGAAATACCCGCCAGCGTGGCGTGTTCAAAGCCGAGGTCCTTCACGCGGTCCAACGTGCGGACGGTTTCTTCGTGACCGGCCACCTGGTAGCAGTGGCGGATCAGTTCCTCGAGTTTCTTCTTGGGCACGGGGGCGTTAAAGAAGCCGAGGTTGTCCGGCCAGATTTCGTTGAAGAACACGCGGCCCACCGTGGAGGTGATGACCGACTGATCCTTCACGCCGTACTTGGTTTCGCGCTGATAGTCCGGATTCTTGAAACGAATGCGGTCGTGCACCTTCACCGTGCCCTCATCGTGCGCGGTGTGCACTTCGTGGGCATCGGCAAAAATCGGCAGGTGCTCGATGGCGCCGGCCGTCTTGGGCTGGCGCGCGCGCAGGCGTTCCTGCTGCGAATCCACCGTCAGGTAGTAGCAACCCAGGGCGATGTCCTGCGTGGGCGTGGCGATGGGCTTGCCGCTCGACGGCGAGAAAATGTTGTTGGGCGCCAGCATGATCAGCTTGCTTTCCATCTGCGCCTCGACCGACAACGGCACGTGCACGGCCATTTGGTCGCCGTCAAAGTCCGCGTTGTAGGCGGTGCAAACGAGCGGGTGGATGCGGATGGCTTCGCCTTCGATCAGTACCGGCTCGAACGCCTGAATGGACAGGCGGTGCAGGGTTGGCGCGCGGTTGAGCATGACCGTGTGGCCGCGGGTCACCTCTTCGAGAATGTCCCAGACCTGGTCTTCTTCGCGCTCGATCATCTTCTTGGCGCTGCGCACGGTGTGCACCACGCCCAGCGCTTTCAATCGGCGGATGATGAAGGGTTCAAACAGCACGAGGGCCATCTTCTTGGGCAGGCCGCACTGGTTCATGCGCAGGCCCGGCCCGATCACGATCACGGAGCGGCCCGAGTAGTCCACGCGCTTGCCCAGCAGGTTCTGGCGGAAGCGCCCCTGCTTGCCCTTGAGCATGTCGCTCAACGACTTCAGCGGGCGGTTGCCGGCGCCGGTGACGGCGCGCCCGTGGCGGCCGTTGTCAAACAGGGCGTCCACGGCTTCCTGCAGCATGCGTTTTTCGTTGCGGACGATGACATCCGGCGTCTTGAGCATCAGCAGGTTTTTCAGGCGGTTGTTGCGGTTGATCACGCGCCGGTACAGGTCGTTCAGGTCGCTGGTGGCAAAGCGCCCACCCTCGAGGGGCACCAGGGGGCGCAGGTCCGGCGGGATCACCGGCAGCACTTCGAGCACCATCCATTCCGGCCGGGTGTGGCTGGTCCGGAAGGAGTCCACAATTTTCATCCGCTTGGTCAGCTTTTTCTTGGTCTGCTTGCTGCGGGTTTGCTCCATCTCGTTTTCGAGCTGGGCCAGCTCTTCGGCCAAGTCCATCTTGGCGAGGATGTCGCGCACGCCTTCGGCGCCCATGCGAGCCACGAAGGCATCGCCGTGCTTGTCAAGCGCCTCGTGATATTCCTCCTCGCTCAAGGTCTGCTTGAAGGCCAGATCCGTCGCGCCGGGGTCCACTACAATATATTTTTCGTAGTACAGCACGCGCTCGAGTTCGCGCGCGCTCATGTCCAGCACTGTGGCCAGGCGGCTGGGCGCGCACTTGAAGAACCACAGGTGCGAAACCGGCACGGCCAGTTCAATGTGGCCCATGCGCTCACGGCGCACGCGCGCCAGCGTCACTTCCACGCCGCAACGGTCGCAAACCACGTTCTTGTGCTTGATGCGCTTGTATTTGCCGCACGAGCATTCCCAGTCCTTCGTCGGACCGAAAATCCGCTCGCAGAACAGGCCGCCCTTTTCGGGCTTGAAGGTGCGGTAGTTGATGGTTTCCGGGTTTTTGACTTCGCCGTGGCTCCACGACCGGATGGTATCCGGCGAGGCCAAGGTAATGGTCACATAGTCAAATCCGGGCTGGGATTCCGTCTCGAAAATCGGCTTGGCAGGAACGTTGTTTTCCACCGGGGGCCTCCTCAATTGCAAAGGTTGATCATGGCGGCAAGTTCTTCGCGCGGGTTCAAGAGTTGTCCCGGCGTTGGACGCGGATATCCAGCGCGAGGCTCTGGATTTCCTTCATCAGAACGTTGAACGACTCCGGCACGCCCGCCTCGAGGGAGTTGGTTCCCTTGACGATGGACTCATAGATGCGCGTGCGGCCGGCGACGTCGTCGCTCTTGACCGTCAACAGTTCTTGCAGGGCGTAGGCTGCGCCATAGGCTTCCATGGCCCACACTTCCATTTCACCGAAACGCTGGCCGCCGTACTGCGCCTTGCCGCCCAGCGGCTGCTGGGTGACGAGGCTGTAGGGGCCGACGGCGCGGGCGTGAATCTTGTCGCTGACCAAGTGATGCAGTTTGAGCATGTAGATCACGCCCACCACCACCCGCTGGTCAAACGGCTCGCCCGTGCGACCGTCGTAAAGCAGCGACTTGCCATCGTCCGGCAAATTCGCCTTCTTCATCATTTCCCAAATCTGGGCTTCGGGGCAGCCATCAAATACCGGTGTGGCGGCATGCAGCCCCAGCACCCGGCAGGCAATGCCCAAGTGGGTTTCCAGCACCTGCCCCACGTTCATGCGGGAAGGCACCCCCAGCGGGTTCAGCACAATGTCCACCGGCGTGCCATCCGGCATGAAGGGCATATCCTCTTCGGGGAGGATCTGCGCCACCACGCCCTTGTTGCCGTGCCGGCCGGACATCTTGTCGCCCACGCTCAGTTTCTTCTTGCTGGCAATGAACACCTTGACCTGCTTGATGATGCCGGTTTCGGTGTCTTCGCCGCTTTCGAGGCGCAAGGACATGTTGTCGCGGTCGTCCTTCACCTGGGCAAACTTGGCGCTGTATTCGCTGATGATGTTGTTGATCTTCTGCTGAATCGGGCTCGGATCAATCGCAATCACATCGTAGGCCGCGGCCAGCTTGCGCAGCAGCGTCTTGGTGATCTTGCGGTTGGCCGGAATGATGATCTCGCCGGTTTCGCCGTTGAGCACTTCCAGCGGGATCTTTTCGCCCAGCAGGATATTGGAGAGCGCGTCGGTAAGATTTTCGGTGATTTCCGCTTCGCGCTTGTCGAAATCCTCCTGCATCTGCTTTTGCTGCTTATTGCGCTCGGCCTTGCTCATCTTGGTCTGCTGCGGCAGGTCGCGCGACGTGGTCTTCACATCCATCACGATGCCGTAGGTGCCGCTGGGGACCGTCAGCGACGTGTCACGCACGTCCGCGGCCTTTTCACCAAAAATGGCGCGCAGCAGTTTTTCTTCCGGCGCCAGTTCGGTCTCACTCTTGGGCGTGATTTTGCCCACGAGAATGTCGCCGGGTTTCACTTCCGCGCCGATGCGCACCACGCCGTCCGAACCCAGATTCTTCAGCGCTTCTTCGCCGACGTTCGGGATGTCGCGGGTGATTTCTTCCGGCCCGAGCTTGGTGTCGCGCGCGCCGCACTCGAACTCCTCGATGTGCACGGAGGTGAACACGTCTTCGGCCACGAGGCGCTCATTGATCAGAATGGCGTCTTCGAAGTTGCTGCCGCACCACGGCATGAACGCCGCCAGCACGTTGCGCCCCAGCGCCAGCTCGCCGCCGTCCGTCAACGGGCCATCGGCCAGCACGTCGCCCTTCTTGACGCGTTGGCCCTTGCTGACCAGCGGGCGCTGGTTGATGCAGGTGCCGGCGTTGGAGCGGGTGAACTTGCGCAGTTCGTACGTCTGATATTCATCTTTGGGCGTCTTCTTGGTCGGCACGGAGCCATCCTTGGAGACCACGATGCGGTTGGCGGCCACATAGGCCACCTTGCCGGACTCCTGGGCAATGACCATCACGCGGCTGTCGCGGGCCACGCGCCCCTCGATGCCGGTGGCCACGTAGGGCGTCTCGGTCTGCAGGAGCGGCACGGCCTGGCGCTGCATGTTGGCGCCCATCAGGGCGCGGTTGGCGTCGTCGTGCTCCAGGAACGGAATCAAGCCCGCCGCCACGGACACCACCTGCTTCGGCGAGACGTCCATGTAGTTGCAGCGCTTGGCATCCACTTCCAGAAATTCGCCGCGATAGCGGCCGGCCACGGTTTCGCGCGCAAACGTGCCGTCGGAATTGAGCGGGGCGTTGGCCTGCGCGATCACATAATGCTCTTCCTGGTCGGCGGTCAGGTAATCCACGGTATCGGTCACCTTGCCGTTCACCACGCGGCGGTACGGCGTCTCGATGAACCCGAACTCATTCACCCGCGCAAACATCGAAAGCGACGAAATCAAGCCGATGTTCGGCCCTTCCGGCGTCTCGATCGGGCAAATGCGCCCGTAGTGCGAGGAGTGCACGTCGCGGACCTCGAAGCCCGCGCGCTCGCGGCTCAGGCCGCCCGGCCCCAGCGCGCTCAAACGGCGCTTGTGGGTCAGTTCCGCCAGCGGATTGGTCTGATCCATGAACTGCGACAACTGACTGCGCCCGAAGAAATCGCGAATCACCGCGGCCAGCGCCTTGGGGTTGATCAGTTTTTGCGGGGTCAGTTTTTCCGCCTGCTGGTCGAACACGGTCATGCGCTCGCGGACCACGCGCTCGGTGCGGGTCAGGCCCACGCGGCACTGGTTTTCCACCAGTTCGCCCACGGTGCGGATGCGCCGGCTGCCGAGGTGGTCAATATCGTCAATCGTGCCTTCGCCGCGGCGCAGGTTGATCAGATACTTGATCGCCGCCACGAAGTCTTCCTTCTCCAGCACGCGGCTCTCGTTCTTGGCGTCCAAGCCCAGCTTTTGCTGGATCTTGTAGCGGCCCACGCGGCCAAGATCATAGCGGCGCGGATCGAAGAAAATGCGCTTGAGCAACTGCCGGGCGTTCGAGGTGGTGGCCGGGTCGCCGGGGCGCAGCTTGGTATAGATATCCTTGAGCGCATCATCGGTGGAGGCCGTCTGGTCCTTGCGCATGCTCTTCAGCAGCAGGCCTTCGTCCCAGGTCACATCCACCACATCCACGGTGGCGATGCCCGCGCTCTTCACTTCGTTGAGCATGTCGCGGGTGACGGGCTCGAATTTCTTGACGATCACGCGGGTGTCGTCCAGCACGTCGGCCAGGAACACGCGGTTGTCCAGTTGTTCGGCGCGCGGCTTGGCCACGTCCAGCTTTTCGATCTTGTAGAACAGGCCCAGCAGCTCTTCATCGGTTCCGTAGCCGAGGGCGCGGAGGAACGTGGTTGCCAAAAACTTGCGGCGGCGTTTTTTGCGGTCGAGGTAGATGTTGAGCATGTCCGAGGTGTCGAACTGCACTTCCACCCACGAGCCACGGTCCGGAATCACGCGGAACGAATGCAGCAGCGTGCCGTTGGCGTGCAGGGTCTGCTCAAAGCAGATGCCCGGCGAACGGTGCAACTGGCTGACAATGACGCGCTCCGCGCCGTTGATGATGAACGTGCCCTGCTCGGTGATCAGCGGCACTTCGCCCATGAACACCGTTTCTTCGCGGACTTCCTGCTGATTGCGCAGGCGGAAGGTCACGTGCAGCGCCGCCGTGTGCGATTCGCCTTCCTTCAAGCTGGCAAACGCCGTCTGTTTGGGCGGCGTGATTTCATACTTCACGAAGTCGAGGCTGCAGTTCCCGTCGTAGCTTTCAATCGGGAATACTTCCTTGAAAACCGCCTGCAAACCGACCAAGCGGCGCTTGGTGGGCGCCACATCCATCTGCAAGAATTCCAAATAGGAACGGGTCTGGATCTCGATGAGATCCGGCAACTCGACCACGTCCGTCAACTTGCCAAAATTAATTCTGTCAACCATCCGTGTCGCCTTTCATGCCAGGGGAAAAATCGCGCAAACCAAAAGACAGGCACACCCCGGATGCGCTTTTCAGCGTCCCGGGGCGGCTGTCCCACTACCTTGGAGGGGCTACTTGATGGTGATTTTGGCACCGGCAGCTTCAAGCTGCTTTTTGATCTTTTCGGCTTCGTCCTTGGCAACGTTTTCCTTGACCGCCTTCGGGGCGCCTTCCACCAGATCCTTGGCTTCCTTCAGGCCCAGACCCGTGATCGCGCGGACTTCCTTGATGACGGCAATCTTCTGCGCGCCGGCATCGGTCAGTTCCACGGTGAACTCGGTCTTTTCTTCCGCCGCCGCCGCGCCAGCGCCGCCCGCGGCCGGAGCCGCGGCCACCGCCACCGGAGCCGCCGCCGAAACGCCCAAGCGGGATTCCAGCGCCTTCACCAACTGCGAAAGTTCCAAGACCGAAATGGTCTCGATCCAGTCCACAAATTCAGCCATTTTTCCTTCGAGTTTTACTTCTTCGTTCATTGGGATGTCTCCTGATCCTTGTTTTTTAAATCGTGATTACGGGCGCTCACCCTGTGCTTAGGCGGCGCTCTTCTTGTCGGCGGCGGCCTTCAGCACATAGACCAAGCTCGCCAGTTTTTGGCTCATCACACCAACCAAATTGCTCATCGGGGCCGCAATCGTGCCCACCAAGATGCCCTGCATGACCTTCTTGGACGGCAGGGAAGCCAGCGTTTCGACATCGGCGGCTTGCAGTACCGCGCCATCCATGTGGCCCAGTTTCACCACGGGCACCTTCTCGGCCTTGATGAAGTCGCGCAGCGCCTTGGCGGCCGCGGCCACGTCGCCATCGCCGAACACAATGGCCGTCGGGCCCTTCAGCCCGGCCTCGATGCCCGTCAATTCCAGTTCCTGCGCCACCTTGCGGAACAAGCGGTTGGGCACCACCTGATAACGCGCTTCCACCTCGCGCAGCTTGCGGCGCAAGGCCATCGTCTTGGTGGTATCCATCCGGGTGAAATCGGTCAGGATGGCAAACTTGGCGGCCCCCAGTTGCTCCTTGATTTCCCGGGCAATCGCAATCTTTTCAGCTCTCATGGTCGGCTCTCCGTACGAGAAAGGGTTAGGCGGTTTCGCGCGGGTCCAGGCGCAGGCCGGGGCCCATGGTGGAGGTAATCGTGGCGCGCTTGATAAAAATGCCCTTGGCGGCCGCCGGGCGGGCGGCGTTCAGCCCGTCAATCACGGCCTTGCAGTTGCCCACCAGCGCCGGCAGGTCAAACGACATCTTGCCAAACGGCACCATCACGTTGCCGTGGCGGTCCATGCGGAACTCCACGCGGCCGGCCTTGCAGGCCTTGACCGCCGCGGCGGTGTCATCGCTGACAGTGCCGGTTTTGGGGTTCGGCATCAGGCCGCGCGGCCCGAGCACTTTGCCCAGCTTACGGACTTCCTTCATCGCGTCCGGCGTGGCCACGGCCACATCGAAATCGGTAAAGCCGCCGGTGACCTTGGCAATCATGTCTTCAAAACCGACATATTCCGCGCCCGCTTCCCGGGCAGCTTCCGCCGCCGGGCCGCTGGCGAACACCAGCACGCGCACGGTCTTGCCCGTGCCGAAGGGCAGCGTCACGGTGCTGCGCACAGCCTGGTCGCTCTTGGTCGGGTCCACGCCCAGCCGGAAGGCGATCTCGGCCGTGGCATCAAACTTTGTGGTCGGATTGTCCTTGAGGAACTTCAGCGCGCCTTCAATCGTGTAGAGCGTCTCGCGGTCCACCTTGGCCGCCACTTTTTTATATTTCTTTCCGTGAAATGCCATGGCTGCACCTTACTCCACTTCAATTCCCATGCTGCGCGCGGTGCCGGCCACCATCCGGATGGCGTGGTCGTCGTCGTTCGCATTCAAATCCTTGGCCTTGAGCTTGGCAATCTCCACCAACTGCTTCTTGCTGACCTTGCCCACCTTGTCGCGGTTCGGCACGCCCGAGCCCTTGGCAATTCCGGCCGCCTTCTTCAGCAGCGCCGCTGCCGGCGGACTCTTGGTGATGAACGTAAAGCTCTTGTCCTGATAAACCGTGATGACCACCGGAATGACCATCCCGGCTTCCTTCTGGGTCGCGGCGTTGAATTCCTTGCAAAACGCCATGATGTTGACGCCCTGCTGGCCCAAAGCCGGCCCGACCGGGGGCGCCGGATTGGCCTGGCCCGCCGGAATCTGCAATTTGATGATGCCTGTAATTTTCTTTGCCATAAAACACCCGGGCCTATTCGCCTCTCTCCACCTGCCAATATTCCAATTCCACCGGCGCCGTGCGGCCGAAGATCGAAACCGAGACCTTCAACTTGCCGCGCTCCGGGTCCACTTCTTCCACGATGCCGCCAAAACTCAGGAAGGGGCCGTCCGTAATCCGGACCGTCTCACCCGGCTCAAACACCACCTTGGGCTTGACCCGTTCCTTCTTCTCTTCGATCTGCTGCAGGATGTTGGCCACTTCGTCCGGGCGCAAGGCCACCGGCCGCTTGCCGCCGATGAACCCAATCTGGCCCGGCGTGGCCTGGATGAATGCCCACGGCTTTTCCAGCAACTGCTTGTTTTCGTCGTACATCGCAATTTCCACGAGCACATAGCCCGGGAAAAACTTCCGCACCTGCGTGGTGCGCTTGCCCTGCTTGACTTCGGAAACTTTTTCCGTGGGGATCAGCACCTCGCCCACATAGTCGCCCATCTCTTCCATCTGGACGCGCTTGAGCAGGTTTTCCCGCACCTTCGCCTCCTGTCCGGTCAGGACGTGCAACACATACCATTTTTTGTCCATGGGCTGCTTGCTCCCCGGCTTAGACCAGCTTCATCAGTTCGCGCAGCAGCACGTCGCACAGCGCCACGAACAAGCCCAGCAGGCCCACGGAAACCACCACGACGATGGTCGAATCGAACAGCTCGGCGCGGTTCGGCCAGGCGCACTTTTTCAACTCGGCGCCGACCTCGTCGAAAAACACGCGGATGCCTCGGATGCTTCCTGCTATCTTGCTCATTGTTTGCTCTGCCTTTTCGTTAGCGGCGACCCGCCTGCGGGCCTTTTGCGGACTTGGCAGGCCAGGAGGGACTTGAACCCCCAACAACCGGTTTTGGAGACCGGTGCTCTGCCAATTGAGCTACTGGCCTGTCGGTGCGCCTGCCGTGAAACGAGTTCCGCCCTGCCCTACTTTGCCTCGCGGTGCACCGTGTGCTTCCGCTCCGCCGGACAATACTTCTTCAGTTCCAAGCGTTCAGTCTTGGTTTTCTTGTTCCGGCTGTTGACATAGTTGCGGCGCTTGCACTCGGTGCACGCCAGCGTGATCTGTTCTCTGGGCATGGCTCAAACTCCCGTTGCGGCTGGCGGGGCGCGCCGCACGCGCGGGCGCCCCAAGACGGCCGCGAACCTTATTCCACGATCTCCGCCACCACGCCGGCGCCGACCGTGCGGCCGCCTTCGCGAATGGCAAAGCGCATGTTCTTTTCCATGGCGATGGGCGTAATCAGCTCCACAGCCATGTCAATGTTGTCGCCCGGCATCACCATTTCGACGCCTTCCGGCAGGGTCACGTCGCCGGTCACGTCGGTGGTGCGGAAGTAGAACTGCGGGCGGTAGCCCTTGAAGAACGGGGTATGCCGCCCGCCTTCATCCTTGCTCAACACATACACGCTCGCCTTGAACTTCTTGTGCGGGGTGATCGTGCCGGGCTTGGCCAGCACCTGGCCGCGCTCCACGTCTTCCTTCTTGATGCTGCGCAGCAGCGCGCCGATGTTGTCGCCCGCCTGGCCCTGGTCCAACAGCTTGCGGAACATTTCCACGCCGGTCACCACCGTCTTCTGCGTCGGGCGCAGACCCACGATTTCGACATCTTCGCCCACCTTGATCAGGCCGCGTTCCACGCGCCCCGTCACCACCGTGCCGCGCCCTTCGATCGAGAACACGTCTTCGATCGGCATCAGGAACGGCTGGTCCAGCGGCCGCACCGGCTCTGGAACAAACGTGTCGATCGCGTCCATCAGATCCTGGATGCACTTGGCATCGGGACCGTTCGGATCGTCCGTCTGCAGGGCCTTGATGGCGCTGCCGCGGATGATCGGGGTCTTGTCGCCGGGGAATTCATACTTGTCGAGCAGCTCGCGAATTTCCATTTCCACGAGGTCGAGCAGTTCCGGATCGTCCACCGTGTCCACCTTGTTCAGGAACACCACAATCGCCGGCACGCCGACTTGGCGGGCCAACAGGATGTGTTCGCGGGTCTGGGGCATCGGGCCGTCAGAAGCGCTCACCACCAGGATCGCGCCGTCCATCTGCGCCGCGCCGGTGATCATGTTCTTCACATAGTCCGCGTGGCCGGGGCAGTCCACGTGCGCATAGTGCCGGCTGGCCGACTCATATTCCACGTGGCTGGTCGCAATCGTCAGAATCTTGGTCTTGTCGCGGCGACCCTGCGATTCGGAGGCCTTCGCCACCTGATCGTAGCTGATGTAGTTCGCCAGCTTCTTCAAGCTCTGAATGTAGGTGATCGCTGCAGTCAGCGTCGTCTTGCCGTGGTCCACGTGGCCAATCGTACCAACGTTGACGTGGGGCTTGGTTCGTTCGAATTTATCCTTTGCCATGGAGTCGTCTCCTCTTTGTATCTTTTTTAAATCTTGCCGTCGCCGGCGCCCTTTTTATCCAACATTCTTCCTCTGTTCTGGAGCCTACGAGCGGGATTGAACCGCTGACCTCGTCCTTACCAAGGACGTGCTCTACCAACTGAGCTACGTAGGCCCGCACGTCCGGCTCCACCCGTCGCAATATGCAGACGGGCACAGGACATAACACTCCTAGCCTTAGGTTTCCCGGAGAGGCTCGGAAAGCGCTAAATCCTGTGACTGACGCTATATTTCACACCTGGAACCGTTTACCGACGTTCCCAAATGTCGCGCGCATCATACCGTCACGTTGCGGCCTGTCAACTTTTTTTCGAAAAAATTTTTCGGCCACCCACACCCTCTCCCCGGTTGGCCTATTTCACCAGAACCCGGAACACCCCCGGCCCCCGGTTGCTGATCCGGAAACTGGCCACCGTTTGCGAACCACCCAGATCAAACTGTTGTTTCTCGCCCTTGTTGAATAACCGCGCCACGCGAATCTCGCGCTTGCCCCCGCCGCCACGCACCCAAAGCGTGTTGATGACCACCGCGCCCTCCCGGCACTCAATTTGAATCTCCCGCACATCCCGGCCCACGCCGATTTCGCTGGCCTCCGTCTTGGCGCTCGCCGTTATCTCCGCCACGGTGTGCCAGTCCGCCGCCATGGCGCTCGCCGCGCCACCAATCATCAACCACACCGCCAGCCCAATTGCGCCTGACCACTCATAGTGTGGAAAACTTCACCGAAAGCCGCCGCGCCGGCCCGAGCGTGGTCACGCCAATTGATCGCGATAGTAGGCAATACGGATTATTGACATATATGTTAAGTACAGGTATTGTATCTATATGAATAGGCACTCTCCACAAGCCACGGTGGAACTCTTCCATCTGATTCTTCTCGATTTGCTTGGCCGGAAAACCGACCGCAAGCTCTACGCCCTCAAAGGAGGCTGCAACTTGCGGTTTTTTCTGAAAAGTATCCGCTATTCGGAAGACATGGATATTGATGTCGGGCCCGGCCTCTCCAAAGACAAGCTGGCCGATCTTATGGAAAGCATTCTTGTTTCCAAAACGCTTGCGAATCTACTCACCGTGCGCCGACTCCGCATCGTTGAACGCTCAGCGCCCAAGCAGACCGATACCACCCAGCGTTGGAAATTCGGTCTCGAATTTGACGGGTCAGCCGTCTTGCTGCGCACGAAAATCGAATTTTCCCGTCGCGGGATGGATACCGAAACCGCTTTTGGTCCCGTTGATCCTCTACTCATTGGCACCTACGAACTCACACCGATTCTAGCCAACCACTACACGCCCCAAGCCGCGTTGCACCAGAAAATCCGCGCCTTGGCCACGCGTCGCGATGTGCAAGCCCGGGATATATTCGATGTGGACCTCCTGCTGAACTCCGGCATCGTGCCTAAATCGGCCGACATCGCCTTGCGGCATAAGGCCCGCGACAACGCTATTTCTGTCGGGTTTGACACGTTCAAAGCCCAAGTCCTGTCGTTCTTGGCTCCCGACCATCAGAATCAATACGACTCGCCGGATGTCTGGGATGAACTTGTGCTGCGGGTGGTCGCGGCCTTGGAGCAACCGTCGTGACATTGGCTGGGGCATTGGAACGGCTGCACGCATTCGGCCTGCCGGTTTTGCGCACGGCGGATGTCACGGCGCATCTGGACGTCAACCCGGCCAATGCGTCCCAAATCATGCTCCGGCTGGCCCGGCATGGCTACGTGCAGCGCATCAAGCGCGGCCTGTGGTCCTTGGCCGACACGGAGCCCATGGCCATCGTTTCACACCTGACCGCGCCGTTTCCCGCCTACATTTCCTTGCAGTCGGCGCTCTATCACCACGGAATGATCTCCCAGATCCCGGATGTCGTGTATTGCGTGTCCCTCGCGCGCACTCGGGTCTATCACACCCCCTTGGCGACAGTCTCCGTGCACCATGTCCCTGACACTTTGTATTTCGGATATGAACGGCTCGGCAACGGCGCCTTCGGCATGGCAACGCCTGAAAAAGCCCTGGTGGATTTTTGTTATCTGGGCCCCACGAAATCCCGCCTGTTTGCAGCCTTGCCGGAGTTGGAAGTTCCACACGATTTCAGCCACAAACGTCTGCAATGGATGATGGCCCGTATCTCGGATCCCAAACGCCGCGCGCATGTCCAATTACGAATCAATCGGCTTCTACAGGGCAAGGTCCGTTCTGTAACCTGAATAATGCCCGAGACAAGCCTGCCCCTCCGACTCGGACGAACCTTTGTTTGGGCCTATTTCACCAGGACCCTGAACACCCCCGGCCCCCGGTTGCTGATCCGGAAACTGGCCACCGTTTGCGAACCACCCAGATCAAACTGTTGTTTCTCGCCTTTGTTGAATAACCGTGCCACACGAATCTCGCGCTTGCCCCCGCCGCCACGTACCCAAAGCGTGTTGATGACCACCGCGCCCTCCCGGCACTCAATTTGAATCTCCCGCACGTCGCGACCCACGCCGATTTCGCTGGCCTCCGTCTTGGCGCTCGCCGTTATCTCCGCCACGGTGTGCCAGTCCGCCGCCATGGCGCTCGCCGCGCAACCAATCATCAACCACACCGCCAGCCATTGTGCCTTCATGTTGCTCCCTGTGCTCATCGCTCGCTCAATCACATTCGCGCGCAACATATCACAACCCCGCACTGCTCGCCACCGGTGTTTTCGCTTCCCCCGCGCGCGCGTTTGTTTCTATAACACCCGCATGAAGCCTTCCAAATCCAAAACCGCCAAGACCAAACCTTTCCCCGTCCGCCGGCTCTATGCCGTGCTGTTGCTGCTGCTGGCCGGCCTCGTCTGGCTGCTCGTTCAGCCCCAGCCCGGGCTGCGCATCGCCCGCCTCAAGCCGGTCATTGCTCCCGAAGAACCGCTCCCCCACGCCCCGCCCGCCCAATTGCGCCTGGCCACCTATAATCTGGAAAACTTTACCGATGGCCGCAACGACGGCCCTGAGCGAACTCCCGCCGTCTTCGTCACCCACGCGCGCGATGCTGCTGCCGTCATTGCCGAGGCCAATCCCGACATCCTGCTGTTGCAGGAGATCGAAAACCGACGCACGCTGGAATTTCTCAACAGCCAACTCCCCGAACCCTACCCCTATGTTTATATCACCAAGCTGCGCCAGAGTGCCGGCGCCCGCGAAAAACTCAACCTCGCCCTCATGACCCGCCTGCGCCCGCGCTACACCCGGCAGCTTGAGTTTTATTATCTGGCCGGCAAGGGCCGCCCCGCGCGCGGCGTCCTCGCCGCCACCTTCGATCTGGGCGATGGCTCCTATCTGGCCGTGTATGGTATCCACCTGAAATCCAACTATGGCGAAGCGCCCCGCAATCAGGCCCAGCGCGGCATCGCCCTGTGCCACATCGCCGCCGATGCCATCGCCGAAACTTTCCGCCACGATCCGGCGCCGCTCTCCGTGGTGATTCTTGGCGACACCAACGTGGACCCCGAAGAACCGCAATTCGCCAACGACCCCTCACTCGAGCCGCTCGCCGGTTCGTTCGTGGACCTCTGGCGCGGGCGCCCCCTCGCCGAGCGCATCACCATCCCTACCCGGCAGCCCGGCCCCGATGGTGATCCCACCATGGTCTTTCCACCTGCCGCGTTTGACCGCGTGTTTGTTTCCAAGAACCTGACCAGCCACGGCCCGTGGCAAGCCCTCTCGCCGCAAGCCATTCAAAAAGGCACCGACACCACCAACAACCTCACCCTCCCCGGCCACAACGGCCACATCTCCGACCACTTCCTCGTCTATACCGATTTGCGCAGCCAAGCCGTCGCCGAATAACCACCCGCGCCGCCACTGCTGCAAAATGCGCGCGCAAGTTGACAGGCGGCGGCGCTCCCGTTATCTTTCCCCTTTGACATGAATGGCGCGGTAGCCAAGTGGTAAGGCGAGGGTCTGCAAAATCCTTATACATCGGTTCGATCCCGATCCGCGCCTCCAGTTTCCGTTCTGTCCATCAGCGCCGACAGGCGCTTTTTTGGTAAATGGCGAGCCAACGCATGACCAACCCCTACCGGCAGGACGCGGCCGCGGTTCTAGCGGCTCACGCGTCCACGCCGGCTGGCCTGACGCCTGCCGAAGCCGGCGCGCGCCTGGCTGCCGACGGTCCCAATGAATTACGCGAGACCGTGTCGCGCCCCGCCTGGCGAATGCTGCTGGCGCAGTTCATCGAGCCCATGATCCTGATTTTGCTGGCCGCGGCAGGCTTCGCATTTGTCCTCGGCAATGTCACTGAGGGGCTGGCCATTTTGGCCATCGTGGTGCTGTTTGGTATTCTGGGTTTCATTCAGGAGTACCGTGCTGAAAAAGCCATCGCTGCGCTTAAGCGGCTGGCCTCGCCCACGGTGCGGGTGCGTCGCGACAACGTCCTCGTGGAAATCCCGGCGCGGGATCTGGTCCGCGGCGATATCGTCTATCTCGAAACCGGCAACACCGTGCCCGCCGACTTGCGGCTGCTGGAAGCCGTCAACCTGCGCGTGATGGAAGCCGCGCTGACCGGCGAGGCCGCCGCCGTCCTCAAACAAACCGCCGCGCTGACCGCCGACCAACTACCGCTCGGCGACCGCACCAATATGGCCTTCCTCGGCACCGTGGTGGTCAATGGCCGCGGCGCGGGGGTCGTGGTGGCCACCGGCATGAAAACGGAGCTGGGGCAAATTGCCGGCATGATCCAAGGCATCGCGCATGCCCGCACTCCGCTCCAACGCAAGCTGGCCCAAGTGGGCAAGCAAATCAGCCTGCTGGGACTCGCTGCCGCGCTGGCGATTTTTTTGCTCGGCTTCTTCCGTCACGAAAAAATTGGCGAGTTGGTTTTGACTGCCGTCAGCCTGTTGGTGGCCGTGGTGCCGGAAGGATTGCCGGCCGTGATTACCGCCACGTTGGCCCTGGGCAGCCGGCGAATGCTCAAACGCCATGCCTTGATCCGCCGCCTGCCGGCGGTGGAAACACTCGGCGCCGTCACGGTGATTTGTACCGACAAAACCGGCACGTTGACCGAGAACCGCATGACGGTCACGCACCTGCACACGTTGCATGGAACCATGCGCCTCGACACCGCCGCCCTCCCCGCCGCCTCTCGTGCGGACAATGCCGAACTCCGCACGCTCCTGCTCACCGCCGCGCTTTGCAACGATGCGCATTTGGTTTTTGACGAGGCATCTTCTGCGCCACGCGCGATGGGCGACCCCACCGAATCCGCGCTGCTGATTGCAGCCGAACAACTGGGCATTGCCACTGCCCGCCTGGCCGGCGATGCCCCGCGCGTTGCGGAGTATCCGTTTGATGCCGAGCGCAAGCGCATGACCACGCTGCATCGCAGCGGCGATCGCGGCCTTCCTTTTCCCGCGGTCATGGCTGCGCCCGTGCTGGCCGCCACCAAAGGCTCGCTCGATGGCCTGCTGGCCCGCGCCACGCACGTGGTGGACGCCGAGCGCGTCATTCCCTTGACGGATGAAATCCGGCAGCAGTTTCTCGCACACCATGAGCGCTTGGCGCGCGAGGGCATCCGGCTGCTGGGTGTGGCCTTTCGCCGCTTCGACGCGCCGCCGGCGCCGGACACTCCTGCCGATGCCGTGGAAACGGATCTCGTGTTCTGCGGCCAAATCGGCATGATGGACCCGCCGCGCCGCGCCGTCTGCGCGGCGATTGCCTCCTGCCACGCCGCCGGCATCCGCACCGTCATGATCACCGGCGATCACCCGCTCACCGCCGTGGCCATCGCTCACGGCTTGCGCCTTGCTCCCGACGGCCAGGAGCCGCGCGTCATGGATGGCACGCAACTGGCCGCATTGTCCGCCGAAGAACTACGCCAACAAGTGGTGGATGTTTCCGTTTTTGCGCGTGTTTCGCCCACGGATAAACTGCGCATTGTCACTGCCTTGCAGGAGCGCGGACACATTGTCGCCATGACCGGCGACGGCGTGAACGACTCCCCCGCTCTCAAGCGCGCCGAAATTGGCGTGGCCATGGGCATCACCGGTACCGATGTCGCCAAAGAAGCCGCCCAAATGGTGCTGCTCGATGACAACTACTCCACGCTGGTCGCGGCAGTGGAAGAGGGCCGCGCTATTTTCGACAACCTGCTGCGTTTTTTGAAATATTCGTTCAGCGGGAATCTCGGCAAGGTGCTGGTGATGTTGGCCGCGCCGCTCGCGGGCATTGGCGTGATGGCGCTGCGCCCACTGCATTTGCTGTGGCTCAATCTGCTCACGGATGGCTTGATGGGTCTCGGCCTCGGCCTTGAACCGGCGGAGGCGGATGTGATGTCGCGCCCGCCCCGCCGTCCCGATGCGCGGATTCTCAACCGGCCCGCGCTGGCGCACATCGGGCGAATGGGTCTGTTTATCTGCCTCGGCTCCCTGCTGCTGGCCGGGTTGTGGTATCGCAGCCCATGGGGCCATGGCGAATGGCAAACGGTGCTCTTCGCGGCCATCGGTTTCGCGCAAGTGGGGCAGGCGTGGGGCCTGCGCGCGCTGGCGCCACGCCCCTTCCGTTTCGGGCGCAACTCCGCGCTGACCGGCCTGACCGCGCTGACGCTACTTTTGCAACTGGGCGCGATGTATATCCCCGCCCTCGCGCGCGTATTCAACTTGCAACCGTTATCCGGTGCCGGTTTGGCGGCCACCATCGCGCTGGGCGTGGTGACGTTTGTGCTCGTGCATGGGGAGCGCCGCCTCTGCCTGCGGCGCGGGTGTTAGACTCGGTCCCCACCAGCCGCTACGCCCACACCCGCCAGAAGTGGTGCACTGGGCCATGGCCGTGGCCAATCGCATATTCCGCGCCGGCTTGGATGGCGCCAGTGATGTAGTCCTTGGCGCGGCGCACCGCGGTTTCCATGGGGTCGCCCTGCGCCAGCCGCGCCGCGATGGCGGATGACAACGTGCAACCCGTGCCATGATTATTGCGCGTGGCGATGCGCGGACTGGCCAGCCACTGGATTGGTCGCGACACGCCGAGATACAGGCAATCGGCGCTGTCGCCATCCACCAGATGGCCGCCCTTCACCAACACATTTTGGCAACCCAAGTCGGCCAGCGCGGTTGCGGCGCTGGCCATGGCTTCGCGCGTGGCAATCTCGCGGTCGAGCAGCACCGCAGCTTCCGGCAAGTTGGGCGTGATCAAAGCCGCCAGGGGAATCAGATGCTCCTTGAGTGCGGCCACGGCGTCATCGCGCAACAGCTTGTCGCCACTGGCGGCCACCATCACCGGGTCCAACACCACTTGGGCCACCCGATATTCCCGCAGCTTGCGCGCAATGGCCGCAATCAGCTCCGGCGAAAACAACATGCCGATTTTGACGGCATCCACCCCGATATCCGCCAGCACGGCATCTAGCTGCTGCGCGACAAACTCCGGCGGCACCGGATGGATGCCGCTGACGCCCTGCGTGTTCTGTGCGGTCAGCGCGGTGATGACGCTCATGCCGTAGCAGCCATTGGCGGCAAAGGTTTTCAAGTCCGCTTGAATCCCCGCCCCCCCGCCGCTGTCGGAACCGGCAATGGTCAATACCCGGCAATACGTTTTGAGTGTGCTCATGCTTGGGTCTCCTGAATGATGCGCCGTAAATCCGCTGCGGTCTGGCGCGGATTCTCCGCCGCCAAAATGGCCGACACCACCGCCAAACCATCGGCGCCGGCGCGCAACACCGCCGCGGCGTTGTCCGGTTGAATGCCGCCAATGGCCACCAGCGGTGTTTGCACCGCCGCGCGAATGGCGCGCAAGCCCGCCAACCCCAACGGCGGCGCGGCGTCTGTTTTGGTCGGTGTGGCAAACACTGGACTCACGCCGATGTAATCCGCCCCCCCACGTGCGGCCTGCTCGGCATCGGCCAGCGATTCCGCGGAAACGCCGACAATCCAGCCACGCGGCGCCAACCGGCGAACATCGGCCAGCGGCATGTCCTGCTGGCCCACATGCACGCCGTCCGCGCCGGCTGCCAGCGCCACATCCACCCGGTCATTGATAATCAGCGGCACCCCCGCCGGCCGCAACACGGCCAACAGCGCGCGCGCTTCCGCCAACATCTCGCGGGTGCCCAATTGTTTTTCGCGCAACTGCACGCACGTGACGCCACCCGCGACCGCCTCGCGCACCAGCTCAACCAGCGGCCGCCCGCGCGCCAGCGCGCGGTCAGTCACCAGATATAGCGAGTAATCCGGCTTCACCCGCTCATCCTTCCGTGAGGCGCGCGCCGTGTTCCATTTCTTCCGGCGTAAGTTCATGCAGGGCGTCCGTGAAGCGCACGGCAAAGGTGCCCGGCCCCGGCGCGCCATCTGCCGCATATTCGCCGGCCAAACCGAAGTAGGCCAGTGCCGTGGCCGTGGCGAGCAGCCGATCCTCATCCACCGCCGCGAAAGCCCCGATGACCGCCGTAGCCGCGCAGCCGGTGCCCGTCACGCAACCCATCAGGGGATGCCCGTTCGTCACCCGCACCACGCGCTGAGCATCCATGATGACATCCGTCGGGCCGGTAATTGCCACCACCGCGCCTGTGGCGCGCGCCAGCTCGCGACCGCCGGCCACCGCCGCTTCCACGCTGTCCGCCGCATCCACGCCGCGCGTCTGCGCCGCCGCACCGGCCAACGCCAAAATCTCGGAAGCGTTTCCGCGCACCACCGCCACCTTGGTTTCGGCCAGGATGCGTTGCGCCGTCGCCGTACGCAAGGGGGTGGCACCCGCGCCGACCGGATCGAGAACAATCGGGATACCCCGCCGCGCCGCCGCCTGCCCCGCGTGGAGCATCGCGGCAACCTGCGCGTCATCCAGCGTGCCGATGTTCAGCACCAGCGCCTTGGCCAGCGCGACCATGTCCGCCACTTCATTGGGCGCGTGGGCCATCACCGGCGCCGCGCCGGCCGCCAGCAAAACATTCGCCACAAAATTGATGGTGACTTGGTTCGTGATGTTGTGCACCAGCGGCCGCGTGTCGCGCACCCGTTGCAAATTGGCTGCGGCCCGTGCCGCCAACGTGGTTGTCGTATTCATGTTCATCCTTTCTGTTTCCTGGCCAGCCCGCCATACAGCAGCGCCGCCGCGCCCAGCGCCGGCAGCGATGCGCCGCCGACAAACCCGCTGCGGGCACAAACCTGATAGATGGCGAACCCGACCGCCCATGCAAGCAAGGCCCGGGGATTCACTCCGCCCCGATACCAGTACCGCCCGCGCTGATAAAGGTCGGCCACCTCATAATGCGCGCGACGCAAAATAAAATAATCCGTCAGCACCACCCCGAACAACGGACAAAATGCGGAGCCGATCAGCAGCAAAAAGGTCTCATATTTCGTGGCGTCGAAAAATAGCGCCAAGAGGGTGCCGGCCAAGCCACCGAGCAACACCAAGCGCCGTGTGCCTAGCCGGGGGAACAAACTCTGCGCGGAGAGCGCGTTGGAATAGATGTCGAGAAATGTGGTCGTCAACGTGGAGAGCAGCACGATGGCCACGGCCGGCGCCAGCAGGCCGTGCCCGCCCAGCAACTGCAGCAGCATGGATTCCGGCGCCGCGGAGCCGGTGGCCAGCGTGGCCATCAACCCCACGGCAAACATCCATGAACTCACGAGAAAATAGCCCCACCACGTGCCGCGCAAACCGCGCCCAGGCACCGCGGCATGACGCGTGTAGTCCGCCACCAACGGCATCCAGGAAATCGGCATGGCGATCACCAAGTCCAACCCCAGCATGAGCGGCATGGTGCGCGGCGGGGACTGCGCCAAAAGCGGGCGCCACCCATACGCGCGCAGGGCCACCACGGTCATGACCACGGACAAGGCGAGGAGCAGCACCACCCCGATTTTTTGCAGCACGCGCCACATCCGGCTGCCGGCAAGAGCCCACGCGGTCGTCAACACCCCCAGTCCCCCGATCCACCACCGGGCGCTGCTCGCGCCGCCCAGCAGCCCCGCCGCCGCCTGCCCGCCAATCCAGAGCATGACGGAGGTCCAGCCCACCAGTTGCAGCACATTCAGCACGGCGGGCAACATGGCGCCCCGATTGCCCAGCGCGCCTCGCGTACTGACCATGCTGGGTACGCCATGACGACTGCCGATCAGTCCGCCCAGCGCCATCGGCGTATTCCCCACCAAATGGCCGACCACAATAATCCCCAGCCCGGTCAACAACCCGAACGATGCCAGCAACCCGCCCGCCCAGATTTCAGACAGCGAAATCGCGGCCCCCGCCCACAAGAGAAAAAAATCCCATTCGCGCAGCGTGCGCTCGCTCGTAGGATTTGGCTCACCAGTTGACATTGCATCTTCTCCGATCCTGCCGCCGGGGAGCCTGCCGCGGCCAACAAAAAACCGCGGTTCCATCGAAGAAACCACGGTGCCGGTCCACACGATCCGCTGTCCCTACGCTGGAATGATCCAACAGGTTCCAAGGGTTATCCGGCCAACCGGAACTCTCAGCCCTCTCCATCGAGGACACCCCTAGCGACCACATTTTTTAGTCAACGACAGACCATACCACCCATGCCCCCCGCGTCAAGCCCGGCCCTTTTCCACACTGTGGAAAAAAGTTTATCCCGCGCAGGCGGGATTTTCCACACCGTGGCGACACCGACAAAAGCCGGGAATCAGATTTGTTCCGTTTTTCATGCGGCAAGGGGTGTGGGCGCTGGCATTGGGTGTGGTCGCTGGGGATGAAGAAGTCCTGTGAGATCGAGCAACCGGAGTCCAAATGTCGTCAGCCAAACCAAAATATCGCGCGTTGAAGTGGCTTTTTGTCCTTTAAT
>Ga0208940_1000632_pt1 | contig 43144 bp, 39 predicted proteins | sample AD_JPNNA6_MetaG_FD_184445 | JGI IMG/M metagenome (GOLD analysis project Ga0208940, IMG submission 184445) | Active sludge microbial communities of municipal wastewater-treating anaerobic digesters from Japan - AD_JPNNA6_MetaG (SPAdes) (version 2) | ecosystem: Engineered > Bioreactor > Anaerobic... | reverse complement strand
ATTACTTGGATATGACGAGTTTTCTCTGACTAACAGGGTAAGTTGCCATTACGGTTGGGCGCAAAGAAATAGCAGATTTAAAATTAAATGTAATGATTCGTGGGTTGAGCGAACGAATGGTTTTATATCTATAGATATAATAAACGGGAAAGAATACCTAAAAACAAGCAAAACCGCAAAGAAAGAAGATATTGCCGAATATTTCTATCAATTACTCGGTGATATTTACAAGGACGGTCTAAAAGAGGTAATTCTAAATTTATCTCCACTTGGAAGGGAGTATATCAATTTCCCACCCAAAAAACCGATGGGTCAATAAAAAAGCAATTACTATTGCAAAAAAGCAAAATTAATATTACAATACCGCTTTGTTGAAAATAGATTGGGGATTTTTTATGGATAAAGAAAAGATTATATTTCGAGCGCGCGGACCGGTTTATACTCACTTTGCGCTTGTTATATTACTATTCTATGTTATTTTTTGGGATTTAAAAAGCGGCATTGTTCAGGTTATATCCGGCGGGGTTTTAATTATTTTAGGAGAATTCATCAGAATATGGTGCGCGTCGTATATAGGGACTTGCGGAAGAGCGATGTCTTTAGACGTTAAGAGGTTGAGAGTGTCGGGACCATATTCGTTTGTTAGAAATCCTATATACATTGGCAACTTTATTTGGTCGGCCGGATTGGCTGTGTTAGCAAATTTTCCTTACGTTATACCGTACTTTTGGGCGTGTTTGATAATTTTATACATATCGATTATTCCTTACGAGGAAAAATATTTGGCGGATACTTTTGGCGAAGAGTATAAAAATTACTCTTCAAAGGTAAATCGAATAATTCCCGTATTTGGTAAAAAAAGAAATAAAGAGAAGAGCGAATATGAAATAAGGCTGGGATTAAAAAACGAGATTCACGTTATAATATATTTAGTTATTTCGACCGCCGTTTTTATTACCTTAACCGCAATAAGAGGCGGTTTTGCAGTAAAATAATGAAATATTTAAACGCTTAAAAGCGACTATTGTAATTAGTCAGTTTTTTGGGGAGGGGGAGAAATTCGACGCATATGACGTTGAGAATAAAATTGACACATATGAAACAGATATTTTTTATTCCCCAAAAAACTGACGGGATACGCGACTATTTTCTTGCAATTATTAATTATTGTAATATAATGTTAAGTTATGAAAGATAAAAACAAAATTTGGGATATTAGGTCTAAAAAGCAGATACTTAAGAAAAAAATATTTTCCGTTAATGAGATGGATTGTTATTTGCCTTCAAAAAATATTAATAACGTTTTTTATTCTTTGGACTTATACGATTGGGTTAATATATTTGCGATAAATGAAAACAACGATGCGATTCTTGTTCGACAGCATCGCATCGGCTCCAATGTTGTAACGATTGAAGTTCCGGCCGGAGCTATAGAACATAACGAAGATCCAAAGCTGGCGGCTAAAAGGGAGTTGCTTGAGGAGACGGGATATTCAACCGACGAAATAGAGTTGATAAAAAAAATCAGAGTTAATCCGGCAATACAGTCTAATTTTTGTTATTTCTTTTTGGCTCGAAATTGCAAGCCGAGCTTAGAAGTTCATTTTGACGAGACGGAGGAGATAGAACTCGTAATGGAACCAATCGAATCGGTTTTTGAAAAAATTTGGGACGATTATATAGATAATTCTCTGGCGTTAATGGCCGTATTGCTGGCAAAAGAGAAAATATTAAATTCTGAAGATTTTAAGAAATTTTGCCGGTAGAAATGTTTAATAAAAATATATATAATATGTATTTTATAATATATCCCGATGGAGAAGAGCAGGAGATATTCAGTCCGCTTAATTTTGGCGATATTGTCGACGTCAACGGAAATCTTTGCGAAATGAAAGATTTGGATCCTTATAAGATTGCTTATAAAGTTGTCGGATGTAAAAGATCTGATTATTATAAAGAGAGTACTTGGCGATATAAACTTGAGATGTTAAATAGAGATCAGGTAATGGACGAGATAGGATACAGAAATACTGTAGAGTATAAAGAGAAACTGGATGAAATATATAAAAAAATTGAAAAAAGAATTTTGAAGAAAAAAAAGAGGATGCGCTAAATGTTAGAAATTGAAAAAAAATATTTTGTTGGAAATTTTGACGATACTTTAAAATTACTCCAGAAGCGCTTTGAAAAATATGACACATATGTTAAGTCGGGTTTTTGGTGGCGTAGTAATTGTTCGGGGTTGGAAAATATTTTGGATTTGGGCGAACCAAAACTTTTAAAAAAAGAGGCGTCGATTATAAAAGAAATTGGAGAATTTGTTTTTCCCGCGCAAGATTATGACTTTTTGAGAATCAGGATAATAAACGGCGTTAAATACAGCGTAACTTTTAAAAATAAAGCTCTAGTAAAGAACATAGAAAGAAATACTGAGTATGAATTTGAGATTGAAAAAGAGTTATTGCTAAGAATAATCGATTTTTTGAAAGAAAATTGTTTTATTTTTTACTATAATATAAAAGAATCCAAGGTATTCAATAAAAAAGATATATCTATCGAGCTCTCTACTTTTAACGACTTAGTAAGTCCTTATTTAGAAATCGAAGCTCTCGGCGATAATGAGCGGGAGTTGTTTTCCAAAATAGAGCAAACTATAAGTCAACTGAATTTGACTTCCCTCAAAGAAGAACCGAAAAATTATGTGGAATTATCGTTTATGGAGAATAAAAACAGATTAAAAAACGTAAAGCTCTCGACTTATTCAAGGGAGGCTTTTAAAGAACTGCAAAATAAATTAAGCGGTAACGGGTAACAAATTAATATGACAGATTCAGAATTAACAATGCTTAGCTTTATTCAAGACGGGTTAAATTATTCTTATATTATTGAAAAAGTAATAGAGGGGAAAAAGTTAAGGGATTATTTTGAATTATCCTTTTCAAGTATATATTTTCTGACTAATATTTTAGAGAAAAAAAATCTTGTAGAGACCTACCCAAGTTTTGGAAAGAAGAAGGTTGGTAAGAAGGCGATTAAGATTACCGAATCTGGCTCGGAAACGCTAAAAAGATATTTTACCGATAAATTTTCGGCTAAACCGCAATTATCGCATCCTCTGGACTATATATTATATCACTGCCATCATTTCACGTCTCAAGAATTAAAGACCGGATTGAATAAATATATCAAAGAATCCGAGCGAGTTTATTTATACTATTTTCAAAAATATGAAGACAAGAAAAATTCGGATAGTCTAGAGATAGGCGAAAAGTTGGTTTTAAAACATTTTATTCATCGACTGAAAGGCGAGATAGAGTGGGCGAAGGAAACTAAAATATATTTACAGTCTATAAAGAACCTTGACGAAGAGTTAGAAAAGCAAAAGCGAAATATCTCGGAGTATTTTAAACGGCTGATACTCGAATAAAAATATTCGCAAGTTCTTAATGCCGGGAAGCAAGTTTCCGAGCCAAATTATACGCCGACAAGAAACTATTTATACTTGCAGTTTTCTTTCCTATGAGATCGACTCCGGTTCCGTGATCGACGCTTGTTCTTATATATTTCATACCGAAGCTCAAATTTACGCCGTCGTCGAAAGAGAGCATCTTAAACGGAATAAGTCCTTGATCGTGATAAGGAGTTATATATAAACCAAATTTACTTCTCATCGACTCTAAAAAAGCGGTATCCGCGGGAATAGGTCCAACTAACAAAGGATTGTTAATCTCATTTAAGACTTCTTTCATTAAATTTTCTTCCGAGCCCAATAATCCGTTTTCTCCGGCATGCGGATTAATTCCTACGACGCAAATGTTTTTATTTATCCCTAATTTTTTTATAAGGTCCAAAGATACGTTTATTGCGCCAATGAAGAGGTCTTTAGTTATCGAACGAGAAACGTCCTTTAATGGGATATGAGTCGTTAGTAACAATAAATTAATTTTATCAGAGACGAACGTCATAAAAACCTGTTTTTCATTCCATTTTTTTTGATAGAATTCCGTATGACCGGTAAAGTTTTTATCGTAAATGTTAATATTTTTTTTAGAAACGGGCAACGTTACTACGCTGTTAAAATAACCCTCCTTAACCAAATCGGCCGTTAACTTTATCGTATCAAGAGCGATCTTTCCGTCCATTTTATCGTCGATAGCATTAATGGGCATATCAAACGAACGATCGTCGATATTGATAATTGAAAAATCCTTACCGTCGTCTATAGCCGAAATATTTAGGTTGTTTAATTGATATTCGTTAAATTTACAATTTATATCCAATAGTTTGCAAAAAGATTTAAGAGCGCTTACCGACCCTACGCAAAAAGGCTTAGCGTTTTTATAAATATCCGTCGATAAACTTCGCAAAAAAATTTCATATCCTATACCGTAAGGAGACCCTAAAGAGATAATTGGCAAATCGATCATTTTTTAAAATCCGGCATTCTTAATATATCGATAAATTCGTCGATAAAAATTGAGCATTCTCTTACAATATATTCCATAGTTTGACCTGTAAAAATATCTTTCTTCGTTTTATCAAATTTATTGAAATACTTTTCAGCGGCGTTAAATAGACTTTTTCTACCCTCGTTGAGATCCGTTATTACTAAAGACAGGAAGGAGCTAATATCGCTTAGTAATTCGCTAATCTTGAACAGTAAATGATGTTTTTGAAGATTAATTCGTTCTTTATACTTTTCAATCTGCTCTTTGTTTGTAAGTTTACATAACAACTCAAAGTCGGCGGTAAATTCTTTTACTAAGTGTTTTACAGAATCGTATTTAACGTAAAAATCGTCTCTTTTTCTTGAAAGAGCGTAATCAAGTTTTAGGTTGGTTTGACTCATAGGAGGTATGAAATTTTCTTCAAAGTAATTTAGATAAGAATATATTTGATCTAATTCTAAGTCCTTATTCAGATCGGAAATTTTTTCTATAGGCACTAAGTTTTTGTATTTTTTATTGTCTGTAGCGATATTATCTTTGCCGTCTACGTTTTGAGTTAATATATTAAGTTTAACGGGATTAACCCAATTTCCGTTTTCAATATCTTTGATAATCATATCGACTTCTTTTATGTAATGAGAGATTCTTTTTTTTTGCTCCTCTTTTTTAGAAATTTTATAAGTCGACAATAACTGAGATTTTATTTTGTAAATTTTTTCAATTTCCTCATCGCTTAACGCCATGATCAACTCCTAAAATACGTCGGAACTTTGCTAGTTTTACCAAAAAACGCCATACGCGAAGCCTTTCGATAAAGAAGAGCTTGTCAATATGGCGTTTTTATTAAATAATATTTAATTTTTTATATCTAAATCAAAAATACTCACCAATCGTCTCTCATATCGTCGTCGTCTCTGGTAGACTCGTTAAAAAGATCCGTCGTAGCCCTCAATTCGTCAAAATAAATGAAATATGAACCAAAGGTTTCGACTGGATCGCATTCGATCAAAAACCCGTTAAATTTTATACCTTCTTTATCAATAAAGTGGTGATCCCATTGTTTAACCTTATCATTCCCCGGTATATAGGTGGTAATTTTTTTCCAACCGGTAAAGTTTAGCGAACTTCCGTATAAAATTCTTTGACTGCCGTTAAAATCCTGAATCAAAAATTTTAGCACATGCTTGTAATTTCTTCCGGCTACCCAAACGGACATGCTTTGGCATCTGCCTTCGATAACTATGGGTTTTACTGGAATGATGGAAAACCAGTTATAACCTCGCGCTATATACTCTATTTTTACCCCAAGCACCTTTTCTCGCGAATATAGTTCCGGTACTTTGTCCCCTATGTTATTATCTTCAAAAATAGTTCGCGCTCTACTTCTTTTTTCTCTCGTTACGCCGTCGGCTTTTACGACGTAAAAATTATTCTCAATTTGATTTATCGTTCCCTCTTCGTCGGTCATAGTGTACTTCTCTGATTTTTTTTCATACAGGCTATTGATAAAATCCAAATCTTCGCCGCTCAACTCCTTAGACACTATATTTTCATATACGTCCGCGTCGAATCTTGGCGGTATCTCGGTAGCGACCTCTTTTGGAGCGCCCGATCTTGTTCTTTTAGAAATAATCCCTTGATCCAGCGGCATAGCTACTTTCCAAAAAGAGGCGTCTTCAAAGCCGGTAAGTCTGATTGAAGTAATTTGGGAGTTTGCCGCTATACCGTCGAAACTCTCGGCGCTATCTTGAGAATATGCAAAAAGAGACAGCGTTACAAGCAGTATAACTATCGTTATGTTTTTATTAATCATTTTCTTCTCCTTAATTGGTTTTTACTATTATGGCATATTATCGACGGTAACGTCGACGTTAACGCCGTCTTTCCATATCTTTTTAACATAATCCGGTCTTCCGAGCTGATATCCGTCGTATATCTCTTCGAATACGTCGGATAGATATTTGATATGATCTATGTATATGTCCGCTCCGCTAACTTTTTCGTTGGGATTTGTCCAGATAACGATCTTAGTAAAAGACAACGCTTTAAGACTGGGCACATAATCTACGCTCTGAGGTATGCTGTTAGGAATGTTAACCGAAAAATTCTTCCAACCGACGTGCCTTATACTGCCTACGTTAAGTCTATGTTCGGCGCCTCTGTAATCGGTAAGAACGACTTCCATAAAATAATCAAAATTAGCGCCCCATACCCAAAAATCAAACTGTCTAACCTTTCCTTTAAACGTTATAGGTTGAATGACGTATTTATCGTCGTCCTTTTTTTCTACCGGATAGACTTCCACGTAATTGTATCCTTGTCTGTTAAATTTTATGTTTAAAGCTAAACAATGACCGGATACGTCGGTATATCTTGATTTTTGTTTTTCCGAATCTTCCGTACCGTAAAAAAAAGATCCCTCGTTTCCAAAGTAAGCTTCCGGCCACGCTTTGACCCAAGCAATTTTTTGCAAGCTCTTTCCGTTCTCTCTGTTGTTGTATCTTCCAAAGACGTTAGGAACAACTTTCCAAAATCTCTTGGGCGAAGAAGGGTCTTCTTCAGACATCTCAAAATCTTCAAGTATCAGCGATTGTACGTTGGAAGTATACTCCGTACCAAAGACGGTCCCTACGTCAATCAAAAGTAGAAACAGAGAAAATAATGCAGTCATTTTTCTTATAAACATGTAACGTTACTCCTTTCAGTTAAAAAAGTATTTAAAATGAATTTAACAATTTCAAAAAAACTATCATAGAAAATTATAGTTTAATGGTATAAAATTGTCAAATTAAATTTCTCAATCTTTATAACATTTTTAATAAATAGCAAAAATTCAGCTATAACAGACTTTTCGATTTTATAAATCTAAAACTTTAATTTTATGATCATATTATATAAATTTGATCCTATATTTTTCAGCCTCGTTATGTAAAACGTCGATCTCTTCCATCACCTTGTCGACCGTATATTGTTTGACGAGTTCTTTATCTTCTTGATTGACGTCATTGTCTGTTAATATGGAGTCTATATAGTCTTTGGCGTTTTTTACTTCGCCAAAGTTAAAAACTAATGCGTCTTTAATAAAAGGCTCTTTGGTCATATCTTCGTGTTCTCTAGGAGGCATATTGTTGCCATTAATCGAGCAACAACAAAAATAATCAAAATAATTGAGGTATCCCATCGTTTCCTTAATGCCCTTTTTTGAATCGGGGTTCCAAGGTCTATATCTGGTGCCGGAAGGATACATAATAAAAATATTCCCCTTATCTTTAAGTTCCATAATTTTTCTGGCGGAACGCAGATTAATTTTTTTAGCAAAATCCAACTCTTTGGAGAATTGTTCGTTTCCTTCCATTTTTTTTGTCGTTCTGGGCGGAACAATTACTATCCGAGTAAACATTTCCGTAAAAATCTTAACAATCGGATTTTCATTTAACTTAACTCCGGCAATAAAGATAAATTTTTCAAATATTTCTTTGGCTATATCAAGTTCGTATTCGTAAAATCTTAAAAATAAACTTGGAACGTCCAAATTTGAGACGTGTTCGGATAGTATTATGCAAGATCTGCCCTCTTGAGCTAATTGATAAAGTTTTAACACATTTTCCATTCCTAATACCGCGCTTCCCGGCAGATGCCCCATTTTCATACACTCAAATAATAGTTTCCTATTAGTCTTATACGCTTCTTGATATACGTTGTCGGGCGTAATCCTCGTATCTTCGTTCATTTTAGAGTGTTTTGCCATTAATTTTGCGTATTCAAAGAATTTTGTCGTTAAAACGTCGTTTGGATTGATATTCATAAATTTACGCTCCTTGCCTGTTTAAAAAAGTAAAAACCGCGCTTACTTGGTTCCGTCAAATTATTTATTACTATTCTATAAATTTAGCTTTAAATATTTGCTATGTTATGATATTATTCGTTAAAAATCAAGAAAACAATATATATTTTGTTATTAATTAAGAAATTTAAATTTTAATTGCAAAATTAAAAAAAATAATTTAAAGTTCTTATTCGGTACAGTATATCAATTCTTTTAATTATGGGGGTAGAATGTTATGGCAGAAGTAAGTTTATTTAAGAATAAAACCGTTCTGATTACCGGAGGAGCCGAGGGACTTGGAAGGGCTTTGGCACTGGAATTGGCTCTGGCAAAGGCGGACGTGATCGTTGTAGATAAGAGTAAAGATCAAATAAACTCTCTTATCAACGAAATATCTAAGATGAAGAAAAAGCTCGGTAGAGTTACGGGGATCGAAGGGGACGTCTCCTCGTTGAAAGGGTGCGAAGAGATAATAAAAAACGCAAAAAGAGTAAGCGGCTCGATCGACATACTTATAAACAACGCCGCCGCGTTAGTTCCTTCTAAATTTGAAGAACATAAAAATCAAGATATTCAAAATATGGTCAACGTGAATATCATGGGGACAATTAATATGACTAAATTGGCTCTACCGTTCTTGAGATCGTCAAAAAAATCGGGCTTGATTAATATTAGCGGTTTTTTTGGAAAAGTCGGAGTTCCGTATTTTTCAGTATATTCCGCAACGGAATTCGCTATAACGGGATTTACCGAAGCTCTTCAGAGAGAATTTGCGGGAGAACCGATAAGAGTAATGGGCGTTTATACGGCCGGTATCAAAACAAATATGTTTAAAGGTATGATCGGTAAGATGACAAAAATGAATTTTGTTTTTGAAGCTCCGGAAGTCGTCGCTAAAAAAATTATTACGGCTTATAATGAGATGAAAAACGATCTAGTCCTCGGTAAAAATGAAAAGAGTCTCGCTTTTTGGAATACCGCGTCGAAAAAATCGGTAGACAACAAATTTAAAAAAATTAAGACAAAATTATTAAACGCCGCGGCTAATTTTGGTTCGGACGAGTAGTTTATTTTTATCCAAATTTTTTAAATTTATACTCTAAATAACTTTAGAGATTAACGCCGAAAGCGACGCTTTCGGCGTTAGCTCGGCGATCTTGTCGTATCAACGCAATTCAAATGGAGAACCGTCTTGTTAAAAGAGTTTGTATCGGTATATAGACCGACTATTAAAAGAAAAGACCTCGAGTATGTTTTAAATACGATGGTTGAAGATAAAATTTCTTACGGAGAGTACGCTAAAGTTTTTGAAAGGAAGCTTTACGAAAGAACGGGAAGTTATAACGTAATAGCGGTAAACTCTATTTTTAGCGCATTATCTCTGATTTTTCAAAGTTTAGACGTTAAAAGCGGAGACGAGGTTATTTTGCCTTCGTTTGCTCCGCAAGTTTACCTGAATTTTGTATTATTATACGGGGCGGTTCCAAAATTAGTAGACATGGAAGAAAACAGCTATCGCCCTTCGATAACGATGATAAGAGACTCGATTTCTGAAAAGACAAAGCTTGTTATTTTATATTACTATTTTGGATATACGTACGACCCCAGCCCGTATATCGATCTTTTTCATACGGTCGTAGAAGATATATCGAGCGTTATCGGAGCCGGAGTAAACGGAGAGAAGGTCGGCTCTAAGTCCCAATACGCGATTGCGGATTTTTCGTCAAAGAGTTTGATAACTACCGGAGACGGGGCGGCCGTTTTTTGTAATTCTCGAAAAAATTATCATTTTACTAAGTCTCTAATCGAAAATGAAGAGTACTCGCTTGATTATAAACCTCGAAATTATTGTCTAATGCCGGATCTCAACGCCTCGATGGGTATAAGTCAAATTGAGACGCTGGATCATAAGTTGAAACTAAGAGAGAGCATAGGTAAAATTTACGAGCAAGCCGCGTTGAAAGGTAGAAGCGGCTTTATATCTCAGGAGAAAGATTTTGACAGATATTATAGCGATTTTCCTATTATAGTTAAGTCGAATCTTAAGGATGCTCAACTTTTTCTAAAAAAATACAAAATTGAAGGATTAAGACCTTTCGCTTATCCTCTGCATCAATATTTGAATTTACCAAAAGAGAAATTTCCCGTAACGGAGTATTTTTACCTAACTACTTTGCTTGCGCCAAACTATTCTTCGCTGACAAAAACGCAAGTAACGGAGATAGCAAAAGTTTTAGCTAGTATGATATGAGCGGCGTTATTTAGTTTTATCAAACCAATCGGTAATTTGACTTTTATTTTTTTCGACTATTTTTATAAGATCTTCGACTTGATCAAGCTGAAGAGTAACGCCCTTTGCGGTTGGAGCCCATCCGTCCTCTTTTTGAAAATATTTCCTGACGTCTAAGAACCGCGAATTTTTAAACGTCGACAGTTTAACTATGATCGGTTCGCGAACAATCGCTTCTCCGGAAGAATTAAAACCGATTCTACCTAATTCGATTTCTTCTTGCATTAATACTCTCCTTGAATAAATATTTATTTTAAAATTTCTTTTAGTTTTGTAAAAAATTCTTCCCTGGATCTATCCGTTTTGGCGATAATGGCTTTATTTGTCGCGCCTATATCGTCGTATAAATTTAAAATTTCAATTAGTTTGTCGTTGGGAGACGAATCTTTAGCAAAAATATTTTTTATTTCGGATTTTAGTAGATTTGATTTAATAATGTTAATAGCCGCTTGAACAGGATTGTAATCCGATACGGCTCTGTTTTGTAACGACGAATCTGCGGTCGCTTTAATCTTTTCCGACACGTCGGCTATTTTGTTTAATTTATTCGTCTGGGCTGTTATTTGTCTGTTAAAATTTGATTCGTTCCATTTTGAAAAAAAACCGTTTAACAAGACGTAGAAGAAATTCATATGTTTTTTTTGCCTTTTTATGTAATCAAGAATCGCCTTTTCAAGAACTATAAACTCTAAAATTTCAGCCATATTATCGAGAGTTATTTCGTAAAAATTTCTCAGCTCCCTAAATTCTTCGGATTTTAGCAGTTTTTCGGAAATCTTGATATTTAGATAATTTTTTGATTTGATAGCTTCTTCTACTTCCTGGGCTAAATTTTCTTTGAAGCAGATATAAGCGTCGTCGTTATAAATTTCTTCCTTGAAATTATCTTTTATAATAACGTCGATTGACGGGATAAGCAAATTTCTAATTTTCTTTTTAAAAAATTCTGTTTTTACATTGGACAAAATTTTAACTTGGCGAGAATTTTCTAAGATATTGATATTGTTATCGTCGATTTTGTAAATTTTATAGTTTAATCCCATAAATTTGTCGTTAATTTCAGGAGGATTCGGCGTCTCTTTTTTAATCTTGAAAATTATAAAATTCGCGCTTGATTTGAAAAAATTAACAATATCGTTTCTGTCAATTTCTTCTTCCGAATTTGAGAATAAATATTTGTACGCGTTAGAGATAACGTCTTTATATAACGGGTAAGAATTTTTTTCGAAGTCCCAATAAAACTTCTTTTCGATAATCAGATCTTTAATTATGTTAGACTTCTTTGCTTTAATCTTTTTATCTGCGGTTGTTTTATTCTTTGCATACGAAACGATATGCTGCAGGTAGGCGTTCCAGTTGGGAGCTATGATTCGAGCTATGTTGTATAAATCTAACGCTATTCTATTTGCTTCATACGGTCTTATGTTTTTCATTTTAAACTCTATCTCCTTTATCAAGTCGATAGGGGTTATAGCGGCGTTAGCGCTGTTTTTAAAATAGGCGATAAATTTCAAAATATTGCTTTCGTTGATCTCATTCTTGAATTTTTTTATCTGATCGACCGTCGGCGCGGAAGACGATTTAAACTTTTCGACATGTAGCTTTTGTAGAGCCGATCTTATCTCTTCAATTTTGTCTTCTTTTAGAAGAAAAATAAAATTTATTGAAACCGAATTTATATCTTTTAATCTCACAAAACTATCGCAATAATCCAGAAGAGGTTTTATTAAATTTAAAAAGCATTTATCTCTGTTATAAGAGATGTCGGATTTGAATAATTCTGACGAAAATATTATTTCGGTAGAAATTTGTCCGGTCTTCAATAAAAATTCTCTAAAAACTACAGATTGAAAATCATTTCTTGCTATCAGATCGTTAAAATCAATCATATATAATCCGTTATTTTTTAAATAATTTTCAGATTAAATAATTCGAGAAGTCTTTCAAACTCGTCCTGATTGAAATATTCAATTTGAATTTTACCTTTTAAGGAGTTGCCTAATATCTGAACTTTGGTTTGCAGTTTTCTTTCAAGTTCTTTTTCCGCATTCTGAATTTCGAGCTCTCTCAAAGACTGTTTTTTATTCTGCGTTTCCTTGTTAGAAATAGGCCATTTTTTTGCCAAAGCTTCGGCTTCTCGCACCGATAAATTGGAGCTTATGATATATTTTGCAAAATCTATATGATACTTTTTATCCTGTAAGGACAATATAGTTCTCGCGTGCCCCGGAGTTATAGTTCCGTCCATTATCCATTTTTGAATCTCTATATCGAGATTTAACAACCGTATGAAATTTGTTATAGAAGTCCTGCTCTTACCGATAGACTCGGCCAGCTCCTCCTGAGTAATACCGAAAGAATCAATCAGATTAGAATAAGCCAAAGCCTCCTCTATCGGATTGAGGTTTTCTCGCTGGATGTTTTCTATAAGCGAAACTTCAAGTTTCTCTTTTTGAGAAAGATTTTTGATAATAACGGGGATTTTGGTTAATCCCACGCTTTTAGCCGCTCTATATCGTCGCTCGCCGGCTATAATCTCGTAAAAGTCCCCGCTTTTGGCTACGGTAATAGGCTGAATAATCCCAAAATTTTTAATCGACTGAGCCAAACTTTCAATCGAATCTTCCGAGAAATTTTTTCTCGGCTGATTAGGATTGGGGACGACCTTATCGATATCCAGTTCGACAAAACCGGCGATTATGTTATTTTGATTTGCCGCTTGATCCGAGGTCTCTTCGGCGACGTTCATTTTTAACAACGCGTCTAATCCGCGTCCCAATCCTCTATTACTCTTTGCCATTAATAAACTCCAAAGCTAATTCTTCATACGCTTTTGCGCCAAGGCAATTTTTATCGTGAAGGTAAACCGGAACTCCAAAAGAGGGGGACTCCGCTATTCTTACATTCCTTGGTATCATAGTTTTATAAACTTTTTTTCCAAAATGCCCGATAACGTTTTTCGCTACGTCGTCGGTCAAATGAGTTCTTTTATCCAGCATAGTAAGTAAAACGCCCTCAATTTGTAATTTGGGATTAAGATTCTTCTTTACTAGATTTATAGTGTTAATAAGCTGAGTCAAGCCTTCCAACGCAAAAAATTCGGTTTGAAGAGGGATTAGTACGGTATCCGCCGCCGTTAGTCCGTTTAACGTCAATATTCCAAGCGAAGGGGGGCAGTCGACAAATATATAATCAAAAACCGGTCTGATTTTTTCTAACGCGTTTTTTAGATAAAATTCTCTTGCCTCTCTTTCAATTAATTCGACGCCCGCTCCCGTTAGATCGATATTAGAAGGGATAACGTAACAGTTGTCAATTTTGGTTTTGACAAGAGTCTTCTCAATATCTACGAGCCCCATTATAGCTTCGTATATCGTGTTGGAGTCTTTTTTTATACCGAATCCCGACGAACAGTTGCCTTGCGGATCAAAATCTACTACGGCTACTTTTTTCCCTTGAAGAGCTACGCTACAGGACAAATTAATCGCGGTCGTCGTTTTTCCAACGCCGCCTTTTTGATTTGCAATCGCTATTATTTTACCCATGTAATTTTAGTTCTCCGGAAAATTAAGATAGACAATAGTACCAAAATAAACGATAAAATTCAAATTTATTCGGTCTTATTTTTCTTTTTTCTATACTTCATTCTCAATTTGTCCGTAACCAAAAGAGCCGATGGGAGTATGAAAAGAGAGCCAAAAGTACAGGTCAGCATAGATAGAGCTATCAAAACGCCAAAATAAATTATCGGTTTGAACGACGATAAGAAAAATACTACAAATCCCAAAATTAGAGCCATAGCCGTAAACAGTATCGGTCTTGAAGTTCTCTCTAAAGTTAGAATAATGGCGTCTTTAGTAGCAATATCGCCGTCGTTTTTTAAAATCTTTCGGTAATTTAATAAAAAATGTATAGCGTTATCTACTCCAACGCCGATAGCGATAGCCGCAATCATTATAGTAGCGGCGTCTAGAGGTATATTAAATATCGACATAATTAAAAAATTCATCATGACGCCAAAACTAAGAGGTATAAGGGAGAAGAAAGAAAAATAGGGCGACTTAAACAGAATTAGAACCGATAGAAAAATAAAAATTACGGTAGAAATAATGTTTGCAACCTGATCTTTAACAAGATATTTTGAAATTTTGGAGAGTAAAAGCAATTCGCCCCAGGGCTCTACGGTAAAGGAGCCGTCTTCCCTGGCAATAGCGTCGAGTTCTTTTGTCATTTTAGCGTTCAATTTGGCTAACTCTTGTTCGGTCATAAGATTTTGTTCTTTTGCGTTATTTGTTTTAACTCGTACCTGAAAGGTAATCGCGCTAAAGTTGTCGTTGACGATTGATTTTACCCCTTCGTCGCCTGAAATTTTAAGATATGTGAGGAATCTCTTAATAATCGCTTCGTCTTCCGGTATGCCTTTTTTTCCCGTTAAAGTTTCGTTTAAATCCTCAATAAGCGTAATAAGAGATATTTTCCAACCTATTGTCTTAAAACCGTCTATTTCCGGATTGCTTTCAAAATAGTCCGATATCTTTTTTGCCGACAACAGACCTTCGCGAGTTTTGAAGAAATTTCTTTTATTTGAAACAGACCGAACCGTTACGTTAAAATAGCTCGTTCCGTCAAAATGATCTTGAAAAAAGATAAGACTTTTGCGGGTATCGTCGCTGTCCTTAAAAAAACTGGCGGCGTTTGTTTCTACTTTTAAATTTGGTATATATATGGCAAAGCAGACTATTGCTATAAAAAATATAGAGACCCATAAGTATCTTAAAGGGTAGACCGCTTTTGAAAAAAAACTCAGAACTTTTGAAAAAACGTCGTTCTTTACCGCCTCTATTTTAACGCCTTTTGGAACGGGAAGAAGCGATAAGATTTTGGATAAAAGGAAAAAGGTCAAACCGACGGTCAATACGATGCTTAATACCGCAAAAACTCCGAACATTTTTACCGGAATTATACTTGCCGTTAAAAAAGAGGCAAAACCGATAGCTGTAGTAAGCGAAGCCATAAATATTGTCGGGAATATATTTTTTGAACTGTTTACTACGGTCTCTCTCGGGCTATTGCCTTTCGACGACTCGGTATAATAGGCGTATAAATAGTGAAGAGTATAAGAACTGCCTATCGTTAATATAATAGGCGGGAGCAGTATGCTGACGGTATTTAACTTAAATCTTATCCAGCCGATTATCCCCATAGTCCACGTTAAACTGAGAAGCATAACCGTTATCGGCAGGACGGTGCCTCTTTTTGTTCTGATGTTGAGATACATAGTAAGTATCATTAGAAATATAGCCGGTATAAGAAGCGCAAAAATATCTTTTTGCATATAAGTTTTGGTTTTCGCTTCGTAAACGGGAACGCCGGCAAGATAAATAGGGAAATGTTCTTTATATTTTTTCAAAACGGAATCCACTTGATTGCAAAAATCGGTTCTGGTAGCCAATTGAGGTCCGTATTCTCTTCCAAAAACTTTTTCAAAAAATCTTAAAACAAAATTTTTATTCTCTATTACCTTACCGACTTTGGTTTTAAAATTCATTTTGACCACTATGCCGGCGGATTGTTTATCGTTGGATATAACGGAACCTACTAGATAACGATTTGAAGATAAATTTTGAACAAATTGCGCCAATTCCTCCTCCGTTTTTGGATAAGAGAGCGGATTGGTTCTGGCTATTGTAAAATTGGAGTCGAATTTCTTAAAATATATCGAATTAAACGGCGACATAGTCGATTTAACAATATCTAACGCTTCGATTTCTCTCCACATTTCCCACAATTTATCAATTTTGCCTATTGAAAAAGGATTATCGCCTACGCCTATAAAAATAGGCTGATCGGACGGGAATTCTTTGTTGAGCCTCGATATTTTCTCTCTTTCATGCTCTACGTCGGCGTTTACGGGCAACAATACCGTAACGTCGTTATCGATTTGGATGTTAAAAATTCCCAAAGAGACTATAACCGTTAAAACGGCAAATATCGCAAAAAAAATGTAGCTGTATTTTTTATTTTTGGGTATAAGTAGATCAATTGGTTTCATAAAACGCTCTTTAGTAAAAAATATTTTGAAATATCTTAAAAATCAATCGCAGAAACTCTGCAATAAAGGAAATTCCGATAATAGCAGTCGTCGGAGTAAAACAACCTTAACAAAAATAAACAATAATTTCAAGAAAAAAAAGTAGAAGACGTAAATATATTTACAAAGAAGAGTCGTAATCCAGCGGGAAGTCTTCAAAAAGTATCGGTTCGTAAAGCGCCGCGTCGGGATAAAGAACCATCCTGAGATTCTGATTTGCGTCGGTTATTGTAAATTTCTTGAGATTTTCGTCTTGAATGTTGATATCCGAACCGTTCGTATCGTAAATATAGCTGTACGGATTCTCTTTGAGTTTATCGTAATATTCTATAGAGTCGCTATAATATTTAGTCGCCCACACGATAAATTTGGAGTTTCTTGTGTTTTCATATTTTTTTTGATAAACGGCTCCGAGATTGTTTGAAATATTTACAAGATTTTCGGCGATAATTCTATCTTCTCTGATTTCCATTTCCAAAGGGTAATAAATTTGCTTTAACGCAATATAACGGTTATAAATTTCTAATAAAAAGCCTTCGGCAAAGTCGTAGTTGCCTAATTTGTAAAATATAGTTCCGACGAAAAGTTTTAAATTTGGGTTTGAGGGATTTTTTTCCAGTAAGAAATTTATTCTTTTAAGAGATTTGGTAAAATCGCCCTGTTTGTAGTTGATCCATCCCAAATAGAAATAAAGCGAGTCGTTGGTATATCCGAGTTTTTCGGCTTCTAAAAAGTTATTTTTTGCATTTTCAAGATCTATTTTATATTTTAACGCGAAATTTCCAAGATTATAGTAAGGTCTGCCGTTTTCAGGATTCATTTCGATAGATTTATTATAATATCTCTCAGCTTCGATACTGGCTCTCGAAGTTCTATCGAAATTTTCTCCAACATCGTTATATAAATCTGAAAGTATGTTTCGATATTTTAAACTTGAGTAAATTTCGGGATATAAATTTTTCAATAGTTCAAATTTATTAAGAGATTTGTCTAGTTGGCTCTTCTCTTCGCCAAATAAATTCAGCGATTTATTATATCTCGCATAGTAGTAATTAAGCTCGGGGTAAAGTTTGTTTTTTGTTTTTGCCGCGGCTTTATCGAGAATATTCTTAACCTCTTCAATCTTATTCGATTTTAACAGATAGTCCGCCAAAAACATATAGGCTTCCGGATCGATATTATTTTTAAAAGTTTTTTCGATATATCTGTAATGCTTCATAACTTCTTCGTAGTCGTTTTCGATAATCGCGATTTTCATTTTGCCGTAAGTCGCCTCTTTATTCTTCTTATCAAGGTCGAGTACGTCGAAATAAAGCTCTTTAGCCGATTCGAGCTTGTTTCTCTCCATATTAGACCAATCCATATAAGTTTTGGCCATTCCCAAAAGAGTAGGTATATCTTTATCGTTGATTGATTTTAATTCGTTGTATGTTCTTATCGATCTTTCAAAATCTTCGATTTCTCTGTAAAAATCGGCAATTTCAAGTCTCAAATTTTTACTGCGTCTCATTTTAAGAGCCAGATTGTACTTCTTTTCTGAATTTATATATCTTTTACGTTCGCGATACATTCTGGCGAATCTCAAAACCTCTCCGTATCTGGGTTGAATTTTATAGGCTTTTTCAAAATACGGTTCTACGGCGTCGTACGATCTGCTAATAAGGTTTTTCCTTCCGGTTTTATAATTTGCCGACGCAACGACGGTCGGTTGTAAAACTTTTACGTATAGCAATACCAAAACTAGTAGAGCCAGCGCCGAAGCCGCGACGCGGTATATTATGGGAAGTATATTTTTTTGGAAAATGTAAGCCAAACTTTTTTGTTTTGCTTCGAATTCTTGCCCGGTAAATTTAACGGACTGTAATTTTGATAGAGAGGCGTCGCCCGAAATTTTTTCGTAAATTTTAACTATCGTTTGAACCGTCTCTTCTTTTTTTAGCGCGTCGATAAGCGGCTTGAGCCGTTTGTCGTCGTATTTGTCGTCGAGAATCAGCTTGGCAATTTTTATTTCGGCTTCTCTGGGGAGAGACGACAAAGTCGTTATTATCTGTTTTCGATCGTTGTCCGTTAAACTTATTTTACTAGCGCTTTGCGGCGTTTGTTCGCTCTCTATAGCGCTATCGTCGTCCGTTTCGACTTCGACCGGCGGCGGCTCTTCGCTATCCTCCATTTCGCCGATAGACGAAACGTCGGCAAAAATATCGTCGTCATGTTCTTCGGGAGCGTTGCCGACGGCGAAAGATTCCAGATTGTCAAAGTTAAACTCGTCAGATTGTCTATCGGCCGGTTCGGCGATTTCGTCAAAATTGAGATTTAGGTCTTCCAACGGTTCGCCGTCCGTTAATGCGTCAAGATTGCCCAAATCTCCGGTTTCTAAATCTTGAATTTCTTCTACCGTTTCTTCTTTATCGCCCGGGATATCGCCGTCAAAGGATAGATCGGTCATAAAATCATCTGAAATCCCCAAACCGGAGTCGTCCGGCTCGATTGAAGCGCTCTCTGCGAAATCGCCGGCAAGGCTTAAAAGATCGTCGCCGTCCGTTACCATTGCGCCGTCCAAACCTTCCTGGTCCGACGGCGCGTCTACGTCCAAAGATAGACTCGATAAAAAATCGTCGATCGAATCGCTTGATTTTGCTTCATCGCCGGTATCGGACGGTTGGTTTTCAAAGATAGAATCGCCGTCTACAGCGAGAAAGCCGGATTCGAGCGGCAAATCTTCGACGCTTTCAAGAGAACCGAAATCGTATTCGCCAAGGGAGCCGTCAAGCGCCTCTATTTCTCCAAAATTCGTCGAAGCCTCGTCGGCTCCGTCCTCTTCAGCCGCGCCTATCTCTTCGGATTTTTCGCCGAACAGAGCGTCTAAATCCAAATCTTGAGGCGATTCCGACGAGGAGCTGTCCGAAATGTCGTTTGTATCATAATCCAGACTGTTTTCATCATCGTTATCGTCGCTTAAATCAGGAGCGTCAAGACCGTTTAATAGTTCGCTCATTTCGAAAGAGCCGTCGTTATCCAAATCGGGCTTTTCTCCCTCTTCTATAGAGATAGAGTCAAGGTCTTTAAAACTATCTTCTCTAAGGTCGGACCAATCGTCGATCTCGGCTTCTTTATCCGCCTCTATATCCAGATCGGAAAAAGATTCTTGTAAATCGGACTCGGCGTCGTCTCCGATGGTAAATTCGTCTATATCCAAATCGTTTGAAGAGCCGTTATCCTCTTCTACAAGCAACCCTTCTTCAAAGTCGTCTTTTATATCTTCTAAGATGCTCTCAAGATCGGCGATATGATCTTCTCCCTCCTCTTCAATAACGTCGATTTTGTCCGGAAGAGGGGTTAGGCGAAACGGCTCTTTGAGACTCTTTTTAATCTCTATTTCGTCGCCAATTTTGGCGATATTGTCTCTGATAAACTCTAAGTCTTCATATTTTGGCATATAATACCCAATTTTTGTTAAGGATATAGCGATAAGGTAAAACTACCATAAATAAAATATAAATCAAGATATATTTCCTATTTAAGTTTTTCGGCTATTTTCCGATTTTTTAAATGGGAAATAAAATAAATATTTAAAATATTTTGGAAACGATATGAAAAATAAGATTTGTTTGATTTTAACGTTGTTTGCTACGCTGAATTTAGTCGATTTATTCGCCGTTGAAGAGTACGTCGATTTTGAATTAATAAAGAAAGCGAGCGCCCCCAGATACCTTGCAAAGGGGGTTTTATTGACGCTGCCTGAGACTGCCGGTAGAAATATATTTGTAAGGACGGATTCTAATAACTGGGAAACGGACTACCGCTATAGTAAAAGTCTCTACGGGGTCTGGTATCTTTTTTTGCCTTATCCGCGCGATAGGAGCGAAATGTTGTATAAGGTGAATATCGACGGAAGCTGGGATTCGGATCCTACAAACAATAGATTTATTCTTGATAAATTTCAGACAAAAATTTCGATATTGGAGATCCCCGCCAAAACTATATATTACAGAGAGTCTCCCATACTCAGCGAAGATAAAGGGAACGTGAAGAAAGCGTATTTTAGATATTACGATCCCGGCGCGAAAGAAGCCAATCTGGTCTGCTCAAAAGATAATTGGTCGATATTTTCTCATCCTATGACGCTTAACGAGGATAATTATTGGGAGATAGAACTGAGGTTTTCCAAAGGAAAATATTTTTACTATTTCCTCGTAGATTGGAAAAAAAAGATCGATATGAACAATCCGAAACGCGTGTGGAATTCGGAACTGGGCGAGGTTTCGTATTTTATCGCGCAGTAAATACGTTTTCAAATCGTATCCCGCCGGTTTTTTGAGGCGGGGGAATAAAAATGACACATATGTGTCGAACTGAATGGCATACGCAAGGATGTCGTTATAATTGAAATCTTTATTTTAAATTTAAAAATTCTTCTATTGATATTTTAACATCTTGCTTTATTATTTTATTTAATAGTCCTCTATCAAGTTTTTCTCCGGGATGATTTGGAATCACCGTTGTTCTTCCATCCCTATGCTCAAAAAACATATGACTCCCTTTTTGTCTTTTATTCTCAAAACCTAAATTTAATAAAATCTTTGACAACTCTTTTGCCGTTAATAATGGTAGTTTTGACATTTTAAATTTCCACTCTTTGCAATCCTACAAATTGATTAAGCGGTTCGTAATCATTCTTTACATCTAAGTATAGTTCAATTGCTTCTTTTGTTCTTTCAATTAACTCATCGTAAGACAAAGCTTGCGTATGACATCCCGGAAGCTCTATGACTTCAGATATTAAATAGCCGTCAAGGCCTTTTTCAATAATAACATTAAAAGTTGAATGGTTCATATTTTTCCTCAATTATATATTTTTTACATAATATCGCTAAAATCTAAAAATATCAATAATTTAAGTTAATAATACGTAACCCGCCGGTCTTTGGGGGGAGCGACGCGACGTTGCGACTGAACCGTCGATTTCGCGTCAACCTGCCGGCGTTGCGACCCATATGCGTCATTTTCTATCAAGGAGTAGCCGCGCCGCATATGCGTCAAATTTCTATCAGGAAGCGCGGCGCGGCGCATATGTGTCAATTTCTGTTGGGAGCGACGCGTCCCATATGTGGCATTTTCCCACCCCAAAAACGAAATTAAAATTTTAGCTTTGGCCCCCGCTTGCCGTTCTATTAATTTCTACTCCAATTTTCTATTTTCAACCCTTCAATTTTATTAAAATGTGTTTCATTATTTTTTAGACTATAGATCAATATATCCGTATCAATCAAATATAACAATATTTCATGAATAGTCAATAATAATTCATGACAAATAAAAAAATTTACTTACGTTTTTGATTGTAAGATTCCATTAGCGATACGGCGAGTTTGTTAAATTTCTCTTTATCGTTCAGTTCCAGGAATTCCAAAACGTTCATATCGATATTCTCAAAAAGTATCTTCTCTTTATTAAAGTAGGTCATGGCGTTGGCAAGATATACGACAAAAACGGCGTCGGGATTGTTTTCGGCGGTTCGGGGATTGTGATGGCACTTTATGACTTCGTAAACTATATCGGGGAAGTTCCACTTTTTAGCGAGCAGCGCTCCCGTCAAACTATGGCTCAAACCGCCGGCGATATCTTCTATAACTTCTATCGGGAGGTCTTTATTCTCCATCGTTTGTTGAATTCTTTTATAAATATCCGGATTGATCCCTTCGACGACGATTTTTCCGATGTCGTGCAAGAGCGTCGCCAAATATATATCGTCCACGTTCAGGTTGAGTTTTTTATATCTCATAAGGTCGTTAGCGTAGAACGCCGCCGTTTCGGAGTGCTTCATTATCTCTTCTATTCTATCTTGAGTAACTTTGTCTTTCAATAATCTCAAACTACTCGACAATAGTATGAAGTTGCTTATTGCGGTAGTGCCAAGTATCTGTATGGCGTCGCGGATATTTCTGACGGCGTTAAGCCGCGTATAGTAAGCGGAGTTCGCCATTTTCAAAACGTCCGCCGTAAGGGACGGATCCATAAGCACCTCTTTTTCTATATCTTCGATTTTCGCCTCTTTGTCGTTTAAAAGCCGTCTCAATCGATTGATATTTTCAGGAATCATCGGAATAGCATCGATTTCTTTTGCTATCTCCTCGGCTATCGTTTGCTCTTCCTCTTTTGAGACAAAACTAAACGGAACAGTTATTTTTATAACGGTTTCGTTCTCTTTTACGTTCATTTTAAAATTTTCGCGGGGCAGTCCGATCTTTCTAAAAAAAAGAAACGTCATTATAATACCGAGTCCGTCCCCTTCCATCGATTTGACCGGACGTTTGTACGCGTCTTTGAGATTGCCGAGCCGTTTGGAGTTATATATCGCTTCGTTAATAAGCCGTATCTCTTCGCCGTGGATTTTAAAATTATTGCTAATGCTCAAAACGAGCGTATTGTTAAACGACTGAAATCCGATTTTTATTTTAAAATCTTCTTGACGCAAATCCTCCAGCATTTTATCTTGATTGGCGGCGGAATACTCCATAAAATCTTTTATTCCAATCAGATATTTTTGATTTATGTCCATATTCTTCTGTTTGAAATAAATCCGTTTTAAATTTGATTTATTAGCGTTGTTCATCAATTGCGTTATAACAAATTTGAAAGTCGTAATAAGGTTAGTTTTACCCATAGCGGTGAGATAGTTTGCCAATATATCGAATATATAAATTTTGTCCGGGTATTCTAAGTATTTCGTCTCATAATAGACGCTCTTATCCGATTTTAAGAATTTCATAACGTCAAGATATGCAATATTTTTTCGAACGCCTTTAGCGTCGATAAGAGACTCGGAGTTCATCTCCTTAAGCTCTTCCATTTGCGCCATAACATCGGTATCCTCGGAAGAGCGTTTATCAAGAATATAGCGCGCGTATTGGTAGATATTTTCAAGAATAAGAGAGTTTGTCTGTCTCAATATAGCAAACTCTATTTTTTCGCCGGTTAACTCAAATTTGAGCGATATTTTGCCTTTCTTACTCATATAGCGGTTGAGGTAGTAGATCAAGATCGGATCTAGCGACCACTCCCTTTTTGCGTGAAGATACGCTTCGTCGTAAAGAAAGTTAAATAGTTTAACAATATCGGCGTCTTGACGGGTTATTTTATTAATTATCGCCGATATTATCTTGATAAGCCGCGACTCTATGGGGGCGCTGCCGTTCGCAGATTCCGCGGAACTTCTCACGTTTGATATAATGTCCCCGATTTGCCGCCAGTTTACGGTGGTATCGTCTTTGCATTTATTTAGATATTTTATAGAATATTCAAAAAATTTTCCTATTCTCTCCTTCTCGGACTCGGTAAGAGTTTTCTTTTTTAATCCAAGTTTAAATATCTCGTCGGTATCCATTATTAAACGCATTTTACCCAGTTTTGAAAACAACAGCGCTAATGCAAAAAAATAGGGATTTACGTCGACGACGGCCATTTTTATCTTCGACGCCTTTATCGTATAGTCCTCTCTATAGTCCAGCTCCTCGCGCTTTATGTAGGAGTCGAGGATATCGCCGTAAATTTTACCAAGATCTTGTAAAAGATACGTATCCGATGCAAATTTGATAACGTTTGACATCTCGTTTTCAAAAAATTTGAGGTAGTCGGATTTTGTCTCATACTGCTTTGTAACTTCAAGATTTTTTTAAACTCCGCAATCTCGTCGGATATAATTCGTTTGACTTTCAGTATGTAGCTGTTTATATCGATAATCAGCGGATTTATTTTAAATACGTTTTTGGCGTCTTGAGAAATATCCGACCTCGACAACTCTATATTGTAATAATTAATAAGCGCTTTAACAGGATACCGCTCGATATCCTTTCTTAACTTGACGATCTCGTTTTTATAGGGAATTATATCCTTGATCGATTTGACAAAATTTATCCTTGATAGAGTTATCCTTCTCCTGCATCTATATCTGTTGGCGTCGAGATAGAGCGCCCTTGCGTAAAAATGATTCATCAATTTAGAGTACTCTTTAAAATTGGAGTAAATCGCCATAACAGAGCGCAAGATCTCTTCCGCCCCTTCGGCTTGCGAACAGAGTAAAAGAGAGAGATATTTGCTAAGATTTTTGATAATAGAAGAGGACTCTTCCTTATAATACGCATGTTCTACGTTAAAAAGCGCTCTATAATCAAACTCCTCTTTATTCAGCAGTTTAACCATACAGATCGTTAAAACAAATATTCTTGTTTTTAGCGCTTTATCAAACGCGCCGTTTTTTTTAATATCGCGCGCTATATCCAGAGACGTTTCGTTAAGAAAAAAAAGCGCCGATCTCAGCAATATCTCTTTTTTAGCCTCTTTATGTTGAAAATATTTAATCAGAGTATTGACGAAATCTTCTCGATAAGAGGCGAATTCTTCAAGATTTACGATAACCGAGCCTCTGTAAATATCGTCTTTAATATAATCGATACAAAAACATAGATATTTTGTAAGAGCCGTTATATAATTATGCATATTTTGCGATTTGGAATAGTTTAAATCGTCGCGGAGATACTTTGAGCAATAGGAAAAACAGCCGGGGGACGGTTCAAAATTGGCAAAGTAATATAACGCGCAATAATTTCTTCCGAGGTTATTAATTAATGATTTTTCATTTTCGTCGGCGTCTTTAGAGTCCGCCGATTCAAGAATGTTTTTTGCAATATCCAGATATAAATTTATTTCATTCGGGTCGTTCAGCTCCCTCGCGTTAACGTATAACCTGAGAGAGATATAGGAGATATAATAACGTTTTTTATCAAAATCAAGCTCCGCGTCGATATGCGCAAGTTTGTTCAACAAAAAATCTAAAGTAGCGAGATCGCTTTTAAGCTCTTTGAATTTATTATTATCCGGATAAAAAGGGTAGTTATCATATCTGCTTATCAAAACGTCGATATGCGATACCGCCTTATCCGTTTCCATCGTTTGCAAATTCTGCAGATTCGAGGGAAGATTCTCCTTCTGCGACAAAAAATTCTCCGCCAAATCTTGACTATTAAATAGCTGCTTTACGACAACGTCTGTTATTAGCTGGTTTGATATCATTACCGACTACAACTCCCCGAGCGCTTTAAGAGATATCTCATTATAGTATTTTTTTTCCTCTTTTACAATAGTAATTCCGCAAACGCTTCGATTATTTTAAAATGAAAAGTAATCCGTCAGTTTTTTGGGGAGGGGGAGAAATTCGACGCATATGACGTTAAGAATAAAATTCGACGCATATGAAACAGATATTTTCTATTCCCCAAAAAACTGACGGGATATAAATGAAAATCTAGTTCCTTAAAGTTTATATAATTTTAGTTCTTCTTCAGATAGGGGAGTCGAAAAGTCGGAACTCATTGTAAAGGTATTTTGGGCAAGCCCAATGGGACGGCTTTTCAATCGTTTTTTTTCAACTTTTTTCTCTAATAAAAAATCGATAAAAAGCAGCGCTTCGCTTTTCAAATCTTCCGGTAAATTTTCTATTTTTTTATTTATCAAGTCGGCGATCATTTCAACATCCTCTTTATGAATATAATATTTTAGTTTTATAAAGTCAATTTTTAAAATTTTAAAATGAAAATCTAGTTTGACTTGATAAATTATATTTAGTATATTTGATTCAGAATTAATAACAGATCCAATAGGATTCATAAGGAGTATCTTTATGAAAAGATTAGCGTTAGTTTTGGTATATTCGGCTTTAATATCTCTCGTTTATACTCAAAATCTTCCGGAATTAACGGGCAGAGTCGTCGACGTAACGGGAACTCTAAGCCCGGCCGAAAAAAACGATATTGAGAAATTCCTTGAGAACTTCGAAAAATCTACCGGCGCTCAGATGGTAGTCGCTATAATAGATACTTTGAGCGGCTACAGCATAGAAGATTATTCTATCAAGCTCGCCGAAAAGTGGCAAATCGGGCGAAAGGGAATCGACGACGGCGTTATAATCCTTGTATCTCTCCGCGATAGAAAAATGCGAATCGAAGTCGGATACGGGCTGGAAGGGACTATTACCGACGTTTTAGCGTGGAAAGTAATAGAAAAATTTATGAAACCGCATTTTGTAAACGGAGACTACTATTTGGGGCTCAAATCGGCGGCGATAGGTCTGGCAAAACTTGTAGGTTATAAAACGGATAGTAAGAACGCTTATATAAACGACTCAAAATACGCCTCTAAAATACGGAAACAAAATACGGAGAAATTAAAAAATAAATTTTTATTCCCAGTTTTGGCTGTTTGTTACGCTCTAGGACTTGGAATAAGAAGAGCTTTTAAATCTTTGATCAACTATAGCGGAACGGCTCCCAAAATAGCTCTATCCATTTTAGCGCCGATCGCGACGTTGTTGTTAATAGCGCTATTCGTTCTACTTCAAGGAACGGCGATAATATTTCTGATAGCCATGATACTCGGTACTCTCGGATCGACCGTTTTTTACCTTCTTGCAAGCGATTCGGGCGGCGGATCGTCCGGGGGAGGCGGTTCGTTTAGCGGCGGAGGGGGCTTCTCAGGAGGAGGAGGCAGCTTCGGCGGGGGCGGAGCGTCCGGAAGCTGGTAAAGAGTATATAATAATTTTATAGATGGATTATATTTTTATTAAAAATCTAAAATATTTACGTTTTTTTGTAAAATCAATTAAAACAATCAATGTTTTTATTGTTTTTTTTTGAATATATGTAGTATATTAAACAATGAGACTAATTATGAATAAGGAGGGTATTATGAAAAATAATATCAAGAAAACTTTTAAACCGGTATTTTATGTACTTGCGGCATTAGCTCTGTTGTTCTCAATTGGATGCCCCGGAGCAAGCGGAGGAGGCGAAACGGCGATCGACGATTCGGCGAGCGACGTTAAGATTATACCTTCGGCTGTTTTTTCTACGGGGGATCTAGCCGGCATTATAGACAGAAGCGTCAACAGAAACAGAGCCGGCAACGAGTTTTTGACCGTCGATACGGTAGGCAAACTTCTTATGCCTCTTTTTACCGGAATTAAACTTACTACTGAAAATCTTGAAACGACAAAAGAGTCTGACGATTCTTTTACTATCAAAAGACATTTTGGAAAATACATGAATAGATCCGTTCTTATCAACGTTAAACCAAGTTCTTCCGGCACCGTGATAAAATACTATCAGGACGTAGACAACGATACGATAAAAGATTCGACCGATATAGAGATAGGTACGGCGACCGTTGCTTACGCTCAAGCGAATACCCCGTCTCACGGCAGTTGGGAATTTTCCCAGTCATTAAATAACCCCTTTGGCGGAGAAAGTTTCAAACTCGACGCAAGCGGCGATTACGGTCCGACCGGATTTCTGGGAAGCGGAAAATTCGTTATAGCGACTAACGATTACTCCGGTAATTTCGACGTTACATGGACGGAAGTCGGCGGATACAAAACCATTAGAGTCAGAGACGGCTCTATAATGCCAAAAACGACTATGACGGCTGATTATTTTCAAGTTCCGAGCCTGAATATAACCATTGAAATAAATTCGACCACAAACGCTTCAGAAGTAAGAGAGGTTACCACAACGGAAGAAATAGACTCTTCCGGAAACAAAGTTAAACTGGAAAGAGACATTACGACAAACAACGATCAAAACGGAATAGTAACGTCGGGGAGCTATATAATATATAAAACAGTTTACAATTCAGAGGGAGTCGTTACAACCCCAAGATATTTGCTAACAGAAGGAGAAGTCGATCCTAACGCTACTACCACCACAAATCCCAACGCTACGACTACGACGACAATTCCGTCAAATCTCCCCGCTCCTTACGCTTATTATTCATTTGACGGCGATTTTAAAGATTCAAGCGTTAATGGGAAAGATTTAACAAATAATGGGAGCGTTTCAATATCCAATACAATTTATAAAAAAGGACAATCTGCAACATTTCCAGGAACGGATAATAAATACTATCTATACAACGACGAATTTCTAAAACCGAGCGAGTTAACGGGTTTGACATTTAGCGGATGGATCAGATATACTTCCGGTAGTAGCGATAGAGGACTAATGAGTTTAAAAGTTGGAAGCACTTATTTTCAATATTATCTAAAGATAAATAGTTCCAGAAATTTATCCGGATATATAGATAACAAGGAAGCGCTTAGTTCAGCCAAAATAGAGGCTTTGACTTGGACTCATATAGCCGCAGTCTGGAATTTAGATTATAATAGCAATCAATACTCGTTGACGTTATATATAAACGGAGTTAAGGATGGAGAAAAAATATTAACTACCGCTCCAAGTAACAACAGTTCTGTTTTGGAAAGAATTTTCATCGGTTCTAACGGATATTACGCCATGAATGGCAATATGGACGAAATTAGAATTTACGATACAGCTCTAACTGCGGATCAAATAAAAGCGGATATGGCTTTAAGTCAATAATCTAACCCTTAAAAAAAACGGCGTTCAAAAAAAACGCCGTTTTTTTTATTTTTCTGCATAACGTTTTCAAATTCAAATTATAAAAATTTTGTTCAAAATAAATTTTTTAAATTATTTCTTGACAAACGACCGCGCGGTCAGTTAAAATAATATTTTTCAAATATTATTATTTTTGGAGATTTTATGTACGAAAATTTAAGAACCTTGGTCGACGTTATCTATAATTCCAAAGAGAGATTTCCGGATAAGGATTTTTTACAGCATAAGGATAGGGGCGTCGAAAACAAATTTCAATCTATTTCATACAGAGAATTCGTAGTTTTTATGGAAAACTTATCGGCGTCTCTTTACGACATTGGCGTTAGAAAAGGGGATAAGATCGGATTTATTTCGGACAACTGTTACAAATGGTTAATTGCAGATATGGCGATACAATCGCTTGGAGCCGCCGACGTCCCGAGGGGGTCGGACTCTACAGCCGACGAAATATCTTATATACTCAATCATAGCGATTCAAAATTTTGTATTGCCGAAGATCCCGCGCAGGTAAATAAGATTCTAACCGAATATGATAATTTCTCCGGTATAAAAGACTTTATTATTCTTTTTGGAAAAATAGAAGATATCAAATCCTCCGATAAAACGATAAGATTTCATCATTTTGACAATCTTTTGAAAGACGGCGAACAGTTAAAAAACAAGTATAAGCGCGAGTTAGAAGAAATTCGAAATTCAATAACGGAGGAGGATTTGGCTACTATAATCTATACGTCCGGCACTACCGGTCTTCCAAAAGGGGTTATGCTTTTACATAAAAATATTCTACAAAATTTACACTCTATGCCGTCAATAATGCCCGCTACCGAAAAGGATAGATGGGTATCGATTCTACCGGTTTGGCACGTATTTGAGAGAACGGTTGAATATTGTATAATGGTTACATGCGGCTCGATGGCTTATTCAAAACCTGTTGCAAAATATTTACTTCCGGATTTAGCGGAAATTAGACCGACCTTTATGGTTTCTGTTCCCAGAGTTTGGGAAGCTCTCTATACCGGCATTATAGCGAACGTTAAAAAAGGTTCAAAAATAAAGGGTTTTCTATTTAAGTTTTTTGTGGCTATAGGAACGGTCTATATGAAACAAAAGCGAATTTTACTAAATAGAGTTCCTATTTTTAAGAAACCCTTTTTCCTTGTAACATTTTTCAAAAAATTACGGGCGGTTATAACTATCTCTCTTTTATTTGTTTTAGACGCGCTTGGAGACATACTTGTCTTTTCAAAAATTCGAGAGAAAACCGGCGGCGCTTTAATATGTCCGATTTCCGGCGGCGGCGCGTTGCCCGAGTACGTCGACAACTTTTTTTCAACAATCAAAATTAATATTTTTGAAGGATACGGTCTAACCGAAACGTCTCCGATAGTATCGGTCAGAGATTTTTACAGACCCGTCGCAAAAACAGTCGGCAAGCCGGCTCCGGGAGTCGAAGTTATGATTGGCGACGATAACTGGAATAAGCTCCCCAATCAACACGAAAAAGGGATTGTATATGTAAAGGGGGATCTTGTTATGGCCGGATATTACAAAGACAAAGAGAAAACAGACGCCATAATAAAGGATAATTGGTTTAACACGGGCGATCTTGGGAGACTTACAATAACAGGCGAGATTCAATTATCCGGAAGAGCAAAAGACACTATCGTACTAACGGGCGGCGAAAATATCGAGCCAAATCCAATTGAAGATAAACTTTTAGAAGAACCGCTTATTAATCAAGTTATGGTAGTCGGTCAAGACAAAAAAACTCTTGGCGCTCTCGTAGTTCCGGCGAGAGAACCGCTGGAAGAGTTCGCTAAACAGAACGGCATCGCTTTTAAAGACTTTAAAGATTTGTGTAAAAACGATAAAGTTTTAGAAGAATACTCAAAAATTATAAAACATAGGATAAGTCATCATACGGGATTTAAGAATTTTGAAAAAATAACCGGCTTTGTATTATTGCCCGATCCTTTTGAAGTGGGAAAAGAACTAACAAATTCTCTCAAGATGAAAAGAAACGTTATCTCGGAGAAATATAAAAAGGAGATCGAAGATATTTATAAAAAGAATTAACTTATTACTATCGATCAAAGAAAACTTAAGGAAACGACGCTTTATAAATATTTTGACAAAACTTTTTTTATAAGTTATACTTGCGATAAATAATAAGATATTTGGAGATAAAATGTTTATAAAAAATCTTTTTGAAAAAGGAAAGCAAGTCGTTTCCTTTGAGGTCTTTCCGCCGAAGAGAGACGACGATCTTGACAAACTTTACGATACTATAAATGAATTAAAATCTCTCAATCCCGACTACGTTTCGGTTACCTACGGAGCGGGGGGGAGCAACAGAGGCAAAGCTGTTGAAATAGCTTCCACGGTAAAAAACAAGATCGGTATAGAGGTAATGGCTCATCTTACCTGCGTTAATTCTACAGTTGAAGATATAAAAATTGTTTTGGATCAGCTAAAAAACGCAAAAATCAAAAATATTTTAGCTTTGCGAGGCGATCCTCCTATGGGGTCGGTCAATTTCACCAAAACTATCGGCGGATTTGGTTACGCTTCGGAGTTGGTAAAATATATCAGCGACAACGGGGATTGGTCTATCGGAGTGGCGGGCTACCCCGAAGGGCATATAGAAAATAGGGATTTGTCCAGAGACGTTGATTTTTTAAAAAAGAAGATTGATAACGGCGGAGATTTTGTTATAACTCAACTTTTCTTTGACAACGCGGATTTTTACAAATTTAGAGATCTTTGCGTTAAAAAAGGGATAAACGTCCCGATAATACCGGGAATTTTTCCGATTTTAAACTACAAAGGGATAAAGAAATCCACAGAACTCAGCGGAGCTAAATTCCCGGCAAAGCTAAACGAAATATTGGAGAAAAATCAGGATAATCCGGACGAAGTTGAGAAAATTGGAGTCGAATACTCTTCCAATCAAGCGATAGATTTGATTAACAACGGCGTAGACGGCATTCATTTGTATACAATGAACAAAAGCAGGCAGATTAAAAGCATTTACGATAATATAAAAAATGTCTTAAAAAGAATTTAACGTCGAGACTTTATGAAAAAACTTCTATTTTTCGCGCTTTTTGTCTTTGTTATCCCCTTTTCTTTGTTCTCAAAAAAATACTCTATCAAAGAGCAGGATATAATTATTTTTTTATCTTTGGCAGAGGAATATAAAGTTTTATTATCCGGTTTATTAAGCGAAGAGGAAAAAAATCTTAAACTCAGCGAAACTTTTTATCTCGATAACGAATCCGTTAAAAACGAAACTAAAATATTTCTAGAGAAAAATAATTGGAGTTATGAGAAATTTGAGAATTTTTTATACGTAGTCGGAGCTACTCTCGACGCGCTATCCTATTCGGAAGTCTTTGGCAATTACGACGACGTATTGCTCGAAGATATTTCAAAACCGTCTGTTTTTCTGGTTAAAAAATACAAATCCAAACTCGCGGAATATTTTGATATAGAGAATTTTGACCTACCTGACCCTAACCGGGAATAAAAACCAAAGCGCTAGACTATTTGTCGGCGAATACAGATTTTCTCTTTGAAGTAACCAGCCTGTAAAACTCGTTCATATTATGTATCGTTATTTCGTTAGGTTTAATAGTAACCCTATTTTGTCTGGAAAGGTGATTCAATATCTCGGAACATTTAACTTTATCAAGTCCGCACCAATTTGCAACCTGTTCGGAATTAATATTAAAAGAGACCTCTTTTGTATCCGTAATATTAATATTCTTGTTTTCGGCAAGCATAAGAAATACGTCCGCGACTCTCGCTTCAGGTTCGTTTAAAACAAGAATCATCAACCTTCTTTTTTGGTCGTAAATTCTTTTTGCAAAAATCTTCAGCAACTTGATCGCCAACTCGGGCTTAGCCGTCATTAATGACTCAAAATTAGCTTTGTTAAATTCAAGGACTTTAACGTCGTCCATTGCGATTATAGTCGCGCTTCTTGGCGCCTCTTCGAGGATCGACATCTCTCCAAATATCTCCCCCGGTTCAAGTATATCCAGAGTTTTTTCAGAATCTGAAGAAATTTTGTTTATTTTTACTCTGCCTTTCAATAAAAAATAAAACGTATTGCCCGGTTCGTACTCGCAAAATATTATCTCATTTTTTTTATAATTTTTACCAAATTTTTCAATAAAAGCTGGACCAAAATCCATTAAGCCGGCCATATTAAATCTCCTTCAGAGCTTTGTGAGTTTTTCTATATATATCGTCGCTAGGTTTTGTTATACTCAATATTTTCTGAAAAATCTCGGTCGCCTTTGATTTGTCATTAATCATCTTATAAGAATTCCCCATAAAATAGAGAGCAACCGCCGCGTCGTTAAATTTCGGATTTTTTGAGAGAAAGGAAGAAAAATGTTGTATACAATCGTTATATTTCTTTACATAATACAAGCATTTGCCAATCTCAAAAGTCGCTAATATTTTATACTCTTCGTTATCCGATTTTAATACCTTTTTAAACTCATTAAAAGCGTCGCCGTATTTGGAGCTACTCATAAAAGAGACGCCTTTATAATATATCTTTTCCTCTTCCGAGGAGTACGACTTATCTTCTTCAACGGCTTTTTTTTCCGTATAAGCCGGATTTGTAGTCGGATTCTCCAAATTCGGAGTCGGACCTCCCCCTTCTCCATAATTATCCAGAGCCGACTTCGCCATCGCCAAGCGCTGTTTGGATATCGTAGACAACTTACCCGTTGGATAATAATCGAGATATCTGTTATAAACGGTAATCGCTTGAGAATATTTCTTATTTTTCAAGTAATATTCGCCTATATTGAAAAAATCGTCGGACGGATCGCTTGTTACCTTGTCCGTAACGAGAGACTGCACCTGTTTGCCGATCCTCCTGAGTTGATTAGAAAAAACTTTCAGCATCTTTAGTATTATGCCGGTATTCTTGGTTATCAGCGCTTCAAAATCATTCGAATTAAATTCTATAATTGTCGAATTTGCAGAAACTTTCGCAGTCTCTTCTCTAGGAAACTTAATAAGACCGGATTTTACTCCAAAAAATTCTCCGTTAGATATAAATTCCGCCTGCTCTTCGCCTGTTTGCAAATCTTCAAATTCTAGAGTAACCTTCCCCTCTTTTAATAGATAAACGGAATCGGCTTTATCGCCCATAAAATAAATAATCGATCCCGGTTTAAAATTTATCATTCGAGGCGCCATGACACTCTCCCTGTTAAGAAATATTCTTTCCTATCAATCTCTCGTTTATCGTTAAATACAGTATATAAAAAAATTATCGGTTTTACAATACAATAAATGAAAAAATATTTATTATTTATTGTAAATAAAAAAAAATTGAAAAAAATATAATCCGTCAGTTTTTTGGGGTAAAGAAATGGATAACGCGAGTCTGTCTCAAAAAAAATGACACATATGAAACAAATATTTTTTATTCCCCAAAAAACTGACGGGATACGAAAAAAATCGGCGCTCTACGCTTATATGTAAAACGCCGTAATATAAAGCGAGCGTCGGGGACGGGCGTTTTTCACCTTGAAGACGAGAAGTTTAAAATGACACATATGCGTCAATTTTTTTTGACGCATATGTGTCATTTTTATATATTAAGGGGAGCGGGGCCGCTCCGGTTGTTAATTATTCGATAAGTAATCGTAATTCTCAACTATAGTATCCAAAACAATTTCCAGAATATTGTCAATTCCTTTTTTTATCAGCTCTTTCTCGCCTCTTTTTTTCTCAAAAACTATATCGGATACGGCTAACATCGTCGCGGCTTTTATATTATACTTCGCCGAGAGAAGAAATAAGGCGTAAGACTCCATTTCGACGGCAAGGGCGCCAAATTTGGCGTATTTTTCGTAAAGATCAAAACTATCCTCGTAAAAAGTCTCGGAAGTCAAAATCGAGCCGCAATGAGTTTTGTACGATTTGCCGGCAGACTTGTCAAACAGAGCCCGCGTCAATCCAAAATCAGCGCCAGCCGAAAACGCTCCTCCGTTAAAGTAGCTGTTATAAATTCCGTGAGAGGAGTGAGCGTTGAACGCGAGAACTATATCCGAGATATTAACCTTCTTATTTATCGAACCGCAAGTTCCGACTCTGATCAAACTTTTTACCCCTAACATATTCAACTCTTCTAAAACAATCGATATAGACGGACTGCCCATCCCGGCCGTCTGAACGGAAATATCTCTCCCTTTATATTTCCCGGTAAATCCGTACATAAGTCTATACTCGTTGAATAATTTTGCCGATTCCAAAAAATTCTTTGCGATATACTCGGCTCGTTTCGGGTCTCCGCAAAGCAGAACTATTTTTGCAACATCCCCTTTTTGCGCTTCAATGTGTATTGGCATAACGCCTCCTTATTTTTTATTTTTATTTTTCAAATGCGCCGGAATCATTTTATTCCGCGCAACCTTAAAAGCAAATCTCATTACCTCTTCGTTTGAGGGCTCTCTTTTGAACTTCCTCCGAAGAATAAGAATTATCGCCATCAGATCGTTCTCGCTTAACAAAAGATAAATAAGCCGGTCTCTCTCGTCCGGAGTCATATCTTCCCACTCTACCATTCCGGTTTTCCCCTAACTTAGTTTTTATAAAATAGTATACCAAGCCCTGTTGTCAACGCAAATTCCGTCGGTTTTTTGGGGAGGAATGACAGCTTTTGAGACAGTTCCTTTAAAATGACACATATGCGTCAAACTATAAGATAAAACACAGTGTCGCATATGTGTCATTTATCCTTAACGCCATATGCGTCGATTCCCTCGCCCCAAAAAAACCGACGGGGTCAAAAAATTATAGCCCATCAGGTCGCTATTTTTTTATCATAATCCACTCTTTACAAAAACGGGCGGTCTCTTCAGACCATTTTTTGTATTCCGCATATTTATCCGGAAAAACCAACGCGTCGTCGTAAACCGTCGAAATTTCAAGTATAAGTTTTTCATCTTTTATGCTATATTTTCCCGAAAAGACTCCGCCGCCAAATTTTACGTTTAGGTCCTCGGGATAATGATAAAATTTGTATCCATCGGGGACTCCGATAACAAATTTTATCCTCTCATAAGAGACGTCTCCCGCGTCGTACGGAAATCGCCTATACGCTTTTGCCGTCGACGACGCGTCTCTTTGTATGGAAGGCATAGTAAAAAATTTGAAATTTTCTCCCGAAGAAAACGTAAAATTACGGATTAAATATTCTTCCTGAAACGCTACCTCTTTTTTATAATCCGATAGATCGTTTAGGAAGGAGTAATTTTTTATTGCAACGTCCGATCCTAAAGATTTTGTTCTCATTCTCAACCAATTCTCAAATTTCTCCTTAGACAAGCGCCGCTTATCTCTCCATGAAGTTTGATATACTCCGGTAAGCGTCGTCGTCCTTTTTAAAGTTAGGTCGGCGCCTGAAATATCGCATATGTAATTTATTTCTATCCCGTTTTCTTCGGCGTTAAGTTTATCGAGCCGCGTTAACGATTCGTCCGATCTTGATATATTAAGAGCTTCGGCGTAATTTGAAGATAAGGGTCTTTGTCCCGACGAATAATCTTGATTTTCAAAGCTATAATATAGACTAATACCGCCGTTATCGTATTTGCACAATACCGAGTCGTATTGTCTTAACGAAGGACATTCTGAAACTACGGCGCAATCTTTGTAATCTTTATAAAAAATCATCTCTACGTTGACGCCGAGCGCGTTTGCCAGGCGGGTAAAATAATACGACTTATCCAGGACGTTCAGATAAGAACTATTAACAAGAGTTTTATCGTCTAACGGAGTATATCTCGCTTGACTGAAAGGAACTCTTGCCAATTCTATATTCCTGTTTATGCGGTCGTAAATTTTATCCAGCGTCTCTATTTCGTTTTTACAAACTCCCGCATATTTTAAGCTATAATCCTTTATTTCATCGGAATAATCGTTTTTAAAATATTTATTTTTATAATTTTCTTTTATTGCGTCAAAATCCCCCCCTAACGACGCGTACGCTTTAGGAAGTATCATGCTATACGAAGGTATATTGTCCTCGTCTACGACGTAACCGGGAAGATTATCAAAACTTGCCGAAAAATATTTTGAGTTTCGGACAATATTCGGTTTTGGATAATCGATATACCCGTCGTAAAATTTGACGTTTAATTTTATAGACAACGGATTATTAATTTCAATAATTTTTTTTTCAACCGGCTCCGATTCAAGAATATTTTCTTCTATATGAAACGGCGACAACAAACCGTCGATTTTCCGAACAATCTCAGCTTCCCAAACAAAAACCGATTCTAAATCGACGTCTTTCAGACCGAATTTTACTCTTCTCAACTCGTCGTAGTTAGGGTATGAATTATTTATAGGCTCGTCGTTAACCGCCTCTTCGTCTACCGTAGAGATACCGCCGTCTTTCAATATTGTGAAAGCGTATTTTAACTTTACGTCGGAATTTGTTTTTAGATAGTAAAAATATTGCGTCGAAGCCTTTTTTCCATCTTCGCTTAAAATTTTTATCCCCTTTTTAATATTTAATCGGTAGGTATTATTGTCTAATATTTCGTAAGACATTTTTGAAAGAAGCGTAACGTAACCGTTTTCTTGAGAGCGTCCCCATTTTTTTGACGATTTTCTGATAAATTGTATATCTCTGTCTTTTATCTCGTCGACCTTTTTTACGTTTTCATATTCTCGATATTGTCTGAATTGAATTTTATTTACAGACTCCTTGTTAAACGTTCTGTTTTCCCCATTAATCATAAAGACGACCTCTTTATCGGTTGCAGATATCAATTTGCCTTTGTATTCCGCTCCGTTGTTTAATATTATAATATGAAAGCCGGTTTTAGTCTCGGATTCCGAATTTGGACCGAAAGAGACGCAACTTACGATAATAACAAATAGGAGCAAATAACTGAATTTTTTCATCGAACCTCTCCGTAAAGTAAGGAATTTTAACTATAAAAGTTTTGATATAAAATCTATAAGTTCGCCGTCGTCGTAATCTACCGGATTTCCGTTCATACTCGAACCGCGAGATCTTTCAACTATCTCTTTCGATAGTTCTCTATTTATACCGAGTCCTTTTTGATAATCATAATAAAGCTCAATTATTTCTTTTTTTCCGCAGGTTTGTTTGAAGTTTCAAAACTCTTTTTAACTTTCTTCATTCGTTTTTTTCCAAAAGTTCCTCTAGAAATCTTACCCTTTTTTGTCCTCTTATCGCCCTTACCCATTCGATACTCCTTTATATTGATGAAAATTAATTATTTCAGAATAACTCTTCCGTTTATAGTATTATAATTTATTATAAAAGTCAAAAGAAATCAATATTTGGTTGCGCCCCGCCGGTTTTTTCTGTGGGATAAAATTAATTTTACGTAGAATAGACGTATCTGGGATAATTTTCGATTAGGAGCGCGTATAACAGCAGTTTTCGAGCGACGATATTTAACAGTTGTGTCATTTTGTCCAAAAAGTCGTTTTTCAACTTGTCAATTCTTAATTTCTTACCAACAAGCTCAAGAAATCCTTCCAACCCGTGTTTCATAACGCCGTTATAGAAAAACAAGATAATATCGCGAACTGTCGAAGCCATACCGAATTCATTATACAAAGAATGCCATCTTTTTATTCGAAGGTAGTCCGATTCGCTGATCCTAAGGTATTTATCCAACCTTTTATCGTCGGTATTGTCTATAACGGCGTATTCGGAGCGATGATTTCCAATTATTCTCTTCATTTTTGACATTTTTTTGTTAACGAGGCGAAACATAGTTTCAAATAACTCGCTGAACGTATTAATTTTGAATTCCTTTAATAAAAAATCTATGACGTTATTATTCATAGATTCTGATACTATAAAGTGAAATAGATGTTTTTTGTTTTTCATAAAATTTTCTCCTTTTCTTTTATATATATAACAACTAAAAGTAGAAAACTCTTTACAAAAATTTGGATAAATTTTTAGAAAATGACAAATAATTTGCTAATTAAAAAAAATGACACATATGCATCTATTTTCATCGAGGAACGGCGCGGCGGTTATGAGACCCATATGCGTCGAATTTCTTCCCCAAGAAACCGACGGCGTACGTAAAAAAGTTGTCGTAACAAAAAAAATATTATTGACATTATACTTAAATTCTGTTATTAATGTTTTCGATTTGCCTCTGTAGCTCAGTCGGTAGAGCAGTGGACTGAAAATCCACGTGTCAGCAGTTCAACTCTGCTCGGAGGCAAATTTTTTATTTTTGCGACCGCGATTATCAGATGAATAGACAAACAGATCTGCTTACCGTTTCCAATCTTTCCATCGGCTTTCAGCTGGAAAAAGAGAAGTTCCTTGCCGTCGAAGACGTCTCGTTCAGTATAAAAAAAGGAGAAAGTCTCGGCATAGTCGGCGAATCCGGTTGCGGAAAAAGCGTAACGGCAATGTCTATTATCCGGCTTTTACCCATACCGCCGGCATATTTGAGCGGGGTTATAACTTTCGACGGAACGGATATACTCAAAGCCGATATAGAAGCGTTACATAAAATCAGAGGTAAAGAGATCGGCGTAGTTTTCCAGGAGCCGTCGACAAGTCTCAATCCGACCAAAACTATCGGGGATCAGATATCGGAGGTTTTTACGACGCATAATCCCGAGCTTTCCAAAGAAATAATTAAAAACAAAGCCGTCGAATTATTGTCAAAAGTCGGCATTCCTAACGCGCAAGAGAGATTTGGCTCGTATCCGCACGAGTTTTCAGGCGGAATGAAGCAGAGAGTATCGATCGCAATCGCGATTGCGCTAAATCCCAAATTGCTTATAGCCGACGAACCGACGACGGCGCTAGACGTTACCATTCAGGCTCAAATTCTTGACTTAATAAAAAAAATCCAGAACGAGCGCAAATCGTCGGTTTTAATAATTACTCACAATATGGGAATAGTCGCAGATTTTTGCGATCGCATTGTCGTAATGTATGCCGGTAGAATTGTCGAAAGCGCTAAGACCGAAGATCTTTTTAGTTCTACTTCTCATCCTTATACGATCGGGCTATTGAATTCTATTCCCTCCGCGACTAGCGATAAGAAGAAGCTCTATTCTATAACAGGCTCGGTTCCTCATCCCAAAGAGTATCGGAAGGGGTGCAGGTTTTTTGATAGATGCGAAAAAAGAATAACCGAATGCGAAAGCGACGTTCCTCCGCCGTTATTTAAAGTTGGCGAGGGTCATAAAGCCGCATGTTGGTTATATGAAAATACGGCGGAATAGATGGATTATTTAGTAAAAGTTGAAAATTTAAGTAAAAACTTTAAAATAAAATCAAATAAACTCTTTAAGCCCAAAAAAATACTTAAAGCGGTAAACGACGTCTCGTTTTTTATAAAACCAAACGAATCTTTAGGGCTTGTCGGCGAATCGGGGTGCGGCAAATCTACTCTTGCGCGGCTTATTTTGGCTTTATTAACTCCTTCATCGGGTAAAATTTTATTTAACGGAGAGGATATAACAAAATTCAGATTTAAAAAATTAAAAGACTTGCGTAAAAATATGCAGATAGTATTTCAAGACCCGTATTCTTCGCTAAATCCGCGAAAAACGATTCTCGACATCGTCGCGGCTCCCATTCGAGTTCATTATAGATTATCGAGGTCGGAAATAGAAAAAAAAGTTAAAGAACTTTTAGATCTCGTCGGAATTTCGGATAAATATCTTCAGAGATACCCTCATGAATTCTCAGGGGGGCAGAGGCAACGTATCGGAATCGCGCGAGCTTTAGCAATTTCGCCTAAACTTATAGTTTGCGACGAGCCGGTGTCGGCTTTGGACGTTTCTATTCAGGCTCAGACTATAAATCTGCTGGAAGAGATAAAAGAACGGCTAAAGTTGTCGTATCTATTTATTTCGCACGATTTATCCGTCGTAAGACACATTTCGGACAGAGTTCTTGTTATGTATCTCGGTAAAATTGTGGAAATTGCCGATAAAACGGATCTTTTTGACAATCCGTTACATCCCTATACAAAAGCTCTTATTTCCGCCATTCCGGTTCCGGAAGTTTCGGCGAAGAAAGAGAGAATTATTTTAGCCGGCGATATAGAACTGCCTATCGGGGAGAAAAAAGGATGCGTTTTTTCTTCAAGATGCTATATGTCTCAGAAAATTTGTTTTGAAAAAAATCCCGATATGGAATATTTTGAAAAAGGCAGATCGGCTATGTGTCATTTTGTTTAAGTAAAGAATAATTATGGAAAATATGAAATTTATCGATCTTTTTTCAGGAATAGGCGGCTTCAGAATCGCTTTGGAGACTTTGGGATTTGATTGCGTATTTTCTTCGGATATAGACAAAGAAGCCCGCAAAGTTTATAAAAACAACTTCGGCGAGAATCCGGAAGGCGATATAACAAAGATACCAAATAGCGATATTCCCGCTCACGATATACTATGCGCGGGATTTCCGTGCCAACCGTTTAGCGTATCGGGTAAACAGATGGGATTTGACGATACCAGAGGAACTTTATTTTACGACATAGCCAGAATTGCCGAGTACCGCCGCCCTAAATTTTTATTTTTGGAGAATGTTGCGAATTTTGTCAAGCACGACGGCGGTAAAACTTTACAAACCATTCTAAACGCGCTAAATTCTATCGATTACGACGTTTATTACGACGTTTTGAACGCCTCGTTATTTGGCGTTCCTCAATCCAGGAAAAGGGCGTATTTTTTATGTATCCGGAAGGACTTGAATTTTAAAACCTACGCTTTCCCAACGCCTACTTTAGAAAATATTTCTTTAAAAAATATTATTCTTGAAGATAAATACGTAAAAGATTTAATAATAGAGCGAAAAGACGTCTTTTTTGATAAAAACATCGCTTTAATGAATAATTATGAAAATAATCATTTAAAACCGATTAGAATAGGTTACGTCAACAAGGGGGGGCAGGGGGAAAGGATTTATAGCGAATACGGTCACGCGGTTACGCTGTCGGCTTACGGCGGAGGCGTCGGGGCTAAAACCGGCCTGTATTATATTAACGGCGCCGTTCGCAAACTTCATCCCGAAGAGTGTAAAAGAGTAATGACTTTCCCGGAGAATTTTATAGTTCACGAAAGGGTAAATCAAGCGTATAAACAATTTGGAAATTCCGTCGTCGTAAAAATGATAAAAATAATATTTGAGAAGTTGTTAAAAGATAATAATCTTGCGAGGTAAGAGTAACGCAAAATTTTTACTATTCGTTTTGATAATCATTTTGTTTGAACCCTTATCCATTTCTTGGGAAAATTATATATGTTCGACTTTTCATGAACGCATAATTCATATTCGTCGTTCATTCCGGGAAGCCCTTGAAGATAATTAATAATATATGATGGATAATTCCATCTAAAAATTAGATCGCGTCGCATATTTTCAACAGAACCGTATAAAAAGAAAGTAGGTTTTTTTCTGGGAAAATCCAAATCCGAACCTATAATATCATAAATTAAATCAAATTCTTTTTGTATATCTATCGCATACTTATATTTTACATTTTTTTCATAATAGATTTTTAAGTTTTTACTTTCATTAATATTAAATTTATTATAAAAATCATCGAGAGCGTTTAATTTAAAAATATAAATTATAGAGAAAATAACGTTTATAAAATATTTCATAATTTATTATATAACATTCTAATCCAATAACGAAAGGCTTTTTATAAATTTAGCCGGATTTCGCGTCCCGTCGGTTTTTTGGGGGAAAAGAAAAATGACACATATGCGCCGCGTTGCTCCCCGAGAGAATTTGACACATATGGAGCTGCATATATGACGCGCGACGCCGTTGTATTTAAAAAATGACGCATATGTGTCAAAAAATAAAATATTGCCAAAAAAACTATTGACAATAAATAAATTCTAAACTAGAATATTCTAAATTTTCCCGCAAGGAATCCGAATGCTCGCAGATACAAGATACAAGATACAAGATACAAGATACAAGATACAAGATACAAGATACAAGAT
>Ga0208940_1000630_pt1 | contig 43161 bp, 30 predicted proteins | sample AD_JPNNA6_MetaG_FD_184445 | JGI IMG/M metagenome (GOLD analysis project Ga0208940, IMG submission 184445) | Active sludge microbial communities of municipal wastewater-treating anaerobic digesters from Japan - AD_JPNNA6_MetaG (SPAdes) (version 2) | ecosystem: Engineered > Bioreactor > Anaerobic... | reverse complement strand
TTCCTGCAACTTGGCTAACAGATTGATCGTGGTAACAGTTGAAACTTCCATCACACACCTCCTATGGCTGTTTCTTACCATTTTACACCACTTTGCGCTACTTTAGTCAGAGCGTTGATAAGCCCTATGATCAAGATAGGGTGGTTGACAATTTGCATAAGCCTGTTATAATTTTCTACATGTGAGTAAGATTCCAAGTTCTAAAAAATAGGCCTGGACTTTTTACAAATCCAGGCCTATTTTTCAAGGGCGATGGGGGTCTTGCACAAAAAAATTTAGTTTGTTTGATTTGAAAGGAAGAAGAACTGTGAGCAATCGGGAATTTGGAACTGTGAAGTGGTTCAATGGAGCAAAAGGCTACGGCTTTATCTCGCGTGAAGGCCAAGACGATGTTTTCGTCCATTATTCTGCCATTCAGGTGGAAGGCTTCAAGACATTGGATGAAGGTCAGCGCGTCGAGTTTTCCGTTGAACAAGGGCCGAAAGGCTTGCAAGCCACCAACGTCGTCCTTGCAAAGGAGTAGGGAACCATGGTAAAGAAAATCTACGTTGGCAACATGAGTTACGATACAACGGAAAGCGCTCTCCGTGAGTTGTTTGCTACACACGGCGAGGTTGTCTCCGTGAATGTGGTCACCGATCGTGAAACCGGGCGACCGCGTGGCTTTGCTTTTGTTGAAATGGCCACTGATGCCGCGGCAAACGCCGCTATTGCCGCCTTGGATGGGCAGTCGCTGGATGGTCGTACCCTCAAGGTGAACGAGGCCCGTCCACTTGCCCCGCGGGGCGAAGACCGCTTTTATGGCGGCGGTGGCCGTGGCGCCGGCGGGGGTCGCTCCCGCGGTGATAGTGATCGTGGTCGCCGTGATCGCCGTGATCGCGGTGAATGGTAGTTCGACCAGCCCCAAAATCAGGTCGTAAATAACCCCCATCATCCTGTCACGAATTGCACGAATGGACACGATTGGTTCTTCAGAAGATTTTGCGTGATTGAGATAAAAACTAGCCACGAATTGTACGAATTTACACAAAAAGTAACAAGAAATTAGTGAAAATTCGTGTCATTTGTGGTAAAAGCCAAAACCGTTTTTAATCGTCGTGCCAGTCCTCAGAGAGCCAAAAGCTTGTGAAGTTCGTGCAGTTCGTGACGAAAGATCAAGTCCCAACATAGACAATGGCAATGTCAGGCGGACGCTTTCGCTTCCAGACTGCATATTTTACATAATATATATAGTCGGAAGATGAAATGGGGAGAAAACAGGCACTATCTTGCCTTTTCTTCAGCGGTTGTAGATGAGACTGCTTACGCGTTGAAATTCCATCGCTTGGCGACTGATTTCCTCAAAACTATCGGGCTATCCTCACCCGACGTTTCAGGTTTTTGCCCCACCGATCTTCTTTGAGCAACGTAGCGTCCTGCCCTGAGAGCGCATCCAGCGGCGCCGATAACACTCGTTCATTCTCATCGGCGAGATGCCGGGACGCCACCAACATTCGAAATTCCTCGCGCTCTTGTTCGAGATGCTGTTGTTCTTGTTCGAGCGTATTATGCCATACCTGCAATTCTTTTTGCCATATTTCAAGTTCAACGTGCTTTTCTTTTAGGGTGTGTTGTTCTTCCGCCAGCGTCAGGCGTTGTTTAATGACTGTGCCGCGTTCCCTCCATAAATAAACGGAGAACAGCACAGCTAACAGAAACAATACCGCGCCGGCAAGAAACATGAGCGCATCAAACACAAATAACTCCTAATAGCGGCTCAGACTGCTATTATTGCTGTCTGGGATTGACGCAGGAAGTTTCTTTTGCAGGGGAGTGTAGCGGGCGGCGAAGTCGGCCGCTACACTCCCCTCTTTTCACCTTTTTCTCCATTATATCTGCTATTTTCTACAATGCACGAAGCATATACAAGTTGCCCGTGGTAAAGCCGCGCGCACGATAGTACGGCCGTGTGCCGACGGCTGCAATGACGGCAAGCTGGCGGAATCCGGCCTTCCACGCCGTTTCAGCAGCCGCGGCGAGCAATTGTGTTCCCAATCCGTGATGTTGCGCTGCCGCGCCACGCTGTCCTAGTGCCTGCGCCTGTCCGTAGACATGCAGTTCGCGCACCAGCGCTGCCTCGCGGATTTCGGGGAGAGGCAGTTCATCCCGCGGCGCTGCCGGCAACGAGAGCCGGAGAAAAGCGGCCAGTTGCCCTGTCGAAGTGAGATACTGTAAGAAATACTCCTGGGTGGCGTCGGTGGCATAGGAAAGCACCTCCAGGGAGAGCGTGCCCAGCGTCGCATCTTTTTCCGCAGCAATTTCCTGCCCCCGCACCTCACGGCAGCGAATGCAGTGGCAGGCAAGTGCACGTTGTTGCATCTGTGTCTGTACAATCTGTCGCAGGTTGCTCTTGGTGGTCCCGGCGACGATATAATGCGCTGGAATATCGCGCATCAGGCGATTGATCCGACTGTAGGGCTGAACGAGCGCCTTGCACTGCACCAATAACTCGATCAATGTTTCCTCAGAATAGGGCGTATATTGGCCTTGCTGCCAGAGAGTATATAAATCTGTTCCTTCGAGCAGTGCTGTAGGGTAGATTTTCAATTCATCAGGGCGTAATGCCGGATCGTCCCACAACCGCGCGAAATCAGCCAGATCTGAGGCAGGGGTCGCGCCGTAAAGGTTGGGCATCCAGTGCAACACAATCTTGAATCCGCCGAGCCGTAGCAGGCGCATAGCGTGCCGGATATCGGCGACTGTGTGGCCGCGACGATTAAGTGTCAAAATGGCATCGTCGAAACTTTGCGCGCCAACCTGAACTTTCGTCACCCCCTGACGACGTAATGCCAGCACTTCCTCCGGTGTTATCCAATCAGGACGTGTCTCTACCACCAAACCTACATTGCGATGGATTGCTGTTTCATTGCGTTCAAGCGCCTCGTCGAGGGTGGCCGATTCCGTTTCGTTCATCGCGTCAAAGCAGCGGCGCAAAAACCGCTGTCGGTATTCCTGGGGATAAGCAGACCAGGTTCCACCCAGGATCAACAATTCCACTTTGTCTGTGGCATGACCGAGGGCTTCCAGCGAGCGGATGCGCACATGGGTTTGAGCGTAAGGATCGTAGTCATTCTGTAGCGCACGTAAGACGCCGGGTTCGCCATCAAGGTAACTCTTGGGCGCTGTACGTTGATCCGGGCAGAAGATGCAGGTGCCGGGGCATGGATAGGGTTCCGTCAAGACTGCTACAGGTGCAACGCCAGAGATGGTTCGCACGGGACGCCCGCGCAGGCGACGTTCCACGCGCTTGTCTGGCTCAAGCGCCCCACCCTCGACCAGACGCTGATAAGCATCCAGCAGTTGGGATTTGGCATACGTGCCATTGGCGCTCGAATAGCGGCGCAATAGCGGTGTAATATCGCTGTCTTCAGCCGGTAGATCACGTATGGCCTGCAACAGGTTCAGGATATTCTCGCGCTCGTGCGCTTGAGCCAAATCGATTGTTTCAGGTACCCCACCCTTTACCATCAAGGGTTATTATATCACAGGATTGAGTCCTCCAGTCAACTTTTATCTCCTATTCCCTGCCCCTTTCCCCCGCGTTGGTGCGGGGGAGCAGTTACAGCTTGTCACTTACACGGGCCAGATTATACTATGTCCTATGCGCACGGAAGTTATGAATTTATTGAATGCTCTGAATCATAAATTCTATGCTGAACTCGCCGGTGTATTTGCCGCGTCCAGAGGGACCACCGAACCGGGACTGGAACGTATCTGTGCGACTATCCGACCTGGTGCGAGTGTGCTCGATTTGGGATGTGGACAGGGGCGGGTGGCGACCATGCTGCCGGCAGGATGTCGCTACGTGGGGATGGATTTCTCCGCCGAGATGTTGGCACAGTTCCGACCGGGAGCGGATTCTGATCAACTGGAGGATACGCGTGTTGCTGTGCAGTTTGTGATCGGTGATCTGCTTGATCCAGAATGGCCCACGCAGATAGTCGGGGCTTATGATTGGATCATCTTGCGCGCCGTCTTGCAGCATATCCCCGGCATGGCCCGGCGACAGGAGGTTGTCAAACGCGCTGCCGGATTGCTTGCGCCCCAGGGAAGAATCCTCATCGCTAACTGGCAATTCCTCGACAGTGAGCGCTTGCGCCGCCGACTTGTGTCATGGGAGGTCATCGGTTTGACCGGGGATGATATTGAGTGCGGCGATTATCTCCTCGACTGGCAACGTGAGGGATACGGCATCCGCTACGTCCATCTGGTGACTGAAGGTGAAACTGCCACCCTCGCTGCAACCGCCGGTTTACAAATCGAAACACTTTTCCGCGCTGATGGGCATCACAACAACTTGACACTTTACGCTGTACTGCATATCTGATGGTCTCTCGATGACTTCAGAGAAGCGTCATTGTATTCCCCTAACCTGATAAATCGTCGATAGTTCGTCCTCGTATACCGGCTCCAACCAGCCCTGTTCTCTCATTGTTTGAAATTTGGGCAGCCCCTCAGGAAACATATAGGCTTTTTCATACGGGCCGAGGATGACATATTGTACATTATAGCGTTCCAAAATTGCCAGCGCCTGCGTGGCATCCAGGGTGTTATAAAAGTAGCGGATGTCCGCCTGACGCGCTTCGACGGTGCCAGCGGGCATGGTCATCCGCTGTTGTACCGAGTGCCAGCGCCATGCTGCTACCACAGGCAATCCCGTGTAAACCGAGATCCGCCCACCCCAGAGATACTCGGCTCTCCCTTGCCCTTCGATGATAGTAGGAGACCCGGCGACATTTTCTTGCAGCCACCGGATCACCCGATCATCTGCTACCAGTGGAATAGCGACGTCTTGCTCATACTGGGTGGCATAGGGCAAAAATGCCATCCCATCCAGTGTATGAGGCGCCTCCATGGCCCAACGATAGCGGACCTTCGCCGGAATCGCCAAAACGGGATACATCGCGGTGGCGGCCAGAATGATCACCAGGATGCCTGATACAACATCGCTGACAGAATAAGGTATCCGGGCCATAAAAGTTTCTTGTTCAGCGCGATAACTGTGGATCGCATAATAGATGATGCGTTCGGCGGCGACGGCAGCGCTTACGCCAAGCAACATCCACACCTGCAAATAGAACTTGAACACCGTGTTCATTCTGCTGATGTCGCCTTCCAGGACGAAAACTTCCACCAACAGACTCAGTGCCAACGCTGCACCCACCCACGTCCACAACACGCGATCACGGGGCGTACTCTGGGGACTCAGGATCAGGAGTGCGGCTAGCACCCCCAGAGGGATCACAATCCAGACCACCGTAACACCGACGATGAGCAGTACCAGCGCTAAGATCGCCATACCGAGCAAAGCCATGCCCAACGGCAACCACACATGGCTATCCTTTTCCTCCCGAAGATGGTGAAATAGCGCCTGCCCGCGTACTACACCAAGTACAACGATGGGGAAGAGAAACTGTCCGTGCATGACCAGATAAATGCCAAGGGGGGTGTGTGATCCTTTCCACATATCAAAGGAGTTATAGGCTGCTGCATAGTTCGCCGTGAAAGGTCGAAAGAGCAGTTCACCCAAAAGGATGAACAACACCGGGGTGAGCCATTTGTAGTAGGGGAAGATAGGTTTCGATACATTTTCGGCTATGTTTTCCCCGGCGTTGTCTTCACTCTTACTTTCTGTTCCTGAGTGATGGCCGGCATTATTGAAGAAGGTCAACAGCGGTGCTACGCTCATTAACACCAAATACGTCGGCCAATCCCAGGTATTGGTTGTTTTCAGTGCGCCTGTAATCAGACCGGCAAGGATAAACGTCGGCAAGGGATACGGCAGACAGCGTCGAAGGTGGGCAAGTAGTGAACGTTTGGTGCTGGCGGGCGGCGGCTCTGCGCCAATGCCCCATTGCAGCGCAATCGCTAAGGCTACCTGGGTCAACGGAAACGCCATCATGTGCGCGTGCAAATCCGCGTATAAGAAGGTAAAGGCTGGGAATTCGTTGATGGCGCCGACTTCCCCTTCTGCATAGGGAATCAGGCGCGTCGCATTCCAATACCACCACTCCGGGTGGAATGCCAGGGATGCGCCATGCACGACCACCTTCCACAGTCCGACGAGCGCCGAGACCACCGCCGGATAACCGGGGATGAGGCTATCAAAGTGCACATTGCCGACTTCCTCAAGCCCTGTAAACAACAAACGCAGATTACCTAGATTGCCCAGCACCAACACGAACAACGTCCCCAACACTCCCGCACGCTGCCCGCGTTTGGCATCACCGCCGGCCAGGTTGCCGGCAATGATATACGCCCCCACCCCGGTCATCGCGTAGAGTGCAGGCACGGCCAGATTGTAGGCGATACTCGGTACAATCCCCAATGCTTTGCTCAGCGATCCGATCATCACAAAGCCAAAGTAGTAGTAGTTCATTGTGCCGCCGGCGAACCAGGGATCGTAAGGCGGAAACCACGTCGACTTGATGACGGCATTGAGATAGGCAAAATCCATTGGCTTTTCGCCGCCGGCCACGGGATGCCACAAATCGGGATTGAGGTAACGCACATAGACCCAAGAGAGATAGAGCACCGCGAAGATGATTTCCACATACAGAATGTCGCGTCGGTGCTCTCGAAGGTAAGTGCGAAAAACATCCCGACGTTTGTACACAAACAGGCCGGAGACCAAGGCCCAGAAAAAGAACACGGCCCACAGGAGCCATCTTGTGTGGGGAAGAAGATGCAGGCTCGATAATAACCAGGCGCAATAGGACCATGCCAGCAGCCCTACAACGCGCGCCAACCCATATCCACGATCACGCAGCGCAGGGAAAGCATAGTACAACCAGGGGAAGGCGACAACGCCCAGCGCCGTCAGCATCATCCACCAAATGATGACCGATAAAATCTGCACGCGATTTTGCGGTGCATTGCGGTTGAAAAGTTGTGACCAGGTTCCGCCACTCTCCTGCTCGGCGCGCATACGTGGTGTCATCAACAGCGTGGGGTTGTGGCTGCTTTTGTTGCGTGTGGCCTCGAGGGGTGTCATCCACTGCACATGGTCCAACAAAGACGACGGCAGCAGAGCTTCGGCGCGGGCGCGGGAATAGGCCGGCGTCTTGGCAAAGATGAGCACCGTCGGATGATCATAGACACTGAAGGCTTCCTCGGCCGGCGGATATTCAATCTGGCATGGGCGCGCGTTGGTATAACGCGGCTCCATCAAAGCAAAAGGTATCTCCTGATCGGGGAACTGGCACGGTCCCAGCGTTGGATAGGAGACGAACTCCGCCAGCAGTTCAAAACCCAGACTGCCGTTGAACAACGCCTCGTAATAGGCCGTGGTGAACGGGTAGCGCAGCGGCAAGCGGGGAATTGAAGCGTACAAGCGGTTACTGGACAGCACAATGTAATCGGCCTCGTCCAACCAGTTGAAGAGCGCCACACGCTTTTCGGGTGTATCATTGTCGTAATTATTCATTTGCCCATCGGGAGGATTAGAGGCCAGACTGCGATACCAGTTGCCAAATGCATCCTTGCCATCGATGCGCTGTGGCAAGGCATCATCCCAATGTTCGTTAGCCAGAACCGAGGTGTGCAACTTCACCGGCTCACCATAGAGCAAGGTGATTTCGAGGTAGACCGTTTCTGCGGCACGTAGAAACAACGGCGCCGGCAGCGTCGCTTCGACGAGTTGAAAACCGGTCGCCGGCAAGTTGACATCAACGGTGGTCTCGGCAAGCCTTTCTCTTCTATCGGGATCGTTAAACAAGGCCATGCGAAAACTACGCTGCCCTTCTACATAGATCGTGTCGACCTTGTTCACGGTAATACGGGTGACCGTACTGTCCGTCTCTACAGTAAACGGCGTCAGGCTTGTATTGGCAGGCGTATAAGCGTTCAACGTTATATTGGGCTGAACGGGAATCTGTATGGCACTGCCGTCGTTCGTATAAATTGTCGCCACCGTAGGAATGTTCTGGTACATCCAGCGTGAGGCTTCGACGCGGGTGAGAGAGCGACTGTAGATGTGCAGGAACGCCGCCGCCCATGTGATCGTTCCAACCAGAACCACGCCCGGCATGATCCGCAGGACCCCCTGCACAATTTTACGCCAGGTTTGGCCTGCCGATGCCCATGCCTGCCCCCATGTGACCCCGCGTACCAATCCCCATGCCGCAAAAAGGATGAAAACGGGATAGATGGGCAGTAGATAGCGCATCGATTTAACCCATTGTGTCCCCTGGTACAGGAAAAACAGCGTTCCCCATGCCCAGATCAACAGATGTTGCCAGCGCTGTCGACGCACTATGTGCCATCCCATAACGCCCCACCCAATCCAGGCGGCGACGCCCAGGGGCACGCCCATGCCCCAGAAGATCATATTGCGTCCCGGAAAGATGATTGGAGTACGGTCCGCCCATTGATGGCCGAAAGGCACATCGCGCAGGCCGCTAATCAGCTCCAGATTGTCTTTCATAGTGCTCATCCATTGGGGGTTGATGTGTAGGTCGAAGAATCCCGGACCGGTAAAAGCATAGGGTTGCGCAGTACGGAACGCCATAGCGGCCAATACGCCGGAAAAAATCACGGCAATGACCGGACCACGCCGCAAGACGAAGCGATACTGCGGCATGCCTTTGTCCGATGGTTCATGGTACAGCAGCGCGGCCAGTGCTACGATGCCTGCCAGCGGCCACACGCTGGCTTTCGAGGCGACGGCTAGCCCCGTCGTGATGCCGGCCGGCAACAACCACCATGGCTGTCGACGTTGCACAGCGCAAACGGCAAAGCACAGGGTCCAGGCGACAAAAACGGTGGCAAAGCTATCCACAATGAAAAAGTGGGCATGTTGGATGGGCAAAACGGTGAAAGCGTAGAGAGCGGCGGCCAGCAACGCAACCTTACGGTCGTACAGCACACGCGCAAGTAACGCCAACGCCACAAGCGTCGCCAGATCGGTTAACGCCGAGAGCACACGTCCCACAAAATGGATGCCGCCATAGTCAGTGTAAAAGCCGGGATAACACGATCCTGATGAGGTGTTGAGCAGAAACCAGCGCAGGACAACCCCGGTCGTTGCCGGCGGAGTGGCACATGCCGCTTGATCCACCCACTCGGCAACGATCCGCGTCATAAAAAGAGGCAGCGTCCCATAAACATAATTGGTGAACTCCGGCTTGTTGGCCGGGTTGAGAGGTGATTCTGACGTATTCCAGTACTGCTGCATGCTGTCAGGGAACCGAATCGCACTGATGACCATCGTCAGGTAGCGTTCGTCAGGATGTAGATGGGTTCCCTCATCCCAGTCGATATTGTACAGGCGGACCCAGGCGGCAGCGAGGAAAATGACGAGGAACAGCAAAGCAACGAATATACGAGATGTCCGATTTGATGACGTATCCATAACTCAAGTGATTACCTATGGGACATGGATAAACATGAAAAAGCAGAAAATACCGAACGTTATCAAAAATAGCTGCCGGAATTTCGGATTTCGCATAGTCATCTGTTCTTCAAAACAACCTCAAAATTATTGCTGCCTGCCCGTGCCTTTTGACTACGCGAAATGGCACCAGCTAAACCACCACCATCATGGCCTGCGGCTGATCAATCCCTACTCCCCGACCGTTTCCCAATGGGCTGTCGGCGAAATTCGCTCCGGCCATGATCTCATCCAAAATTTGTGCCCCTGTCCGTCCCGTTCCCGGACTGACGGCAATGCTCAAATCACGACGAAAGGCGCGGGTTAGATCGTCGCCTGTGGCGTGTGACACCAGCGCCATCGCTTGCACCGCGCTGGCAATGGCATAGCGCGACTCAATGCGCTCAAGGTCCTCAAAGAAAAAAGCACAACTGACGAACATCCGTTGACGATGCACTTGCGCCTCCAGCAAATCCAGAAGCCGCTGTTGCGCCACCGTAGATAAATGCCCTAAATAGTATTCAGACAGGAACGCCGGCCCACTCACCTGCTGCAACACCACGCGAATGTATTCATCGCGTAAACTCCAGGGTGCCAGGTTCCAACGCCGCGTTGCCTCGGCGTAGATCTCGTCGATATCGCGGGAAAGATTGTCCAGAGCGCGGCGCAATGCGCTCTTCCATTGCTGCCCATAGCCTAACGTGCATTGACAACCGGTGGCCCAACGCCCCAACCGGTGTGTACAACTCCATGCGGTATTCTCAACGATCTCTACATCGACGTGTGGCGGATGCTGGTGCATATACCGCGCCAGCGTCGTCATTTCATAGGCGTCCGTGTCGCCAGGTGTCGTCAATGCTTCCAGAACACGCACGCCATGTTTGTGGTGATGGCCGAAGGTCTCACCATCGGTAGCAATCAACGTCAAAGAGTCATGAGGGCGTCCAGCCATGAGCGCATTAGCCCAGGGGCGAACTGCCTCAACTGACGGCATGGAAAAGGAAAGGCAGTCGGAAGCACTGCGCTCGCGGATGAAAACATTCATCGTGCGACCATGCGGAAGTCGCACCCGGTAAGGACCGGCGCCACAAGAAAGGTCGCCGCGCACCTGTTCGGCGGAAAGAATCACGAACGCCAGGCCGGTTTCCGCGACGGCTTCCAACGTTTCATAGTCAACGGCCATTTCCGGCAGCCAGATCCCTTCGGGGAGCATCCCAAAGCGATGCACGTAGCTGGCAATTCCCCAACGAATCTGACAGCGTTTGTCCCGCCCACGCGCTAGTGGCAGAATGGTATGATGGACGGCCTGGGCGATCCCATTGCCGACCCCATACTGGTAAGCATAACGGGCCACATCATCCACAATACGCTGATAGGCATCCCGGACATTCTCGGACATCCAGCGCGCCAGCGTACCACCGAGGTTGAAACTGATGCGACCAAAGTTGCCGGTAGCCGCATTCGGTGCATAACATTCCGCAGCGATCCTGGCATTCCAGTTGGGGAAGGGTGCCGCCGAAGGTTCATAACGATACTTTCCGGTAAACGGATCCTCCCGCGGCGGCTGATAAAAATGTCCATGTACACACAAAAGGGGTTTAGCAGATGTCATTAAAGTTCACACACTTTCTCACGATAAAAGGCGCAGCCCACGCTGCGCCAAACGACATAACGACTCATTATCACAGTGTCTGATGCAATGCCAGGGCCCGTTGATAAAGATCCACATAAGCACGGGCCGAGGCATCCCAAGAAAAATCACGCTCCATGGCACGGCATTGCAAGGCCGTCCAGCGCGCCTTGTCCGCGTAAACGTTCAAAGCACGGTGAATACCGTCCACCAGAGCCGATGCTGTGTAATCGGCAAAGGCGAAGCCGGTGCCTCGCTCAGGTTGCCTATCGGCATCGACCACAACATCCGCCAGGCCGCCTGTGGTGTAAATGATGGGGATGGCGCCGTAGTGCATCGCCGTCATCAAGCCAATGCTGTTCGGTTCGGCACGACTCGGCACGAGGAAAATATCCGCGCTGCCGTAAATGCGACGCGCCAGACGATCATCGAATTTGATAAAAGCGCGCACGTTGTCAGGAAAACGTGCCTGCAGGTCACGGAAATCAGCCTCTAAAACTTCATCCCCCGTCCCCAGAAGCACAAACTGGATATCACGCTCCTGAAGCAGCCTCTCTATTGCCGGGATGACCAAGTCCAATCCTTTGGTGTCATCGAGGCGCGTTACCATCCCCAGCAAGGGAATATCCTGGTCGGTCGGCAGGCGCGTCTCATGCTGGAAGGTGTTCTTGTTCACCGCACGCATCTTCAATGTCGACGCATCGTAGGTCTGAGGAAGCGCCGCGTCGGTCGCCGGATTCCACAAATCGACGTCGATCCCACTGAGGATGCCGAAGAGGCGCTCCTGGCGCTCTTTCAACAGGGCCGTCAACCCCATACCGGCCTCTCCGGTTACGATCTCGCGCGCATACGTCGGGCTAACCGTGTTGATGAGGTCGGCATGGGCGATACCCTGCGCCATCCAATTGACCTGCCCGGGGACTTCTACGCTCAGGTGCGGCAGTTTATCCATCTGCGCAAAAGTCAAAATCAGACGTCCGCAAATGCCCTGGTAGGCGAGATTGTGAATGGTAAACAAGGTGGCAATATCGCGGTACGGCGCCTTCGCCCGTCCATAGACAGCCAGCCATGCTGGCACCGCTGCCGTGTGCCAATCATTGGCATGGATGACATCCGGCTGCCAGTCCAGCTTTGGCAACGCGGCGATCACGCTTTTGGAAAAGAATGTAAACCTTTGTGGATCGTCGTTGAAACCGTAGACGCGCTCGCGATTCGAAAAATACTGTTCGTTCCAGATCAAATAGACCGGTACGCCGTCCACATTCGTCTCCAGCAACAGCGCATACTCCTCCCCCGGCCCGATCGGTACAGCCAGTGATCCCGCCCGGCGGAATTCGTAGCCCGCAGCCTGCATCGTCCCGTAACGAGGAATCATCACGCGGACATCGATTCCCAGACTGTGCAAAGCTTTGGGCAGCGCTCCCGCCACATCGGCCAGCCCGCCTACTTTTGTAAAGGGGGTGGCTTCAGCCGCCAGGAAAAGCACCTTCACACCATCCATCTTACCTCCACGCCAACGATCAAGCTATTCTCATTATAGTCGACTTCGCTCAAACCGCCTGAAAGCAAGTATAGTGCCATGATTGGGAAGTGCTCGGGCCCGGTCTCCGAACCAATAAGCCCGGTCAAATTATCTTCATTATAGCCGACTTCGTTCAAACGGCAACGGATGCTATAATAGGATTGAAGACCCCAAACAAGTTTGGGGATCCGAACCTTCAACTTAAAGGGAGGAAAGCCATGAAGTTTCACCGTTTGCTCCTGGTCCTCATCGGCAGTGGATTGCTCGGCGTCAGTAGCTTCGCACTCGCACGGCCCAATGTCGCCCCCCACACCACCGGCGACGTCGTCATCAACGAAGTCGCCTGGGGCGGGACGGCCGCTTCCAGCAGTGACGAATGGATCGAGTTGTACAACAACACTGCCGTATCCATACCCCTTGCCGGGTGGCGCCTGACCACCGCCGACGGCCTGGACCTGTCCCTCCACGGTGAGATTGGACCGCACGGTTACTATCTCATCGAACGTACTGACGATACCACGATCAGTGACATTCCGGCAGATTGGAGCGGGCCTTTCGGCGGATCTGGATTAAAAAACACAGGAGAAACCATCACGCTGACCGATGCATTGGATGCCGTCATCGATACCGCCAACGGCGATGGTGGAAGCTGGCCCGGTGGGACAACCGCAGCCACGATGGAACGCCTGGACAGCACTGCGCTCGATACACCCGGCAACTGGGGTACCCATACCGGCCATCCACGCAACGGGATGGATGCATCTGGCGCCCCCATCAACGGCACGCCAAAGTGCCGCAACGCCGTCTCCCCGCCTGCCGCCGATCTTGTCGCCGTCAAAAGCGGCCCTATGCAGGCTGCCCCCGGCACGCCACTGACTTACACCCTGCACTACCACAATCTCGGCAACGTCATTGCGCTGAGCACCACGTTGACCGACACGTTGCCGGCCGGTGTCACCTACATCACCAGCACACCCCCCTACCCCACCGCCGTCGATAGTCGCACGCTGGTGTGGATGCTCGGCGACGCGCCGATCACGCTCACGGCACCCTGCATCACAGTGGCCGTCTATGCACCTGCGGACGCCGGCGGGATGATCACCAATTCCATTACCGCAACCAGCGCCGTGACCGAAGCCACACCGGCCACGAACAGCGCCCGGTGGAACACCCTCATCAGTGCGCCTGCGCCTGTCCTCACCCTGGAGAAAACCGGACCCACGCGGGCGGTTCCCCACACGCCGCTGACTTACACACTCATCCTCAGCAACACCGGCAACACCGCCGCGCACGGCGTCCGCCTCACCGACACACTACCCGCCGGCCTGGTCTTCGTCGCCCAGACCGCGCCCTACTCTCTCACGCAGCCTGATGCAGCGACGCTCGTCTGGGAGGTGGGCGACCTCGCCCCTGGCACAGGAGGACACATCACCCTCACCCTGACGCTCGGCGAAGCCCTGACAACGATACTCACCAACGTCGCCACAGCCACTGCGAGTAGCGGTGAAACTGCCGGCGCTATGTGGAGTGCGCCGGTGCAACCGGGCGTCAAGCTCTATGCCGTGCAACCGGGCAACTACGGCGGGATCAGCGGTGAAATGGTCGCCATCACCAACCCAGAGGTATACACGGTCGACCTCGACGGCTGGTGCATCGACGACAAAACCGCCTCGACCAGCCGTGCGTGCTTCCCGAACGGCGCCCAGGTCGCCGCCGGTCAGACACTCTGGCTGGCAGAGCAGGCCGACGGGTTCTATCCACTGTGGGGGTTTGATGCGGATTGGGCCAGCGTCAGCATCACGCGCCCGGTTCCTCTGCTCATGGGCAACTGGCCGGGCTTCACCGACAACGGTGAAGCCGTCTATTTGCTGGACGATGGCGGAAACGCGGTAGATGTGCTGGCCTACGGACAGGGCGTCGCCGAGAGCGGATGGCGCGGAAGTTCCGTTCCCCACCCTTACCCCGGCTACGAAAACAGGGGTCAGGTACTCTACCGCAAACTCGACGAATCCACGGGGCTGGCAGTTCCCGATACCGACAGCGCGAGCGATTGGGCACAAGACCCCGACGATCCCTTCGACGGACGCAAACTGCGCTATCCGGGGTGGGACACGGAGGCATTCTTCTTCCCGGTAGAGGTCTCCGCCACGAGCCAGATCACGCTCGCCGTCGCACCGGAGGGGATGCTGGATTTCATCTTGAAGGCGGTAAGCGCGGCGCAACACAGCCTGGTCATTGAAGGCTACACCCTCGGTAGCGTTCCGCTCTACGAAGCTATCGACGCCCGTATCCGGGCCGGCGTCCAGGTGACACTCCTGCTGGAGAGCACACCGGCCGGCGGCATGAATAACGCTGAACGCTGGGTGGCGCAACACCTGCACCAACCGCCAACCAGCACCGTCTACCTGATGGGCGGCAACACAAGACGCTATCGCTATCAGCATGCGAAGTTCATCATTGTTGACGGGCGCACGGCCATCATCAGTACGGACAATTGCGGGGAAAACTCACTGCCCTCCGATCCCATGGAGAACGGGACCATGGGCCATCGCGGGTTCGCCCTGCACACGGATAATGCGGACGTCGTCGCCCGCCTGAATGCTCTTTTCCAGATCGATTGCGACCCGCTCCATCACACCGACGTCTTCCCTTACTCGGAAGCCTACGCGCCGCCGGCTGACTTCGTTCCCCTGCCGCCGGTCGATTGGACGACGTATACCGTCGCGTTCAGCCCGACGCTCGTGACCACAGCCTCGCATCTCACGCTGTTGCACGCCCCGGAACACACTCTGCGCCGTCAAGACGCGCTGATCGGCCTGTTGAACGACACGCTGGCCGGTTCTTCCATCGATGTCATGCAGATGAATGAGCCGGCCATCTGGTCGAGCAACACCGGGGACGCCGGACGCAATCCGCGCATCGCAGCACTCATCGCGGCAGCGCAACGTGGCGTCTCCGTGCGCCTGCTCCTCGACGCCTTCTACGACGATCCACTTTCTGACAGTGGCAATACCGCCACGTGTTTGTACCTGAGAAGTCTGCACCTCCCCACCCTGCAATGCCGCCTCGCCAACGTCACCGGATTGGGCATCCACGCCAAAATCTTCCTGGTGGATGATGGCAACGAGACGTGGGTGCACCTGGGCAGCATCAACGGTTCGGAGACCTCGAACAAGGTCAACCGCGAGATGGCGTTGCAATTCACATCTCCGGCAGCCTACTCCTATGTGCGGGCCGTCTTCGATCACGATTGGGATCTCGGACACGGCCCCATGGTCTATCACCTCTATCTGCCACTCACACTACGGGACTACGTCCCGCCGGTCGATTATCCACTCATGACCGAGGTTTTCATCAATCCCGGCGGCGAGGATGCGGGTCAGGAGTGGATCGAGGTTTACCATCCAGGCGACGAGGCGGTGAGTCTGGCAGGCTGGAGTCTCGGCGACGCCATCAACGCCGGCGATTATGGCGACGGACGCTATCTCTTCCCTCCGGAGGCATCCTTGCTCCCCAGGCAGGTCATCGTTGTCGCGGCATGCGCGTCGCAGTTTGCAGCGCGCTATGGCTTCAATCCCGCTTATGAGTGGACGGACTGCGATCCCCTTGTGCCCGACATGAGGCCGGACGGCGCGTGGGAGGGCTTCGGGATCGCGCTGGGGAACGCCAGCGATGAAGTACTGCTGCTGGATACGACCGTCACCATCGTGGACAGCGCCGCATGGGGCGGCGCACCGCGGGCGGGTGTCATCCCCTTCCCCATCGACGTGGACAGCGCTTTCCCGTCGGACGCAACGCTTAAACGCTACCCGCCCGCCTACGACCGCAACGACTGCTCGCGCGACTTCTACATCAGCTACCAGCCGTCGCCGGGGTTAGTGAGCGAGACAAAATAAATAGATACGACTCTCTTATCTATCCATCGGATTGAACGAGGAGGGGGGCGCAGCACCGGATTCGACATCGAGCCGGGCAAAGACGCTGCCGCCCAGGAGCAAAATTGCGCCACACCATTGGTACCAGGCCAGACGTTCGTCCAAAAAGATGAACGCCAGGGTCAAACTGACGGCCAGTTCCATCAGGTTGAGGATGGCGGTTTGCACACCACCGAGTTTTTCCAGGCTGAAGAACATCGCCAGCCGCGAAAACGCCGTGGTCAGCCCCAGGGCGACAATGGCCCCCCACCCCGCCGGGGAGATAGGGGTCATCGCCTCGCCGCCCGCGATACGCACCACACTCACGGTAAGCGCCATGCCGGTGAGGATGTACAACGTCGCCGATGACGAAGGGACGTCGGCCAACACCCACTGACCCATCACCAGATACCAACCGTTCAACACGGCGTAGGCCAGCATCAACATCACGCCGAGGTAATCCGTGAGGCTGTTCATCATCCAGGGGGAAGTGACCAGCACGGCTCCGACAAGGGAAATCGCCAGGCGCAACAGGGTCAAACGATGGATTGTCTGCCCGGAGGCACTGAGGAAAAGCACGACCCAGAGGGGATAAAGCGCCCCCAGCAACGAAGCGCGCGAGGCGTCCAGCCGACTCAAGCCGTTGTAATAAAACAACGACCCGATGCCGTTGAACATGCCCACCAACAGACAGTTGAACACATCGGGCCAGCGGAGGATAAGACGCCGCCGCCAAAAGAGCAGGTAGATGATCCACAGAAACAGAGCCGCCACGAGCGTCCGCAGCGCCGCCAGCGTCACCGGCGTGACGTTGGCCCGATAGGCGAATTTCCCCAGGATCGGCGACCATCCCAGCAAGAAGGAAGACAGGAGGCCACTGGAGATCCCCGCTATTCGCCCTCGATCCCTGGGATGCGTCGGTTCAGCCTTGGTGTTCATCTTCATCACTTGTGCTATACTGCGGAGGATGACACGGAAACAGAGAATCGTTCTCATCATCCTCGGCATTCTGGATGTGAGTGTGATCGCGGCACTGGCCGGCAGCGTGGTTCACAGCATACGCTCCACCCCCACTGCACCCACCCCGGCTCCGCTCTATCTGTCAGCCTGCGAACAGTCCATGCTGAACACTCTCGCCGCCATGCCCGCCCCTCTGGGAGAAATGCCCATGGTAGCCTGGGACGAAGGGAACCTGTATGTCTCGTTGCGAGCCGTGTACCCAACCGCAACGCCGCCGGAAGAAAGCGCTCAACTGCTGTGGACAACCTTGGATAGCATGGCGACCGTCCTACGCCAGGGATGCACTATCCCGTCTACGATCACCATCGCCTTAACCGCATGTGGTCAGACCGAGACCATCCACTATCTGGCGCAACTGGCCGGACAAGATATGGCGGCCTGGATGGCGGGGACGTTGTCTGAAGAAGACCTGGCCGCGCAATCTCATTTTCGACAAACCAGCGAATAAGCCCCCGGTTGACGTTTCACATGTCCCGCAACGCCGCCAAAATGTTCTCCGGTTCGTTGGTGATGATGCCATCAACGCCCCAGGCGGCGAATTGCTGCGCCACGGCAGGATCGTCAAGTGTCCACGTGAAAACGCGCCGTCCACGTTGATGGGTGTGTCGTACCAAGCGCTCCGTGAGCATATCTTTATACGGATGCAAGGCTTCGTGCGGCGTGAAAGGCCGCAGCAGCAGTGTTCCCGGGTTCAACGGGCCGTACAGCAAACCACAGGGGATTTCCGGGGCCAACGCCCGCGCCCGGTAGAGAGCGTAAGGTTTAAAGGATGAAAACCATACACGCGACGCCATCCCCATGCGTTGGATCAGATCCACAACAGCCGGCACCAGGGCCGCCGTTTGGTCAGCTTTCAGTTCGATGTTGATCAACAACTGGGCGCCAACCGCAATCAACACTTCTTCCAGGGTAGGAATCCGCTCCCCGGCAAACCGGGCGTCAAAACGCGCCCCGGCATCCAGCGTCTTGAGCTGCGCCAGCGTCATCTCACGCACCGGTCCCTTACCGTCAGTGGTTGAGTCCACGTTGTCATCGTGGATAACAACCGGCACGCCATCCAGCGAAAGGTGAACGTCCAGCTCGACGCCGTCGGCCCCTGCTTCTACGGCCTTACGAAACGCGGCCAGCGTGTTCTGCGGCGCGGCGTGACTTGCGCCGCGGTGTCCCAACACGAACGGACGACCCAACGGTTGCTCGCGCTGCCACAAATCAGGGAATCTTGTTATCATGAGGGTGCTCCTCGAATTCTACAAAGTAGGCTACCGCCGCCCGGTCAAGGAGTTCCCGGCTCATGGTCGGCGGAACGTTCATGTATTTGGCAATATCGATGAGCTGATCCAACAAATCGCGGGCGTGGCAGGCGCGCGGCGGACGCCTGGCCTTGATGTAATGTTCGTGGACCAGGTAGGCAAAAGCCTGTTCCGAGAACGGTACCTGCTTGGCGCTGGCAACGCGCTTGAAGATTTCCGCAAATTCCTCCCACGTTGGATCGTGGACCTCGATTTTGTGACGGATCCGGCGCAGGAATGCCTCGTCTACCAGATCCCTCGGTTCCAGATTCGTGGAGAAGACGATCAATACCTCAAAGGGAATCTCGAATTTACGGCCCGTGTGCAGGGTCAAAAAGTCGATACGTTTTTCGAGCGGGACGATCCAACGGTTGAGTAAATCCCGCGGGCGCACCTGCTGCCGTCCAAAGTCGTCAATCAAAAAAACGCCACCATTGGCCTTCATCTGGAAGGGCGCTTCGTAATACTTGTTGCTGGTATCGTAGACCAGGTCCAACCCTTCCAGAGTCAACTCACCGCCGACGATGATAAACGGCCTTTTGATTTTGAGCCAGCGCGCATCCAGGTTACGCTGCCCCTCTTCCGGGATAAGTTTGTGGTTCACATCGTCAAAAACCTTGATGATCTGCCCCTCAACTTCCACGGCATAAGGAATAAACATATCGCCTTCCATCAACAACGTGCCGATGGCCTCCGCAATCGACGTTTTGCCGTTGCCGGGACTGCCGAAGAGAAAAATGGAACGTCCCGAGTTCACCGCCGGACCAATCTGTTCGAAAGTTTGCGGATTGAAAACCAGGTGCGATAATGCCTTACGCAGATGCTGCTGATGCACCACAACATCCTTCAAGCCCTGGACGCGAATTGACTGGACATAACTCGCCAGCGGCACCGGCGCGAGTCCAGCATATTCCGAACGCTCCAACGCATCGCGCGCCATCTGCCGCCCCCGCGCCGTCAGCACGTATTCGTACATCGCCTCCGAAAGCCCACCCCGTCCCGAAGCGCTGCGCACTTCGCAGAGTTGCTCGCGTTTGAGAAAATCCAGGATATTCGACACCACGCCTGCAAAAGGCAATCCCATCCTGTCGGCAAGGTCGCGCCCAGCAAGATAGCTTTCAAAATAAAGGCCCTTGAGCGCCAGATCACTGAGCAGGCCCATATTCAAGCCGGTGTCGGCAACCGAACGCGGCGCCGCCGGGGTAAACACCCCACTGATAATTCCACGCTGCTGTTGAGTCATCCTCAACCTCCCTCAAAAATAGTCTCACAGTCGTTAGTTTTCTAGTCGGATAGCCATTTTCGTGTTTGCAGATTGCGCCGCGAGTTATCAACTCGCGCTACCGGGGCATGGGCGGCAGTACCGTCAACGTTTGCCCGGCGGTCCGTCCCCAAACCACGGGGAAATATATCTCCGTTACCGTGGCCGGCAGTACCTGATAGGTTCCCGGCGTGACGGCACGCAGGCGGTACGTTACCCGATAGGTGCCGGCGGCTATCTCCTGAGCGATAAAAACCGCCTGTTCAGCGCGGCGTTCCCCATATCCAAACGGATTCCCTCCTTCTCCGCCGGCCTGAGCCACTGTCCACTCGAATGTTTCACCATCAACCGACTCCAGGCCTGCCGGATAGGGGTCTTCCAGCAACACGTAGGAGTGTGTCTGCGGCACGATCAGCGTCAAACGCACTTCAATCACTTCACCAGAACGGAGTGCGGTTACAGGCTGACATAAGGTGAAACGATCATCAAGTCCAGCCGCCACCGCGCAATACTCCCGACGCAAGGTGAAACCACGGCTCGCGGCGGCAATCGATGCGACGGGCAGCAGCGCCGCTTCCAAACGAGCGCTGTAGTACAACTGACCCGCTCCCGCCGTGCGGAATACCTCCAACACATTGGGACGATCCCGCACCAGCAAAGGCTGGACACCATCACTGCCAACGAGTCCGGCCCGCAACCTCCCCGGCGACTCCAAGACGCCGGCCCGCGCCGCACCCTCCGCCAACGAGACGCCGTTCAGCGCAACGCGCCAGTCATAAGCCGAATTTCCCCCATCAGAAACGCGCCAAGCTGCCGTCAAACCGGAGATGGCCCAGGCCGTCTCATAAGTCGTCTGCCAGTGATCACCGCACCGGGCAAGCATCAACCAGCGCACCGCCGGCGTCAGCAGCGGATCTTCAGGGGCAAAACGCGCCAGCACATCGACGATCAGCGCCGTGAGAACGGCGTCGGTATCCCAATACAGGTTGTTGACGCTTTCCCAATGCACGCTCGTGGCGGTGATCTGCGCCTCACGGCGCATTCCCTCCAACAAACCCGGAATGCGCGAATCCGAAGGGTCGGTCGTCCCCAACGCCAAAGTCAGATAGGCGCACCCTATCTTCCCCAGGGTCTCGCGCGCCGCGTACAAGGTTGTGCCCGCGCCAACCGGCCAGGGAGCATTCGCTTCGGAGAGCACGTAGAGCGCCAGGGCGTCATCCGTGGATCTGGTTTCACTCTGTAAGTCAAGAGCAAGTTTGTCCGAGACATAAGCCAGGGCCGGCGCAAAAACCATCTCGCGCACAGAAAATCCTGCCTGCCTGGCTCTGGTCATTCCCAGGACGGCGTAGGCCGTCAACTGCAATGTGCTTTCATCAGCCTCCCCCCATCCCCAACCACCGTCAGGATTCTGGCGGGCATAGAGGCGTTCCAGGGCCGCGCCGGCGGACGCTTGAAGTTGCGCCAGCAGCGCCTCATCGGCGACTTCTCCATCCTGTAGGGCGCTATAGATGAGTCCATTCGACAGGAAACGAGCGATCAACACGTCGGTCGAAGCGTAAGGAGCCTGTTCCAGGTACGTCAAACTGTCCACCACGGCACTGAGCAACGTCGGCTCCACGCGCACGGTGAGGGCACTGGCTTCTCCGGCTTCCTGCGGGATCATCACTGCCTCCAGACGTGTGCCGCCCTCTGCCAACACCCCCGCCGTTCCAACAACGTCGGGAGTGACGTAACGATACAGGGGCAGCGTCAGGCGCGCCACGTCCCGGTAGCCGCCACCCTCCACGGAAAAGTCCAGCGGAAACACTTCAGCGCCGGTCGGTGCAACTGGCACCGCCCAGTCGACACGCGCACGCCCGCCGGCGGGGATGGTCAGCCGCTGCGGCGTCAACAGCGTTGTCTCCTCCACCGTCAGGCGCGCCGTCACCGTTATATCCGCGCTGGTGTTGTTGCAGATGACGGCGGCCACCTGAGCTTGATCGCCCACGACCAGGAAACGCGGCGCCGCCGGACGCACCAGCAGTGGCATGACGGTCGGCAACTCCACCCGTCCAACGCCGACTTTCGTATCCGCAGTGATGGCGCGAACCTCGGCCACCCATGTCGCCGGCGCATCAGGAAGCCTGAAAGTCAGGCGGGCTTCACCCATCCCATTGGTGCGCACGTGGGTTTCCCACAAGGCCGGATCAAGGAACGCCACACTCTCCGCAAAGGACGGAAAGGCTACGTTTATGGCACCACCGCCAGGCCAACGCCCGCCCACGGTGAATTCGGCGCTCAGGCGGGCAGTATCTTGCGCCAGCGCGGATTGAGTCTGCCCCACGCGATTGAACAACACCAACAACCCGTCACCCGACATAACCCGCAACGGCCGTTCCCCGTAGAAGGTCGCGCTGGTTGACGCCGCAGAAGTCTTCCGCAGCGCCAGCATGGCCTTGTCCACCAACGCAACGCCCAGTTCCGCAGCTACGGGACGAGCGGCGGAGTCTGTCGCGCGCACTATCAACGTCACTTCATCCCCCGGTTCATAAACAGCTTTGTCAGGCAGAACTTCAACAGTAAGCGTCTGTTCTGTCGGCTCGACGGTCAGCTTCACGTAACCCGCCCATACATCCGGCACAGACACCGTTGTGGAAACACTCTGCATTATGATGAAGGAGACATAGACGTTCGGGACATAGGTATCGAGGATAGGAATTTCTACCACAGGGTTGGGTGTATCGAATACACGACGTTCAACCCGGAGAATTCCCTCGCGCTCTACGGTCATCAACATCTGATACGGGCCAGTCAACGCAACCGGCACGAGGATTTTAGCCGTTTCACCGACCCGGTAGCCGGGCAAATCGGCGACGGGCGTGACTCTGCCTGCCTCCGTCGGCCACGATGCCACTTCATTTCCGCTCACCCACAGCATGACTTCTGTATGCACGGGCTGCCCATCGGCATCCTGGGTGTCAACCGAGACGATGTAATTGCCGCTGTGAGGCAGATTAACGGCAGCAACCGCTTTGCCTGCGACATCGGTTGTCACACTGACGGATGAGACTTGTGTATCGGTGTAAATCCAACGCGATGCTGCCACGCCGTCCGCCGCGGGATTCCGCTGCCAGGCACGTCGCGTCACGGCTACAGAAATCGCCTGATCGGCCACGGGAAGCTGCTCCCAATCCAGCGTCAAAATGTCGATCTCGGCGCGGGTGCCGGCGCGCACCACCCACTGGCGCGGGTTCGCCTGCACGTAGAAACGGGAGGGATGCACCGTCACCTGCCCATAGCCGCTGACCGGAAAACCATTCGTTTCAGACAGCGTCGCTTCGATGGTCCAGCATTGGGAGGTAATAGACGCACTATCACCCAGAGGGGCCAAATGGGCAGGGATTTCGATCAGGAAACGGCCCTCCGCATCCGTCACAGCCTGGCCTTCGGCCACTCTACTCCCTTCCCCCGGCGTCAGGTCGGTCAGCGCTGCCTGACACAAACCGTTGTTGGCACGCACATTCCATGTCGCCGGTGTCTGGCGCACAGGGTCGCCGGTATCATAAGTCGCGGCGACTCTAGCGCGCAGCGGCGCACCGTTCAGTCTATCGGTGTCCTCCGGCGTAACGACGACCTCAAACTCTGCTCGCCGGGGCGACGCCACACGGAACGCTAAACGCCACGAACGGCTATCAGGAACGCCGGGGAGGGCCGCTTCTAACGCATAGTCGCCGGCGGCGCTATTTTCCGGGAGTACCCAGGCGCCGGCAAAAGTTCCCATGTCCGAAAGCGCAACGGTGGTCGAATAGATTGCCTGTCCCCCCGGCCCCCGTAAAGTCACTTCTACCGACAGAGCCAACGACGGCAGCAGGTAGCGACCATCGTTTTCTCGCAGTGCGCCGCGGAAACGGAGTGCTTGTCCGGGCCTATAGAGGGGACGATCAGTGTACCACTCCAGCGTAAAACGTGACACGGCGCCGCCATCGAGCGCAATAGCAAAAGTTTCCGGCGCCGCATCGGCCATCCCATGCGTGACGGCGACGCCAAAGCCCGCTGCGCCGGGGTTCCCCACAATGGCGGCCACGTTTTCCCATAAATCAAGGCGCGGGCTGATGGGGATAGCGGCCAGGCCGTCGGAGTCCGTCGTGCCGGCGGCAATCAATAAGCCCTCATGGTCCACGAGACGCACGGCGGTGCGGCTGATCGGTTCGCCGCTGTACAAATCGGTGATCCACACCAACGCTTCCGCAGCGGCTAATTTCAAGGTCACGTGACGATCCACGACGCCGATCCTGATGGACTGTGTTCCCCCCAGCGGATCATCCCACACAAGTTGGTAATAACCCGTCGGCAGAGCGTTTCCCAACCGCCGTAGATTGAGCGGGACAAGGGTCGCAACGTTGCGTGATACGGCAAACTCCTCTTCCCAGTCACGGATAGAGGTGCCTGCGACATCCCGGCCACGGACAAAATTCACTTCGTCCAGCTCGGAGAGGGTGAAGGACGTGCTATCCAGGTTCCGCACCAGGAAGGAGAGCATCGCCGGCTCCGCCGCATCGAGCGTCACAGCGTCCGATGTCGTGGCGGGGCCGATGAAGGGCGGCAAATCCCCGGTCGTAAAGCATAACTCAGCGGTAGCGGTGAAAACGTTACCATACACGTCGGCAATGCCGGGGGCGAACCCTACGCAATACCTGGTGCGCGGCTCCTTATCCCAGGAAAGATAATAGGTGCCCGACTCAGCATCGAAATCAGTGTAGAGGCTTTCAGCCGTGGGAGTCACAATGACGTTCCGCACTAAAGTCGCCCCATTCAGCGCGCCGGCAAAGATCAGGCGGACAGGTTCAGCGACATCCACGTTAGCCGCACCATTTTCGGGAATGGAGGTCGCCCATGCCGGGTAGGGAACGGTGGTAAAACTCCAGGCCAGCGGATTTTCCAATGGAGCGCTGGTCGCCGCCCGGGCTCGCGCGCCGATCTGCACAAAGTACTGCGCTTCCAGGTTCAATGGCAGTGCCGGTGTAAAAACGAGCCTTGCGCCGTTATCTTCCCACGTCATCATGCCGGGAACGTTTTCACCCTGCGCATCGGTCACACGGAATGCACTGGCGGTGATGTCCCGATCCATCGGTGTGTTAAAGATCACGCGAATAGCGGTTTCCCGAGGAACTCGCGTCTGACCATCGGCCGGGCTAACTTCCCGAATGATCGGCAAGGCCGTGGTGAAGGTCCAGGCGACAGGGGCAGATAACGCCACATTCTCTACACTGCGCACTCCGGCGGCCAAAACGACACTGTAAACCTTCCCGGCGGCCCATCCTCGAAACGGATCAAAACGGTAAAGCGACGTGTCTAACCACACGCCGGTGCCCATAACGGTGGGGGTAAAGGTCAACGGCAGGGACCAACATTCCCCCTTCAACGTTGCCGCCTTGCCGACACAAGCAGGCGGGACCATGGCGCGGTTGAAGGCGAGCAGTACCGGGGCATCAATCCGCACATCGACGGCACCATGCGCCGGCTCCAGCCGAGTGACCGCCAGCGGCGTGAGCGTGGAGAACGCAAAGGCCAATTCGGGAGATGAGGAGAGTCCTGAAGCAGAGCGAATTTCACCAACCAACGCCACCCGATAGCGAGTGGCCGCGGTCAAAGTTGTAGGGCGGAAAATGACCGTCGCGTCATCCGGCCACTCAAAGTCACCTTCCACAGCCGGCGTCACCTGCAAGGCATTGGCGACGCTGTCATGATCCATCGGCTGATCGAAATAGAGGGCAATCGATGCGTCAGTAGTCACCTCCTGCCCCATGCGCGGTGTATAGTCAAGGATCAACGGTGGATAGGGGCCTTCCGGTATGGACGGCAGAAGAGTTGGGGACGGGGTCAGGGTGGCTGTGAGTTCAGGCGTGGAGGTCAAAGAAAGCCAAGGCACGAAAGAGATTTTTCCACATCCCGCCAACCCTAGCGCGATAGAGATGAGCAATATAACCCACAACAAACGCGAAGATGATCTCAGCATACAATTCCCCTTGAATAATGACAATGGTCAACACCTATACCTATGACCGCAGTGTCAACCCATGATGCACCATCCCCAAAGTCCCGTTTGCCACCTGACAAGGGTGGCTGAAGAGTTACCTTTATCTTAACGTAGGACATGTAAAAGGCAAGCGCAGACTCCCGGCAGGGTCTGCGCTTGTTCCCGAGCCACAAGGACGGCCCATCAACCTTTGACACGCACGTTAACCACCTTCGACCGAGCTTCCTGGACTTTCGGCAAGACGACGATAAGCCGTCCGTCGACAATTCTGGCATCCGCCTGGTAAGCATCCACGGGCACATTGAGCATCAATGTACGGCTAAAATAGCCGGTGGGACATTCCTGCATCACGTAGACGACATTGGCTACCAGCGCCGGAAACTTGCCGCGGAGTGTCAAACGGTCGCGGGCAATTTTGATTTCCAGATCGCCCGGTTTGAGTCCGGGCACCGGCGCCATAATGACCACTTCGTCCGCTGTGGTATACACGTCCACCATCAGACTCAACTGCGCCGTCGATTGGGGGCGCAAGGAACACAACACCCGCGCCGGGGTAAAGCGCACATCGTGCATCAAACGCGACGCGGCATCGCGCACGGCGATGAAATCCATCATGGGATTAAACTTCCGCGGCATCTCCCCTCCCTGTCTTGGCGTCTAATTTCGACGCCGCCGATTACCCCCCAGCAGGAACACGTAATACAACATCGTCGAGATAGCTTGGGCCAGCGCCGCAACGTAGGTGAGGGCCGCCGCCGATAGCATCCGACGCGCACCGCGCAAGGAGGTCTCATCGGTCAAAATGCCACTCTGCTGCAAAAGTTGCATCGCCCGCCGGCTGGCGTTCAATTCCACCGGGAGGGTGAGCAATGAAAAGACGACGGCACCGGCAATAAAGAAAACGCCCACCGTTGCCAACTGCTCCGATTGAAAAATCATGCCCACGAGGAAAATGATCGGCCCCAACCAGGAAGTGAAATTGACGACAGGGACCATCCCAGAGCGCAAACGCAAAGGGGTATAACTTTCTTCATCCTGCAAGGCATGGCCCAATTCATGCGCCACGACGGCCACAGCACCCACCGAGTTTGACTGGGCTACACCGGGCGAAAGGCGCAAGACATTATTACGCGGGTCATAATGATCTGTCAGTTGGCCGGCAACGCCCTCAATTTGCAGCGTCAGGCCGGTAGATCGCAGAAGAAATTGCGCCGCCTGTGCCCCCGTCATGCCAGACGGGTTGGGAACCTGCATATACTGGCGATAAGTCGAGGTAACCCGCCACTGCGCATACAACGCCAGCAGTAAAGCCGGCAAGGCAAAAATAAAGTAGACTGACATTCCCATATTTTCACGCTCCTCACTATTTTTTCCTACGCCAGGAGTTGCCGAACATGCTCCAAGACGCTGAGGACAGAGGCTTTGTCCTGAGCGACGCAGGGCAAAACCGCAACCTTAGCGGACAGAGATAAAAGACGCTGGACTTCGGCGGGAGGTAAAGCCACAGCGCGGTCCTGCTTATTAGCAGCAACGACATACGGCACTTTCGCCTGCTTGCCAAACAGGCGTATGACCTGTTTGACATCCATAAAACTGGTCCGATCGGTGCTATCGACGAGCACCACAAAAGCATCCATCTCCTTTGCCAGAATCGGCCACATAAATTCAAAACGTGCCTGTCCGGGGGTACCGTACAGGTGCAACAACGTATCTCCCAGCCGTTTCTGGCCGTAGTCCAGCGCCACGGTTGTTTCTGACTTCGTCGCCGTTGCTACCTGCGGGTCCGAGATGCGTCGTTCGGTCGTGACCATATCGATATCGCTGACGGTGCGGATAAAAGCAGTCTTACCAGCATTGAATGGCCCGGTGATGACAATTTTGTAAGACTTCACGTCAATATCTCCTCATCTTTCAGCTTGTTGGCGACGAAAATCCACAAAACGGTATCCCATGCCTCGCTCGGTAAAGATATAACGCGGGTTTTCTAAGTCAGGCTCTATCTTTTTGCGCAGGTAATTGATGTACAATCGTAGATAGGCGATGGCATCTCGGTACTCATATCCCCATACTTTCGAGAGCAGGGTGCTGTAAGGCACCGTCCACCCGGCATTTTCGATGAGATGCCGCAACAGACGAAATTCCGTCGGGCGCAGTTTGATGCGTTCACCACCGACGATCACCTCGCCGGTGTTAAAATCGACGCTGAGGTAATCATCAATCGTCAACAGTGACGAAGCTACCGGCGCCGGGGTTTGGGTGCGACGCAGAACGGCACGCAAACGGCTCACTAACTCGCGCGGGCTAAACGGCTTGGTGATGTAATCGTCTGCCCCCAGGTCAAGCCCTTGAACCTTGTCCTCCTCAGAACTCCGCACAGTCAACATCACGACCGGCACGCTGGAAGTTTCACGGATCATCCTGAGAGTCTCAAAGCCGTCCATCTCCGGCATGGACACATCCAGGAGCACGGCGTCGGGCATTTTCTCGCGTACCTGATCCACAGCTTCCAAACCATTGGAGGCTTCGATGACCCGAAATCCCTCCATTTCGAGATTGATGCGGACAAAACGGATAATCCGCGGTTCGTCATCCACCACGAGGACCAAGGGGTGAACGTCGGTGCTATTCACGGATGAAGGTAACAAGCTTTTCTTCTCCCTCTGTAGGCATAAGCTCGATGCTGTGAACGCGGTTCCAGGGCAAAAGAACGACGTGCGTCTCCGGCAAGAAGTAAGAAACGTCGCGTCCATCGCGCAGTCGCGGGTTTGACAGCGTCAAAAATAAAGAGCTGGGCTCGGGGAGTTCTTCGATCTCCCCAACAATAGCATCTTCGTTCAACATATGAATCAAAATGGTATATGCCATGATAGACCACCTTGTCAGTGATTAGCGTAAATATGAACTTTCAGACGCATCGTCCCAAACATCAAGAGATCACCATCACGAAAAGTATAGGGCAGGTAAGGTGTAATCCGCTCTTCGTTCAAAAATGTGCCGTTCGTGCTATCGAGGTCTTCGACAAAACACATTCCCTCGCGCGTATAGATGCGGGCATGACGACGCGATACACCTTGTTCAAGACCGCCATCGGTCGTCATATCCAGCTCCGGGAATATGCCATGGGCAGCATCCAGCCGCCCCACCAGAACTTCGCGATCGGCGGACAGCAAGACCTTCCGTCCGGTATTCAAGACTTCGACCTCGATGTTCAGCGCTCGTTCGTCCTCGCCCTCCTCGCCTTCTTGACGCGGACGGGCCGGCCGGCCGGCCTCTTGTTCAGGAAGCGGCTCGGTGCGCAAGGGGCCTCCTGAAGGGAGGTAGGTACCACACTGAACACAAAAAAGTGTTCCGGGCAGATTTTCGGTGCCACATGACGGACAAGTTGCTTTGTTCCCTTTTTGAGTCATCCTCTCCTCCCTATTTCGCCGGAGCCATCAAACTGCGCGTGCCATAACGCAACTTCTTACGTCCTTCCCCGCTTGGCTCACTGCCGTGAGAAAGGCGTCCAACTTCCAACATGGCAGCCTGCCCCAGGTCACGCTGTCCCATATCAAACAGGCGGGTCGCGGCATATTCCAGGTAGCGGGTTGCCTGGCGTACATCGCCAACTCCCAACGCTTTCCAGGCTTTTTCTTGAAGCTGAAAAACATTCAAACGCGCCATGTAGTTAATCAGCCGGGGCGGCACCTGTTCCTCAGGCACGTCCAGGGTGAAAGTGACGTTGACATCTTGCCGCAAACGGATCGCTTCCGACGTCGCCATGTCACCCACCAAATCCAGCCGTGCAATCCGCCGTTCACCGGTTTCCGGCCGCTCTATGACCAATTCCAACATCACACTGACGGGTTCATCAACCAACAAATTGCCCAGCGAGATCACATTTCCGGCATAATCCAGAATCTCCAGATAGGGCGCAGCGCGATAAGCCGCCTGAACATGCACATACGGCGCTGTGTTGACTTCCAATTGCATCCGTTGCAGCATAATGTTGCACAGCCCCTGGATTTGGTGTTTAAGGATGGTGCGCACATCCGAAGGCGAGCTGATGTACTGCGACACCCCTCCCCCACTACGGGCGAGAGCGTCCAGAAATTCGTCATTCCAATCTTCACCAATGCCAAATGCTGAGATGGTAATGTTCTCAGAAGCAGCTCGACGGGCTTCAGCCAGGGATTGCATTTCATCCCCGTAGGTGCGCCCATCCGTCAGGAGAATAACGTGGTTAATCGTATCCCGCGCCGCGTAGCGTCGGACCTCCCCCAATCCGGCTACCAATCCGCGGTTGATTTCTGTTCCACCGCCGGGGACCACCGAGGCAATGGCAGATTTGAAAACGCGCGCGTTTTCCACCAACTCCGAGGGGGCCAGAATCTCCGCGCGGTCGCTGAATGTGACCAATGCTAACCGGTCGGCAGGGTCCAGACTTTCCAGCAAATCGGCGGCGGCAACTTTGACGTTTTGCATACGCGCGCCACTCATCGAGGTACTACAATCGATCACCAGAGCGATATTCAAACGTTGCCGTACGGCTACCTTCTGCGCTTCGGCCTTCGGATGGATATCCACCAGAACGTAAATGACCTGCGAAACGTCAAGGGGCGCTAAATAGGCGCGGCTCTGGAGCAGTTCGCAGACGACAGGGGCGTTTTGGGAAAGTCCACGACTCTCGCGCTGCCGATCATAGGCCTGGCGCAGTGCTTTATCCCGCAATACCTCGTAGGCTTCCTGTACCTGACGGAAAAGCTCCGTCTTGCCATTGCCGTGGTCGGGATGATACACCTGCACCTGCTGACGATAAGCCTGTTTAATCGTCTCATCGTCGGCATTCCAGGCAACGCCCAAGATCGCATAGTAATCTTTTTGTGAATCAATCGATGCCATGGCTATTGTGACTTCGGCCAAAATTCGGTCAGGACGACCGTGATATTGTCATTACCGCCGGCGGCGTTCGCGGCCTCGACCAACTGCGCACAGGCCTGCTGCGGCGTCGCTGCCTGTTGAATCAGACGCCAGATTTCCGCTTCTTCGACCAAACCCCACAGTCCATCGCTGCAGAGTAACAGGCGGTCCCCCGGCGTCAACATGTAAGTCATCACATCGATCTCCAAAGCGCCCCCCTGTCCGATGGCGCGATACAGGACATTGCGCTGGGGATGGACCGCCGCTTCATCTTCGGTGAGTTGTCCCATCTCCATAAGACGGTTTACTAAAGAATGGTCTTTTGTCAACTGTCGGGGCGGCTGACCCATACGCAAAAGGTAAGCGCGACTGTCACCCACATGGCCGATGAAGAGGCGATCTTCCAGGATCATGCCACAGGTCAATGTCGAGCCACTGCCGGGCAAATCGCGGGTTACGGCCCGATTTGCCTGCGAGATAGCCTCGCGCACAATATCGGTCAGGGAAGGTTGATCGCCCCCTCGAGCCAGTCCGCTTATCAAGGGCATGTAGACCTGAGAGAGCAACTGACTGCCCGCCACACGCAAGGCCAGTGAACTGGCTGCCTCGCCCGATTGATGTCCGCCCATCCCATCGGCTAGCATAAAAAGCCCAAAGGCCGGCGCCGCATTGTTGGCTTCCTGCTCACTGGAGACAACCAAAAGTGCGTCCTCATTATGCCCGCGCACACGCCCTACGTCCGTTGCCCACCCGATGGCGAAAACACCGGACGTTTTCCATGACTGCGGCAGCTCTGCCGCCGGCGGTGAAACTGCCGTCGCGCCAGAGGCCGGAGACACCTCAGAGGCGACCTCAGCCTTCTCCCCCCTATCGACCGCAGCGCCTGGGGGCTGTTCTTGTTGTGCAGATTTACCGAATTTGTCGCGCCACCAAGCCTTCAAACCAGCCATGCATCCCCCTGTACCCAGTCTTATGCAGGAAAAGCGTAAACACAATGATCGGCAGAGCCTATATAAACGATCCCTTCGTCAATCTCCGGCGCTCCGGTAATCGGACCATCGGTCTGATAACGCCAGCGCACAGCGCCCGACAAAGCATCGAAACAATAAAGCACGCCATCCACCCCGCCGATGTAGAGATTATCGCCGTAGACACTCGCGGCACCGGTAATCTGATTATCGGTCTGATAACGCCAGACCACGCGCCCTTCGCCGGCGTCCAAAGCATAAATAAAGCCATCGACAGAGCCAAAATAGACGATGTTCTTCCACACGGTGGCGGTTGAAACAATTCCACCGCCGGTGCGGAACTTCCATGCCGCCCATCCAGAGCGCGCATCCACGGCATAGAAATTCGTGTCCAGGGAGCCGATGAAAACCAGTCCGTTCTGCATCACCGGAGAAGCCAAAAAGCCACGCCGGGCGCGAAAACGCCAGCGCAACTCACGGTTAAGGCTCAGGGCATAAACCATGCCCATTTGACACGCGAAAAGAATCAGGTTCTCCGACACCAAGGGGCGGGAGCGAATTTCGCCATCCGCAGCATACGTCCACACGCGGCGCCCCGACAACTGGTGGATGGCATAAATCTGCCGATCATCCGAGCCGATGAAGATGTGCCCCAGTTCACCATAAGGAGACGAGTAAATCCGCCCCTGCGTCGGCATAGTCCACAACAAACGCCCGGTCTTCACATCCACGGCATAGACCACTTTGTCTATCGAGCCAAAAATGACCATTTCCTCTGACACCCAGGGCTTTGAGGCCACCCCGGCCCCGGTCGGATATTTCCACTTAAATTTGCCGGATTCACGATCAAGGGCATAAACATTATGATCATAGGAAGGAACGAAAACGGTTTCGCCCGTGACCGTCACCGATCCACGGATTTCATCCTCACAGGCAAATTTCCACACGGGTTTGACGACATTACTGTCGAAGGTGAGCGGCTCTCCCTGAGTGCCCCCGGCCTTTGCCGGCATGCCGGCCGCCAAGGCGCGTTTGAATTCCTCCGCCGATCCCCAACGTTTGTTGACATCGTACTCCAGCGCCTTGTCAATGGCCTCGACCAACTCGCGGGAGACCGTCGGGTTTGTACGGTGGATCGGACGCTCATGGAAAGAGAAGGGCGGTTCGAGACGCGGATCCTGTTTGCTCAACAGATGATGCAGCGTAGCGCCAAGCGCATAGATGTCAACACGCGGTTCGGCGATGCCCCGGTACTGCTCCGGCGGGGAATACCCCTCCGTCCCAATCATCGTGCCCTTTTCCCCACTTTGAAAGAGCTTGGCAATGCCGAAATCAACCAGACGAATCCGGCTATGATCATCCAACATAATGTTGGAGGGCTTCAGATCGCGGAAGATGATCGGGCGGGGCTTATGGTTGTGCAAATAGGAAAGCACTTCACAAAGCTGCACGGCCCAATCAACAACCTGGTTCTCCGGGAAAAATCCCTCTGCCTCTGCCAGACGCGCCTCCAGGTCTTTCCCGCTCACGAATTCTTCGACCAGATAACAACGCGAACCTTCGGTGAAGTAGTCATAGACCTGGGGGACCGCCGGATGGCTCAAAGTCGCCAGGATGCTGGCCTCACGCTCGAAGTTGCGCACCACCATCTGCCGCACCTGCGGATCGGTAGCGGTGTTGATCATCTCCTTCACCGCGCACAAACGCAGTACACCGGGGAAACGCAAATCTTGCGCCTTATAAACAGCCCCCATCCCCCCAATCCCAATGACTCCCAGTATCTTGTAGCGGCTTTGAAGTTGTATCCCTGCCGGCAACAATCCCTCTGGAGAAACTCGTGATTTTGCATCGACCTCCCGCGTTTCACCGGTTCCCGCGACGACGCGAGTAGCTGAAAGCTCTGCTTCCTTCTCAGTTGCCGGTGGTGTCTCCGGCATCGGAGATGGCGCTACATCCATGGCGGGGGGCAGGGAGTCAGATGACGGAAGGGGACGCAAGCGCTGCGACAGGCCGCGCATCTGCCGAGTCTCCAACCCGGCAGGCGTTATTTTATCTTGTGTCGAATCCGGTTTACGATTCCCCATCTTAAGCTATCTCTTATCGACGTGCAACAGATCTGATGATACGAGAATGGTATCTATTCAGGCTCGTAAACCTGACGAAGCCACTTATTCCCTATACCAGGTTCGGCGTAGACTTTGGTAGGCCAGGTGCTTCTGTATGACATTTCTATAAGCCCATCCCCCCTGCCCCCCTTCCCCTCAGGAAGGGGGATTTTGGGAGGGGGTGTGGCGGGCGGCTTCGCCGCCCGCCACACCCCCTCTTTTTCGCCCCCTTCTTCCCCGCTTGCGGGGGAGAAGGGGGTTGGGGGATGAGAGGGTCAGCACCTGCCGAAGGGATAACCTATTATGTGCCCTCCCCAAAGTCCCGTTCGCCACCTGGCAAAGGTGGCTGAATAGTTACCGAGAATGTACCCACAAGTCCTACTCGATCTCCTATGGCTCATCTATAGTTGATTGAGTTAACTGCTCGAATTGTACAACAAAACCGCCGAAAGTGCAAAACTCTTATAGCACTGCTGGCGCTTGTCCTTATGCAAACTTGTGCTATGCTTAATACGCGGGTAACTATTCAACCACCCTTGTCAGATTGCGAGGGAATCAGTTGCTTCGCCAGGTTTACGAGCCTGAATATAGATACAATACGAGTTAGTTTGAGTTATAGAGTGCAAACAGAGGCAATCAAATGCAAGTCATACCAGCCGCCATTCCGATGGATATCGAACTTGAATGTGGGAAATGTGGTCATCGTCAGTCTTTCACCCTTCCAACGCCTGTCTGCAATGTATGCAACCATGATTGGATGGAGGTACGTTACGACTACGAACGTATCCGGCGACTTTGGCCTGATATCCTGCGCCAACGACTTTTTACGATGTGGCGCTACCGTGAGCTGCTGCCGGTACGACACGATGATTTTCAAATCACCATGGGCGAAGGGGGTACGGCGTTGCTACGTGCAAACAACCTGGGGATGATGCTCGGCACGCCTAACCTGTTCATCAAGGATGAACGCCAAAACCCCACCAACTCTTTCAAAGACCGACAAGCAGCTATGGTCATATCGATGATGAGAGAAGCCGGCGTCACCGAAATGGTGGTCGCCTCCACCGGCAACGTCGCCATTTCCTACTCCGCTTATTCAGCCCACGCCGGCATCAAACTATGGACCTTTCTTCCCAGTTTGGTGCCGCCGGAAAAAATGCGTGAAATCGCCATCTATGGCAGCGAGGTGGTGAAAGTCACCGCCAACTATGACGTAGCCAAAAAAGTCGCCGCGCAGTTCGCCGAGCACCGGGGAATCCTGGCCGATCGGGGTATCCGTAACACCGGAACACGCGAAAGTATGAAGACCATTGCTTTTGAAGTCGCCGAGCAGCTCGCGGCACAGTTGGGGCCGCCACAGCCGGGGGTCCCCTGGCGCACTCCCGATTGGTATATCCAGGCCGTCAGCGGGGGGATGGGGCCTATCGGCTTCTGGAAGGGCTACGAAGAAATGTACCAAATGGGGTTAGTGAATCGTCTGCCCAAACTGGCGTTGATTCAGGCCGAGGGATGCGCGCCGATGGTGAACTCCTTCCGCAAAAAACTCCCCGAAGCCGAGGTGGTGACAGAACCCACCACCCGCGTCATTACCATTGCCACAGGAGCACCCGGCCCGGCTTATGAACACTTGTATCGCATTGTCCAGGAACACGGCGGCATTTTCGAGTCCGTCACCGACGAAGAGGCATTCAGGGCACTGCATATCCTGGCAAAAATGGAAGGGCTGTCCACCGAACCGGCAGCCGCCGCAGCCTTTGCCGGACTGTTCAAGTTGCTCAACATGGGCGTCATCAATCGCAACGACACTGTCGTCGTCTGCTGCTCCGGGCATACTTTCCCGGTGGAAAAATTCCTTCTCGAGGACGACTGGCTAAAGGAGGTCGTTCCCGCCGGCGACACAGCCTCAACCACCCCGCAACCCGAAGTCGTCGCGCCGGCGCCTTCGACAAGTTTCCTGGGGGCGCTCGATCAACTGGATGAACGAGTACGCCATATCGCCGTTGTGGAAGACAATCCTGAAGCGGCACGGCTGCTGCGACGCATCCTGCAAACGCATGGGGAGTTTCAAATTGGTGAAGCCCACACCGGCAAAGAGGGCCTCGCCATGATTCGTGAAACACGTCCCGATCTGATTCTGCTCGACCTGATGATGCCGGATATGGATGGATTTGCCGTGATCGACTACCTCAAGGCTGATCCAGGCCTGCGAGATATACCGGTGATCGTCATCACCGCCAAAGAGTTAAGTCTGAAAGATCGACAGCGACTCCAGGGGCAAATCCAGATGCTCTTACAGAAGGGGTCCTTTATGGATGAAGACCTCTTACAGGAGATCAATGCCCTTATAGGAAAGAACGACGAGGAAAATGACCAAGATCCTGTACGTTGAAGATGATCTGTCCAGTCAGCGACTCGTCCAACGCATCCTGACGGCCGAAGGTTTTGAGGTGGTGATCGCTGATAACGGGCTTGACGCCATTGAGAGTGCGCGCCGAGAGAAACCGGACCTGGTGTTGATGGACATCAACATCAGCGGCCTTGATGGCTACGAAGTGACCACCCGCCTGCGTATGATCAACGGCCTGGAGCAAATCCCCATCATCGCGGTGACCGCGGCCACTTTGCGCGGCGACCGGGAACGGGCACTGGTTGCCGGGTGCAGTGGCTATATCCCCAAACCCATTGATGTAGACCGCTTCAGCGATCAAATCCGTGCATACATGGTGGGACTGGAAGACAGAGTCGGCACTCCCGAAGAAAAAGCAGAATATCTGTTGGAATACAACCAACGGCTGGTCAACCGGCTTGAGGGAAAGGTGCGCGAATTAGAAAAAGCCAATGCGGAGCTGCAGCGGGTGGAGAAAATGAAATCCGATTTTGTCGTGCTGGCCGGGCACGAACTCCGCACACCGCTGACCGTGATCTACGGATATTTGCAAATCCTGCGGGCCAACCCGGCCATCCCCGGCGATGAGGATAGTGAAGGCAGCCCCCGCTATTTGCTTTCCAAAGTTTCAGATGCCGTCAAGCGCCTGAGTGAAGTCATCCAGGACATTCTCAACGTCTCCCTGATCGACGCCAATAAACTTGACCTGTCGCGGGAACCGGTTTTCATCCATTCCGTCATTCAATCGGTGTTGCATAACCTGCGCAGCTTCGGGCCGCAACGCAATTTGATCTTTGACATCGGGCCAGGCGTCAAAAAGGCTCCTGTCATTGAAGGCGATCCGCGGCGGCTCCATCAGGCCATTGTCAACATCGTCAGCAACGCCATCAAATATACCCCTGAAAATGGCACCATCACGATTGACGCCGAGACTCTGGAAGACGTCGTCCATCTGTGGGTCAAAGACACCGGTGTGGGTATTCCACCTCAGGAACTCGCCCATATCTTCGATCGATTTTACGTTTTGGAGGATGTCGCCCTTCACCGCTCCAGCAAGACGGCCTTCAAGGGTGGCGGGCTAGGACTGGGCTTGGCAGTAGCCAAGGGGATCATCGAAGCACACAACGGGAAAGTGTGGGCCGAAAGCCCCGGCCATGACGAGAACAAACTGCCCGGCAGTACTTTCCATATTTTATTGCCGATAGGGTCACCCCTTACTCCCACCGAAGAAAAATAGCAAGACCACAAAAATCTGCCCCCTGCTCAAGCGAAAGGGAATAGGCGGCACATTTGCCCAATTTCACGTTCTATGGTAAAATCTTCCTTGTACCTGGTGGCTGTGGCCTAAATGGTTAAGGCTCCTGACTGTGACTCAGGCAACTGTGGGTTCAAGTCCCACCAGTCACCCCAAAGCCGGGCCATACAGTGCGTCCGGCTTTTTATATCCAGTCCCCGTGGCGCAATGGACAGCGCGTCTGGCTTCGAACCAGAGGGTTGTGAGTTCGAGTCTCACCGGGGACTCTGAGGCCAGTCGACAATCTGACGCCAATGTATCGTAACTATTCAGCCGCCCTTGCCAGGTGGCAAACGGGACTTGGGGGATGGCGCATCATAGGTTGACACTTCGGCTATAGGTGCTGACCCTCTCATCCTCCTATCCCTATATCCAGGGTCATCGTTCCGCACCCTCATACACGACTTGACAGGTTGCGTATACGCCAAACCATAGTATGATAAGCCCATGTTAAAAGTATTGTCTCAGGAATGTCTAGGAGCACCGTTATTACAGCCTTAGCAAAGGTTTGCTCATATTCTTTTTCAGAATGGAGGTTTAAAATGCCACTTTTCAAAAATTTCGGTCCGCTGGAGTTGGTCTTGGTCATCGTGTTAGCCTTGCTCATTTTTGGGCCTGGACGGGTCGCGCGTCTGGGGGCAGAGCTAGGCAAGGGTATCCGGGGCTTCAAAGATGGTCTGCAAACCGACAAGCCCAAAGAAGAAACCGAGACAACTAATCCAGAGAAAACTTCAAACGAAGCATAATCCCATACCGCGTCCCGATTGAGTTGCCGCCGGCTGGTCCCCGCCGGCGGCTTGGTCTATGAATGTCTATGACGGCTACTGTGGAGATAATACAGGATGGAGTTTTTAAATATCGGTGGGGGTGAACTCCTTGTCATCGTGCTGTTAGCGATTATCCTTTTTGGTCCTGAAGATATTCTCAAAATCATGCAGACCGTAGGAAGATATGTTCGCAAAATACAGCAAATGTGGACGCAAGTCTCTGCAGGTCTCAAGGGTGAGTTCCCTGATGACATCATACCGGAAGAAATCCAGGAGACGATCAAGGAAACCCGCGATTCGGTGACCGAAGTTCAAAAAACGCTGGCGGAAATTAAAGCCTCCGCAGAAGCCGATCTCAATGTCGCCAAGGCAGCCGTTGAAGAAGTCACTACCCTGGTAGAAACAGATCTTAATGCTGCCAAAGCCACAGCGACAGAGATCAAAACATCCCTTGAGGATATACAATCCTCCGTAGAAACCAACGTCGGAGAAATCCCCAAAGCCGTCAAAGCCCTCTCGGCCACAAGCACACCACAGACCGCGCGCACCTCTCCACAGAGCACAACGTCTCTCACGGAAACGGCCACGCTGTATCCACAAACGCAGATCCCCCCCACCGTGGCTCTTCCCGATACGGCGTCACCGCTGACGGAAGGCGAAAAGGTCCAGACCGCAATATCCGCCCCGCCGGGCGAGGACAGGTAACATGGTCACAGAAAGCGAAATGACCCTCCTGGATCACATCAAAGAACTGCGCCTACGGCTCTTCCGCTCTATCATGGTCGTTATCCTGACTACCGTTGGCGCTATGCTCGTCGCCGATTACGTCGTGGCGTGGCTTGTCAAACCGCTGGGTGGCACCACCGTCGTCGCCCTCAGTCCAACCGAAGCGCCCATGACTTACTTCAAGGTCGCGTTAACCCTCGGTTTTGGCGTTGCTCTACCTTACATTCTGTATCAGCTCTATGCTTTTGTAAAACCGGGACTGTTCAGCAACGAGCGCAAAACCGTCCTACTGGTTTTCCCCGCCGTCATCGTCTTTTTCATTCTGGGGGCGTTATTTACCCTGCAAATTCTGGTGCCCCTCAGTATGCCCGTCTTGATGGGCTTCTTCGGCTCGGTCGTCACACCCCAGTATTCCCTGGAAAAGTATCTTTCCTTTGTCTCCATGCTTTTGTTGTGGATGGGTCTTATCTTTCAAACCCCCTTGGTCATCTACGTGATAGCTCTTTTGGGCGTCGTGACGCCCAAGCAACTTGCCCAGGGCTGGCGCGTGGTCGTCTTTGTCGCGGCGATCGCCGCCGCGGTCATCACACCGACGACAGATATGCTCACTATGCTGCTGGTCACCGGCCCGTTCGTTGTGCTTTACTTTTTCGGCATCCTCCTGGCGCGCGTCGCTGCCAGACAACGCGCCCGCCGCGCAGCAGCCGCAGAGGCTGCCCTAAACGCCAGTTAACACCGGTATAACTCCTCCAACAGGCAGGTTCTATCCCAAGACAGTGAAGAAAGAACGATTTCTCTCCCGGCTGGTAAAATGGCTGTTGAAACCGCGCGCCATCAAGATTCCGCCGGTATTGTGGGTTTTGTTGGGAACAGGCATCCTCGCCAGCTTGGCCTTCCTCCTCAGTCGCACCCCGCCGTTAGTAGAACGCGAAATCGAGCGCACCGTCATCGTCACGGCGACGCCGGCAGCGTCCGGGTGGTACATTCCTACACCGGTCCCCGGCGCGCCCCCCATCACCCCCACCCCGGTCGGCAGTGGCGGTACGCTGGCGTTCACGATGCGTCACAACGGCAACAGCGACATCTACGTCCTTTCGCAAAACACCGGCAATCTGCTGCGACTTACCTTCGATCCCGGCGAGGACCGCGATCCGGCCTGGTCTCCCGACGGACAGCACCTCGCTCTCGCATCACACCGCAACGGCAGTTGGGACCTTTATCTCATCGAGATGAACGCCGGCGCCGTCATCCGCCTGACACATTCCGCCGCTTACAAAGCCGCGCCCACGTGGTCGCCGGATGGAAAATGGCTGGCCTATGAGGCTTACGTCGATGGCAACCTGGACATCTACATCCTCAACGTCGAAAACAGCGCCAGCCAACGCCTGACCACCGATCCAGCTCCGGAGTATTCTCCGGCCTGGTCACCGGATGGACGCCACATCGCCTTTACCGCCTACCGCCATGCCAACAAAGACTTATACGTGATTTCACTGGACGACGGAACCGTCGTCACCATGACCAATACGCCCGATGAGCAGGAAGATTACGCCGCCTGGTCACCCGACGGACGGTATCTGACCTATTCCGCCGGTGTGCCGGGCAACGAAACGATCTGGAAAATCCCTTTCGACAAAGAAGCCCTCGTTACCGGTATGGTGCGTCCCAGCCTCTTCGGCGTGGGCGGACAGCCAACCTGGTCGCCGGACGGGCGGGCGTTGGCTTTCATCTTCCGCCAGCAGGCCAGGTCCTACCTGATCGCAGCGAATACGACCGGGTGGGGTCTGGCGCAGGAAGGGTACAGCACCACCGACTGGATGGGCAGACCGTCATGGACAACCACACCCCTGAATCAAGACCTGGAAGCGCGACTTAAAAAGCGCATGGGTGAAGAAGAAACGCCGCTTTACACCGAACTGCTCCTGGAGGCGAACCCGGACAAGTACCAGTTGGTTGGCCTGTCCAATGTCAATCACAGCGATAATGCCGAGCAGTTAAGTGACAAGGTCAACGATAGCTACAACGCGCTGCGCAAAGCGGTGGAAGATCAAACCGGCTGGGACTATCTCGCTATCCTCGGCGACTCGTGGCGGCCGATGAACCATACCCCGCGTCCCGGACAGGGACGCATCTCCTGGCATGTCTGCGGTCGCGCCATAGACGTCAACCAGGGTTTTCTCAGCAACAAGCAAATCGAACTGGTGCGTGAAGACATCGGCGGCGTCACCTACTGGCGAGTCTTCATCCAAGCGAAGGAACAGGATGGCAGCCTGGGTGAGCCGTTGCGCGTCGCGCCCTGGGATCTCACGGCGCGTTCCAACGGCGGCCTCGCCGAGGCGCAGGGCGGCGAACTCAAGGCCACGATCCCCGCCGGCTATTACGTCGACTTCACCACCATTGCTGCCGATTATGGGTGGGAGCGACGCAATGCCCTCTCAAACTGGCGCAATTCGTACTACGACGTCGAATGGTGGCATTTCCAAAAGACCGAAGGGATGAGCTGGTATGAATGTATGGAAGAATTGTATACTACCGAGGCTATCTCAGACTCCTATGGCATCCTGCCCTGGTGGACAAAACTTCCGGAGTGGGAAATCCAGTCCATGCCGTGAGGTGTGAATAAACGCATCGACGAATGAACGCCTCGCCTCAGCGAGCGTGAAGTTCAGGCGCAGGATTTAAGACGCGCGTCAGAGTGGTCTGGAGTTCTTGTCGAAAGCGGGGGACGGAGAAGCGCTCGGCGTTGGCGCGACAGGCCAGTGGATCCACACGGGCGGCATCAAAGGATAAGACTGCCTGCGCCAGCGACTCCGGCGTCGCTTCGCGGAAAAATGCCCCCGTTTCGCCTTCAATAATCGAATCCAGCGCACCGCCGGCGCCATACGCGATCACCGGACGCCCTGCCGCCTGCGCTTCCAACGGCGCAATCCCAAAATCTTCCCGCCCCGGAAAGACAAACGCCTGGCACCGCGCCAGCAAATCCGGTAAATCCTCATCCGGGACGTAGCCCATAAACGTGATGTTGGGCTTTGCCCGCGCCTCCAGCGCCGCCCGGTCACGCCCACTGCCGATGATGCGCAACGGCAAGCCAAGTCGATTGAAGGCTTCCACGGCCAGATCGATGCGTTTATAGGGGACCAGCCGCGAGACGATCAGGTAATAGTCCGCGTGGCGCGGCGCCGGGTGAAAACGTTCTACATCCAGCGGAGGATAGATGATCGTGGACTCACGGCGGTAGTAACGTCGGATGCGCTCCTGTATCTCGGTGGAGATGGCGACGAAATGCGTGGTCGCCCGTTGAGCGACGCGATAATCCCACCGCCGGAGCAGCGCCACCACCGGTTTGAGCACAACCTTCAGCGCGCCCGGCATGTTCTCACGCGCTGCATAAGCATCGAATTCCCAGACATAGCGCGTGGGCGCGAGACAATAACACACCTGCGGCGTGTCACCGGCGCGGACACCGTGACAAAAGCCGCTCTTGTTGCTGAGGACGACAGCATAATCCTGATGACGTACATCCAGCATAGCAAAGGCCAGTGCATACAAAGGGAAATACCACTGATGCCGCCGATAGACGCCCGGCAGGCGATCCATCCACGTCGTGCGAATGTCCCAGGTCTGGTACACGGCAGGCATTTTGTCGCGCCAGTACATACTCGTATACACCGGCGCAGCAGGGAATTGGGCGACGAGATGCTCCAATACCCGTTCCGCGCCGCCGTACTGATTTAGCCAATCATGCACTAACGCAATCTGCATTGATCCCTTAAAAAACAAATGAGCTTATAGAATTGGACTTTTGACAAATGCCTCGATAAACAGGGTCCGGTATTGACAAAAAACGGAACTGCGGCACAAGTAGTGTATGGACAACATTACTCTACACACTACCAATTTGCAGCAGTTCCGGTACACATTGTACCAGAACTTTAACAATCGAGCGGATGCGTTG
>Ga0208940_1000629_pt1 | contig 43174 bp, 39 predicted proteins | sample AD_JPNNA6_MetaG_FD_184445 | JGI IMG/M metagenome (GOLD analysis project Ga0208940, IMG submission 184445) | Active sludge microbial communities of municipal wastewater-treating anaerobic digesters from Japan - AD_JPNNA6_MetaG (SPAdes) (version 2) | ecosystem: Engineered > Bioreactor > Anaerobic... | reverse complement strand
TTGCTGATTTTTATGAGCTTCATTAGCTGTTTCGTAAGCTCTTTTTATAGTTTCAATATTTGCATTGATGCTATTTGACTGGATAGCACCTATTAATGTGTCAATATCGCGACTTTTTATTTTTAATTCTAAGGGCAACATATAGTTCAGGTAACCATTTACGATAGTTACTATTATTATAACAAAAATGTAATCAAATATCAATAATTAATTAGACAACCATAAAAACTAATTTTACCTTTTGAAATAAATAAAGATAAACAGTTTGTTAATAGGTTTAAATAGTTGATACTGCCATACAATGCAACAGATAGCTTTTAGAGATTACTCATGCTGGTGAAAATTTTTAAGCAGCAGTACTCATGGATTTATGTGTGTTGATAGAGAATTACTATCGCACAAACATGATCTACGAAAGTTATTATCCGTTCAGTGCAAAGAATTATCGTGTAAATGGTACGTGGTGAACTATAAAAAAAATGCTACAATAAAAATTAAAATTTCCGATGAATATAAATGGTTAATAACTAAAAGACACTCCTATTCGCACATTTACCGGGTTGAAGGCTTTTGCAGCAGGCACTCCTGCAAAAGCCTTATATTTTTTAGTAGCATCTACTCTTCAATTGTCTCAACTAAAAAAAGAAATTATCCGTTAATTAATGTATAATAATTATTATGATAGTGTTAATCAACGAAACAAATCCACAAAAACGCTTTATCAAGAAAGCTAAAGAGGTTCTTGAAGAAGGCGGTATTGTCATCTTCCCGACAGATACCGTGTATGCGTATGGATGTGATATCAATGATAAGCGTGCCATTAAACGTTTATATCAAATAAAAAAAATTCCAGTGAACAAACCATTGAGTTTTATATTTTCTGATATATCCGAGATATCAAAGTTTGTACGGAATGTATCTGATAGTGCATTTAAAATTATGAAAAAAGCATTTCCCGGTCCCTATACGTTTATTTTTCAAGCATCAAAACTGGTTCCAAAAATAGCTATCACCAATCAAAAAACAATAGGTGTCAGGATACCAGATAACCAGATAGCTCTGGAACTTGAGCATGCATTAGGTCACCCTATCATGACAGCAAGTGTCAGCACAAAAGAGGGAAATTATGTCATTGACCCGGTTGATTTGGATAAAGAATACCGGAATGCGGTTGATATGATACTGAGTTGTGGAGCAAAGACGAGTGAACCTTCAACAGTTGTTGACTTTACAACCGGTAAGGCTCAGATTGTCCGTAAAGGAAAAGGACCACTTTTTTTTATTGAGGAGGAGTAGTTTACCATGGATGCCTTTATCAGTTTTCTCATGAAATTACTTGCGATAGCTATTTATATTGCGATGGGTGCGCTGGTAGCATGGATATTTTATAGTCTGAAGCGGCGTGACCTCTTTGGCGGTTTTATTGGCGGTATGGTCATTGGGGTTATTGGAGCACTTATAGGTGGATTTATTCTGGATAAATTTTTGCTTGATATTACCATAAAAATATTGCGCTTCCTGGTGTATGATACAGGTGTTAATATTATTGCAGCATTTATTGGTGGTTATGTTGCTGTTTATATTATGAATAAGCTCAATCATAATAAAGAACGGAAACGCTATTAAAAACACAGTTTTATTGCATCAATTAATTTCCCCGGCACAGACACCAGATACGGCATAGCCTGAGCAAAATCGTTAAATGGGCGTTGTACTATCATTGCTGATGCAGTCTTCTTCCCTATTCCGGGTATTGTTGCAAGAGCTTTTTGGGGAAGTGTGTTGATATTCACAGGATAAGGCAGGCATAATAATGAACGCTCCTGATGACCAACCACAATACAATCCAGAAAGCTATAGAGGGTAAGCTCCAGTGGAATTTTGGCAGTGATGGCGTAGCTTCTAATCTCTTTTGCATACGAATAACCCTGCACCTGTGAAAGCACAAACATATTTGCTATAACCGTGCCAGCAGGGTAAAGCTTTGTAATCATGGTATGGTCAATCTCATGTCGTATTTTTTGGCGATAATACCGGTAACGGTTTATCAATAGTTTGCTTTCTTTTTTTTGCTTTTGTGCGGCGATAGTTCCTGGAAATGGTACAAGGCTTCGTATATTAATACGTTTAACAAGTAATCCTTTGTGCAGTATTTCCTGTAAGGATTCATAATTTATCTTAAATGTATCAGCATGCTCACCAATAAGTCCATGGATGAGATTGATGCCGGGGAGAAGCCTGTGTATATCATTAACACGAGTACCGCCAATATCGTTGATAAGCTGTATTACCTCAATCAACTGATCTTTCTGCAATTTTAGATTATTCTTTTTGATAACAGCCGGGTCAAATGATTCTACTCCCAGGGCAAGCGTATCGCCGGCAGTCACCGATTGTGCCAGTACGTCAATGATGGCTGATGCTTCGTTTTTATAGTAATAGATGCTACCGGGATTTGCATTGTCAACGTTAAGCATGCTGATTTTTCCGCTTTCTTTTCGTTTCTGTAATTCATGGAAAAGGGAAATGATAGGCTGGGGATGTGGTCTTGGGAATCCATTGGTAATGTGGTGTAGCTGTGCTTTATACGAAATGATATCAGCCTGCCGTCCAATTCTAAAACGGGTAATACCCTGTTGTATCAGCGTATCAATTTCAGCTATTATATCTTCTTCCCGCCTGAAGTCAACAAATGAAAACAACCCCTCGGCACAAAATGAGCAATGCTGTTGTCGCGGGCATCCCCGGTAGGTTTCTATCTCAGCGATAAGGGTGGGGAATTGTGGATGTTCCTTCACCACCCTGCTGCCGTACACCGACCATCTGGCAAGGTTATCATAGGTGCGATAGTTATTGGTATAACAATTGTTGCCGGATGCTTTTTCAAATGCAAATTGTTCAATGTCGCCGGTAACCAGTATGGAATTGGGAAATGGTGCAACAAGATGCGCTATCATACCGCCTATAGCAAAATTTTGCTGTTTGTTTGCAGTGATGATTTTTTTTATTTCATCAAGGGTGCCAATGGAAAAACCCAGATATTTCCCGGGAACTATCGCCCCGCCAATACAAAAAACAATAGAATAATATTTGTGTAATACATACTCTGCAGTGCGCATATCATCGATGGTTATATAATCGATGGCATCTTCGTTGACACCAGCATCAACAAGCGCGCCATAAACATACCGCGGGTAGGGTGACACAAACGGTGGTACACCAAAACATGCTGGCTCATCAACATAACAGTCAAGGATACAATATCGTTTATTCATTGCAGTAATGAGGCTATAATGGTTTCAATTGGTTTTGTAAGATGAGGCTGTAATTTTTTTTCTACTGTTGCAATAACCTTTTTATTTTCAAGTATATTGTTATACCGTTCAGGTGTTGTGCCATATCGTTGTAAAAGGTCATCAATACGCCTGTCAACGCTTACAACTTCATCATGCATAACACGCTTATCAGCGTAGTAAACTATATCGGCTTCATTAAGGGGTGCATCGGGTGATGTATTGTTTAAATAAACATGCTGTCCTACAATGCTGGCTATTTCGGGATAGCCTAATGACTCAAGCAACTCTTTGCCTGATATATCATGCTTTTCTCCGGTTTTCAGTGCGCGTGATTTTGTAATGTCATGCAACAGCGCCGATGCAGAAACAAGCTCACGGTTAATGGTGATATCCCCGTTCAGGTTGTCAACCAGTGCAAGTGCAACCTTCTGAACCTGCAAAGAATGCTGCAGTACATTGGGTAATGTATTATAAAGTTCCAAAAGCTTTAAGCATTCATTGATATCAGGAATCTTCATAGCCCTGTCACATAGATTTAACACTATAAAAAACATCTGAACCATTATGTTTGATACTGCAGGGTAACAATCAGATCAATGAAATTTAAAAATATACTTAATGACTGTCATTGATTGTGCTTCTGCATATCGTGCAACATGTATAAACTGCTAAAGCATCGTAAAAAGCAAACATTATATGCAGTGTACAATCTCATTGCAACAAAAGGGTAGAATTATACCATAATGCTCTACAATGCCATTAATACAATATACATCCATCCATGGGTAACTTTCAATTTTTTTACAATTGAATGTTTGAGGCTCTGACCCCATTAAACCATACAACAATGTATTATATGTCTAAAAAAAAGATAGAGCCGATATCAATAGCGGGCAATTTTGACAGATAGATAATGTTTTTACCATGATTCCGTATAAAATCTTCTATAATTATTTTATCCGGATGCTTTGAAAAGATGCCGGTAACATAAACGGTGTCGTGGTATAGCCCGCTTGCACCTCCTATAAAACCGTATGGATATCCCGGAAGTGTAACAGTGCCAGGTTGTATCAGCAATGAGGCAATAGTATTATTCAAAGCAGCACGGTGTATGGTTTTATCAGATGTAATGATAGCGTGAGTATTGACAATGCAGGTGGAGCATTTTGAATACCCCTGCTTAACATGAATCAGGGGGACAGAGCAGCGGTGTAAAACCTCCTGTATTACAGTATCGGTTGCTTTTGTGTTATGAAAAGCTATTATTCCGGTGCATGCGCAGTTGTACGCACAGTCGTATGGATAGGCTGGTTGAACAATGCTCTGACCCCGTATGGGAATATACTGTGATTGGTGCAGCAGATTGATAATAAACCGTTCAATAGCAGGATTGTAGATAACAAAATGATGAATCATGCATAGTTGAATATCAGGATGACCGGCAATAGGACGCTGTACCGTGGTACATAGCGGAATGGTTACCGGAGTAAAGCCATGGCTCATAAGCCCTTCAACAATTGGTTTGGGCGTATCAGGATTAATAATTGCTATCATACCGCAACAATGCGTAGTATTGTTTTTATAAGTATAAAGAGAAGCAGTGCCATGAAACCCCAGAACAATGCAGCAAGCAATAAGCCCAATACCATACATCCAATGCTTTTTTTAAATGTGTTTTTTGCCTGTTGTTTACACTGGTAAAACACAGGCTGCGGGATTGAATGAATGGCTACATAAAACAGCAGTGGCACAATCACAGCATCGTCTAAATAGCCAAGTATGGGAATGAAATCGGGTATTATATCAATTGGAGACAGTGCATATGCCAGTGCAATAATTATGAGCATCTTTGAATATACAGGGACATGGGGATGCTTCAGAGCAACAAGCAATGCACCAATTGAATCGCGATAATGTAATAACAGGTTTTTAATTATCTCAGGCATACATTTGTAACAAAAGTAATTGTCTAATAAAAATAATCAAACAGTGCTATGAAATCCACATCGCCAATAACAAGATGTTTTGCTTTATATTTTTGGTAAATACTGCGTCGAGCAGATACAAGCCCTTCGGGTTTAATTCCATAATTAATGGAAAATGAAGCCTCTAAAAATGCTGCAAAGTCATCACAGGCTTTGAGTATTTCACCATCCATAGGATTATATATATCATGGTTGTACTGTGTGTTCATTGCATCAAAGCTAATCCCCATGGTTATGGAGTTGTCGATGTACACCTTGTTTTCAAATTCATGAAAGATAAAGTATTTCATCTCATCATGCCAGTTTTGCGGTATTAATGGGAAAATACGTTCATTGACCTCGCTAAGTTCATATTCCTTTATCAGTTGATCCAGCCCCTTTATGGAACGCTTAATGGGTGAAACAATATCGCGCGTGAGCACCTCGGGCAGATCGTGGAAGAGCGATCCAAAAAAGTTATTATACATACGCCGCTGGCAGGTGTTAAGCTCGCACGAGCAAAAGTACGACAGTATTGCAACAATAAGCATATGCCCCAGCACCGATGTTTTAGGGATGCGATGAGTCTGTGCCCAGCGCTGCTGAAAACGCAGTTGCCCGCACAGGCTTATAAATCGTGCGATATCGCTGTGGAGCAATATTCTCTGGACCCCTGTGAGGTCAATGTGGTACTCAATCTGACTTTCTATCTCGTTTCGTGTTTTTTCAATGTCATACAAAAATGTATTGCTGTGGTAGATAATCTGGAACTCCCAGTTAGTGGCAAGGTAATGCGAAGCGTGTAAAATCTTTTTTTCAAATACCGCAAAGCTATCATCAAATAGATACCGTTGAAATGTTTCCCTGAAATTACCTTTAACCGAACCAATATCATCCTGAAGCTGTTCAAAAACCCATTCGTTTAACTCCCTGCCTTTTTCCTTCATTATTTTGTGGAATATAGGAGGTTTGATGTCGGTAACTATCACCCTGTGTAAAAGCTCAATAATGCCACCTTCAATGAGCAATCGCCAGTTAACACAGCCAGGCTTTTCTTCTTCCTGAAACTTTGCAATGGTAAAGGCAAGTATCATCTTATGTGCCTGTTTGTCAATCTCGGCAAACTCCATGGGGCGCACATGGTCATTCCAGCGCTGGATGCTGGCAGCTTGAAATATCCTTTCAATTAAACCTTTTGAAATCATAGATTACATCTCCAGTAACTATCGCATAGCAAAATAAAACTTGAATTGCTGGTAAATGCAAGTAAAATATTTAAAGGTGATTGTGGAAAGTGGCACAAATGCAAAAATTTTTGGCGATAGTTACCGGTAATGGGTTATGCAGTGTGATAAGCTCATAGTGGGTATTGGGAATCGTTTGCGGAGCGATGACGCTGCAGGGAGTATCATTGCAGCAAGATTAGCACAGGCTGGCCTGTGCAGTATTGATACAGCATATATGCCGGAAAATTATATTGGCACCATACGAAGGCTTATGCCAAAAACATTGGTTATTGTCGATGCCTGTGATATGAATTTACCGGCAGGCGAGGTGCGGCGGATTGATTTATCAGCATTATATGGTGGAATTATTACCACCCATGGGTTGCCGGTGCATATTTTGCTACAAAAGTTACAGGAAGTAACACCGCATATTACTTTTATTGGAATCCAGCCTGAAACTATTGCCATAGGAGATATAGTGAATGTTCATGTGCACCATGGTATAGACTATTGCGTAACAATGCTTGTCAATGATAAGGAAACTGATATCCCTTTGTTATGAAAAATAATTGTAATAATGGTAATAAAAAGCTTGAAAAAATACCGAATGGTTATACTTTATTAAACAGGAAGTGGATTTCATATATATTAATTTAAATTATGTTAAAATGAGGTTTGGAATGATAAATCTGGTCGATAGTCTGAAGTGAAAGGTATATGTAATAATTAAAATATAATTAAAGGGATATTGTTATGGCAAAAAAACCATTAAATTTTCAGCAATCTATTATCGATTTTATGCGATCCAAGTCTGATAGGATGGAACGGGAGCTCAGGGTACCGGGTGACTGGTATTTCAATGATGGCGATGAACAAGAAATAAAAAGCTGGGCTGATGAAGAAGCGGAGAAAGTATGGGAAAAGATTAAACATAATATCTTCAAATTAGGTTGCTCGGGATTGCGCTATGAACTTTGTCCTTTTTGCCATTATTATGGTTATGAACATAATGGTTGCTATAAGGCATTAAAAAATCCAATATGTGTCAAATGCAACTATGGCAAGCGCCATGGAATATGTATTGGCGAGGAAGGACAGGTAAGCGAATATAAGAAGATCTTACAGTCCTTTGAAGATTCTCGAATCAGCATGTATAAATTTTTTACTAATGAATATTATACTGAATTAATTGAAAAGATAGAGAAGAATAACGCAAAAGCTATTGCCTGATTTATAGTACTGAGTATATTACGACATCTTTATAAAAAATAAAGAGACGGTCAAGTGTACCGTCTCTTTATTTTTTGCGTATAATGTATCAGAGGTTAATATGGTTGATGGCTTTATACTATTACTCAAGGGCAATAAAATTTTTAAAACTAAAAAGATGTTTGCCCAATTCTTCATTTTTGCTAACAAATGCGGAGTAAATATGTTCAGTATTCCTCCAGTATGAGCATCTGTTATCTATGCAGTAGGTATTTGATTTCATAATTTTCCTCCTATTAAAAAGGAATTAAAAACAATCATGTAATTAAATATATGCTAAAATACTAAATAATCAAGTAAAATTTTTCCTTTGTAAAAAAAATTTAATAAAAAATAACTTAAAAAAGCCATATTCTAGGTATTCATGTTGGTTACAAGATGTAACACTATTAACTGTTACTCCAGCCCCCATTAAAGCTGCGAATTGTCGCACGTTTTTAATGTAAATTTTCTCGGGATTCCGTAAAGGAATCCCTTTTTTTTAATTGTATGATATGTATAGAGAAGAATTAAAAAATATGGTAGCATTGAATATTGCATTATAGCATAAATACCATTGACATTTTGATAATGGCGTTGTAAAAAATACTCATGAAACACTTGCTCAAATATTGTTGTGTATTACTGTTAATGAATCCTGGCAATGCCATGGCATTTTCCTATGCCAATAATGATTACAACAATACCGTAAAACAGAATGTACGCATTGTTACTTCGCTGTACGAGCCATTTGTTATGTTTAAAGACGGTAAACTGGTTGGATTTGATATAGATTTAATCAATGAAATTTGCAAGCAGAATCACTTAACCTATTCCATAACCATAACATCATTTCAGGATATATTTACTCAGATTGAAAAAGGCACGGCTGATATGGCTATTGGCTGTATCTATGTTACAGAAGAGCGTGAAGAGATATTTCAATTTTCCAAAAGCTATCTTGAGGGAGGGTTGGTGCTGGTTGTGCCAGCGAATAGTGATATTAAAACCATATATGAATTAAACAATAAAAAGTTAGGGGTAAAAAAAGATGCAACGGGTGATTTGTTTGCCAGTAAAATAGTACAAAAAGGGTATTCCATTGAAATTATACGATATCAGGATACAGTTGATTCATTTCAAGCACTGGTTAACGGCAGTGTTGATGCAGTGCTCAATGATTATCTAAACTCGGTGTATTTATTAAATAAATATTTTTCAGGTGATATAAAAATTGTTAGGGGTAGATGGAGTGACATCATCTATGGTCGCAGGGGGATAGCGTATCCTATATCAAGCAACAATCAGCATCTTTATGAGATAATCAATAAAAGTATCCATGATTTGAAATCAAGTAATTTTATAGACATGCTATACTGGAAATGGTTTGCAATCATGCCGCCTCCAAACATTATTCGGAGAGTGATGATCTATACAGGATTGGTTGCCGTATCCATTGGTATAACATGTTTACTATTTCTTCATTTTAATAAAAGAAAAAAATTTAAAGAGCTATCCATGATTGAGGAGCATTTCAGGAACCTCATCAATGATCTTAATGTTGCTGTTTATATAATTCAAAATAATAGCATAGTATTAACCAATCATGAAGGTGCACATATTGCAGGAAGCTCCATTGAATCCATCATAGGCTATCCACTTGATTATCTCTTTTCGGAATATACAGTAATAAATGATAAAGAACTTCATTATTCCTCTTTCACAGATTTAAGCAACATGGTACAGGCAGGTCCCATGGTTTATAGAGCCAGATGGAAAAGAAAAGATGGAACAGTACTGGATGTACTTTTTAGAATTCGCCATGTACAATGGATGGGCAATAGCGCTCTTGAATGCATTGTCAATGATACTACCGATATAAACAGATTATTAGTGGAGCGCGAAAAGCTGAAAGGACAGTTGTTGCAATCACAAAAATTGGAGATAGTAGGTCAGATAACAGGCGGCATTGCACATGACTTTAACAATATATTAACCGTCATACTTGGCTATGCTAATCTGCTTGAAGCCAGTGTTGATGCCAAAAATAGAGAGGCGGTAACAAAGATCATTGAAGCTGGTAATCATGCCAGGGATATTGTTTCAAAAATGTTAACCTTTGCACGGAAAAAAGTTTTTCTGGAGCAAAAGATGCATTTGCACCATATCATTCAAAATAGTATACTATTATTGAAGACAGCATTGCCTAAAAGCTGCACAGTTGACATGCAATTACATGCAACCGTTGATACCATAGTAGGCGATACAACACAGATACAGCAAATGCTGATGAATCTTGTCATCAATGCTTCAGAAGCAATGCCCGAGGGGGGAACAATCAATATTGAAACAACTAATGTTACCATAGAACATGAGCGTATTGGGAAGGTTGAAACCATCCATGCAGGTGAGTATATTTTACTATCTATTAAAGATAGCGGGATAGGTATTGCTGAAAAGGATATTGAGCATATCTTTGAGCCTTTATTTACTACAAAAGAAAAAGGAAGCGGATTTGGTCTGTCGATAGTTTATGGTATTGTTAAACAGCATAAAGGATATATTGATGTAGTATCAATCCCCGGAAAAGGAAGCACATTTTATATATATTTACCAGTCATAACTGAAAATAGAGTAGAAGCATCGTTGAAAATTATTGACAATAAAAAAGAATCATTACCAGCTTTAGGTGGTGAAATCGTGATAATAGATGATGATGCTAATATTGGTTCTTTATATAAAGAAAGCTTGCATCTGGCTGGTTTACATGCGGTAACTTTTATCAATGCAGAAGAGGCATTTGATTACATTCGCACTCATGCTATCACGGTAAAACTTATTATCAGTGATGTAATGATGCCCGGTATCTCGGGTGAACAGGTGCTGGAATATATAAAGCAGCATTATCCAGAAATACCTGTTGTCATGATAAGCGGCTACTATGATGAAAATATGCGTGAATTATTAATAGAAAAAGGCGCGAAGGATGTATGGGAAAAGATGTATAAAATTGATGAGATTATTGAAAAGGTTAAACGTGTATTGAGTTCTTGATAAATGGGAGAAAAGTATTATGCCAGAAAAAACACTGTATGTGGTTGATGGACATGCTCTTTGCTACAGAGCATATTTTGCATTGCAGCGCAATCCTTTAATTAACAGCAAAGGACAGAATGTCTCGGCAATATTTGGATTTTTCAGGATGCTCCTGAAACTTTTACAAACTCAAAAGCCTGATTATTGCATTATTGCTTTTGATCCGCCAAAAAAATCATTTCGCTTCTCAATCTATCCTGAATATAAAGCACAGCGAGCCAAAATGCCCGATGATTTACGAAGTCAAATTGAAGAGATCAAGGCAATTTTACAGGAAATAGGCTTTACTGTTATTATCATGGATGATTACGAAGCAGATGATATTTTAGGTTCTATAGCTGCACAGTTTAGTGATACCTATAAGGTGGTGCTTGTAACCGGCGATAAAGATGCGTATCAGCTTTTGACATATCCCAATGTTATACTCTATGCTGCCAAAAAAGGTATTACTGAGTTTGAAAGCATTGATGCCAATACTGTTATTGAAAAGCTGGGTATTACTCCTCAACAAATCATTGACTACATGGCACTAACCGGTGATGCTGTGGATAATATACCGGGGGTTCGCGGTATTGGCGAAAAAACGGCTGCAAAACTTCTGCAACAGTATCAATCGCTGGATGCTATTTACAACCATTTGCATGAACTTACCGGTAAAATAAAGGAGCAGATTGAAACGCAGAAGGATAGTGCCTATTTATCGCGTCAGCTTGTAACCATAAAAACAGATATCAATATTCCCATATCAATAGAGAATGCAAAAACGCCCAACCTTCACAATGATACAGCGCGACAGATTTTCAAAAAGCTTGAAATGGATTCTATTGTACGAGAGCTTGGCGAAACTGAAAAATCAATGACGGTAGAGCAAAAAGAAGGCTATTGCATAGTAACCGACGAAGAAACGTTGCATAATGTTATTGTCCAGATTAAACAAGCGGGGCTTGTATCATTTGATACCGAAACAACATCGGCCAAACCAATGGAAGCTGATCTTGTAGGAGTTTCATTTTCTATAGCTGAAGGCTCAGGATGGTTTATGCCTGTTGGCGATAGTTCTCTGTGGAGTCAGGCAGCAGTCCCAGGGGAAAATTTGCTGAGGCATTTAAAAACTGTTCTTGAGGATAAAAGTATCAAGAAGGTTGGGCAAAATATAAAATATGATATGCTGGTCATGATGCATTGCGGGATTACCTTTGAAGGAATTTATTTTGATACAATGATTGCTTCGTACTTGCTTAATCCTGGACTGCGACGACACAATATAGATGATTTAGCGCAGGAATATCTCAATTACACCAAAGTAAGCTATGAGGAATTAGTTAAAGATGGAAAAAAACTCCAGCACATAACGCAGGTGCCCATGCAAAAATTGTCGCAGTATGCTATTGAAGATGCCGATATAGCGTTGCGACTCTATCACATCCTGTACCAAAAGTTAGAACAGGAAAATCTTCTAGATCTGTTCTTTACAGTTGAGATGCCGCTTGTTACAGTGCTTGCTTATATGGAGTATTATGGGGTTAAAATTGATCTACACCACTTTGAAGCATTGTCCATAGAGCTATCAAACAAATTACGGGACATAGAGCAGAAGATTTATTCACTGGCTGGCGTACCATTTAATATCAATTCAACGCGAGAGCTATCGCACATACTATTTGAAAAGTTAGGGTTAAAACCTGTTAAGAAGACTAAAACGGGGTATTCAACCGATATACAGGTGCTGGAGTCATTGCACGGACAGCATGAGATCATTAATTATTTAATACAGTACCGAACATTCAATAAATTACAAACCACCTACGTTGATACACTCCCAAAGCTTGTTAATCCAAAAACGGGACGAATCCACACATCGTTTAACCAGACGGTAACGGCTACCGGCAGGCTTTCATCATCAGAACCTAATTTGCAAAATATTCCGGTGCGTGATGAGGTAGGCAAAAAAATAAGAACAGGTTTTATTGTTGATAAAGGATGCAGCATGCTATCGGCTGATTACTCGCAGATTGAACTACGGCTTGCTGCTCACCTGTCAAAAGATCCTACCATGATCGAGGCATTTCAAAAGGGCATTGATATTCATGCACAGACTGCATCATCTGTTTTTAATGTGCCGTTACATGAGGTAACCGAACAGATGCGGAGGCAGGCAAAGATTATAAATTTTGCTACGATATATGGAGTATCGCCGTATGGATTATCACAGCAGGCTGACATTACAGTGCAACAGGCAACGGAGTTTATTCAAAAATATTTTAATGCATACCCAAAGATTAAAGAATATATTGATACCACCATTGCATTTGCACAAAAACATGGATATGTGCAAACACTTCTGGGGAGAAAGCGCTCTATACCCGAAATTACATCGAGCAATCAGTTTAGACGTGAGGGTGCTGAGCGTGTTGCAATAAACACTCCCATTCAGGGGACATCTGCTGATATGATTAAGGTTGCAATGGTGACAATACACACTACGTTTAAAGAAAAGCAATTAAAAAGCAAAATGATACTGCAGGTGCACGATGAGCTGGTGTTTGAGGTCCCCAATGATGAAAAAGAATTAATTGAGGAAATTGTTGTAAGCGCCATGAAGAACGCCATTACGCTTGATGTACCGGTTGTGGTAGATACAGGCTGGGGTAATAATTGGGCAGAGGCTCATTAAAGCAAGGATTTGATGGAATGAGCTATCGCTTGCAATTTTTTTAGATGTGTTGCTACGTAGCTGCTGATATACGCTGCAATGATACATCCCAGTACAAGATATAAGGGTAGCACCAGCTGAATGCCAAAATGATATGTCATCCATTTGAGTGCATCGCTGTATGATATTGTGGCAATACCAATGAAAATAATAAGTCCTGTTGTAATCCAGTTAAGATGGGATATGGTATAATCATATCGTTTTTGCAGCATAACCTGAGACATTATTATATCCTCTAAATGAATGGATGGTGAGGAGCTTGAAGTTTGCATTGATGTAAAGGCTTTTTGTAATTGACTAATTTCGTTATAGCATTGTTTACAATGTGCTATATGAAATTTAAGGAGCAATGGGATGAATTCATTATTATCCAGCATTAAAAATGTTTCAATAGCTTTTTTACATTTCATGGTAATCCTCCGCAATTGTTCCTTTTAATGCATCACGAAGATGCTGTTTTGCTCTGAAAACGTACGACTTGATTGTATTGACAGGATATCCTGTTATACGTGATATATCTTTAAAAGGTAATCCCGCATAAAAATAGAGATCAATGCATACTTTGTATGCCGGGGGCAGGGCATTGATTGCCTGCTCAAGAAGCTCTCCCAGTTCATTTTTCATGAATATATTCAAAGGTTCGGATGTATCAGCTATGGTATCATGATATTCAGTGGTATTGTTGTTTTGCATTTGTGCAATTTTATTGACGGCATGGTTATAGCAAACCTTCATCATCCATGTTTTAAAGGATGCCGTCCCCTTGAATGAATAGAGATTACCATACACCTTTACAAAAACCTCCTGCGTAAAATCAGATGCATCATCATGGTTCTTAAAAAAACGCATACCCAAACTATAAACAAGCTGCTCATAACGCTGAATAATGATTTTAAATAATTCCTGATTGCCTTTAAGAATTTGCTGAATAATATGCTCATCGCTTATATTGTTCATTGTTTGGTTGTTTTCTGCTTTACAAAGTAATAACAGGTAAAACTGATACCCAATCCTAATGGCACCAATCCGCCAATAAGTGCATATGAAACACCATCTTTAATAAGAAAAAAAATTGTTAAACTTGCACCTGCACCTAAAAGTATAAATCCCGTGAAAAGACTAAATGCATCAAAATCAAACGATACTTTTTGATACAAACCCTTTTCAATAAGAAGAATTTTTTGTTTATGATTAAAGTAAAGGAAGAAAAATAATACAACACTGCCCGCCACTATCCCAACAATAGGAATGATGGTTACTAAAATCTGTACTGCAGTTGATGGTGTTGACATACAATAGTTCCCCCTATCAGTTAATATTAAAGTTGTGTTTGGAGCTGCTCATTACCTGCAGGAACTGTGGCAGCCAAAGATTTTTCAATTGTATCATCATGTCCGTGTTTATGAAGTGATTTATTGTATTCGTTTACCATGATATCAGTGATTTTAAATAAATGATATCCTTTGATAGCCAGTGCTATAGCTTCAGAAAATAATTTTGGGCGATATTTCAAGGTATTCAACAAAAATGTAAAATAATCTTTTCCGTATGATGAAAATCCCTGTTTTACTAATGATAGTATAAGAGCCTTGAACTCTTTCAATGTAAATTGGCGATATACCATTCTTTTGCCTGGAAGCCGCTTAATTAATGTAAGGCACCGTTCAAAATATTGTTTTGGCGAGTAGATTGTTTTCAGTATTTTTATATAGCCGTCAACGAGCAATTGCACTGGCATCTTTGGTATAAAGTTTGGCTCAAGCTTGTGAGTATTATTCCCATTTGATTCAGTAATAAGCCTCCCTTCTTCAACCAGACGATGATATAACCGTGTTTGCGGGAGAGCATCCAGTATTCCTACCATTGCCATAGGTATCCCCGATGATTGAATAAATTCAATCTGTAGATCAAAAACATTATCAGGATCTTCATCAAATCCAACAATAAAGCCTCCGCTTACCTCCATACCATGTTGCTGAATTGATTCAACATTTTCAAGAAGATTTTCTTTGGTGTTCTGCGTTTTACCGACGCTTTCAAGTGATGATACAACAGGGGTTTCAATACCCAGAAAAACCATGTCAAAACCTGCTTTATACATAAGCTCCATAAGTTCGTCATCGTGTGCTAAATTAACGCTTGCTTCGGTCTGGAAGGAAAATGGGTATGCATGAGCAATCTGCCACTCAATGATTGCTTTGAGTAGTTCCTTAACCTTTGCTTTATTGCCAATAAAATTATCATCTACAATAAATATTGATTCGTTAAAACCAGTTGCGTATACTGCATCTAATTCGGCGCAAAATTGCTGCGGGCTTTTTGTACGAGGAACTCTTCCAAATAATGAGATGATGTCGCAAAATTCACAATTAAATGGACACCCTCGTGAAAATTGTAATGGAACGCTGGAATAAGGTTTAAGATCAATAATATCAAAACGTGGTATTGGTGTTTTATCAAGGGATGGCTTTTGAGTTGAAGTATAAACATGCTGCAGCGTTCCAGATTGCAGATCATGTAAAAACATTGGCAATGTTACCTCTGCCTCATTTAAAACAAAGTAATCAACATCCGGAATAGATTGCCATAAAGAAGTAGGATAGGGGCCACCAGCCACAACAGGCACATGGTATTGTTTGCACATCGATGTAACATGGTGAAATGATTCCTGTTGGACAATCATTGCTGATATAAAGACCATATCGTAGTCTGGTATTATTGTGGGATCAAGTGAAGATATATTTAAGTCAAGTAGCTCAACCTCCCAATCCTCTGGTAACATTGCTGCAACGGTTAACAAACCAAGAGGAGGGAAAACTGTTTTTTTACCTATAAATTCTAAAGAGTATCTAAAACTCCAGTAGGTAAGGGGTATTTCAGGATATACCAATAATATTTTTTTGCTCATAACAACCTCCTGTGCTGTCTTGAACCAAACAGGTAGTTTATATATTTGGAAAACTAACCATGCATATTATTAACTGCTGATTTATTAATCTGTTTAGTTTTGAATTTACTATATAGACAGGTTATCTATCAGGATGGTTGCAAAAAAATTTCGATATGTGAACAGAGCGATGATTTATCACCGCCCTGTTCGATAGTTATTGTTAAACTTCCTTACTGTCAATCCATTTCATCATCTTTCGTAACTCTTTGCCAACCTTCTCAATGAGATGTTCACGTTCTTTTTTCTTTATTGCATTAAATTGTGGACGGCCTGCTACGTTTTCTAAAATCCATTGACGGGCAAATTGAGCTGATTGAATTTCATCAAGTACCTTTTTCATCTCTTTACGGGTTTGTTCGGTGACCATACGCTTGCCTACCATGTAATCGCCATATTCGGCAGTGTCAGATACAGAATACCGCATATAGTTAATGCCGCCCTGATAAAATAAATCAACAATGAGTTTAAGTTCGTGCATACATTCAAAATAAGCAATCTCGGGCTGGTAGCCAGCTTCTACCAGTGTGTCAAAACCTGCTTTAACAAGCTCTGAAACTCCTCCGCACAGTACGCATTGTTCGCCAAAGAGGTCGGTTTCGGTTTCTTCTTTAAATGTTGTTTCAATAACACCTGCTCGTGTAGCTCCAATCCCCTTTGAATAAGCCAATGCAACTTCTTTTGCTTTACCGGTTGCATTGTTATGTATTGCAATTAAACAGGGAACGCCGCCGCCTTTTTCATATTCGCTACGTACTAAATGTCCCGGTCCTTTTGGTGCTACCATTATAACATCAACATCTGATGGTGGAACTATCTGACCAAAATGGATATTAAATCCATGTGAAAAGACAAGTGTCTTGCCTTTTTTAAGATACGGCTTTACATCATTTTCGTAAAGCTTTGCCTGAACGTGATCCTGAGCCAATATCTGGATGATATCAGCTTTTTCAGCTGCTTCTTTTGCGCTTATTGGTTTAAAGTTATGTGAAACTGCAATATCATAATTTGGTGTTCCGGGTAATTCTGCAACAATTACTTTACAGCCACTATCTCGCAGATTTTGTGCCTGAGCATGACCCTGACTGCCATATCCTATTACAGCAATCATCTTGTTTGAAATCACCGATAAATCGGCATCATTATCATAGTACATCTTTGCCATAATGCTACCTCGTTTTAATTATTATATAGAGTAAATGCAGTATACTTACATGCAGTTATTGATGCAGCATAGTCTATTATTGTATTTGTATTATGCAATAAAAATTTAATTTTTTTTTAACTTCTTAAAACAGGGTAATGTTTGAAAAGTGTTATTTATCGATTTCCTGTGATATCTCACTATTGGTAACAGAAAAATTTTAAAAATTTTTAATTATAAAAAAATATTTTTTAATTTTCCCCTTAATTTTTTCCAGTTTCAGCGTATTAATTTCATAGAGAAATACAATGGAAATTGTATGTATTTGAATAAAATTTTATAGCAGGAGGTGGTTATTATTTATGCATGGACATTCAATTCATGATAAATCGTATAAATATCTTTTTTCTAATCCATTAATAGTAAAAGAACTTTTAGAATCATTTGTTGCAATGGAGTGGATTAAAGAGGTTGATTTCAGCAAAGCTCAGCCTGTTGATAAAAGCTATGTAAATGATGACTACAAAGAATATGAAGCTGATATCATATATAAATTGATGTTGAAAGATGCAGAAATTTATTTATATCTGCTTATTGAATTTCAATCAACGGTAGATAATTATATGTCGTTCAGAATGCTGACTTATATTATGGAATTATATCGTGAACTGATTTATAAACACAAAGTAAAACAATTGCCAGTAGTTTTTCCGATATTATTGTATAATGGTGAACGTAAATGGACGGCAGCTACTAATATATTTCAGCTTATTAATGTGCCTGAGCAGCTGCAGCAATGTAGACCATATATACCGCAATTTCAATATTATCCAATTATTGAAAATGAAATATTGGAAAATGAATTAGACGCAATGATGAATGTTATAGCTACGGTTTTTTTGCTTGAAAGAGGTGATAAAGAAATTTTCTTAAAAACAATTGACAGAATACGCAACCTTATGCATATTTATGGTAATGAAAATATGATTATACGAACTTTATTAGTATGGTTGGCGCATTATTTAGAAACTCATGGTATTATTGATAATGTAAAACCCATAATTGAATCAGCATTTCATCCGGAGGAGGCTTATAGTATGTTATCAACGACATTACAACATTTGAAGGAGGATTTACGAAAAGAAGGTTATACTGAAGGCTTGCAATCAGGTTTTCAGGATGGTGTCCAGAAGGGGATGCAAGAAGGGTTGCAAAAAGGTATGCAAAAAGGTATGCAAAAAGGTATGCAAAAAGGTATGCAAAAAGGTATGCAAAAAGGTATGCAATTGGGAATGCAAAAAGGAGTTGTCAGAGGTAAACAAACCGGTCTTAAAGAAGGAATAGTGCAGGGTATGATAAAGGAACGTGCAAAAATTGCCAGTAAGATGCTCAGGAATGGGATAGACGACGCGACAATACTAAAAATAACAAAATTGGATAAAAATCAGCTGGAAATTCTTAAGAATAAGAATAAGAATGAGAATAAGAAAAAGAAAAAGTAATGGGTTGATATCACTAATATTATTAAATGAATGATGCAGCAAATATAATAAAAAATTTTACGATTTCATTCCTTAAGAATTGATACCCTGCCTGTCCGGATGAGTTCTTTAATAGAATATGGTCGCAGCAGTTCAATAAAGTTATCTACTGTTTCAGGATCACTGACCATTTCCAGTATAATTGCTTTATTAGTGACACCAACAATGCGTGCTCCAAAAATCTGTGCCAGTTGATAAATTTCATTACGTTTTGTAGGTGTGGCATTAAGTTTTGCTAATACAATCTCTCGCTGTACAGCATTTTCCTGATTGTGGTCAGTTACTTTTATAATATCAATGAGTTTATTAAGCTGCTTCTTTACCTGTTCAATAATACGGTCATCACCGCTAACGACTATAGTCATAACCGAAACATCAGGTAATTCAGTTTCGCTAACTGCTAACGAGTCGATGTTGTATCCTCGTGCAGAAAAAAGTCCAGCAACACGTGCTAACACACCAAATTTATTTTCAACTTTTACTGATATTACATGCTGGCTCATGCTAATTCCCTCATCATCATATCTTTTACAGATTTCCCTGCGGGGATCATTGGATAAACGTTTTCTTCGCGATCAACATGGAAATCCAGAATTATTGGCTTGTCAGTGATGGTAAACGCTTTTTGTATTGCGGGTACAACATCTGCTTTTTTCTCAATACGAATGCCTTCAGCACCATAGGCTTGAGCTAATTTTACAAAATCGGGCTGGAAATTGATACAGGTGTATGAATATCGTTTATTATAAAACAATTGTTGCCACTGTCGTACCATACCTAAAAAGCCGTTATTGAGTATAGCAATTATAATAGGTAATCGATGTTGTACTGCTACAATGAGTTCCTGTATATTCATCTGTATTGAACCATCACCAGCAATGTCAATTACACGTTTATCGGGACGGCCTAATTGGGCTCCAATAGATGCAGGAAATCCAAATCCCATCGTGCCCAGTCCGCCTGATGATATAAAGGTTCGCGGCTGTGTATAGTCAAAAAATTGTGATGCCCACATCTGATTTTGTCCAACTTCAGTGCATATAATAGCATCACCGTTGCTGATCTCATAGATTTTTTCAATAACATATTGTGGTTTAATGGTTACATCACTGTCTTTATAGGTAAGCGGGTTTTCTTCTTTCATCTTCATTACATGAGTAACCCACTCATCTATTTTGGGAGCCTTTACTGTTTTGTTTATCTCGGTTAAAACATGTTTCGCATCACCAACAATTGGTACATCGACAGCTACATTTTTACTAACTGATGACGGATCGATATCAATATGGATGACCTTTGCATGAGGTATAAACTCTGAAATTTTACCAGTCACGCGATCATCAAACCGTGCACCCACAGCTATAAGCAGGTCGCTCTGATGAACAGCATGGTTTGCATAATAGGTGCCGTGCATTCCTAACATCTTGAGCGAAAGTTTGTCATTTTCCGGATAGGCACCTAACCCAAGCAGGGTAGTGGTAATGGGAATACCTGTCTTTTTTATGAATGTACGCAATTCATCCGATGCATTGGATGATATAACACCACCACCAGCATACACAACTGGACGTTTTGATTGTTCAATTAATTTACATGCTTTCTGAATCTGCCCTGAATGACCATGAATGACAGGCTTGTAGCTTCGCAAATGCACTGTTTCTGGATAATGGAACTCGGTTTCGGCATTTGATATATTGACGGGAACATCAATTAATACGGGGCCGGGCCTGCCGGTTGTTGCAATATAAAAAGCTTCTTTAATAATTTTGGCTAACTCATTAATATCCTTAACTAAATAATTATGTTTGGTAATTGGGCGGGTTATCCCTGTAACATCAGCTTCCTGAAATGCATCATTGCCAATAACCTCAGTGGATACCTGTCCGGTGAATATAACAAGCGGTATCGAATCCATATTTGCTGTTGCAATGCCGGTAACTAAATTGGTGGCACCTGGACCGGAGGTTGCAATGACAACACCGGGCTTACCGGTTGCACGGGCATAACCATCAGCAGCATGGATCGCCCCCTGCTCATGACGGGATAAAATAAATTTAAAAGGTGCATTAAATAAATGGTGGAAAATAGGTATAACCACGCCGCCAGGGTAGCCAAACATGACTTCAACCTTTTCCCTGATAAGTGATTCAATAATAATCTGTGCACCTGTAATTTTCACCTGTTACACCTCGCAGAAATAAATAAAAAGTAAGCATATATCTAAATATAGCAGGCATAAAAATTGCAACATAATTTTTTTTAAATTATAAAAATATAAAATAATATATAAAATATAATATAAACATTTAAACTATTATAAGCATTGATAGCATACACTTATAAAAAATAGCAGTGGGCGATAGTCACTGATAATTGGTTTTCTTTATATATAATACATTGTAGCGGCAATGTAATTTTCAGGATCACATGGTAATAAAGAGATTCAAGATAAAGCCTAAAATGACAGTAGTGCATAATGCTATTTGCAGATAAGAGCAATACTACCGTGAGTAAAAGCTGTAACCCGTATAGCATTACACAAACATGTATATAAATGATAATTGACAACATACCATAATATGTTATAATAATTAAAATAAAAAATTATTGAAGAAAAATTAGCACGAGGTTTGCCTTGAGTCAGAATGAACGGTTGCAGTATATTGATACCAGCATTCGCGAAAAGGGAGTTGTGACAGTTAAAGAGGTTGTGGAGAAATTTGAAGTGTCGCCACGGACGGTTAAGCGCGATCTTGAATATTTCAGAGACCGGATTAACGCACCAATAGTATATGATGTATATAAAAAAGGATATTTGTATTCTTTGCCTTTTGATTATTTTTCCTACCGCAATGAACGCATGCTGTTATTTTATTTATTCTTAATGAAATTAATTGAAAGTCCCACACATTTCCCCTTTGTGGATAAAGCTATCCCCGACCTGATAAAGCGCAATATTCTTGCTCACTATCTCCCCCTTATGTCCAGGATTACCTACGAAATAGACGAATGGGAACAGTTGGATATTACTCTGTTCAGCAAACTTTTTTCAACGCTTCGGAATGATAATTGTATTGTAATTAAATATGCTGATGTCACAGGAAAGACTACTACCAGAACTATCGCCCCCGAACACTTTATTCATTATGAGGGAAGGTGGTATGTCATTGCCTATGATGAAACTAAAAAAGGGATACGAACATTTTTACTGTCGCGCATACAGAAAGCAGAGGTTGTAAATAAAAAGCGTACAAGAAAAATTAATGATGATGAATTACAAAAATTTATTAAGTCAACATATGGCATTTATAAAGGCAGTGGTGGCAAATTAGTGCAGGTTCGTTTTTACCAACCGGTATGTAATATAGTAAAAAAACAGGTATGGCATAAAGAGCAGACCATGAAAGAAGGAAAACATGAACAGTACGGTGCCTACGTTGAACTGCAGCTTCCGGTTCATCATCCTCAGGAGCTTTTAGGGAAGGTTTTGCGGTATGGCAAATATGCCGAGATTGTTGCACCTTCATCGATACGCACCATGTGGCTTGAAGCAATAAAAGAAGCATACGTGCGGTTTGTAAAATCAAAGTAAAAATATTTTTAACAGGGACAGTATATGTCCCTGCCCGGTAGTTAATTTATATACAAACTATTTTGGAGGTTTATACTATGAAAGCTAAAAGTATGGTTATTATGCTGTTGTTCTTTGCAATAGGGTGTGCTCATTATGAGGTTATGGTATCGTCTATCAATAATAATGAGACTGCAGGCAATAAAGTGTTTGTTGCACCCGGAATGAAGGATGTTGCTATTAATGATTTGCAGTTTCAGGAGTTTAGCAACTATATTAAAAAGGTATTAATAAAAAAAGGGTTTGCAATAGTCAATACTATCGATGAGGCAGATCAGGTTGTGATGCTTGTGTATGCTATAAGCGGTCCACAAAATTATACTGCAAATGTTCCACTATGGGGACCAACAGGGATAGAATCTTCAACAACCTATGGCAATATATCCTCATCGGGCAGTTATTATGGAAACACATATTATAATCAAACATACGGAATAACTGGAGTGGCACAGGTGAAACGAACATTCTATAGCAGAACTATTATATTAATTGCTTTTGACTGGAAATTGTTTAAAACTAAAAAGGTGGAAAAGCAGTTATGGAAAACAGATATAGTAAGCATTGGCAGTAGCAACGACTTACGATATGTATTTCCCTATATGGTTGTAGCTGCCGAACAGTATATTGGCACAAACACCAGGCATGCTGTTACTGTTAAAATAAACGAATATGATAGAAGAGTAAAGGAATATATAGGGTATGACGACAAATAGCTCATTTGTATTACAAAGTTATTGACAGAGGAAAGTTAGATTGTATATACAGATTAACCCATAGTTGTTGTATGTTAAAAGGATATTACATGGATTAATAGTAAGTACGGAAAAATCATATTACATTGTAAAGGTTTATTATGTCCAACTTTATTACCAATCAACCAACTAAAAATTTACTGCATAGAGTTCGAGATTTGATTGCACATAGCAAAGAATTAAAATTTTTAGTTGGTTTTTTCTATTTTTCGGGGATTAAAGATTTGTATACCTCATTGCAAAACAATGCCGATGTAGTTGTAAAGATTTGTGTTGGCCTTAACGTTGATACTCTAAATTATTGTATTGTTGAATGTGGTAATGATGCTAATGTAAGCAACAAAGATGTTATTAATAGATATTTTGAATCAATTACAAAGTCAATAAATAGCGAAGAATTTGACAATAAAGATTTTTATGAGCAGATAGCATATTTTATTCAATTAATTAAAAATGAACGATTAATAATACGAAAGACCCGCCAGCCCAATCATGCAAAATTGTACCTTTTTACACTTTCAACTGAACAGGTAAAACAAAAAATACTAATAACCGGTAGCAGCAACCTAACCCGGGCAGGGCTTATTGGCCAGCATGAATTTAATGTAGAAATAACTGACTATGGTATCGAAGAAGCCGAAAGGTATTTTGATACAATATGGGATGAATCGGTTGCTATTACTGAAAATGATGCCTGCAAAAAAGAGCTTATAAATTTGTTACAACACCAGACACTTATTAAAGAAATAACACCGTTTGAAGCATACTGCCTTGTATTAAAATCGTATCTAGATACGTATGAAATACGGACTGCCAGTGAAGCGATAAACAGGATACTGATAAGCAACAACTACGTGCCATACCGCTATCAGTTAGATGCAATAACACAGGCGATAGCTATTATAGAAAAACACAATGGCGTTATATTGGCCGATGTTGTTGGTCTTGGGAAAACTATCATTGCCTGTGCCATTGCGTTTCAGTTAAAAAAACGAGGCATTGTAATATGCCCACCCGGGTTAATTGGTAATGACAATAAGGATATGGGCTGGAAAAAATATTTAGAAGATTTCAGGCTTTTTGATTGGGAAGTGCGTTCCAGCGGGAAATTAGAAGAAGCACTTGAATTTGTGAATAGATGCAAGGATATTGAAGTTGTCATTGTAGATGAGGCGCACAGATTTAGAAATCAGGACACCCGTTCGTATGAGCTGCTGAAAAACATATGCAGAGATAAAATAGTAATTTTATTAACAGCTACCCCTTTTAATAACCGACCTTCGGATATATTTTCATTGATAAAACTGTTTGTGACTCCTAGAAAATCAACCATTACCCTTGAAAACAACCTTGAGCTTTTGTTTTCCATGTATAAATCTAAATTTGATAAGCTAAGTTATATAAAACGGTATCATGATTCGAAAGATCGGGAAAAAAGAAATAGAGCTACAACGTTTTACAAATATCTATTTGGAACAGAAAACATAGATATACGCAGGGTAAATGCTGAAACGCATAAGCTGGCAAAGCAGATACGCGATGTCATTGAACCAGTTACGATTAGACGTAATCGCATTGATTTACAAAAGAATCCGTACTATAAGGATGAAGTTCAACATTTATCTATTGTAAAGGATCCGATAGAATGGTTTTATGAATTAACACCTAAGCAGCTACAATTTTATGATACTATCATTGAACATTATTTTGTTGAGGATGACGTAGAGGCTTTCAAAGGATCTATATACCGGCCATTTATATACGAAGTAGGTGAGCTTGAAATAAATGATGATAATGATGTAAACGAAGGGCTTTTAGAAAAAAACCGTGAATATCAACAACAGAAAAACCTTTTTAATTTTATGCGCAGGCTTCTTGTTAAACGGTTTGAAAGCTCGTTTGGTGCGTTTAAAGAGAGTATAAAAAATTTTAAACGTATCCATGAACATGTATTACAGTTTATTGAAAAAACCGGAGGTGGAGATCCACTTAAAGGCGAATTTATTTTGGATAGGCAATTGCTTGAAAAGATTTACGATATGGACGTTGATGAAATAGAACAATATTTACAGGAGTATGAAACGAACCTGCAAAAGGATGTTTTACCAAAAAAATATAAACGATATAAAATTAAGACCTTTAAATATAAAGAAAAATTTATTGATGATATAAAACATGACATAAAGTTATTTACCTCCATACTGGAACAGCTTGATGCGCTTGATCTGGTAAACAATGATCCAAAGCTGGATTGCCTAATAAAAAATGTAGCAAATGAATTTTATCAAAATAAAGAAAAAGATAAAAACAAGCGAAAAATTGTGATTTTTTCTGAGTTTCTTGATACTGTTTGTTATTTAAAAGATACATTAAATAATAAATTTAACAATCGCGTTCTGGTTATTTCCGGTGATTTGTCTGATAGTAAAATAAAAGAAATTTATAAAAACTTTGATGCTTCGTATCAGGATCAGAAAGATGATTATGACATATTGCTGTGTACCGATAAGCTTTCCGAAGGATTTAACTTAAACAGAGCAGGTATGATTGTAAACTATGATATACCGTGGAATCCAGTGCGTGTTATTCAACGATTGGGGCGTATAAACCGTATAAGCAAAAAAGTGTTTGATGAGCTGTATATAGTAAACTTTTTCCCAACCGAAAAGGGTGCTGAGATAGTTAAATCGCGCGAGATAGCCCAGAATAAAATGTTCATGATACACAATACATTGGGTGAGGACGCAAAGATTTTTGACGAGGACGAAGAACCAACACCAGCCGAACTCTATCACCGTTTACAGATAAATCCAGAAACATTAGAAGCGGAAAGCTTCTATACCAGAGTTTTGAATGTATTTGAAAGTATAAAGGCCCAGTATCCAGAAATTATAAAAAACATAGAAAGCACTCCACACAGAGTGAAAGTATCAAAGAAAAGCACGTATGATGAATTGCTGGTATTCTTTAAGAAAAACAGATTGTTTGTTATGAACTATGATTATTCGGATGGCAGTATTGTAGAAACTACCCTTGAAGAAGTAGTGGATAGAATTGCATGCAATATTGATGAAAAGGCTTTGCCAATAGACGAACGTTTCTGGGGCGCATATGAAAAAGTAAAAGTGCATAAAGATAAATCCAGCTTACCAAAAAGTGTGTTGAGTATACAGGATAGAGCAAAGAATAAGCTACAGTTTATCTTAAGCAACGAGTGCCCGGAGGCACTGCAACCGTATATTCCATTTTTAAAACAGCTTAAAGAAGATCTTATTGATTATGGAACCCTTTCGGATTATACATTGCGGCGGATTGCAAATTTCAACATTGACTACAACGATGCTACAAAGTTACAGGAGCTGGTTAACGAAATTGCTGCATTGCAGCAGGAATTAGGCAATGATTACTTACACAAAATAAAAGCTAAAGAAGATGGGTTACAAAAGGAAATAATTATTGCAATAGAAAATAAAATATAAAATTAAAGGAACAAATGGAGTAGCAGCATGGATGATGTGGTTAGAATACTTGAAGATATTATAAATGATTTTGACGTAAATAAATTTAAAAATTTTTTTTATAAAAAAACAAATGATTTTATATCTCAAGATAAGCCATTAGATGGATGTAACGACGAACTTTTTGATGAAAGCACGCAAATAGGCACGTTTAAAGTTAACGATGTTCACGAATTTATTGTGATTGCCGCAAAAGTAAATAAAGAATTAACACAAAAAAGCGGAAAAAAAGCGCAATACACCTTTGCAAAAAAGATATTGAAACAAATGATACAATACACTGGTGGCTTTTTTATTTTTTACGACAGCAATGGAAATTTCAGGTTTTCGTTTATCTATAGCATACCCCGTCCCGATGGCAAGCAGGACTGGAGTAACTTCAGGCGTTACACCTACTATGTAAGTAAAGACCAGACAAACCGGACATTTTTGCAGCAAATGCAAGCAGCAAGCTTTGAAAGTTTAGAAAAAATCATTGACGCGTTTAGTGTAGAAAAGGTTACGAAAGAGTTTTATAGAAATATAGTAGAATTATATTATACACTTATTAACAACTACAATAACAAGGGATTACAACGATTTCCAAAGGAAGATCAAAATGAAAAGGAAGAGTTTGCCATTCGGTTACTGGGTAGACTTTTATTTTGTTGGTTTTTGAAGATGAAGAAGGATGGTTCTAAAGATTCATTGATACCCCAGAAATATCTTTCATCTGAGTTGGTAAAAAATTTTAATGGAGACTATTACCATGAATATGTTGAGCCATTATTCTTTCAGATATTAAATAAACCATTAAAAGAAAGGTTAGAAAAATACAAAACTAAAAGTTATTCGCTTATTCCATTTTTGAATGGAGGTTTATTTGAACCACACGACAGTGATTATTATCCTGTAACTGCAATAAACGAAATGGGAATATCACCAAATATAAATATACTGACAATATCAAATGACTGGTTTGCAAACCTTTTTGAGGTTTTTGAGCGATATAATTTTACCATTGATGAGAATACACTTGTTGATACTGAAGTGTCCATTGATCCTGAAATGTTGGGTAAAATATTTGAAAACCTTTTGGCAGAATATAACCCTGAAACAAAAGAGAATGCGCGCAAAGCTACAGGAAGTTATTACACCCCGCGCGAAATAGTTGATTATATGGTTGATGAATCGCTTAAAAACTATTTGTGTGAGAAAACAAAACTATCCAGAGATATCATTGAAGAATTATTGAAACATGAAAATTTTGAAGCTGCTGCTAACCTTAATGAACATGATAAAGAAGCGATCATAGATGCCATAGACAAAATTAAAGTAATAGATCCGGCATGCGGAAGCGGTGCCTTCCCTATGGGTATACTGCACAAATTGCAGGTAATTCTGGAGAATGTTGATCCACAGTCAAAAATATGGTTTAAAAAAAAGATTGGGCAAATTGTTGACCCGCTTTTGCAGAAGGAATTGCAAATAAAATTGGAGGAAGAAAATTGGGATTACATTCACAAATTAGGGTTAATACAACATTCCATATATGGCGTTGATATACAGCCCATTGCAGTTGAAATATCAAAACTACGGTTTTTCCTTTCCCTTATTGTAGATGAAAAGATTGATGATGAAAAACAAAACAGGGGAATAATACCATTGCCAAATCTTGAGTTTAAATTTGTAGCGGCAAATACGTTGATTGGGTTAGAAATATTCCCTACTATAATGAATTTAAGAAGTAATAATGATGGAATTGATATAAATTTAGATAAATTAATCGAAGAATTACGAAAGCTACGTAAAGAATATTTTAACTCCATAGAAAATAAACTTGAATTACAAAAGAAATTTGTTGAACTACAGAAACAAATATTTGAAAGAAGCTTAAACTGGCAAAAAGATATTGGTCAACAAATTCAATTATCAATGTGGGAGCCTTTTAAATTTTATTCAAGCAACTGGTTTGACCCCGAATGGATGTTTGGCGTAACCGATGGCTTTGATATAGTTATTGGAAATCCGCCGTATGGCATTAAAATGGATAATATTGATAATCTTATAAAAACCTATAAACATTTTGACAGGCAAAAAAATTCCGCTTCATTTTTTATAGAACTTGGTAGTTTATTATCCAACTCTAAAGGAATAATTGCTTATATTATACCTAAATCCTTGTCTTTTTCTGAAGGCTGGAAAAAAACAAGAGAACTAGTTACGCATAAAAATAGATTGATATCAGTTATTGATGTATCTAAAGCATTTGAAGATGTAAAATTAGAACAGATAATTATTTGCTTTTCAAAAAAAACTATAATTGGTAAATATCAATTTAATGTCGGTGAGAGGTGGAGTGGTGAAATAAAAGTAAGTGATAAAATCAGTAAAAGTATGATAGATCAACTTGATATTTTGCCAATATATATTAACAAAAGAAAACAAAGTATTTTAAGTAAATTGCAACAGGGGAGTATATTACTTTCTGAAATATCAAAAACATTCAGAGGATTACCATTCCAAAGTAAGTTGTCAAACTCAGGCCAGCCAATTTTAAGAGGCAAAAACATAGGCAAATATAAAATCTATGGGAGCATTGATAAAATTTCCTTACCTCAAGAAATATTAGATAGTGCAAAAGTGATAGAGATTTTAAAACCTAAAATCATCTCTCAAAATATTGTTACTCATGTTATGAATCCATATGATAGGATAATGGTTATAGCAACGATTGATACAGAAGGATTTTTAACCCTTGATACAGTGATGAATACATATTTAACAACAGATAGATTTACGCTACAATATGTGCTTGCAATACTTAATTCACAACTTGCCTCTTGGTTTTATTGTTGGTTTGTTTATAACAAAGCGATAATGACAATGCATTTTGATAAATATTATATGGGAAAACTTCCCATAAAAGATGTTGATTTAAAAACCCAGCAGTGTTTAATCAATCTTATTGACCAAATCCTCACCGCCAAAAAACAAAACCCAAGCGCCGATACAACCCGGTGGGAACGGGAAATAGATACACTGGTTTACAAGTTGTATGATTTAACGGATGAAGAGATACAGGTGGTGGAAGGAAATGTAACATAAAAAAATATAATAACAAATACAATTATGAATCCGCACAATCACCACCGCCGTTCAATCCGTTTGCGGGGATACGATTACACCCAACCCGGTGCATATTTTATAACCATGTGCACCCACAACCGGGAATGTTTATTTGGTGACATTGCAAATGGCGAAATGGTGTTAAATGAATGGGGGAAAATGGTATGGGATGAATGGTTTAAATCCCAATCAATACGAAATGAAATTACATTATATGATAATGAATTTGCCGTAATGCCCAATCATATCCACGGGATTGTGTGGATTGTAAATACCGACAATATTGGGGTGAATGATGTAGGGGCGAACGGCCGTTCGCCCCTACAATTGCCGATGACGCAACCCATTGGATCCCCAAAACGTTCATTGTCGTCATTTGTTGCGGGGTTTAAATCCGCCGTAACCAAACAAATCAATCAATTGCGCCAAACACCCGGTATGCCCGTCTGGCAACGCAATTATTATGAACACATCATCCGTAACAACAATGAATTACATCGCATCCAACAATATATTATAAACAACCCTAAAAATTGGGAACTGGATGAAAATTATCACATATAATCACCGCCGTTCCATCCGTTTACCGGGATGTGATTATACACAACCCGGTGCATATTTTATAACCATTTGTACCCTCAACCGGGAATGTTTGTTTGGTGACATTGCAAATGGCGAAATGGTGTTAAATGAAATGGGGAAAATTGCACACCAATATTGGTTGGATATTCTCAATAGTACGCATAAAAAAATATCGCAATAAAAAATAAAAAAAATTTCACCAGGGACATTATATGTCATTCACCAGGAAGTATATTCCCTATATAATGAAGGAAAAAATAGTCTAATATACACAATAAAGTGAATATGAAAAAGGGGGCTATATGAACACTGGTATGGCACATAATATTTTTTCAATAATAATTCCCATGTTAAAGGCAGGTACAGTAGCGGTAACTATCGCCCTGATTATGCTTTTTATTAGTAAAAAGCTAATTTTGGTGAGACAAATAATTTGTATAAAACGGTATGCTGCTAAATACCAGTTGGCAATGGGTTCTATTACCAGCCGGTTTGCTGTTAATTTGCCGGTTGTAGCGGAATCGTTACAGATACCAGATGAAATAATTGATGAGGCTGTGCAAAATAGTAAGCCATCAAGCGATAGCTGGCTGTATATGCCCCATCAGGGACATGTGTATAGAATACATATTGCGCGTGATATTGAGGAAATTGAACTGGAGAATATAGGCGCGCTTCAGGTACATCATATTGGCGATAGTCGCTGTAAAGGGGAATATGCTGTGCTAACACAAAACGGCGTTACTATATACCAGTGTGCTGATGATCATTTAGTGCTAAAGAAACATTATCCTCATGATAACATACAACAATTTTATGCAGATAGTGAGATAGTAATAACAGCAGCGTATAAAACAATAATCATACATAACAGGAAAGATACAACTACATTACGGTACAGTGTTGATGAAGGAGTCTGTACGTATGTGTCAGCAAAATCGTTAGTTGTCGATAGCGTAAATGATAACAAAAAATATGCAGTAATCTATTTTGGAAATACCATATACTTTTTGGATTTATCAGCTAGATATATTCAGTTTGAACCAATCCGTTACATTACAACAAATGTACCTATTACAGGCGAATATGAAAAAGGATTCATAATGAACGAAGGATTTACCTACGGAAATGTTTTTATCGATATTGGGACATATCCACAAAAGCTCCAGTATGCTGTTTTTGGTGGCAGGAATTGTGTATTCTTCATAGCGCATGAAATTCTGTATTGCATCGAGGTTATAGGGCAGGACACATTAACAGGTCTTGGCATAAATATTGTATCCCATCAGGTTGATGACTTTTGTGTTGCTGATAATGTTTTAGTTGCTCACCAGATTGATAATGGATTTATTCGATATTTTAATTATGAAGAAGCAGAGGTAGCATAAGCACATAATGATTACTATGCAATATAGGTAAGCGTACAATACAGGAGGGAGCATGAAAGTAAAACTAAAATTTGAAGATATACTGGTCGTTATTGCCTATGCACAGGTGTTATCAATGTTTTATTTCATTGAAGATGTTAACACAACTTTTATAGCAACAATTATTATTACCTCATGGTTTGTTGCACAAAAGGTAAAAAGCCATATACGAAAAAAAGATGTTCTGTACACCATTATGCACAGAGCTCATTCAATTAAAAAGATTGTTAGCGTAGATTTACACAGGCTTGATGGTATTTATGAAGCATTTAAGGAAGATGAACTAGGCAGGTAAACTATGCCTATTGAGGTAAAAATACTGGGATATGTTAGCTTTCAAAAATTAAAAAAACCTGAACATGCTTTAATAAAGTATGTTCCAATTAATTCTGTTATTCCCATATTCAACTGGCAGTTGTATAATAAAGATTTAAACAATCAACATACACCATACCTTTTACATCGGAAAAAAATACATTACCGGTATTATTCTCCGTCAAAACGGTTTATTATACTTTTTGGTAAGATTCTTGTAATTTACATGTGCACAAATGTTGTGTTAAATACTGCAAAATATCTCCAGAAGATTAATAATACACCCCCTCGGAATCATTTTTTCGAAAATTATATAAATACCGATCAACGGTATAACAATAACATTTTAAAACAACTTAAACAATTTAAAAAGAAAAACGGTGGTGTATATGGTAAATGATCAAATATATTATATTTACGATAATGCAGTATGGTGTAGAAGTAATAATATTGAAAGTGGGTATGGATACAGGCTGGAAGGTGTAGCTGTTCCAATTGACTTGTACGTATATAATCACTTGAGTAAGCAAAAAGTGTATTTACTGTACAATTGGGGTGTGCTTGAATATACCGAAAAACGAATATACAATATAAAAAATCCTGTTGCCGTAGTACGTAATCACAACACACTTTATATTGCAACGAAGGATGCAATCATGGTAGAGATAAAACCGGAACGATTTCAGCTGGTATATGAGAAAGGTTTATCGTTTGGGACAATAACCGACATATATGTAGATCCATATTTTGATGACAATAGGATAGAAACATACGAACATCAGTACAATGAACTTGAAATTTTAGCTGATGGGAAGCGCATATTTTTATATAACAACGATTATATAATAGAACATTATGACAGCGTTAGTTTTGTACAATATGGAAAAAACGATCGTGGTAACAAAACAAATGAAGTATTAACAGTCAATGATGGGCTTGTATTCAACAGCGTGTACTATAAACTCAATGAACCTGCTTATTATCCTTTTCATGTTTATATCAAATTTGATTTTAATCTTCAGGGTGTGTACTTTATTGCACACGAAAATTTGTATTTGCTCATAACTAATATATATACCAATGAGTGTGCTGTTGCATTGATGGCGCAGGGAGTAGCGAAAGTGGATGGTAATAGGGATTACCTGGTTATTTTTGGGACAGATAATTCCGTTGGTTTTTTAAAAATGGATGAAGTTGAAGCAATGATACAAAAATATAATTTTTTTCCGCAAATAGAATGGAGAACAAAGTTAGATTTGATGATAGAACGCTCTCGATCAAGACTTTAAGCACATTTACCCCTGTATTTACTGTAAGTTTAATAGCCTTATTTGAAAATAACTATCGAAAAAATTTTATTTTTGCTTGGCAAATAAGGTTAACACTGTTAAAATAACACTGATAATATATTAGAGGCCAAAAACTATGCCACGAAGTGCACGCAACACAGAAGAAGTTGATAGTGTTAAACAGCAGATACTTGATGCTGCCGTTAAGATTATCACTAACAATGGATTTTCAAAACTCAGCATGCGGAGGATTGCAGCACAGTTAGGGGTCAGTGCTACAACCATCTACAACTATTATACCAGTAAGGACGAACTATACTTTTATATACGCATTAAGGGCTTTGAACGGCTGTTTGAATATTTTGAAAAAGCATATGCCATACCGGTTTCTACCCGTGAAAAGTTTATAGGTATTATACATGGCTATGTTGATTTTGGGTTAACCTATCCTGATTATTATGAAATAATGTTTTTAAACCGAAATGTGCCAAAGTTTCTGGATTGTGTGGGTACGCCACTTGAAGCTGTTGCAACTAAAGAAAAAGCAGTGGCATTGAAGCCTTTCATATTTACAGTAGAAAAGTTACAGCATCATCTGGACATTGAACCAAAGCTGGCGTATGAATTGGCAATGCAACTATGGGTGGAGTTAAACGGACTGGTAAGTTTGTGCATCAGCAGGCTCCTCAGAGAAGTAAATGAAAAGCAGCAGCGTTTTGTCGATAGTTATCTGGATACCATTGTATGCCGTTATTTGCCGGTTGATATGTAAATGCAGTGTTAGGAATAACTCCCCCTTGCCTTGCGAAGGAGAGGGGTTGGGGGTGAGGTTATACTTTAGTCATTATCAGGAGGTTTGCCATGTTGCTGTATACAACAAATATCAGATCAAGCAAGGGTACCAGAATAATAATTTTCTTATTTTTAAAATTCATTGCTTTCAATTTTAATAATCGTAAATCCCTCAACCGCTATCTTACATCTAAAGACGGATGGCTTAATTTTAGCATTGGTCTGAAAACCGAAGATAATTCTTTACAGTATGGGATTTCTTTTTTTGAGGGGAAAGTTGCTGTTACAAAAACTATCGCCCATGATGCGAAAGCTGTTATGATTTTTAAAAATGATGAAGCGGCACGCAAGCTGCTCTTAGGTACGCCAACCGATGTCATCTACATGCTATTAAAAAGCGATGTGCGAATAGAAGGAAGCATAAGCTATGCAAATATTTTTTCGTTTTTCATTTCATTGCTGTTTCATGATGTACAAAAACGTGCAATGAAAACTGAGCGCAAAAAAGATGATAAAACAGTTAAACGGCAACAACCAGAGCACAATAAACAGTTAAGCGATGAAATCGTAAAGCGTAGAAAGGAGCGTCTGAAAGCTGAGGGAGCCGACCCGCACGTTGTGTATCTTGATGATGCCTATTTGTCTAAGTATAGCATGGATGACTTCCCGCGTTTACAACGATTTCTACATGATCATCTGACAAAAAAACCAGCAGTGTGCGCTGAGCGTGCATATCTTTTAACAAAATGGTACCGGGAAAATGGATTTGAGAAGGATTCATCCGGTAACAATTGGGACCCCATTGTGCGCAACGCATTGGCGTACAAATACATGATGGAAAACCGAAAGCCGCTTATAAACGATGAGTCGCTTTTAGCGGGAACTACCACCAGCAAGCCCATTGGCTGCCCCATATATCCTGATGGAAGCGGCATTATGATATGGAACGAACTCATGACGATATCATACCGTACCTACAATCCGTTTGATATTGATGAACAAACACGTGAAGTTTTACACTTTGATGTTTTTCCTTTCTGGCTGCACCGCAATTTCAGAGAGTGGGTGCGCGACAAATATAATAATCCGTTGAGTCAGCAGTTAGATGAACGATATGCGCTGTATTTCAACTGGAAGCAGGCAACCATATCACATACTATTCCAAACTTTCCAAAAGTTTTGGCTATGGGTACTCTGGGAATGATACAGGAAATGCATGAAGAGCTAAATAGCGGGTGTGGTGAGGAAAAACAAAATTGTTTAACGGCAATGATTTTGTGTCTGGAAGGTGTCAATGCGTATGCACAAAACCTTTCAAAACAGGCTATGGGCGATAGTAACCGGGAACAGAATCCTCAGCGTAAACAAGAACTTTTGACAATAGCGGATATTTGCAGTCGGATACCCATGCATGGAGCACAAACGCTGCATGAAGCAGTTATGGCAGTATGGATTATATGGATTGCACTGCACATGGAGAGTATGAATGCAGGGCTTTCATTGGGTAGGCTTGATCAATGGCTGCAACCGTACTTCGTAAACGATATGAAAAACATCCCGCCTGAAAAGCGTGATGAATACATGAAATTTGCCCTTGAACTTATTGGTGATTTTTACATGCGCTGTACCGACCATTTTCCGCTTACCCCCGATTTAGCTAACTTCTACTTTGGCGGCAGTTCTTCCGACCAGGCTATTACACTGGGCGGAGTAACGCCTGAGGGCACCGATGCAGTATGCGATATGACCTACATCTTTTTAAAGGTAACTGAAATGCTCTCAGTTCGTGATCCCAACGTCAACGCGCGCTACATGCCGGGTGTTAACAGTGACACCTATTTAAAGCGTTTATGCGAGGTAAATTTAATAACCGCTGCTACACCATCAATGCACAACGACGCTGCTATCATCAAGGCTCTGACCCCCATGGGATATCCTATTAACGATATACGAGACTGGTCAGCAACCGGCTGTGTTGAACCAACACTATCGCACAAACACTTTGGCCATACCAATATGCAGATGATGAATATGGTAGCAGCACTGGAGATGACACTGAATAATGGCTATCATCCGCTTACAAGGCTTGACGTTGGACCAAAAACGGGCAGGCCGGAAGATGGAGTATTTACAACGTTTGATACGTTCTTTGATGCGTTTACACAACAATTTGCGTTTTTAATTGATCAATCTATCGACTACAATAATAAGTTGGCAGAAGCCCACCAATTAATACGCCCGACACCGCTTTTATCAGCATTTATTGAGGGATGTCTTGAGAAGGGTAAGGATGTTACCATGGGCGGTGCAAAATACAATAGCTCGGGTACGGCAATTATAGGGCTGGCTGATGTTACCGATTCCATGATGGCAATTAAAAAGCTGGTATATGATGAAAAACGATACGCGTTTGCTGATATAAAAAAAGCTGTTGATAGTAATTTTGCACATGATGCTGTACTGCTTTCGCTGGTGCATAAAAAAATTCCTCTTTTTGGCTCGGGCAGTGATGAAGCCGTGGCTATGGCTAACAGAATTACTACATGGGCGCATGATCATTATTCTAAAATGCCTCATTACCGTGGAGGAGCATATGCAACCGGATTCTGGTCCATGTCAAATCACGTTGCCTTTGGTACGCTTACCGGTGCGCTGCCGTCGGGAAGATTGGCGGGAAAGCCGTTTACACCAGGATTAACTCCTCAGCCGTTTGCTTCAAAAAATCTGCTTGATAATATTCGGGATGTTGCACGGCTCAATCCTGAAAATTGTAACAACAATATTGCGTTTAACGTGAAGGTTGTGCCCTCTGCAATTGAATCGCGCCAGAAGACAGTCAATGACATGTTTTCATACGTGAAAACCTATTTTGAATTAGGCGGCATGCAGATGCAGATGAATGTTGTTACATCGGCTGTGCTGCGCGATGCAATGGCTCATCCCGAGAACTATCGCAACCTGATTGTACGTATTTCAGGATACAATGCCTATTTTGTGACATTGAACCGTCAGATGCAGCTTGAACTTATTGAAAGGGCTGAATATGGTATATGAACAAAGCGCTGATTCTCGATATCAAAGGAAATTCTCTGGACGACGGTCCGGGCATTCGAACCGTCGTCTTTTTTAAGGGATGTCCGCTCAACTGCGTATGGTGTCATAATCCCGAAAGCAAGCGGGCAACGCCAGAGCTTTCCTGGGACGGCAGGGAATGCATTGGGTGTTACAGTTGCAAAAACGTGTGTGCGCTAAATGCAATAATTCCCGGAAGTACGCATTTTATTAATCGTGCTGTATGCAATCTTTGCTTTGCCTGTGTTGATGTATGCCCTTCAGGTGCAATGAGTAAAGTTGGCAAACTAATGGCTGTAGAAGATATTATACAGACTATTATAAAGGATAAGCCTTTTTTTGATACATCCGGCGGCGGGGTTACGCTATCGGGTGGCGAACCAACAGTATATATGCAATTTGCATCAGAATTGTTGAAAGCATTGAAGAAAATAAAAATCCATACACTCATTGAAACAGGCGGTTATTTCAACGGGGATGAATTTGAAGCCAATATAGTACCATATTGTGATATGGTGTATTATGATATCAAGCTTATTGAAGATTTTAAGCATAAAAAATATTGTGGGGTTTCAAATGCAAAAATTTTGCAAAATTTTAAAAAGCTTGTTGAACTGTCACAAAAAAATGCCATTCAGGTAATGCCACGTATACCACTTGTTCCGGGAATAACGGCAACAAAGCATAATATAGAAGGTATTGCGCATTTTTTACGCGAATGCGGTGTTAACCGTGTCCAACTGCTACGGTATAATCCATTATGGCCCGAAAAATGCTTTAAGATAGGGAGTAATGGCAATATTGACAAAGCATTAACACAATGGATGTCGCAAAAAGACTATGAGTTCTATGCAAAAATATTAGTGAAAAATACTATACAATTATAGTATGGGATAATAGAAAATCATAACACATACATGATAGTTTTTTCATAAAGATGTGCAGAGTGCTGTTATATACTTTCAAATTTGTTAGTTTTTAACGAACGGTATGCAGCTTCAATCAATGACAATTCCATGCGTATGCGTTTCCAGTTTGGTTCCCATTCTTTTTGTGTGCGATAGTTCTCGATAAATGATTGGTGCATGGCGCGAAAGCCTAAAAAATCGCGGAAAGAAAAATTCATTGCAAAGCGCTTCCCCTTCACAACAGTGAAGAGTCCGTTGCTTTCAAAGGTGACGGTGCCTTCCGTACCATATATTTTTGAAAGAGCAACACCTTTCAATGTATTGGGGACATACCACGAATGAAATAATGTAGCAAAACTACCGTTGTTAAATTTAACAGTGATGTGGATGGTATCTTCAAAGGGTATACTGGTTGGATACTGCATTTGTGGTTTTACTGCCAGTACTTCTTCTGGTGTTGCGTTGCTCAGTGATACAAGCTCATTAACCCAGTGACAGCCGCCTTCTAAGAGTGCGCCGCCACCCATAAGCCGGGCATCGGTGCGCCATCCCGAGATTATGTCATGGTTATGCTTGGTTAATCGCACATACAGTGGTGTGCCAATGGAGCCTTTTGCAATGTGCCTGTGTATTGTTTTTATGAATGGCTTGAAGTAATAATTTTCGGCAACTGTAAATCGGACGTTATTTTTGGTTACAGCTTTGATTATTGCATCAAATTCTTTGAGGTTTCGTGCTGCTGGCTTTTCTACTATAACATGTTTTTTGTTGTTTGCAGCTAATATTGCTAAATCCTTATGATACGCATGAGGTGTTGTAATAAACGCAATGTCATAATCCGATGTGGCTGCCTCTTCATAGCTTTTAAATGCTGTTCCGTTAAACATGCGTGCATATTCTGATGCATCCTGTTGATACAGGCTTGAAAAGCCCAGTGTAATATCGGGGTATAGTTTGCGCAATAGTTTAGCATGACGCTTTGCAATATATCCGCATCCAAAGAAGCAGATTGATGGAAGCTGTGCCATGATGTTATCCCCTTGATTGTACAATAATATCTGTCACTCGCAGTGCATTTGCGGCTATTGTTAAGCTGGGATTAACAGAACCCCCCGTTGGCAGGGCGCTTGCATCGGTTATGTAGCAGTTTTCAATATCCCATAATCTGCATTCTGGATTAATGGCTGAAAGGTTTTTATTGTTTCCCATTCTGCATGTTCCCAATGCGTGGGAAAAAGTAACAATAGGCATGGTATAAAAAAACAGTGCACCTGCTTTGCGTAATATACGTTTTGCCTGTTTGTATAATGCATTGCGTGCCTGAATATCGCGACTATGATAGCGATGGTATATCATTACCTGAGGCATGCCAAATATATCTCTGGGGTCAGAGCAATAGATTCTGTTGGTATACTGTGGAATATCTTCAGCAATGACAAGCTGGTTTATAAGAAATTGTGAAAATGTTGCTGCAATATTTTTTAATCCAAACGGTGCATTGGCTTTTATCACGCCTTTGCCGGGGGTGGCTATATCCTGTATTATGCCCCAGTTACCTTCTGGCAACATTTTACCGGAACTATCGCCAAAATAAAAATCAGAAATTGCGATGCGCTTTGCCAGTGTATTATCAGGATTGGCAATGTAGGGGACAACACCGCTCACGACGCCGTTGATATGACGCATAAGGTTGTGTCCAATATGGTTTGTGTTTGGATAACCGGTAATTCCGGATGCCAGCAATAAATGGGGTGTTGCAATGGGCCCCGAAGCTACTATCAAATACTTACACTGTATGGTCATGACCTGGCGTGTTTGCTGATTGATAACATCAACCGATTGAGCTTTACTTTTTACAAAGTTGATTTTTATTGCCCGGTGATTATCCAGTACTTGAGCGCCATAGTGCATTGCTCGGGGCAGAACGCTTACCGAGAGGTCATTCTTTGCCTGTATTTTGCAAAGATAGTGATCGCAGGTGTTGCACAGTATGCATGTATGGTTGTTGCACACGCCGCTAAAATTAATTGCCATGGGGATATAAAAAGGATGCAGCCCTAATGAGGTTGCAGCATCCCACACCTTTTGCGAAGGGCGTGAAAGGTTTAATGGTGGTTGCTGTGGATAGTCCTTTGTACGGGGCGGTTGTGTTATGTCCTGTCCCTGTATGCCTGCTACACATTGCAGTTCTTCTGCTTTATCATAGTATGGGGCTAATGTATCGTACCTAAATGGCCATGCCAGCTCTGCATTGCGCGTATCAGAATCAGGTGCTGGCGGTCCTTCAAAGTCTTCATTGCGCATTCTGAATGCTGCGGCTCCATAGAAGGTACTCATGCCTCCTACTGTGTCATCGGGCCAGTCATATTCCAGTGTGCCATGTTGGTCCACTGCATACGGTGTATGGCCACGATATAACGGTTTTTGCTGCAAATGCAGTGCATATTCATCCCAGCAGGTGTCATCGCGCTTTGCCCATACTCCACGCTCAATAACAAGAACCTGTTTCCCGGCTTTGGCTAATGCATACGCTGCAAATGAACCTCCAAAGCCACTGCCAATGATTACATATTCATACGAGGATTTTATTGTTTTCATTTTATATTAATTTACAGTAACTATCGCCCTAAGAAATAAATGGCCATATGCTGAGCTGATACATGCGCACAAATAAAAACACAAATGCGCCACCTTCTAATATCCATGTCCATGCCTGTACATAGGTGCCAATGAGAGCATCCCATCCTGAATGACCGGTATCTGCCCACAGGTTGATGGTAAAGCGTTTTTTGGTAAAGGGCATAAGTAGCGGCAGTCCTACGCTGCTTGGCATATCGGCTAGATAATGAACAATAAGGCTAACCAGCGAAAGCATTGCCCATGCACTGTTAAATGGCAAAAGAAGCAAAAAAACTGCAATGGCAAAAACAAGTGAGTGCGACCATGTACAGTGGAATGAATCTTTTGCCCAGCCCAATTTAATGGGAATAACATCCAGGTTGGGTAACCAGTGAGCAGCAAATGCTACCAGTATACTTTCTAATGAAAATGCCTGCATCTGGCCACCGGTAATCTGCGGTGCATAGGATGCAATAATAAATGATACGGCAACATGACCTAATTGCATGTGTTCCTCCAGCAACAATAAGATAGTAGCGTCAAATGTATTGTGTTTAAACGATGCATGTTGCATCAATTGTGGCATCGTGTGTTAACATAATATCCTGACACATAGATTTTTAATCCTTACCATGTTTCATGATGACTTTACGTTGTTTCCAAATTGTTATTGAGTATGTAACTGTATACAATCCTGTAATTCTTTGATTGAATACAAAAAATTATTTGTGTCCGATAGCTCATGGAAAAAATAATCAGGGTTATGCTGAAGCAGGGTTTCAGCATCAGTCCAGCCTGTTGCAACAGCTACTGTTGTAGCTCCTGATGTTTTACCGCATTCAATGTCATAGATGGTATCGCCAATGATTATGAGATCCTCGGTTGTAAAAACAGTACCGGTAACAGCCTGTAGACGTTGTAGTGCAACAAATGGCATTTCATTGCGGATATATGTATCATCAGCAAAAACGCCCATAGTAAAATAATGAAAGATATCAAAGTAATTTAATTTTATCATAGCTCCTTTATAAAAATTTCCTGTTAAAAGTCCTACGATGAGGTTGTCATACTTTTTCAAAGTATGTAACAATTCCCGTATACCGGGAAGTAAAACTGCGTCTGACTGTGGCATGGTTTGTTGTAACAAATCAAAGTAAAGGGTTTTATAATCTTCCATGCGTTCAAATATGGTATTCTGGTTTATACCATGCGGTGTCAACGATTGTATCAGTATCAATGGATCGGTTTTCCCCTGAAAGTCCACGGTATCCATATCCCCTGCAGTACCATATACTGTGATGGCAGCCTGAACCATTGCCTTTTTCCCGGCACCGTGTGTGCGGATTAGCGTTCCATCTATATCAAAGAGTATTGCTTTTATGACTTTTTCTCCTGGTAAAAATTTATCTTTAAAAAGCGCTCTCTGGCTTCACGGGGGGCGGGATCAAAAAGCATGGCAATCCCCAATCCCGGTAACAATGAAAGAACGTAAAGCCATATTGCTAAACGTATGGTAAATGGACGTGCCGGAATTTCAAACAGTAAAACAATAATTATAGCAATGATCATTGCAAAAAGAATACTTAATTGTGTTGTTCGTGGTAACATAGTGCAACCCTTATTTGTGATATAGTTTCAATGTTTGTAACAATAAAAGTTTATAGCACATAAAATCAATAAAAAAAATATAATAGAAAAGGCTCTGCCCCCATTATTTTGTTTTCTCCGTGTAATCAGCAAACTACATGTTACTTTGAGCGATTTTTTTTTTAACAGTATATGCTCTGACCCCTATACTTAGTGTTTTTTAAAAAAATCACAAAAAGTATAAAAAAATGCTCAATTCTTTTTAATTTTTTTTATCTCCGGCGTTATGTATAGTAGGGATGTACATTATAATAAAAACACGGAGGAATACCCATGGCACGGAAATTGCGCCTACAACTGCCCGAGCATACCTACCACATCATGAGCCGCTGTATCGAG